>Ga0207933_1000379_pt1 | contig 44530 bp, 38 predicted proteins | sample NGESurdeep092012_4_FD_184488 | JGI IMG/M metagenome (GOLD analysis project Ga0207933, IMG submission 184488) | Arctic peat soil microbial communities from Barrow, Alaska - NGEE Surface sample F53-3 deep-092012 (SPAdes) | ecosystem: Environmental > Terrestrial > Soil > Wetlands > Peat ... | reverse complement strand
CGCCTGACCGCTTCGCTGACGGGCTCGAAGGCGGCGATCCCATTGGGGGTGCCGACCCCGGTGGGGCCGTCGTAGCCGGGGCCGGCATTGCAGATGGGGCTCCCTGAGCAGTCCGCCGCCTCGAAGTGTTCTTTGCAGTTAGAGAGCCCGGTTTCTACGTTGAAGAGTTCTTTGGCTTCACACTTTCCGTTGGATCCCGAGGTCACGTCATGCAGCGAGGTCGGGTCTTCGAGCTCATTTTCGTACAGGGTCTGTGCGGGGTAGGCGACGCCGCCGGCTCCCCCGGCCAGCGCGAATACCGAAGCGACGAGCGGCGACGCGAGGCTCGTCCCGCCGAGCGATATCCAGCCGGGCCCCGTCGATTCCGCCGGGCTTTCCGGGGTGGAGTCATAGATCGCGACGCCGGTGTACGGGTCGGCATCGGCTGAGACATCGGCGACCGCCCTCCCGGAACCGCAGCCCACGCTCGACCAGTCCGGCTCGGTGGTCTGCCAAGCGGGGGCGGCGAGCGAGCTGCAGCCGCTCCCGCCGGCGCCGTCGCCGTTCCACACGGTCTCGCCCGCCCATTCGCCGCCGGTGGTGAGGCTCAGGCGGGTCCCGCCGACCGCGACCACGTGCGGGGAGGAGGCAGGGTAGTCGGCGAAGCCCCGTTCCGAGGGTTCTTTGGCAGCCCAGTCCAGGTAGCCGTTATCGCCGGCCGCGGCCGTGATCACGGTGCCTGGATGGTTGAAGGGGCCGGCGTCGTCTTCCGCCGCCGTTATGCCCTGCTCGGAGCCTCCCCACGAGTCGGAGATCTCGGTAGCGCCGATCCCTCCCGCGATCTTCGACTTCGCCGCTGTTTGCTCGGCTGCGCCGAGATCGAGGAACGTCGCCGAGTTGGCCTCGACAAGCACGATGTGGCAGTCCTGGCAGACCGCGTGGGCGACCTCGATATCGAGCGAGATCTCGGTGGCCCATCCATCGGCTTCTTCCACTTCCTTGCAAGCCGCTTCCCTTGCTTTTCTTGTCGCCCCGGTTTTGCAGATCACTTCTTCTGCTGCTCTTGCTGCATTGCTCGCGGGAAAGGGCGGGTTTCCGGTTTCTCCGTTCTGGTTGGCCTTCTCGAAGCATTTGTTCGCGACGGTGCATTCGGGCAGTCCAAATTCCTTGTCGTAGACTTCCAGGTCGGATTCAGTGCCGAGGTCGTTGTAGGCGTCGACGATCGCGATCGTCTGAGTGCTCGCGGGCTGCGGTGGGAGCGGCAGGTTGTAGGCGCTGAGCAGGTCCCGCGGCCGCAAGCCGTAACAGCTTTCCGCGGCCGTGGGCGGTTTGCAGATTTCCACGGCCCTGCCCGCCCTGGTCGGGGCGATGCGGGTCATCCCCAGCGGGTGCGTGTGGGCACGTGCTGCTGCCGTCACGGGTACCAACCGCATCGCCAGGCACCCGGCATACCCGGGAGCGGGCGCCGCGCACACGGGGCGCACCGTGTAGTCGGACGCGGGCAGCGGTGAGACCGCGCTGCCGGCCGCGGCCGACGCACTCGCCGACGAGCAGCAGGCCAGCATTGCCGGGAGACCGACGAGCAGGGCGGTGGCGCGGATACGTGTCTTCATCGTGTGTGGACCTCCCCCCAAGACGTCGGCGGGGAGAAGGGACAGCTTGAGAGATGTTAGGCCAGGCAGGCGGACGATCAGCTGGTCACGGGACCGTCACCAGCCGATCGCGCCCCGCTTCATTAGGGTGAGTCGACGATGTCGAGCCCGTTCGGATTCCTGCTGCGCGCGGAGCCGCCCTCGCGGCGCACCGGGGTGATCGTCGCGGTCGGCGCGGTCGCGCTGTGCACGCTGGTCATCTATCCGTTGAAGCACGTCGCGCCGGTGGTGTCGCTGGGTGTGGTTTACCTGCTGGCGGTGCTGGTGGTGGCGGTGATCTGGGGGGCGTGGCTGGGGGTGGCGACGGCGGTGGCAAGTGCGGGGGCGTTCAACTTCTTCCATCTGCCGCCGGTGGGGAACTTCACGATCAGCGACTCGAACAATTGGGTGGCGCTGGTCGCGTTCGTGGTCGCCGCCGGTCTGGCCAGCTCGGTCGCGGAGGTGACGCGCACGCGTACGCGCGATGCGGAAGCGCGCCGGCGCGAGGCCGACCTGGCGGCGGAGATGGCGCGCCTGTTACTGCGGGGGAACGGCTTGAACGAGGCGCTTGCGACGGCGGCCGCGCGGCTGGCGGCGACGCTCGGCCTGACTTCGGCGGCGATCGAGCTCGAGAGCGTGGACGGCGACGAGCGCAGCGTGGCGTTCCCGCTGCGTGAAGGCACGCATCGGCTGGGCACGCTGCTGGTCGGGGGGGATGCGTCCGAGCAGAGCCTGCGCCGGCTGCAGGAGCGCGTCGTGCCGGCGCTGGAGGCGCTGCTCAGCGCGGCGCTGGAGCGGGAGGAGCTGCTGGGGGGGGTGGTCGAGACGGCGTCGTTGCGCCGCGCGGACGTGGTCAAGACGGCGCTGCTGCGGGCGGTCTCCCACGATCTGCGCTCGCCGCTGACGGCGATCTCGGCGGCGGGCGAGGCGGTCGCGTCGCCGGCGCTGTCGGAAGGGGAGCGCAAAGAGATGGCGGCGGTGATCGGAGAGGAGACACGGCGGCTGTCGCGGCTGGTCGACAACCTGCTCGATCTCTCGCGCCTGCAGGCGGGCGCGGCCGAGCCGCGACGCGAGTGGATGTCGGTCGAGGAGACGATCGGCTCGGCGCTGGCGGAACTGATGGGGGGAGCGGATGACTTCGCGCTGTCGATCGACCGCGACCTGCCGCTGGTGCGGGCCGATTCGGCGCAGTTGGAGCGGGCGTTCGTGAACGTGCTGGAGAACGCGCGCAGACAGTCCGCGGGACACCCGGTGTCGGTCAGGGCGCGGGCGGTGCGTCCGCTGGCGGGCGACGGTGGAAAGCTGATCGTGCGCGTGGTCGACCGTGGCCCGGGGATCCCCCCGGCGCAGCTGGAGCGCGTGTTCGAGCCGTTCTACCGCGCGGGCACCGCCCAGGGCGGCCATCGCGGCTCGGGTCTGGGCCTCGCGATCGCGCGCGGATTCACGGAGGCCAACGGCGGCAGGCTGTATGTCGAGTCGCTGCCCGAGCAGGGGGCGACGTTCGTGTTCGAGCTGCCGCTGGAGGTGGGCGGGCGCGATGGCGGTTGACGCGCCCCGCATCCTGGTCGTCGACGACGAGCCGCAGATCGTGCGCGCGTTGAAAGTGGTGCTGCGCGAGGCGGGCTTCCAGGCGGTCCCCGCGGAGACGGCCGCGCAGGCGCTCGACCTGGCGGCGGTGCGCCCGCCGGATGGGGCGATCGTCGACCTCGTGCTGCCCGACGGCGACGGCGTCGAGGTGACGCGCAGGCTGCGCGAATGGAGCGAGATGCCGATCCTCGTGCTGTCGGCGGTGGGGGAGGAGGAGCAGAAGGTCAGGGCGCTGGAGGCGGGCGCGGACGACTACATCACGAAGCCGTTCGGCGCGCGCGAGCTGGTGGCGCGGCTGCAGGCGGCGCTGCGCCGCGCGACGCGCGCGGAGGAGGAGCCGAGCATCGTGGTGGAGGGCCTTGAGATAGACCTGGCCGCGCGGGTCGTGCGCCGCGATTCTGAGCCGGTTCACCTGACGCCGATCGAGTTCGATCTGCTGCGCGTGCTGGTGCGCAATCGGGGACGGTTGCTGACGCACAGGAAGCTGCTCGCGGAGGTGTGGGGGCCGGAGTACGTCGAGGACATCCAGCCGCTACGCACGCACATCGCGCGGTTGCGCGCGAAGATCGAGCCCGCGGGGGCGGTGGGGCCGCATTACATCGTGACCGACCCCGGTGTGGGCTACAGATTTTCTTTATAGGAGGCCCCTCCGGGGCCGGGATTGCGTGCGTGGTGTGAGCCGTCACGAAATCGTTATGGCGGGGGGGTGAATCGTCATGCGGGTGTGATGTGGGGGCGTTCATAGTGCGTTGCATGGACGCCGTAGCCATCGTCATCGTGATCGCGATGTTCGCGATTCTGCTGTTGATGATCGAGGGGATCGACCGAATATGAGCGTTCCCCTGCCGCTCGGATTCTTCGTCGCTCACATGAGCGCAGCGGACTTCTTCGGGCTCGTCGTTGCGGTGCTGGTGATCGCCTACCTGTTTTACGCGCTCGTGCGCGGAGAGAGGCTCTAACCGATGACCCTCATGGGTTGGCTGCAGATTGCCGTGTTCTTCGGGCTCGTCGTTGCGATCACGCCGTTGCTGGGCGGGTACATGGCGCGCGTCTACAAAGGCGAGCCGATCATCTTGTCCAGAGTCCTCGGCCCAGTCGAGCGAGGCATCTACCGGGTGATCCGCGCCGACGTTCGCAAAGAACACGAGTGGAAGGCCTACGCAGCCAGCGTGATGCTCTTCTCACTCGCCGGATGGCTGCTGCTGTATCTCATCCTCCGCACCCAGGCGAGCCACCCGTTTAACCCCCAGGGCTTTCATGCGGCCCCTTGGAGCGTCACGTTCAACACGGTCACCTCCTTTTTGACCAACACGAACTGGCAGTACTACTCCGGCGAGACGACGATGAGCTACTTCAGCCAGATGGCCGGGCTGACGGTCCAGAACTTCCTCTCCGCCGCTGTCGGGATCTGCGTCGCGGTCGCGCTTATCCGCGGGATCGTCGGGCGCAGCGGCAAGGGTCTCGGCAACTTCTGGCAGGACCTCGTGCGCACGGTCCTGTACGTGCTGCTGCCGATCTCGATCCTCGGGGCGCTCGTGCTCGTCTCACAGGGCACGATCCAGACCCTGTCGCACTATCTCACCGCACACACGATCACCGGCTTGAACCAGTCGATCGCGGTGGGCCCGACCGCCTCCCAGGAGGTGATCAAGAACCTCGGCACAAACGGCGGGGGGTTCTTCAACACCAACGCCGCCCACCCGTTTGAGAATCCGAACGGCTTCACGAACATCTTCGAGCTGCTGCTGATCTTCTCGATCCCGGCGGCGCTGACGGCCACCTACGGGCGCATGGTCGGAAGTCGCCGCCAGGGTTGGGCGCTGTTCGCCGCGATGACCGTCATGTTCGCGGTGGGCGTGACCGTCCTCTACGCGGCGGAGACACACGGTACACCCGCGCAGCATCTGGCCGGCCTGCACACCAATCTCCACTCCGGCACGACCGGGGGCAACATGGAAGGCAAGGAGCAGCGGTTCGGTATCGCCGGCTCGGCGCTCTTCAACACCGTCTCCACCGACACCTCGACTGGAGCGGTGAACGCAGGGCTCGACTCGATGACCGGGCTGGGTGGCGCCGTGCCGATGGCCAATCTCGCGACCGGCGAGGTGATCTTCGGGGGAGTGGGCAGCGGCCTGTACGTGATGTTGCTCTATGCCCTGCTTGCGGTGTTCATCGGCGGGTTGATGGTCGGTCGCACCCCCGAGCTGTTGGGCAAGAAGATCGAGGCCAGAGAGATCAAGCTCGCCTCGGTGGGGATCCTGATCACGCCGCTGACCGCGCTCGCCGCGACGGCGCTCGCGATCGCCGATCACGCGGGACGCATGTCGATCTTCAATGCCGGTCCGCAGGGATTCTCAGAGACCTTCTACGCCTATCTCTCGCAGGCGAACAACAACGGCTCGGCGTTTGCCGGATACACCGGGTTCATCCAACCCAGCGCCGGAAACATCGGCTCACACGGCGTCACGTTCGCCGATCTGCTTGGCAGCTTCAACCTCGCGTTCGCCCGCTATGTACCGATCCTGTTCGTGCTGGCCGTCGCCGGTTCGCTCGCCGGGAAGAAAGTCGCGCCGGGCGGCCTGGGCACGATGCGCACCGACAACACGACGTTCGTCGTGCTGTTGATCGGCGTGATCATCCTCGTCGGCGCGCTCACATTCTTCCCTGCGCTCCTGCTGGGGCCGGTCGTTCAATCCCTCACAGGCCACCTCTACTGACATGAACCTCCGAAAGAATGCAATCACTGCCGGCCTTGTCATGGTCGTAATGATCGTGCTGCTTGGGATTCTCTATCCGCTCGCCGTGACAGGTGTCAGCCAAGTTCTATTTCCCGGGAACGCCAACGGTCAGCAGATCCATCGTGGCGGCAAGCTGATCGGCTCGAAGCTGATCGGCCAGTCGTTCTCTGACCCGAAGATCAAGAACGGGAAAGTGGTGGAAGAAGAAGGCGAGCCCGTCACCGAACCGGACCCGCGCTACTTCCAGACGCGACCCTCGGCCACCGCGCCGGCCGACAACGCCTCAGCCACCACATTCTCCAACCTCGGCCCGAATAACAAGACGACCGAGGAAGCCATCGCAGAACACGTCAAGGCATACCTGGAAATGGAGAGGCCATACGACCCCTCGCTTACCGCTGCGCAGGTGCCCGTCGACGCAGCTGACAGCTCCGCCTCGGGCGTGGATCCGCAGATCTCCCAGGCCAACGCCCGCATTCAGGCCCACCGTGTCGCCGCGGTTCGACACCTGCCGCTCCAGCAGATCATGAGGCTCGTCTCCCAAAACACGGCTGGGCGCTCGCTGGGCATCTTCGGCGAGCCGGGCGTGAACGTACTCGAATTGAACCTCGCGCTTGACCGTCTGACGGGACGGATTCGCTGATGTCGGCTCAGGTTCCGGCCACCGGCGAAAGGCAGGCAATCTCGCTGTTTCGGCGCGACATCGTCCTGCGCGCGCTGATCGACAGCTTCAAGAAGCTCGACCCGCGCGTACAGATCCGCAACCCGGTGATGTTCGTTGTCGAGATCGGCTCCGTGATCACCTCGGTCACCTGGGTGATCCAGGCCTTCGGCGGCAAGCCGCTCGACGGCCACGAGCCCGCCTGGTACACGTTCACGATCTCCGTCTGGCTGTGGCTGACGGTCGTGTTCGCGAACATGGCGGAGGCGTTCGCCGAGGGTCGCGGGCGCGCTCAGGCGGACACGCTGCGCAACATGCGCAAGGAGACCGTCGCGACGCTGCGCGACGGGTCCACGAAGGCCGCCGCTGAGCTCACGCGCGGCGATGTCGTGGTCGTCCCGGCGGGAGAGCTGATCCCCGGCGACGGCACCGTGATCGAGGGCATCGCGACCGTCGACGAGTCTGCCATCACGGGCGAGTCCGCACCGGTGATCCGCGAGTCCGGCGGCGACCGCAGCGCCGTCACCGGCGGCACGCGCGTGACCTCCGACGAGATTGTCGTCGAAATCACCCAGGAGCCCGGGCAGTCGTTCCTCGACCGCATGATCGCGCTCGTCGAGGGAGCCGAGCGGCGCAAGACGCCGAACGAGATCGCCCTGAACATCCTGCTTGCGGCGCTGACCCTGATCTTTGTGATCGTCGTCGCGACGCTGCGCCCGTTCGGCCTGTTCGCCGGGACTCAGATCTCTGAGACGACTCTGATCGCGCTGCTCGTCGCGCTGATCCCGACGACGATCGGCGCGCTGCTCTCGGCGATCGGGATCGCGGGCATGGACCGCCTCGTGCGTCGCAACGTGCTCGCGCTCTCCGGCCGCGCGGTCGAGGCCTCCGGAGATGTCGACGTATTGCTGTTGGACAAGACCGGCACGATCACGATCGGCAACCGCCTCGCATCGGAATTCGTGCCGATGCCGGGGGTGCCCGAGTCCGAGCTGGCCGAGGTCGCGCAGCTCGCCTCGCTCGCGGACGAGACGCCCGAGGGCCGCTCGATCGTCGTGCTCGCGAAGCAGTACGGCATCCGCGAGCACGACATGACGACGCTGCAGGCCGAGTTCGTGCCGTTCACCGCGCAGACGAGGATGAGCGGTGTCGACATCGACGGCCGCCGGCTGCGCAAGGGCGCGGGCGATTCGATCGTCGAGCTCGTCTCCAGCGAAGGGGGCTCCCCGCCACCCGAGCTGCAGGTCCAGCTCGACCGCATCGCCAACGAGGGCGGAACTCCGCTCGCCGTCTCACGCGACAACCAGGTGCTGGGGGTCGTCTACCTGAAGGACACGATCAAGGAGGGCATGAAGGCGCGCTTCGACCAGCTGCGCGCGATGGGCATCAAGACCGTGATGGTCACCGGCGACAACCGCCTGACCGCCGCGAAGATCGCCGATGAGGCGGGCGTCGACGACTTCCTCGCCGAAGCCACGCCCGAGCGCAAGCTCGCGCTGATCCGCGAGCAGCAAGCCGACGGGCGGCTCGTGGCGATGACCGGGGACGGGACGAACGACGCGCCGGCTTTGGCGCAGGCCGACGTCGGCGTGGCGATGAACACGGGGACCCAGGCCGCGCGCGAGGCCGGAAACATGGTCGACCTCGACTCCAACCCGACGAAGCTGATCGAGATCGTCGAGGTCGGCAAGCAGTTGTTGATCACGCGTGGGGCGCTCACGACGTTCTCGATCGCCAACGACGTTGCCAAGTACTTCGCGATCCTGCCGGCCGTGTTCATCGGCACCTACGCCACGACGGCCGGCGGCACGGGGCCCTTGCACGTGCTCAACATCATGAACCTCGGCACGCCCCAGTCGGCGATCGTCTCGGCGATCATCTTCAACGCGCTTGTGATCCCGCTCTTGATCCCGTTGTCTCTGCGGGGGGTTCGCTACCGGCCGATCGGTGCGAGCGCGCTGCTGCGGCGCAACCTGTCGATCTACGGCCTCGGCGGCATCGTCGCGCCGTTCATCGGGATCAAGCTGATTGACCTTGTCGTTCATAACCTGCTCGGCGCCTGACCGGCTCAGGATCGGCCTTCTCTGCCGGCCGGCGCAGTTCCGGCCTTCCTCCCGGCCGGCAAAAGCCCGTCCGTGATGAAGTCCGGCCCTGCTCTGGCTGCCCCGGACCGGGGGTGTCATAATAAGAGGATCGGCCGCAGGTGCCGTGTGCTTGAGCTTCCATTGTACGCGAGCACGCGGAGGAGATCGATCCAGCGCTCACGCCACCAGGTGGCTTTCATGCCCGTAGTCTGGAGTAGCCGCGTAGGTAGAGGCCCTCGCGCTGTTGCGCGTCGGGTAGGGGATGTTCTGACCAGCGCTCGAGGAGTGTGAAGGTGATCCGCTCGTCGGGCTCGGCGTCCTCGTCCTCGTCGGCGTTGGGTAGGAGCACGGCTCGCATGTGGATGAGGCCGAGTGGTGGATCGTCTTCCCAGCGTGGGTGCTCGCGTCCGCTGAAGTCCAGCAGATACCCCGAGGCGTTGAGGAGCGCGTGGAGCTCCTCGAAGCGGCGCGAGACGAACGTGCTGATGTGCGACACCGCGCGTTTCTAGCAGAGGAACGCTGAGACGGCCCCCGCAATACCGTTTTCCTTAGTGTCGATTCCGTCGATTCAGACGATATCTTTGATAATCTGGATTCCTCAACGTCGCTGGCTGGAGGTGTGCAATGGCTGATTTCGATAGGCAGTACTGGAAGATCAAGGACTTCGCCGAGCACTTCGGCTTGGACAAGAGCACGGTCTACAACCAGATCGAGCGGGGCGAGATCCGCGCTATCCGCATCGGCAAGACGGCGCTGCGCATCCCCACCACGGAGGTCCAGCGCGTGCTGGACAGCTTCGTAGAGCCCCGCGAGCAGCCCCACGACTTGCTGGCACGTACGGAGGACTTCCAGGCTCGCACCGGGCGCTCCCCGGCAGACTTCGCCGACGCTTGGCGGGAAGGCAAGATCGAAGACACCCCGCAGAACACGCGCGATGCGATCGAGGCCCTCGCCCTACGCGAGGCACTGCAAGCCGCCACCGTCCACGCGTAGGCACCGACGGATCAGCGCCACCGAGCCGCCGTGGGCGACAATGCCCGCATGGCCTCACCGGACCGCGGCCACCTGAAGGTCTTCATCGGGATGGCTCCTGGGGTGGGGAAGACCTACCGGATGCTGCAGGAGGGCGCCGCCGAGGCCGAGAATGGGCGGGATGTCGTTGTCGGCTATCTCGAGTCGCATGGGCGGGCTGAGACCGTCGCGCAGGCTGAAGGGCTCGAGATCGTTCCTCGCAGGAAGGTGGTCTACCGGGGGACGCCGCTGCAGGAGATGGATCTGCCGGCGGTGCTCGCACGGAAACCGGAGCTGTGTTTGATCGATGAGCTTGCGCACACGAACGCGCCGGGAGTCGAGCACGAGAAGCGCTACGAGGACGTTCGCGATGTGCTGGAGGCGGGGATCGACGTGTACTCGACCGTCAACGTCCAGCACCTGGAGAGCCTCAACGATCAGATCACGCAGCTGACGGGGTCGATCACGCGGGAGACGATTCCCGACGAGGTGCTCTCGATGGCGGATGAGGTCGTGCTGATCGATCTCACGCCGGAGGCGTTGATCGCGCGGTTGAAAGCGGGGAAGGTCTACCGGCCAGAGCGCGTGCAGGCGGCGCTGAACAACTTCTTCAAGATCGAGAACCTCGCCGCGCTGCGCGAGACGGCGTTGCGCCAGGTGGCGGAGGATGTCGAGGTCAAGCGGCTCGTGCGCGCGCCCGGTTCCGATCGGCTCGTGCCCGCCTCGCGTCGCGACGAGGAAGTGCTGCGCGGTGGCGAGGAGGGGCTGCGGGCGCCCACGCCGGTCGCGCCGCAGGCGATCGCCGAGCGGCTGCTCGCGCTCGCGACGCTCGAGGCGGACTCCGAGCGGGTGGTACGGCGTGCTTGGCGCTCGGCGCAGCGGTTGGACGCCACGCTCGATGTGCTCGTCGTGCGGCCCTCCGGGCGCGCGCCCGGCGAGGAGGACCGCAAGCGGCTGGAGGCGTTGCGGCGGCTGACTGCGATGCTCGGTGCACGGCTGCATGTCGAGGAGGGCGACGACGTCGCCGCGGTCGCCGTTCGCCTCGCGCGCTCGCTCGGCTCGACCTACGTGCTGCTCGGCACGCCGTCCCCTCCGAAGGGTCTGCGCCGGCTCGGCGCGGGCTCCGCAGATCGCGCGCTGCCGATGCGACTCCTGCGCGGGCTGCCCGGCGTCGACATCCGGATCATCGCCGACCCCTCGCTGCGCGGGCAGGCGGGGGAGGGGGAGGTGTTTGACGAGGCTGGTGGGTGACTACGGGCGGGTCAGGGGGTGGGTGGCGGGCCCTCGGCGTGATCGATCTCCGTCCGGCCGGCTGGGCGTGCGGGCGTTCAGGGATCATGATATTCTTCATGATCATGAGGACGGCTAAGATAACGCGTGGGGGGCAGATCTCGATTCCCTCGCGCATTCGTCACCGGTGGGGCACTTCGACGCTGGCGCTGGAGGATCTCGGGGATCGGGTGGTGCTCAGGCCGGCGCCCGACGATCCGATCGCGGCGGCGCGTGGCGCTCTGGCCGGAGAGCTGTCGATGAGCAGCGGGCAGTTGCGCACGGCGGCGCGGGAGGCCGAGACGGTCGCCGAGAGCCGTCCCCGTCCAGGCGGGCGTCGGGCGCGGGCCAAGTGAGCGTCTTGCTGGACGCCTTCGCGCTGATCGCGCTGCTGGCGGATGAGCCGGCGGCGGACGACGTGGAGGCGCTGCTGCGAGCGGGCGAGGCGGCGATCACCGCGGTCAACCTGGCCGAGGCGCTGGATGTGCTCCAGCGCGTCCAGGGGATGTCCTCCGAGCGCGTTGGGGAAGTGACGATGCCGCTTGTCGGTGAGCGCATGAAGCTCGTGGCGATCGATGAGCGGATCGCCCGCGACGCCGCCGACATCCGGGCGCGCCGCTACCACCGCACCCGTGCCCCGCTGTCGCTCGCGGACTGCATCCTGCTGGCCGCGACGGGAGAGTCCGACACGCTCGCCACCGCCGATGCGCCCCTGATCCGCGCGGCCGAAGCGGAGAACCTGCAAGTCAAGGCATTGCCCCGCTGATCGCGGGACTGATACGAGGTGTGATCTAGGTCGAGACCGCGACGGGCGGCGCCGGGGTCTCGGCCGCCGACCCGCCCCCAGGCGGATCGGGCTCGTTGCGCGCCAGCCGCATCGCGCCCAGCGCGAGCAGGCCGCAGGCGGCGGCGATCGGGGCGAGCACCTTCAGCGGGTAGCTGCTGAAGGTCGGGTGGTCGACCGTGCTCAGCGCGGTGTGATCGCCGGCTTTGACGATCGATGCGAGGCCCGCGTGGTCGATCCCGAGCACGGTCGGCGCGAGCACCGCGAACAGGCACCAGCCGGCGAGCACGAGTAGGCCGATCGCGAGCGAGCGGTTGGAGAGGCGCAGGCGCGGCGTCGCCCATGCGGAGAGCATGATCGCGCCGCCCGCCGCCAGCAGGAATGGCCAGATCCCGCCCCAGCCGCGGCCGAGGCCGTAGGCGGAGGCGATCGTCGGTTGGAACAGCGCCTGGCGCAGGTAGCGCGCCCACACGACCGTCTCGGTCTCGTAGCCCACGAGCGGATGCGTGATCGTCGCGATCGCCGTCGTCGCGATCGAGACTCCCGCGAGCGCGACCGCCGGGCCCGGCCAGCGCTTCAGCGCGAGCGCGATCGGGAAGGCGAGGAACGGCAGCAGCGTGTCGAGGAATCTGGGGCCCATGAAGCCGCCGCCGAACGGCAGGTAGTAGCCCGAGTTGTAGCCGAGATAGCAGATGCAGATGGCCGTGATCGTGAGCGCCTCGGCGCGCTTGCCGCGGCGGTAGAGGAGCACCGTGCCGAGCCCACCGAGTGCGAGCACCGGTGAGATCGTGAGCAGCCCGCGCGAGTCGAAGAGCAGCGTCGCGAGCACCTTCAGGTTGGGCAGGTCGATCCCGAAGAAGCCCTGCTGCTGGCGGGGGATGCTCGAGTACGCGAGGTGCGTCCAGGATCCGAAGGCGTAGTGGTTGTAGAGCAGCAGCGGCACGATCCCGATCAGCCCGCCGAGCACGTACGCGCCTCCACGCCGCGCGACGCCGCCCGGCGTGAACGCGTCTCGCCGCGACAGGAGATAGCCCCCGAGCACGAGCGCCGCGAAGAACGTCGGGTACTCCGAGCTGACCGCGTACCCCATCGCCAGGCCCGCCACCCCCAGCAGCATCGGGCTCGCCGGCCCCTCGCGCTCGCGCACCATGATCCAGAAGGCGGCGAATGCGAGGAACGTGGTGAAGATGTGGCTGAAGAGCAGCGTCGAGAGCGCCAGCGCCATCGTCCCCAGCCCCAGCGCGACCGCGGCGGCGGCGCCGTAGCCGGGCTCGAAGCGCTCGGCCACGCGCCACACGAGCACCAGCAGCAGCAGGCCCGGCAGCACGTTCGACCACAGGCCGATCAGGTAGATCATCTCGTCGCCCGGATGGTTCGGCGGCGCCACGTGCGCGTCCGTCCACGATTCGGCGCCGACGACGTTCAGGGCGTCGTAGAAGGGGAGCGAGAACAGCGCCATGCCGGGCGCGCGGGCGGAGTAGTAGTGGCCCCTGTAGTAGGCCTTGTCGCCCGTGTTTTCCTGGTATTTGTCGATCGTCGTTGAGTCCTCGTTCAGCGACCGGATCAGGTCGTAGTGCGAGGTCTGGTTCCAGGAGAAGCTCTGAATCACGGTCGCGTAGGAGAGCCCCACGAGCAGGATCGCGGCCAAAGCGAGGCGTTTCCTGGTGATCAGCCTCATATCGATCGGTCACGCTCCCATGGGTTCGCAGGCCAAGCTGGGCAAGGACGCAGGGAGCGTGGCGTGCTACGCACGCGAGCGACTGAGGACGCAGATCCAGCGCCGGCATGCGGACTCATGGGTCGGTCCCGTGGAGCGCGGCCGGCCCTGGCCCGATCTCGTAGATCACGAGCGAGCCGACCTGCCGGCGCGTGATGCCGAGGCCCGCGATCGGCTTGGCCGCTGCGGCGGCCGGGTCTGGGGGATCGGGGAGCACATGGCCGTGTTCGGGCGGCAGGCCCTTCGGCAGCACCGTGTGGAGCACGACCGTCTTGATCCCGTAGTGGCGCAACTTCTCCACGCTCGTCCTGTCCGGGAAGCCGTTCATGCCGCCGCGCAGGTCGTCCACCTGGGGCATGTCGAAGGTGGAGTTGCCGATCGGGATCTCGTAGAAGCCGTCGGTGGAGAAGTACTGCGAGATGCGATCCAGCGCCCCGTCGGTGGGCAGGTCCAGCAGCGGCCCGGGCAGGCCGACCTCGGCCCGCGCCGGCTGAGGCACGAGCGGATGGCCGAGGTGCCCCGCCCCTTCGCCGACGATCCCGATCGCGAGCACCACGCCGACGATCCCGGGCAGCATGCGGACCGGGTGTCGCGGGGCGGGTGGGAATTTGATCCTTCCCGCAAATCCAGCCAGCCACTGCGCGCCCGCGCCCGCGAGCAGCGCGTAGAGGAGCGTCGCCATCGTGAAGACCCTGCCGGGCACGCGCACGCCGTCCCAGCCTGGCGCGTAGTCGTAGAGCAGACGGTACGGATAGCCCGCGCCCGTGATGCCGAAGCCGAGCGCGAGCACCGAGCAGACGACGATCCCGGCGAGCAGCGCGAGGCGCAATCGGCGCGTGTAGGAAGATGGCGCTCCCCCCAGCGCGCCAGACCCGAAGAGCCCGACGAGCGCGAGCACGAGGATCAGCCCGCCGGGCCAGAACACGCTCTCGTTCTTCGAGTTGACTTTCGCGCGCATCCCCGATGTGAGCGAGCCCCAGACGCGGTTCTCCGAGGAGGCCGAGAGGAACGCGGCGGGGCCGGCGGAATAGGTTTTGACTTCGCTGAGCGTGCGCTTGGCCGTCGGGTACTCTTCCGCGACCTTCAGGTAGGGCCGCGCTTGGTAGACGGTGACGACGCCGAGCGCGGCGATCCCGATCAGCGTGACCGCGAGCAGGCGGCGGGGAATCAGGGGCCCGCGCGCGCCGGCCGGCCGCTCCGCGGGCTCGCCCCAGGCGGGGCCCGGGGTCAGCCGCCCGCGCCACCAGTGCCACAGCACGAGCAGCCCGAGCACGAGCAGCAGGTAGGAGTACTGCAGGCCGAGCGTGAAGCCGAGGCTGATCTGCCAGGCCGAGACGAGCCAGCCGGCGAGCACGAGCCCGCGTTGGCCGCGTCGGTAGCCGCGCAGCAAAAGGAACAGCGCCAGCGCGATGCCGCCGGAGGAGATCACGTGCAGGTGCCCGGCCTCGGTGACCCGGTAGGGGGCGTAGGCGAAGGCGACGCCCGCGGCGGCCGCGGCGAACCAGCGCAGTCCGAGCTCGCGCGCGAGCAGGTAGGCGCCGACGAAGCACAGCGACCAGGCCCAGAGGAACAGCAGGTTGTAGCGGACGAGCGCGGCGACCGTGCCCGAACCGAAGAACGCCGCCGGGCCGTAGCCGAGCAGCGAGTCCGAGAAGGCGAGGCTGAGTGGGTGGGGGTAGAAGGTGTTGGCGTCGAACAGGTGTGTCGGGTCGTGCAGCATCGCGTGCCCGACCCACGCGATCTCCCAGACGGTGCGCACCGGATCGCCGAGATCCGGGGCGATGTGGGTCGACATGTGCAGGAGGAGCGGCCAGCTCGTCAGCACCGCCAAGAGGACGGCGGCGAGGATCGCCCACGAAAGCTCCGCGCGCCCGATCGCGGGCGAGGCGGGCCAACGTCGCTCGCGCCGCCCGACAGGAGGGGTCGCGGGCCTGTCGATCAGCGTGCTCGCCATTCGCGGTGGAGCATACGGGAGGCGTGTCACACTTGAGGCATGCGGGTCTTGGTGGTGGGGTCGGGAGGTGTCGGGGCGGCGTTCGCGGCGATCGCGCAGCGACGTCCAGTCTTCACGCGGGTCGTGCTGGCCGACGTCGCGCTTGAGCGCGCCCAGGCGGTGTCCGAGCGGCTGGGCGAACCCGATCGCCGATCCCGAACAGCATCAGTCCGCCGATCAGCGGGCCGAGGCCCAGGAACAGGAAGTTGCGTGCGCTTTCCGTCAGGTCGCGGCGGTAGTACCAGCCGCAGGCGACGCCGGTGAAGCCGTAGTAGAAAGCAGATCGGGAATCCGATCGCGACTACCGCGTCCGCGAGCACGCTTGATGAGAGCAGCAGCAGCGTGATCGTGACGATGATCGCGAGCAGGCCGAAGCCGAGCGTCGAGACGGTCGGCGTCAGGTAGCGCTTGTGTACGCGGGCGAGCAGGCTCGTGACCGCTTTCCAGTGTGCCATCGAGAGCGTCGTGCGGGCCGTCGGCAGGATCGTCGTCTGCGTCGAGGCCGAGGCCGAGGTGAGCACGGCGATGATCAGCAGCTTGTTCAGGGGTTCGCCGAGCACGCCCGTGCAGCGTCTTGAGTAGGACATCTCGGCGGAGTAGCGTTGTTCTCAATGTCCAGGAATCTTCAAGAGCTCGCGAAGCGCCACCTGTGGATGCATTTCACGCGGATGGGCTCCTATGAGGACAGCGAGGTCCCGATCATCGTGAGGGGGGACGGTTGCTACGTGTACGACGAGCACGGCAAGCGCTATCTCGACGGGCTCTCGGCGCTGTACTGCGTGAACATCGGCCACGGCCGCGCCGAGCTCGGGAAGGCCGCCGCGAGGCAGGCCGAGGAGCTGGGCTTCTACACCAACTGGAGCTACGCCCACCCGCGCTCGATCGAGCTCGCCGCGCGGATCGCCGAGCTCGCGCCGGGGGATCTGAACCGCGTGTTCTTCACCTCCGGGGGGTCGGAGGCGGTCGAGTCGGCGTGGAAGCTCGCGAAGGCCTACCACGCCGCGAGCGGCGAGCCGACGAGGACGAAGCTGATCTCGCGCAAGTTGGCCTACCACGGGACCTCGATGGGAGCGTTGACCGCGACCGGCGTGCCGGCGTTGCGGACGCCGTTCGAGCCGCTGACCCCCGGCGGGCACCATGTGCCGAACACGAACTCCTATCGCTGGAGCGAGGATCGCGACCCGTTGTGGGCGGCGGAGGCGATCGAGGAGGCGATCCTGTTCGAGGGCCCGAGGACGGTCGCGGCGGTGATCCTCGAGCCGGTGCAGAACAGCGGCGGCTGCTTCGTACCCCAGGACGGCTACTTCGGGCGCGTGCGCGAGATCTGCGACCGGCATGGGGTGCTGTTGATCTCCGACGAGGTGATCTGCGCGTGGGGCCGGCTCGGGTACTGGTTCGGCTGCGAACGCTTCGATTACCAGCCGGACATGATCACGATCGCGAAGGGCCTCACCTCCGCGTATGCGCCGCTCGGCGCGGTGCTCGCCTCGGACCGTGTCGCCGAGCCGTTCCTGCACGGCGATGAGACGTTCACGCACGGCTTCACGTTCGGCGGGCACCCGATCGCGTGCGCGGTCGCGCTGGCGAACATCGACGTGATCGAGCGCGAGGACCTCTGCGGGCACGTGCGCGCGAACGAGGGGCGCTTCAGGGAGATGCTCGAGGGGCTGCGCGACCTACCGATCGTCGGCGACGTGCGCGGCGCCGGCTACTTCCAGGCGATCGAGCTCGTGAAGGACAGGGAGACGAAGGAGACGTTCACGCACGAGCAGGCCGAGCACCTGCTGCGCGGCTTCCTCTCCGGGGAGCTGTACAGGCGCGGGCTGATCTGCCGGACCGACGACCGCGGCGATCCGGTCGTGCAGCTCTCGCCGCCGCTGATCGCGGGCGTTGAGCAGTTCGACGAGATCGAGTCGATCCTGCGCCCGGTGCTGAGCGAGGCGGGCGAGCGAATCGCGAAAGGAGAGCTGCCAGCGCGGCGGGGTAGGGAGCCGGCGCGATGAGGATCGGGGTCCCGACCGAGGTGAAGGTCGACGAGTACCGCGTGGCGATCACGCCCGCCGGTGTGCGGGAGCTGTGCGCGCGTGGGCACGAGGTGCTGGTGCAGGCGGGCGCGGGGCTGGGGAGCGCGTTCGACGACGCCCACTTCACCGCGCAGGGCGCGCGGATCGTGCCCGACGCGCAGGCCGTCTTCGGCGAGGCTGAGCTGGTGCTGAAGGTGAAGGAGCCCCAGGCGGCGGAGGCCGGGCTGCTGAGAGAGGGGCAGACGCTGTTCACCTACCTGCACCTCGCGGCCGAGCCCGAGCTCGCGCGCGGACTGCGGGAGTCGGGCGCGACGTGCATCGCCTATGAGACCGTCGAAGACGCCGAGGGGCGGCTGCCGCTGCTGGCGCCGATGAGCGAGGTCGCGGGCAAGATCGCCACGCAGGCGGGCGCGTTCATGCTCGAGAAGCCGCTCGGCGGCCGGGGCATCCTGCTGGGCGGGGTGCCCGGCGTGGCGGCCGCGACGGTGCTCGTGATCGGCGGCGGCGTCGTGGGGATGAACGCCGCATTCATCGCGATCGGGATGCAGGCCGACGTGTTCGTGTTCGATCGCTCGATCGACCGCCTGCGCGAGCTCGAAGTAGCGTTCGGCGGGCGCGCCTCCACCGTGTACTCCTCGACGCTCGCGATCGAGGAGATGCTGCCGCGGGCCGACCTCGTGATCGGCGCGGTGCTCGTGCACGGCGGCCGCGCGCCGCGCGTGGTCACGCGCGAGCAGCTCGGGCCGATGAAGCGCCACGCGGTGCTCGTCGACGTCTCGATCGACCAGGGTGGCTGCTTTGAGACCTCCCGGCCGACGACCCACACCGATCCGACGTATGAGGTCGACGAGATCACGCACTACTGCGTCACGAACATGCCCGGCGCGGTGCCGATCACCTCCACCTACGCGCTCACGAACGCGACCCTGCCCTATGTGCTGGAGCTCGCCGAGCACGGTGTCGACGGCGCCCTGGAGCGCGACCCCGGCCTGGCGAAGGGGCTGAACGTGCGCGCGGGTGAGATCACCTACGGAGCCGTAGCGGAAGCGCTCGGCGTGTGACCGTGACCGTTTGACTCAAATCTGACGAAAGTGTGACGAGAATGACCCAAATGTGTGACCCGAACAACGCGCGCATTCTGATCGGCCCACTCTCGACGAAAGTGTGACGAGAATGACCCAAATGTGTGACGGAAGTGTGACGGGAAGGTAAAGGCGGGCGGATGTGGGTTACACAAAACAGACTGCGTATAACTATGGTGTCACGCAGTTTTAAAAGAGGAACAGCAATCGCAGCCCCTTTATGTAAGCGACGCGGCGATTCTTGGAGAAGAGGTTGATATGGCGATCACGGCAGGCACACTCGAGAACTTCATTCGCGCCCGCCCTGGCGGCGGGTAACACGGTCGTGCTGAAGCCGGCCGAGACGACGCCGCTCACGACCGTGCGCTTCGCGGAACTCGCGGCGGACGTGCTGTTGAAGGGCGTGCTGGCGAACTTGCAATAAAGGTCGGTCGGCGGCGGGCGGCGCTTAGCCTGCTACGGTCCCACTACCGGGCGGCGACGTCGCCCGCGAGATTCTTTGTCTTTGTTGGCGCTTTTTTCGTTGCGCGGATGGGGTCAGTCGAATCTCCATCTAAGCGGCGACCGAGTGGTCGCCAGAAGGAGCAACACCAACATGGAGCATCAAACGTTCGCCGACCTCGGCGTGTCCGAGGTCGTCGCCAGTGAGCTTGCCAAGCGCGAGATCACCCAGCCGTTCGCGGTCCAGAAGATGGTCCTCCCCGACGTGCTCGCCGGGCACGACGTGCTCGCGCAGTCCCCGACCGGGTCGGGCAAGACGCTCGCGTTCGGGATCCCGATGATCGAACGCCTGCACGGCACCAACGTGCGCCCCTCGGCGCTCGTGCTGGCGCCGACGCGCGAGCTGGCATCGCAGATCGTCGACGATCTGCGCGACATCGCCCACGCCCGCGCGCTCTCGATCGCGGCCGTCTACGGGGGCGCCGGCATCGTCAAGCAGGCGCGCCTGGCCGCGCGCGCACACATCCTCGTTGCCACGCCGGGACGGCTGCTCGACCTGATCGACCGCCGCGACGTATCGCTCGACCGCGTCAGGCTGCTCGTGCTCGACGAGGCCGACAGGATGCTCGACATGGGCTTCAAGCCCGTCGTCGACCGGATCGTGAAGATGTGCGCGCGCGAGCGCCAGACGCTGCTGTTCAGCGCCACGCTCCAGGGCGAGGTGGGGAAGGTCGCGAAGGCCTACACCACCGATCCGCGTCGCCACGAGCACGCCCACTCCGAGGAGCGCAAGGGAGACGTCGAGCACCGTTTCGTGTCGGTCTCCCACGAGGGCAAGGTCGCGCGACTCGTGTCCGAGCTGAACGACTCCGAGCGCGGGCTCACGCTCGTGTTCGTGCGCACCAAGCGCGGCGCCGACCGGCTCGTCAAACGGCTGGCTCAGAGCAACGTGCACGCGGTCGCGATGCACGGCGACAAGTCCCAGTCCCAGCGCGAGAAGGCGCTCGCGCGCTTCGAGTCCGGCGCCGTCGACACGCTCGTGGCGACAGACGTCGCCGCGCGCGGCATCGACGTCGCGGGTATCACGCACGTGATCAACTTCGACATCCCCGGCTCGCGCGAGGACTACGTCCACCGCATCGGGCGCACCGCCCGCGCGGGCGCGAGCGGCACCGGCGTCACGTTCGTCGTCCACGACCAAGCACGCGAAATGGTCGCGATGGTCCGCGACCTCGGCTTGAACCGCGAGCTCGAGGCCGGCGGCCTGCCGATCGACGCCACCGGCCAGCGCTCGGGCGGCTCCCAACAGCGCACGCGCTCCTCGCGCAACCGCGGCCGGGGCGGCCCGGCGCGCAACGGCTCCGGCTCTCCCCGGACGGGCTCCGCGCGCTCCGGCTCCGGAAACAGAAGCGGAGCCGCGCGCAGCGGCGGGCGCTAAGCGCGTCGGCCGAGGATTTGGAAGATCGAGGTAAAGCCCGTTCGGAACCCGTTGCGCGCGGCGCGTAGGTACAGCCGCCAGACGCGCACGCGTTCGGGGCCGGCCAGCTCCTCGGCGCGTGGCAGGTTGGCGTCGAGGCGCTCGATCCAGTGGCTGAGCGTCTCGGTGTAGTCCCCCCGCAGGCCCTCGACGTGCAGGGGCTCGATCCCGGCGCGCTCGAGCGCGAGCGCGACGCGCGAGACGTGCAACGGCGCGGCGTCAGGGAACACGTAGCGCTCGGAGAACGGCCCGGCCTCCGCCTCGCCGTGGCGCAGGCGGGCGATGCCGTGATTGAGCAGCCTGCCGCCCGGCCCCAGCAGGCCGGCGAGCTGCTGCGCGTAGAGGTCGATCTGGTTGGCGCCCACGTGCTCGACCATGCCGATGCTTGCAATCGCGTCATAGCCTTCGTCGGCCGCGCCCAGATCGCGGTAGTCCGCGACGCGGATCTCCACGCGGTCCGCCAGGCCGGCCTCGGCCACGCGCTCGCGCGCCAGCTCGGCCTGGGCGGGGGAGAGCGTGATGCCGACCGCCCGGACGCCGTGGTTGGCGGCCGCGTGGATCACGAAGCTGCCCCAGCCGCAGCCGACGTCGAGCACGCGCTCGCCCTCTTGCAGCGCCAGCTTCCTGCAGATCAGCTCGCGCTTGGCCGCCTGCGCTTGCTCGAGCGTCGGCCGCGGGCGATCCGCGTCGGGCGCTCCCCGCGGATGGGTTCCCCACGAGCCCTCGAGCGAGTCGAGCGTGCGCGAGAACAGCGCGCAGCTGTAGGTCATCGACTCGTCGAGGAACAGCGCGAAGAACTCGTTCGAGACGTCGTAGTGGTGGCGCACCGCGCGCGCGTCGCGCTCACGGCTGTGGCGGCGCCCGCGCGGGCGCAGCTCGCTCGCGGGGATCGGCGGCGGCTTCATCAGTCCGCAGGCGCGGACGGCGGCCAGCGTCAGCCGCAGCCGTGTCGCGGTCTCGATCGCGGGCGCCTTGAACGTATCGAGCAGCCCGATCACCTTGTCGAGGTCGTCCGCCTCCAGCTCGCCGGCGGCGTAGGCGCGTCCCAGCCCGAGCTGGCCGGGAGCGCGCAGCAGGTGCGCGACCGCGGCGGGGGAGCGCGCCGTGAAGACCGGTCCGCCGGGCGTCGTCGGCGCGAGCTCCGAGCCATCCCAGAAGCGCAGCGCGAACGGACGGTCCGGCAGCGCCGACGCCAGCTCGCGGCGCAGCGGCTCAGGCTGGGCGAAGGGCATCCTCAACCCCGCCTGGGTCGTTCGCGATCAGAAGAAGGGCTGCCAGACTCATGGAGTGCCGCCAAGCTTAGAACGTGACGCGAGCGATCCCGATCCCGTCGTCGAGGCCCGCCGCCTGGCCGAGCACGGTGTCCTACGTCTGCGCGCCGACAACCCCAGTCCGCTGACGCTGTCGGGCACCAACACCTGGATCGTCGGCCGCGACCCCGCCTACGCGGTCGACCCCGGTCCCGCGCTCGAGGAGCACATCGAGCGTCTCGTTGCGGCGCTCGACGCGCGCGGCGGACTCGGCGGCATCGCGCTCACCCACGACCACGCCGACCACTCCGAGGGGGTCGAGGCATTGCGTCAGCGACGTCCCGCGCCGCTGGCCGCGGGGCGGGGCGAGGTCGACGTGAAGCTCGTCCCAGGTGCCCACTTCGGGCCGTTCGTCGCGCTCGCCACGCCCGGCCACGCCCCCGATCACCACGCGCTGATCGCCGGCCGCGTGTGCTTCACCGGCGACGCGGTGCTCGGCGAAGGCAGCGTGTTCATCGCCCCCGATCCCGGGGCGCTCGCCGGCTATCTCGACGGCCTGCGCGAGCTGCGCGAGCGCGAGCTCGATGTCCTCTGCCCGGGCCACGGCCCCCCGATCTGGGAGCCCCGAGCGAAGCTCGACGACTACATCGACCATCGCCTCGAGCGCGAGCGGCTGCTGCTCGCGGCGCTCGCCGCGGGGCGTCGCTCGACCGCCGAGCTGCTCGACGCCGCGTGGCCGGACGTGCCCGCCGAGCTACGCCCCGTCGCCGCCGTCTCGCTGCGCGCTCACCTCGACAAGCTCGAGGACGAAGAGCGGCTGCCCGCCGGCGTCGAGCGGGCCTCCGCTACCGTTCGGTGAGATGCCTCCGCGCTCGGCGATCACAAACAGGGCCGCGCCGAAGACCGACAGCCCGAACGAGGAGGCGGGGCTCTCCGCGAGCTCCCCGCGCCGCAAGGCCACCACTCGTCCGATCGGGGCGTTCTCGACCAACTCGCCGTTTCCGCCGATCGCCGACTACGGCTTCCTGTCGGACTGCCACACCGGCGCGCTGGTCGCCTCCGACGGCTCGATCGAGTGGATGTGCCTGCCGTACTTCGACTCGCCGTCGATCTTCGGCGCACTGCTCGACCGCGGCGCAGGGTCGTGGCGCGTCGGACCGTATGGGCTGTACGTGCCCGCCGGCCGGCGCTACATCCCCGGGACGAACATGATCGAGACGACGTGGATGACGCCGCAGGGCTGGATCCGCGTGGTCGATGCGCTGGCGATCGGCGAATGGCACGACAACGAGCACGGATCGAGCCACACGCGCCCGCCGACCGACTTCGACGCCGACCATCTGCTCGTGCGAATGATCGAATGCGTCCAAGGCCAGGTGCAGGTCGAGGTCGTCTGTGAGCCGATGCTCGACTACGGCGCGACGCCGGCGGAATGGCGGAAGGTCGAGCTCGAGTCGGAGGCGGACGAGGCGCCACGCATGGACGAGGCGTCACATGCGCACGACGCGCTCGCGATGGACGCGTCCGACGGCAAGACGATCTTCAGGCTCTACAGCGACATCCGGATGGGCATCGAGGGCAACCGCACGCATGGGCGCCACACGATGGCCGAAGGCGAGAAACGCTTCTCGGCGATCTCCTGGACGGAGGCGCGGGGCGGCCCGCAAACCGCCGAGGAAGCCGAACAGATCATCGAGCGGACGGGGCACTTCTGGCGTGGCTGGTTGGCCGAAGGGAACTACCCCGACCATCCGTGGCGGGCGCACCTGCAACGCTCGGCGCTCGTGCTGAAGGGGTTGACGTTCATGCCGACCGGCGCGCTCGTCGCCGCGCCGACGACCTCGCTGCCGGAGACGCCGGGCGGCGAACGCAACTGGGACTACCGCTATTGCTGGATGCGCGACGCGTCGTTCACGCTGTGGGCGCTGCACGCGCTCGGCCTGGACTGGGAGGCCGACGACTTCATCGAGTACGTCGCCGAAGTCCCGCGCAACGACGACGGCTCGCTGCAGATCATGTATGGCGTCAGAGGGGAGAAAGACCTCGAGGAGTCGACGCTCGACCATCTCAAGGGCTACGGGGGCGCGCGGCCGGTACGGATCGGCAACGGCGCGTACAACCAGCGCCAGAACGACGTGTTCGGCGCGGTGCTGGACTCCGTCTATCTGCACTCCAAGCAGCGCGATCACATTCCCGAGCGGCTGTGGCCAGTGCTGATCGACCAGGTCAAATGCGCCGCGGCGGTGTGGAAGGAACCGGATCAGGGGATCTGGGAGGCGCGCGGCAAGCCGCAGCACTACGTCTCCTCCAAGCTGATGTGCTGGGTCGCGCTGGACCGCGGCGCGCGGCTGGGCGAACGCCGTGGACACGATCAAGCCGCGAAGGAATTCCAGGCGATCGCCGACGAGGTGCGCGAGGACATTTTGGCGAAGGGCGTCGACTCGCGCGGTGTCTTTCGCCAGCACTACGATACCGACGCACTCGACGCGTCGACGCTGCTCGTTCCGCTCCTGCGCTTCCTTCCGCCGGAGGACGAGCGCGTCTGTGCGACGGTGCGCGCGATCCGCGACGAGCTCACGGAGGGCGGCCTGGTGCTGCGCTACCGCACCGATGAGACCGACGACGGACAACAGGGCAAGGAGGGCACGTTCCTGATCTGCTCGTTCTGGCTCGTCTCGGCGCTGTCGGAGATCGGCGAGCACCGCGACGCGGAGCACCTGTGCGAGCGCCTACTTTCGTACTCCTCGCCGCTGGAGCTGTACGCCGAGGAGCTCGAGGCCTCCTCCGGTCGGCATCTCGGCAACTACCCGCAAGCCTTCACGCACCTGGCGCTGATCAACGCGGTAACGCACGTGATCGAGGCCCAGCAGGGCTAGGACGCCGCTCTAGCCGGGCGGTTCATTCAGTACCCGGGCTCGCCGGGGAGGAGCACGCGGGCGACCTCGCCCTCGACCACGACGCGCGGCTGGATCGGCCTCACCTCGCGTCCGGCCGCGTAGGACAGCAACTTCTCGGTGGAGGGGAAGGCGGCGAGCTGTTCGAGGTGCTTGATCGTGGGGAACACGAGCAGGATCCGTCCGTCGCGGTGGGCCTGCAGCGCCGTCGCGGGAGTGAACCAACCGTGCTCGACGCACTCCTCGCCGTCCACCCGCGGCTCCTGTCCGGGGGGCAGCGAGGCGAGGAAGAAGTGGGTGTCGAAGCGCGTGCGCACCTCGGCCGGGGTGATCCAGCGCGAGAACTTCACGAGCGCGGTCGGATCCTCGAGCGCGATCGCGGCCTCCTCGCGCAGCTCGCGGATCGCCGCCGCCCGGTGAGCGCCGTCGCCCTCACCCTCGCCCGCGTCGACGGCGCCGCCCGGGAACACCCACACGCCGCCCATGAACCGCGCCTCGGGCGTGCGCTTCACGAGCAGCACTTCGAGCGTCTGCGCGCCGCCGCGCAGCAGGATCACCGTGGCGGCCTGGCGCGGGGATGTAGGCTCGCCGAGGCTGGGCTCCTGACCGGGACCTGAGTGGCGATCGAGGTTGAGCTTCTGGCCGGGCTCCCCGTGGTCGCTGGAGGTCGAGGTGCTCATCCAAGGACCCTACCGGCAGGTAGTGTTATGTGCATGAGCACGACCCAAACCCTGCAGCGCTGGATCTGCGAGTCCTGCGGCTACATCTACGATCCCGAGGAAGGCGACCCGGACGGGGGCATCCCCACGGGAACTGCCTTCGAGGACATCCCGGACACGTGGTTCTGCCCCGTCTGCGGCGCCCGCAAGCGCGACTTCGTTCTATACGAGGACTGATCGGCCCTAGCGGCATCGTTGAGACCACGGCCTGTATCGAGCGACTGGGACGCACTGCTCGCGTTCGACCGTGAGCACGTCTGGCATCCCTACGGTGCGCTGCCCGGCGCGCAGGCGCCGCTGCCGGTCGTCGCGGCGGAGGGCGTGCGCCTGCGGCTGGCGGACGGCCGCGAGCTGATCGACGGCATGTCCTCGTGGTGGTGCGCGATCCACGGCTACCGCCACCCCGCGCTCGACGCCGCCGTGCGAGAGCAGCTCGGGCGGATCGCGCACGTGATGTTCGGCGGGCTCACGCACGAGCCGGCGTTGCGCCTGGCGGAGCGTCTCGTCGAGATCACGCCCGACGGGTTGGATCGGGTGTTCTTCTCCGACTCCGGCTCGGTCTCCGTCGAGGTCGCGATCAAGCTGTGCCTGCAGTTCCAGCGCGCGATCGGCCATCCCGAGCGCACGCGGCTGTTGACCGTGCGGGGCGGCTACCACGGCGACACGTTCGGCGCGATGGCCGTCTGCGATCCGGTCTCAGGGATGCACAGCATGTTCACCGGAGTGCTCCCCGCGCACGTGTTCGCCGAGCGCCCGCCCGACGGCTTCGAGGCGGGGTTGGACGCCGGCTGGGCGGAGCACGTGGGCGAGCTGCTCGCGCGGCACGCCCACGAGCTGGCCGCCGTGATCGTCGAGCCGGTCGTGCAGGGGGCGGGGGGGATGCGGTTCCACGCGCCGGAGTGCGTCACGCTGCTGCGCCGGCTCTGCGACGAGCACGGGCTGCTGCTCGTGCTCGACGAGATCGCGACCGGCTTCGGACGTACCGGCGGGGACGCGCTGTTCGCCTGCGAGCACGCTGGCGTTGCGCCCGACGTGATGTGTGTCGGCAAGGCTCTCACCGGCGGCTATCTCACGCTCGCGGCGACGCTCTGCACGCCTGCGGTGGCCGATGCGGTCTCCGCGGGGGAGGGCGGCGGTCTGATGCACGGGCCGACGTTCATGGCCAACCCGCTCGCGTGCGCGGTCGCGCTCGCGTCGCTGGAGCTGCTCGCCGACGGTGGTTGGCGTGAGCGCGTCGCCACGATCGAAGGCGCGCTGCGTGCCGGGCTCGAGCCGGCGCGGGAGCTGCCCGGGGTGACGGACGTGCGCGTGCGGGGCGCAATCGGCGTGGTACAGCTAGATCATCCGGTGAACATGCCCGCCGCCACGGCGGTGGCGGTCGATCGCGGCGTGTGGCTACGGCCGTTTCGGGATCTGATCTACACGATGCCGCCGTACGTGATCGGCGAGGAGGATCTGGCGCGGGTGACCGAGGCGATGGTGGCCGCGGCCGCTGGTTGAGATTGCGTTGAGCTCTGTCCGACTGTGCGCTAGGCTCTGTTGTGGTTAGAGCGTCTGTTGTCGCGTTCATAGGACCTCCTTTCTCCGGGGGTACGACCCCGGAACGACCCGAAGGGGAGGAACGTCGCGACTCGGTGGCCAACCACCACACCGACTTTACGGTCGGCTTGGGACGGGAGAGCAGATCGAGAGCCACTCCCGCCACGGGAGCGCGTCTCCCGCGCGAGCGAGATCGGCAACGGCGGGGCTCCCCACGTGCCCCAGGCCGGCGACCTCCACGTCGCCGATCCGCGTGATCGTCGCGCGGTTCGACTGCTCCAACTCCGACGGCTGCTCCGGCCACGGCGTGAGCACGACCGCGCACACGTCCAGTCCGGTCGCGCGCGCGGCGTCGAGCGTGAGCAGCGTGTGGTTGATCGTGCCCAGCCCCGGCGTGGCGGCGATCAGCAGTGGCAGCCCGAGCGCGACAGCGAGATCGCGCACCGTGAGCTCCTCGGCGAGTGGGACGAGCAGGCCGCCGACGCCCTCGACGATCAGCGTCTCCTCGCCGGGGGCCGCCGCGCGTGCGCGTGCGAGCAGGGCGGCGGGATCGATCGCCTCGCCCGCGAGCCCGGCCGCCAGGTGGGGCGAGACGGCGGGTCCGTAGCGCAGCGGCGCGACCTCCTCGGGTTGCATGCCGGCGACGCTCGCGAGCAGCTCGTGATCGGGCGGCCACCCGCTCTGCGAGCGGTCGTCGAGGCCGGTCACGACGGGCTTGTGCGCGCGCACGGGCTCGCCCGCGGCTGCGATCGCGGCGAGCAGCGCCGCGCTCAGGACCGTCTTGCCGACGCTCGTGCCGGTGCCCGTCACGAACAGCCCTCGGGGACGCTGAGCTTCGGGATCCTGCGTCCTCGGTCGCTCGTGTGCGTAGCACACATCGCTTCCTGCGTCCTTGACTCCCTTGCTCATCGTCCCCGAGGGGTCTTGTCGCTAGGCCGCGCGGCGGACGACGATGTCCCGCTCGCCGTCGAACGGCGCGGACGCCGTCGAGGGGTCCAGGTCGAGCGTCTGCGCCGCCTCGCCGAGCACCCGCGCGGCCTCGCGCAGCTCGTCGGCGGTGTGGGTCGCCATCACCGCCAGGCGCAGCCTCGAGGTGCCCGGCGCGACGGTCGGCGGGCGGATCGCCTGGGCGAAGATCCCGCGCTCGAGCAAGGCCTCGCAGAGGTCCAACGCCGCGCGCTCGTCGCCGACGATCAGGGGCACGATGTGCATCTCGGTGTCCTCCGCGACGATACCTTCGCCCGTCAACGCGCGGCGCAGCACGCGCGCGTTCGAGCGCAGCCGGCGCACGCGATGCGGCTTCTCTTCCAGCAGCTCCAGCGCCGCCAGGGCGCCCGCGACCGCCGGTGGTGGCGGGGCGGTCGAGAAGATCAGCGGGCGGGCGGTGTTGATCAGGTAGCGGATCGTCTCCTCGCTCGCACATGCATACGCGCCGTAGGAGCCGAGCGCCTTGCCGAGCGTGCCGATCGCGATGTCGACCTCGCCCTCCAGCCCGGCCTGCGCGATCGCGCCGCGTCCGTCGGGGCCGATCGCGCCGATCGCGTGGGCCTCGTCGACGATCGTCCGCGCGCCGTACGCCTTGGCGAGCTCGACGATCTCTGCCAAGGGGGCGAGGTCGCCGTCCATCGAGAACACAGAGTCGGTGACGATCAGCCGCCGGCCGCTGCCGCCGTGACGGCGCAGCGCCCGCTCGAGGTCGTTGACGTCGCGGTGGCGGTACACGACCACCTCCGCCCGCGAGAGCCTGCAGCCGTCGACGATCGAGGCATGGTTGAGCTCGTCGGAGAAGACGGTGTCGCCGCGTCCCGCCAGTGCGCCGATCGCGCCGGCGTTGGCGAGATAGCCCGAGCCGAACAGCACGCAATCCTCGGCGCCCTCGAAGGCCGCCAGACGCTGCTCAAGGCGGCGATGGATCGTCATCGTCCCGGACACCAGCCGCGAGGCGCCCGCGCCCACCCCCCAGCGCATCGCCGCGTCGGCCGCCGCCTCGCGGACGCGGGGATGGTCGGCGAGCCCGAGGTAGTTGTTCGAGCAGAGCAGCAGCACCGGCTTGCCGTCGAGCAGTACGCGCGGTCCCTGCGGCCCGCTCACCATGCGCGTGTGCCGGCCGCGTCCGAGCCGCTCCAGCTCCTCCAGGCGATGCTCGAGCTCGTTCATGTACCGACCGGCACCGCGTTGGGGGCGCCGTCAGGGCGTGGCGGGACGGTGCGCTTGGCCTTGAACCGCAGCTGGCTGGAGGGATCCCACAGCTTCACGTCCAGGTCGATCGCCGCCGTGGCCGGCGAACGCTCGAGCAGCTCCTCCACGACGTCCGGTGTCTCGCCCTCCAACCATCCCGAGCGGTTGTCCGGGCGCGGGTTGGCGGCGTTGTCGTGGTGGCGCGCGACGTTCAGACCGTGCTCCTCGAACATCGCCCGATCCTGCTCGGGCTCGTTGCCGAGCGTGGTCAGGAAGTTGCCCATCATCACGCCGTTGATGCCGGCCTTCACGGCCAGCGCCTGCAGCTCGCCGAGGTTCTCCACGCGCCCGCCGCACAGCCGGAACAACGCCTCGGGGAGGATCAGGCGGAAGATCGCGATCCACTTGACGGCCTCCCACGGATCCATGTACTCGCGGTCGCCGAACTTCGTGCCCGGCCGCGGGTTGAGCATGTTGATCGGCACGCTCGTCGGGTCGATCGCGGCCAGCTCGAAGGCCATCTCAACGCGCTGCTCGCGGCTCTCGCCGAGGTTGAGGATGCCGCCGACGCAGGTCTCCAGCCCCGACTCCTTCACCGCCTCGATCGTGCGCAGACGGCCCTCGTAGCGGACGGTCGTGGAGACCTCGTCGTAGTAGCTCTCGGCCGTCTCGACGTTGTGGTGCACGCGCTGGATGCCCGCCTCCTTCAGCGCCCGCGCGCGGACGGCAGACATGTGCCCGACCGAGGCGCAGCGCTTCAGGTTGGTGTGCTCGGAGACCAGCCGGACGCCCTGCAGGTACTTCTCGAAGTCGCGCTTGGAGAGGCCCTGGCCCTGGGTGACCATGCAGAAGCGGTGCGCGCCCGCGGCCTCGGCGGCGCGCGCGTGCTCGAGCACCTGCTCGGGCTCCATCATCGCGTGCAGCGGCGTCTCGGCCTCGGCGAAGCGCGACTGCGCGCAGAAGCCGCAGTCCTCGGCGCAGCCTCCGGACTTGGCGTTCACGAGCGAGCACATGTCGGTGGAGTCGGCGAAGCGCTCCACCCGCGCCTCCCAGGCGCGCTCGATCAGCGCCTCGATCTGGGCGCGGTCCTCGATCTCGCCCAGCTGCAGGGCTTCCTCGCGGGTGATCAGCGGCGGCATTTGCGAGCGACCTCCGGTCGTTTGTTGAAGATTGACGTTACGGAGCGTCGCGGACGCTACACCCCGCGCCACCGCGGGGGCCGTTTCTCGGCGAAGGCCTTCATTCCCTCGCGCATGTCCTCCGATGCGAAGGATGCCCGCCGTAACTCGATCAACTGCTCCTCGACCTCCGCCGCCAGCTCGCTCTCGGCGCCGAGCAGCGCCGCGATCACGCGCTTGTTGCCGAGCTGGGAGAGCGGCGCGTTGCCGGCGAGCTCGCCCGCGATATCCAGCGCCGTCGCCTCTAGCTCTGTGGCAGGCGCGAGACGGTTGACGAGTCCCCAGGCGAGCGCCGTGGGCGCGTCGATGTAGCGACCGAGCAGGAACAGCTCGCGCGTGCGCGGTGCGCCGATCGCGTCGATGAAGCGGCGCAGGCCGGTGTGCGAGTAGACGAGCCCCAGCTTCGCCGGCGGCATCCCCAGCTTGATCTCCTCCCCGGCGACGCGCAGATCGCAGGCCAGCGCGAGCTCCAGACCGCCACCGATCGTGTGGCCGGGGAGGATCGCAAGCGTGGGATAGGGGAATGCCTCGAGCGCTTCGATCGCTTCGGTGAAGGGGTGCGCGACGAGTCGCTCGGCGCGCTCCTCGAACTCCTCGTCGGGAATCTCGCCGATGTCATACCCGGCCGAGAACATTCCATGGGCGCCGGTGACGATCGCGCAACGAGCGTGGGACTCGGACTTATCGCTCGCCCCACCGATCGCCGCGAGCTCGGTGAGCGTCGCGGTGATCGCGTCGAGAATCGGGTGGTCGAGCGCGTTGCGCTTGGCCGGATTTGAGATCGTCAGGCGGACGACGCCGTCCGCCGGCTCGTCGAGGAGCAGCTTGCCGCCGGCAAGCTCGCGTGGGGGAATGCTCGTGGACACAATCTCTATGCGAGCACGACGAGCGTGTCGCCCTCGTTGACCGCCTGGCCCTCCTCGCAGCGGATCTCGGTGACCGTGCCGGGGTCCTCGGCCTCGACGGGCATCTCCATCTTCATCGACTCGAGGATCGCCACCGTGTCGCCCTCCTCGATCGTGTCGCCGACGGCACACTCGATTTTCCATACGGTGCCGGTGATGTGGGCCTCTACCTCGGGCATCTCTGCAGCCTCCTCGTTGATCCGGGACGGCTCGGACAATAGCCTTCGGCGCCGATCGATCCGATGAGCCCCGAGACCACCGATACTCACAACATGCCTCCGATCGTGGGCCGTCGTGTCGTGGTCATCCTCACCGCCTACAACGAGGCCGCTCGGATCGAGGCCACGCTGCAGGCGCTCCCCACCGCCTTCCCGGACGCGACGGTGTGGGTGGCCGACGACGGATCGACCGATGCAACCACGCCGCTGGCTCGCCGGGCCGGCGCGCGGGTCGTGCGCAGCGAGCGGACGATCGGCAAGGGCGCCGCCGCCACGCTCGCCGCGCGGGAGGCTTTGGGAGACGTTGCTCAAAACGCTTGGAACGCGCGCACGCACGCGCACGCGCGCGTTCGCGATCGAAAGAGCAACGGGACCCACGACGACGACGACGACGGCGGCGGCGGTGAGGCCGCCCAAGACGAGCCGATCTTCGTCCTCTGCGACGGCGACCTCGCCGCGTCCGCGGGCAGGCTGGGCGCGCTCGTCGATGCCGTGCGAAGCGGCGAGGCGGACATGGCGGTCGCGGCCTTCGCCACGCGCGTCGGCGGAGGAGCCGGTCTCGCCGTGGGATTCGCGCGCTGGGCGATCCGCCGGCGGTGCGGCCTCCAGATGCGTGCGCCGATCTCGGGCCAGCGGGCGTTGCGCGCGAGCGTGCTCGAGGACGTGCTGCCGTTCGCGCGAGGCTTCGGGATGGAGATCGGGATGACGATTGACGCCGTCCGTGCCGGGCACCGCATCGCCGAGGTCGAGCTCGACCTCGCCCACCGCGCCACCGGCCGCACGCTCTCCGGCTTCCTCCACCGTGGGCGCCAGCTCGTCGATTTCGTGCGCGTCTACATCGCCCGGCGCTAATCTCGCGCCGAGATGATTCTTGCGATCGACCAGGGGACTACGGGCACCACCTGCTTCGTGTTCGACGAGCGCGCCGAGCCGATCGGACGGGCCCAGCGCGAGCTCACCCAGCATTTTCCCCAGCCGGGTTGGGTCGAGCACGACGCGAGGGAGATCTGGTCGGTCACGCAGGCCGTCGCGGGCGAGGCGCTGCAAGATGCCGGGGTGCGGCCCGGTGAGCTGGCCGCGGTCGGGATCGCCAATCAGCGCGAGACGGTCTGCGTCTGGGACCGGGCCTCGGGGGAGCCGCTGCACAACGCGATCGTCTGGCAGGATCGCCGCACCGCGGCGCGCTGCGAGGAGCTGCGCGCCGCTGGGCACGAGGCGTTGATCCGCGAGCGCACCGGCCTGGTCCTCGACCCCTACTTCTCGGCCACGAAGATCGCGTGGTTGCTCGAGAACGTCGACGGCCTGCGCGAGCGCGCGGACGACGGCACGGCGGTGTTCGGGACGATCGACTCATGGCTGATCTTCAAGCTCACCGGCGAGCACGTCACCGACGCGACGAACGCCTCGCGCACGCTCCTCTACGAGATCGCCGCGGGACGCTGGGATCCCGAGCTGCTGGAGCTGTTCGACGTGCCCATCGGCTCCCTGCCCGAAGTCCGTCCGAGCGCGGGGATCCTGGGCGAGACCCGCCCCGCCGCGCTCCACGGACACGCCGTGCCGATCGCCGGGGCGGCCGGCGACCAGCAGGCCGCGCTGTTCGGCCAGGCCTGCGTCGATCCCGGCATGGCGAAGGCCACCTTCGGGACCGGCTCGTTCGTGCTGCTCCACTCCGGTTTCACCGTGCCCGAGCCCGGTGCGGGGCTGCTTGCGACGGTCGCCTCGCAGATTGAATCCCCGCCCACCCCATCCGCGCCCGCCTTCGACGCGCCTTTGCCGGCTTCGCCGACGTTTGGCTCGGCCACGCCCGCGCGCGGCTCGGCCACGCCCGCGCGCGGCTCGGCCACGCCCGCCGCCGGGCTGGCGTATGCGCTGGAGGCGTCGATCTTCGTCACCGGCGCGGCGGTGCAGTGGCTGCGCGACGAGCTGCGGATCATCGAGCGCGCCGAGGACACCGCGACGCTGGCCGCGTCGCTGCACTCCAACGACGGCGTCTACTTCGTGCCGGCGCTCACCGGACTCGGCTCGCCGCACTGGGATCCCCACGCGCGTGGCACGATCGTCGGGCTCACGCGGGGGGCCGGTCGCGCGCACCTGGCGCGGGCGACGCTCGAGGCGATCGCCTACCAGACCCTCGACGCGGTGCGCGCTATGCAGGATGCCACCGCCCACCCGCTCAGCGAGCTGCGCGCCGACGGGGGGGCGAGCGCGAACGGCTGGCTGATGCAGTTCCAGGCCGACGTGCTCGGCACGCCGGTCGTGCTCGGTGAGAGCACCGAGACGACGGCGCTCGGCGTCGCCTACCTGGCGGGGGTCGGGGTGGGGATGTGGACGGTCGCCGACGTGCGCGACTCCTGGCGGGAGGGCGCGCGCTACGAGCCGCGGATGAGCGAGGACGAGCGCGCGACGCTGCTCGCGGGTTGGGCCGACGCGCTCGAGCGCGCGCGTAACTTTCCCGGGCGCTCGACGTAGGAACGCTTGAGATGAGCGAGCTCGCATCGATGCGTGAGCAGGTTTACGTCGACCCCCGGCCGAAGGAGCACTTCGACCGCTTTCACGAGCGCGCGCGCACGCGCGAACCCGACTGGGCGTATGAGCTGACGCGGGTGCTCACCTCGCTGTATGCCTACACGTTCCTGCGCGCGCGAGCGATCTCCTCCGAGAAGGTGCCCGGCGCGGGCGCGGTGATCCTCGCGCCCAACCACTTCTCGTTCATGGATCACTTCCTGATGGGCTGCTCCATCCGGCGCAAGGTCCGCTTCATGGCCAAGTCGCAGCTGTTCAAACCGGGACCGATGCAGTTCATCTACACCCACGGCGGCGTCTTCCCGGTGCGCCGCGGGGCGCGCGACGAGGAGACGTTTATCACCGCCGAGACGATCCTCGCGCGCGGGGGGGCGATCACGATGTACTGCGAGGGCGGGCGTTCACGTACGGGCAAAGTGGCCAAGGAGGCTAAGCGCGGGATCGGCCGCTTGGCGCTGGAGACCGGTGCGCCGGTCGTGCCGATCGCGATCCACGGCTCCTCGCGGATCCGCAACTGGAAGCGCCTGCAGTTCCCCAAGACCACGGTCCAGTATGGGGATCCGGTGCGTTGGGAGCGTATCCCGAACCCCACCCGCGAGCAGCAGCAGGCGGTGGCCGACGAGATCCTCCTGCGGATCCGGGCGCTGTACGCCGGTCTGGACGAGCACGGTCGCAAGGGCGTCCTTCGACGTGTCCGTGAGCAGCGCCGCGCCGAGAAGCGCTCGGCAGTCGCTGCTTGAGGCCTCCTGGGTGTTCTGGTTTGAGCTTGCGCCGGATCAGCGGCTAGGGTCTTTTCTTTTCTGCTGAACAGGAGGCATTGTGCAAAACGGAAAAGGGTTCTTCGGGTCGCTCTTTGACCTGTCTTTCACGTCGCTGGTCACAACGCGGATCATCAAAGTTCTCTATGTCCTGGCGATAGTCCTGATCGGGATCTATGCCCTAGTTTTCATCGCCGGTGGATTTTCTAACAGCACCTCTGCGGGAATCGTGGTGCTGCTGATCATCGCCCCGATTTTCACGCTGGTCAGCTTGATCTACACGCGCGTGTTGCTCGAGGTGATCATCGCTCTATTTCGGATCATGGAGAACACCAGCGAGCTGGTCGCACGTGCCAACACTCTGGAGGCGTCAAGGACGTCTTCCAGTGGTCCCCAATCGCCGCCGAGCGTTCAGTAATCATCGGCGTATCTACAGATCAGCTGCTGCGCCCAGGTCTGCTTGAGGGGATATCCCTGCTGATGGCCGGTTCGGCCGAGCGTGGCGAGCCCACGCGCGAATCGCTCGGGCGGGCGGTGTGCGAGGTCTGCGAGGGGCTTGGCTCACACGTGCATGCATACACGCGCGAATCTCAAGCGCCCGACTCTATGGCCGGCGAAGCGGCGATCGACGCCGCCGTCGCGAACGTTGCCTCGGCGCCGGGCGGCATCGACATGCTGGTCGTGGATGGGGCCGGGCTGTTCGTCGCAGAGGGCTTGCATGAGTGCCTGGCTGGAGCCTGGGATGCCACGCGAGCCGTGGTCAACGGCGCGTTCCTGCACGGTGGCCGCGGTGGGCGGATCGTGTACCTCGCGCCGTCCCCAGCGGCCGGACCGCAGGCCGACGCCGCGGGCGCGGGCCTCGAGAACCTGGGACGGACGCTCTCGACCGAGTGGGCGAGGCATGGGATCACGGTGGTCACGATCGCTCCGGGCGACGGGACGCCCGCGGGCGAGGTGGCGGCGCTGTGCGCCTACCTGGCCTCGCCCGCGGGGGCCTACTTCTCAGGTTGCCTGCTGGATTTGCGTGGGCCTTAAAGGGCTCGCGACTGTGTAGAGAGCATCGAGTGCCGCGGGGTACCCGCCCACCGGGGGGCCTGCCCGCCCACCGGGGGGCCTGCCCGCCCACCGGGGGGCCTGCCCCCCTCCCGTTTAGCCCGTCATCCCGCCGAACATCCCGCCGGTGATGTGGAGGGTCTGGCCCTGCACGTAGTTCGACCAGGGGGAGCAGAGGAAGAACACGCCGCCGGCCGCCTCCTCGGGGGTCGCGGGACGGCCCAGGGGGATCAGCATCGAGGCCATCTGGCGCAGCTGCTCGGGGATCCCGAGCTGGACCTTCTCGCCGCCGATCTCCATGCTGTTCTCGTCGTCCTTCGCCTGCGTGAGGCGGGTGTCGATGAAGCCGAACGCGACCGCGTTGACGTTGATCTTGAACTGGCCCCACTCCTTTGCGAGCGTTTTCGTCAGGCCGACGACGCCGGCCTTGCCCGAGGAGTAGTTCGCCTGCCCGGGGTTGCCGAACGTACCCGAGGTCGAGGAGACGTTGACGACCTTGCGGAACACCTCGACACCTTCCTCGCGCTCTTTCTTGGCAGGATCGCGCAGGTAGGGGGCCGCCGCGCGGAGCACGCGGAAGGGGACGACCGTGTGGATGTCGAGCATCGCCTGGAACTGCTCGTCGGACATCTTGTGGACCGGCGCGTCGATCGTGTAGCCGGCGTTGTTGACGAGGATGTCGATCTTCCCGAACGCGTCGACCGCCGCCTTCACGAGCGCCTCCGGGGCATCGGACTTGGTGAGGTCGCCGGCGAAGACGGCCGTCTCGCCCTGGATCTCCCCGGCCGCCTGCTCGGCGACGTCGCCGTCGAGGTCGTTGATCAGAACCTGCGCGCCCTGCGAGGCGAGCAGTTCAGCCGTTGCGCGTCCGATGCCGCGGGCCGAGCCCGTCACGATCGCCGACTTGCCGTCGAGTACACCCATAACCGTTGCGTCTCCTTGTCGTGTTTGGAGAGGAGAGGTTATAACCGGACGTCCTGGGGCGTGACGACGAGGTCCTGAACGCCGTACCGGACGCCGCGATGAGTTCCTACCCGGTGGTGATGACGCCGAAGTCCTGCGTGTAGATCCCCCCGGATTGCCCCCCGCTGAGCGAGGAGGGGACGTGGGGGGAGACGCCGATCGCGGTGTCTTGGAAGTGGGCGTCGAGGATGTTCGCGCGGTGCCCGGGCGAGGCCATCCAGGCGGCGACGATCGCGCGCGGCGTTCCCAGGCTGAGGGTGCCCCAGCCGATGTTCTCACCGATTTCGTAGCCGACTTTACCGCCGGGGAGGTAGCCGGCGGCGATCATGCGGCTGAGCGGGGTGTTGCCGCCCGGCCCGTCGTGTTCGAAGTAGTCCCCGAAGGCCATGCTCTCGGTGTGGGACTGTGCGGATTGCTGCAGGTGGCCGTTTGGCTGCAGCGCCGACTCGCCACGGCTCGTGCGTTCCTGGTTGACCAGGCAGAGTGTGGCGGTGCGGACCGCTTCGATGTTTTCCTGCGTCGGTCGCAGATCGGCGCCGGGGCAGGCGTCCCCCGCGTGGGCCGGCTTGCGGGCGCTGTTGACGTGATGGGTCTTCCGCTTCGCCGAGCCGTGCTTGACTGAGTTGTGCTTGGCGGAGCGGTGCTTGGCGCAGCCTGCGGGACGGTGCTTGCGGTGGATGTGGCCGCCACGCGCATGGAAGCTGCTCTTCTTGGCACAGTGCCTGGCCGTCCGCGCCCCCCGGCGGCGATGTCCGCCGCCCTGCCGGTGTGCGGACGCGGCCCGGGCCGTGGGCGTGGGCGATGCCATCGATGTGTCCGCGCATACCGTGGCGGCGCCGAGGAGGGCGCACAGGCAGGCGACTTGCACGAGGAGTACCGAACGGGCGCGAGACACCTTCCCTGCATCGGTCGCACTTGCCCGACACATGAGCCCGGGCGCGCAGGTTTGGACAACTTTGCAAACCGTTTCCCAGCCCGGCTGCAGTGTTAGCGGCCGAGGATCTCATGCATGTTCTATGGACCGGAGGGGACTCTCCCCGACCACCCCCCGGCTCGCCTACCTACAGCGCGAGAACCCGCCCGAGGATCTCGCGCATGATCTCATCGCTGCCGCCGCCGATCGGGCCGAGGCGGGAGTCGCGCGCGGCGCGCTCGACCCAGAGCTCCTTCATGTAGCCGGCGCCGCCGTGGATCTGCAGGCAGGCATCCATCAAGTCGAAGGAGGCGCGCTGGGTGAGGAGCTTCGCCATCGTGACCTCCTTCAGCGGTTCCTCCCCGGCGACGAAGCGCCGGAGCGCGTCGTAGGTGACGCAGCGCGCGGTGTAGGCGCTCGTGGCGAGGTCGGCGAGCTTGTGGCGGATCGCCTGGTGCTTTGAGAGCGGGCGGCCGAAGGCGGTGCGCTCGCGCGCGAACTCGGCCGTGCGCTCCCAGGCGAGCGCCATCGCGCCGACCGCCCCGAGCGCCATTGCCAGGCGCTCCCACTGGAAGTTGGCCATGATCTGCTTGAAGCCCTCGTGCTCGGCGCCGAGCAGGTTCTCGGCCGGGACGAAGACGTCCTCGAAGGCGATCGTCGCGGTGTCCGAGGCATGCCAGCCGAGCTTCTCGAGCTTGGCGGAGGTGACGCCCTCGGCGCGGTCGACGATCAGGAACGAGATCCCGTGATGCCCGCCCTCCTCGGTGGTCTTCACGGCGGTGACGATGAAGTGCGCGCGGACGCCGTTCGTGATGTAGGTCTTCTCCCCGTTCACCACCCAGCCGCCGTCGACGGGCGTGGCCCGCGTGCGCAGCGCGGCGACGTCGGAGCCCGCGCCGGGCTCGGTGATCCCGAGCGCGCCGATCTTCTCGCCCTTGATCGCGGGCACGAGATACCGCCGGTGATGATCCTCGGTGCCGAACTTCCAGATCGGCGGCGTGGCGATGTTGATGTGCGCGCCGATCCCGGCGGCCGTCCCGCCCGAGCCGATCCGCGCGAGCTCCTCGACGAGCACCGCCTCGTGCAGGTAGTCGCCACCCTGCCCGCCGAGCTCAGCTGGGTACTTCAACCCGAGCAGGCCCTGGGCGGCGAGCTTCGGGAAGACCTCGTCGGGGAACCAGCGCGCGTCCTCCCAGGCCTGCGCGTGGGGGGCGAGCTCGCGATCGAGGAAGCCGCGGATCGACTCGCGCAGCTCCTCGTGCTCCTCGGTGAATGGCGGCGTTGGTGCGGTCATGAGAGGGGGGCGGACGTTGTTCCCACCGGCGCATGCGCCGGTGGGCCGGAGGGTGCATGCACCCTCCGGGGGAGGGCCGCATGCGGCCCTCCCTTCATGGATCTACAGACCGTAGGAGCGTCCGATCACGTCGAGCATGATCTCATCCGTGCCCGCGCCGATCCTGTTCAGGCGCGCGTCGCGCCAGACGCGCTCGACGCCGTACTCGCGCATGTAGCCGGCGCCGCCGTGGATCTGGATGCATTCGTCGGCCACTTCGCAGAGCACGCGCGAGGCGTGGAGCTTGGACATCGAGATCTCGCGCACGGGGTACTCGCCGTTGTTGAAGCGCCACGCGGTGATGTAGGTCATCTGCCGGGCGGACTCGATTTTGGTCGCCATCTCCGCGAACTTGTGGCGGATCACCTGGAACTTCCCTATTTCGCGGCCGAACGCCTTGCGCTCGTGGGCGTACTGGAGCGTGCGTTCGAAGCACTTCTGCGCGCCCGACACCATCCCGGCGGCGCCGATCAGGCGCTCGCCCTGGAGCTCCCACATGATGTGGTAGAAGCCCTTCCCCACCTGGCCGAGCACCGCGGACTCCGGCACGCGCACGTCCTGGAAGGCGAGGAGCGCCGTGTCGGAGGCGTGCATGCCGAGCTTCTCGAGCTTCTTCTCCCTGATCACCCCGGGCGCGTCCATCGGCACGAGGAACAGCGTGAAGCCGTCATATCCGGCGTCGACGTCGGTCTTCGTCACGAGCACGATCACGTCGGCGCGGTGGCCGTTCGTGATGTAGGTCTTCGAGCCGTTGATGATGTAGTCGTCGCCGTCCTTGACCGCGCGCGTCTTGATCCCTTTCACGTCCGAGCCGGCGTCTGGCTCGGTGATGCCGAGGCAGAGGATCTTCTCGCCCTTGATCGCCGGCACGACCCATTCCTGCTTCTGCTCCTCTGAGCCGAACGCGAGGATCGGCGGCATCGCCATGTCGGTGTGCACCGCCAGCCCCATCGCCAGGCCGCCGGAGTTGCCGTTGGTGATCTCCTCCGCGAGCACGAGCGCGGTGTAGTAGTCCCCGCCCTGTCCGCCGTACTGCTCGGGCTTGTCGAGGCCGAGGAAGCCCAGCTCGCCCATCCGCCGGAAGACCGAGTCGGGGAACGTCGTCTGCTCCCACTCCTCGGCGTGGGGCGCGAGCTCTTTGATCGCAAAGTTGCGGATCGACTCGCGCAGCTGTTCGTGCTCGTCGGTGAAGATGAAGTGCTTGCGCTTGGTCTCGAAGTCGGGCTTCTGCACGCTCTCGGCGGTGGCGGCCATTGTGGGGATCTCCTTGTTCTTCTGCTCTTGGGTGCGTCGCAGACGCTAACGCAGGCGGGTGGCAAAGTAAACAGTAGAGCTGCTTACTTCCCACCGCACGGAGATGCGGCTAGGATGCCGCTGTGCCCACCGACACGGTCCTCTACGCGCTCGCCGGGACAGGCGTCGCGACGATCACGCTGAACGACCCGGACACGCGCAACGCGCTCTCCGCCGAGCTGCTACAGGGCCTGACGGAGGCCTTCGAGCATGCCCGCGATGACGAGGCGGTGCGCTGTGTCGTGCTCGCGTCCTCGCACGAGAAGGTCTTCTCCTCGGGCGCCAACCTCGGCGGGTTCGCGGGAGACGCGACGCTCGTGCAGAAGCACTTCGGCTCGGAGCGCTTCGTCGATCTCTTCAAGTTGATCGTCGGCCTGCCCAAGCCGACGGTCTGCGCCGCGGACGGACACGTGCTGGCGGGTGCGCTCGGGATCGCGCTCGCCTGCGATCTGGTCGTCGCCTCCGAGCGGGCGACGTTCGGCACGCCGGAGATCAACGTGGGGGCGTTCCCGTTCATGATCATGGCGCTGATCTACCGCAACGTTCCTCGCAAGAAGGCGAACGAGCTGTTGTTGCTCGGAGAGCGCTGGAGCGCGAGGGAGGCGCTCGCCGCGGGGATCGTCAACAAGGTCGTCTCCGTCGAGGACTTCGACGGGGCGGTCGCCGACTGGGCGGAGAAGCTCGCGGGGAAGTCGCCGGTGATCGTGCGACTCGGCAAGGAGGCTATGCGCCGCCAGCTCGATATGCCCTTCGACGACGCGCTCGACTACCTCCGCGCGCAGCTCACCTTGGCGCTCTCCACCGAGGACATCGTCGAGGGCGTGACCGCCTTCTTCGAGAAGCGCGAGCCCGAGTGGAAAGGCCGCTGATGAGTCCCGAGTCCTCCGCCGGCACGCCACCCGCCGAGGCCGAGCGCGCCCAAAGCCTCCTCCGCCCCCTCGTCGAGGATCTCGAGGCTCGCCGCGCGAAGATCAGAGAAGGCGGCGGCGAGGAGAAGATCCAGAAGCAGCACGAACGCGACAAGCTCACGGCGCGCGAGCGGATCGCGTTGCTCCTCGACGCGGGCACGTTCACGGAGCTCGGCATCCATGCCCGCCCGCACTCCTCCCAGCGCGCGATGGACGGCGTCGACGCCCCCGCCGACGGGGTGATCACCGGCTACGGCAAGGTTGACGGCCGGCTCACGGCCGTGTGCGCGTACGACTTCACGGTGATGGCCGGCTCGATGGGGATGACCGGTGAGTTCAAGGTCACGCGCCTGCGCGAGCTGGCGCTGACCAAGCGGATGCCGTTCATCTGGCTGCTCGACTCCGCCGGCGCGCGCGTGCAGGAGGCGGCGGGCGCGATGTTCGCGGGCTCGGGGCACCTGTTCCGCGAGGAGGTCGTGATGAGCGGCGTGATCCCGCAGATCGCCGCGCTGATGGGCCCCTGCGCGGCCGGCACCGCCTACATCCCCGGCCTCGCCGACTTCGTGCCGATGGTCAAAGGCCGCGGATCGATGGCGCTCGCGGGGCCGCACCTCGTGAAGGCCGCGGTCGGCGAGGACGTCACCCAGGAGGAACTCGGCGGCTCACGCGTGCACACGCGCAAGTCGGGCGTCGGCGACATGGAGGTGGGGAGCGACGAGGAGTGCATCGATCGGATCAAGGCGTATCTGTCGTACATGCCCCAGAACTGCGAAGAGCGCCCGCCCGTGCGCGCGGTGAGCGATCCGATCGATCGCCGCGAGGAGGCGCTGCTCGACGTGCTGCCCGAGTCAAACCGCAAGCCGTATGACATGTACGAGGTGATCCGCCGGATCACAGACGACGGCGAGTACTTCGACATGAAGGGCCAGTGGGCGAAGACGATCATCACCTGCTTCGCGCGTTTCGGCGGGCGCCCGGCGGGGATCGTCGCCAACCAGCCGAAGCAGCTTGGGGGGATCCTCGACAACGACTCGGCCGACAAGGCCGCGCGCTTCGTGAACCTCTGCAACGCCTTCGGGATCCCGCTCGTGTTCCTGATGGACGTGCCCGGCTTCATGGTCGGCACGAAGGTCGAGGCGGCGGGGATCATCAGACACGGCGCGAAGATGCTCTACGCGGTCGCCAACGCGACGGTGCCCAAGATCACGGTGATCACGCGCAAGGCCTACGGCGCCGGGTACTACGTGATGAACGGGCGCGCCTACGAGCCGGACCTGATCGTCGCCTGGCCGTCTGCCGAGATCAGCGTGATGGGCGCCGAGGGGGTCGTCGAGATCGCGTTCCGCAAACAGGTCGAGGAGGCCGAGGACCCCGAGGCGAAGAAGGCCGAGCTGATCGAGGGCTTCCGGGAGATCTTCGACGTCTACATCGCCGCCGGCAACGACCTCGTCGACGACGTGATCGACCCCCGCGAGACGCGCGAGACGATCTGCCGCGGGCTGGAGATGTCGGCGGGTAAGAAGGTCGAGCGACCGTGGAAGCGGCAAGGGGTTGTTCCTGTATGAGCTCCCTGGGCACCTATCGCGGGGCCGAATCGAGGAGGTGCTCTTGTGAGCCTTGACGACCCTGTCGTGATCACCTGCTCGATCTCCGGCGCGATCGCCAACCGCGCGCAGTGCCCGGCGATCCCGTATACGCCCGCCGAGTACGCCGCCGAGGCGCGGAGGATCGTCGACGAGGGCGGCGTGATGATCCACATCCACGCGCGCACGCTGGACGGCACACCGTCGTATGAGATCGAGGACTTCAAAGCGATCTCAGAGGCAATCCGGGCGGAGGTCGGCAATGCGGTGATCGTGAACTTCTCGACGGGCACGATCGGCGTCCCGGTGGCGAAGCGGATCGAGTACCTGCGCGCCTGCCGCCCGGAGGTGGCGGCGCTGAACATGGGCTCGATGAACTACGCGAAGTACTCGCGCTCGCGCAAAGAGTTCGTCTTCAAGATGGTCTTCGCGAACCCCTTCGAGGAGATCGTCGAGCTGCTCGAGGCGATGAACGAGCTGGGTATCAAACCCGAGCACGAGTGCTTCGACATCGGCCACATCGGCTCGCTCGCGCCGCTGATCGACATGGGCGTGCTGAAGACCCCGCTGCACGTCGACTGCGTGATGGGCGTCGTCGGCGGCATCCCGCCGACCGCGCGGAACCTCGCGGCGATGGTCGAGAACATCCCCGCCGGGCGGGATTCCAACTCTGTCGCCTCGCACTGGGGCGTGATCGGGATCTCGCGCGACCAGTGGATGCTCGTCGGCGCGGCGCTCTCGCTCGGCGGCTCGATCAGGGTCGGGCTCGAGGACAACCTCTACCTGCCGGATGGGGAGATGGCGAAATCCAACGGCGAGCTGATCGCGAAGGCCAGGCAGATGACCGAGGACATGGGTCGCCGCCCGGCAACCGTCGAGCAGGCGCGCGCGGCGCTGCACATCCCCTCGCGCGCGGGGTAGGGGATGGGCCTGCCGCTGGAGGGCATCAAGGTGCTCGACCTCTCTCGCCTGCTCCCCGGCGGCTTCTGCTCGCTGCTGCTGGCGGACTTCGGCGCGGAGGTGCTGAAGGTCGAGGACACCGGCGTCGGCGACTACATTCGCCTCTCCCCGCCTTACATCGAGGGCGCCGAGGACAGCGCCAAGTCCGCGCTGTTCCTGTCGCTGAACCGCAACAAGCGCTCGATCCGGCTGGACCTGAAGAGCGAGGGCGGCCGCGAGGCGCTGCTGCGGCTCGTGCGCGAGTACGACGTCGTGCTCGAGTCCTTCCGTCCCGGCGTGCTCGACCGGCTCGGCGTCGGCTACGAGCGTATGCGCGAGGTGAATCCCGGGATCGTCTACTGCGCGATCTCCGGCTACGGCCAGACCGGCCCCAAGCGCGAGGCGGCGGGCCACGACATGAACTACCTCGGCCTCGTCGGCCTGCTCGGGTTGACGGGAGACCCACCCTCCCCGCGCGGGGGAGGGGTGGGCGGGGGTCCCATTCAATCCGCGGGGCAGATCGCCGATCTCGGCGGCGGTGCGCTGATGGCGGCGTTCGGGATCCTCGCCGCGCTGCGTGAGAGAGATGGAGCCCCCGCCCGCACCGCCCACCCGGCGGGATCTGGATCGGAGGGACATCCCGGGCGGGAGGGCTCCGGCGAAGGGCAGATCGTCGACGTGTCGATGGCCGACGGCGCGCTCTCGTGGCTGGCGATGGTCGCGGCGGGCTACTTCGCCGACGGGACCGTCCCGCGCCGCGGCGAGCTGCCGCTGGCGGGGTCGTTGATCTGCTATCGGCCGTATGAGTGCGCCGACGGCTGGGTCACGCTCGGTGCGCTCGAGCCGAAGTTCTGGCAGGCGTGGTGCCGGGGCGTGGGACGCGAGGAGTTGGTCGAGAAGCAGTT
>Ga0207933_1000378_pt1 | contig 44549 bp, 39 predicted proteins | sample NGESurdeep092012_4_FD_184488 | JGI IMG/M metagenome (GOLD analysis project Ga0207933, IMG submission 184488) | Arctic peat soil microbial communities from Barrow, Alaska - NGEE Surface sample F53-3 deep-092012 (SPAdes) | ecosystem: Environmental > Terrestrial > Soil > Wetlands > Peat ... | reverse complement strand
GGAAGACCGCGGGATTGGGGCCGACGGATGTAACGGTTGCCCAGCTTTATGACGGTTATAGTCCTTCGGTTTGGTACTGGCTCGAGGCGGCGGGATTCTGTCGCGAGGGTGAGGCGTACCAATTTGTCCAAGATGGGCGGATTGCCATTGACGGGAAGCTTCCGGTGAACACGTTCGGAGGGAGCCTGTCAGAGGGGCGCCTTCACGGCATGGGCCACGTAATCGAGGCAGTGCGTCAGGTGACGGGAACAGCCGGACCCCGGCAAGTTCCGGGCGCGGAGGTGTGTGCTGTGTTCGATGGTTCTCCTATGTTGCGCGGGGCCGGATTGGTGCTTGCAGGTGGGACTGAATGAGCGCTGCCAGGACGCAAGAAAACAGGACGAAAGAGAGGGCGAGCGGCCCACAACCGATCGCGACTTTGCATGAAAACGTCGGTGATTCTCCATCACACACTTCGGGGACAGGGACGCTAAATCAAAATAGTTCCTCGCCTTCGATCACACCGATCCAGTCGAGAAGCGAATGAGAGGAACCAACGATGAGTGAATCGCCAAAGGGAATTCCCGCCTACAAGGATCTGCCCATCATCCAGAAAACAGGGGCGCATCACAACTGGGGAGTCTTCGGTGACACGGACGAACTCGGGGCAATCAATTTCCTCACTCAAGACCGAGTGAAGTCGGCGGCGAAGCTCGTTCATGATGGCTTCGTTGTTAGCCTTTCGCTGCCCCTGGACCTTCCTAAGCCACAACTCGCAAGGGATCGCGCGGGTTACGCGCACCATATTGAGAGGCGTCGGAGCGGAGGTGACGACAAGATTGACAACTTTTATCTTCAGGGATCGACCCAATGGGATGGTCTTGGCCACGTTCGCTACCGGGAGTTCGGGTACTACGGCGGCCGCGAAGATGAGGATCTCGACAAGGGCGAGCTGGGTATTGACCGCTGGGCAGAACATGGGATCGTTGGTCGAGGCGTCTTAATCGATCTTCCAGAATTCGCCTCGGCTTCGGGTCGAACTGTTCCGCCGAACGAGCGCCACGGAATCACCCCCCCTGAACTCGAAGAGATACTGTCCTGGGAGCACACCAAGCTAGAAGGCGGTGACATCCTGTTGGTGCGCACCGGTTGGTTAAGTTGGTATCTGTCGCTCGACGACGAAGGTCGAAACGGAATGGCCGGGCGGCTTCACAACGAGGAAGGAGGGATGGAGTGCCCCGGACTCGACCCGGCTGAAGCGACCGCGGCGTGGCTCTGGAACAACCAGGTTCCCGCCATTGCCGCGGACAACCCTGCGCTAGAGGCGCTTGTGGTGCGAAAAGAGGAGGGTTTTTTGCATCGCCTCATCCTTCCACTTCTAGGGATGGCGGTCGGCGAGTTCTGGAACTTAGAAGGACTCTCCGCGGCATGCAAGTCTCGGCGCCGCTACGAGTTCCTTTTTGTCTCCGCACCACTCAATATACCCAACGGCTTAGGGTCACCAGGTAACGGAATTGCCATTTTCTAGCCATAGACGGCGTTTCGTTTTGAAATTGAGCCAACTGTCCAGAGTGGGGCACATCGCATGTCCTAATCAGTCCAAGTGCGCTGACCATAGATTTACAACCGGAGCTTTGTCAACAGTTGTGTTGAAAGTATTGCCCGTCGCGAGTACGATGATTTTTGTGATTCAGTCCATCAGAGTCTGAGGGGATTCAGTGCTAGTGAAAACTCCTGGTCATAGTCGGCAATACAGAGAAAACGGTGCTGCACCGACCTCCGAATTTTCGCGCAGTTACGCGAAGGTCACTGGGTGAAGCCACCTCTGAGCGGGCTCCGGATATTGAGTCTTGAAGAATACGGCGTAGGTCCGTTTGCATCGCAATTGTTGGCGGACTTGGGAGCGGATGTAGTCAAGATCGAAAATCCGTCGAGAGGTGGTGATAGTTCTCGGCACGTGCCGCCGCACCAAGTAGGTAACGACAGCCTCTATTTTGAGTCGCTCAATCGGCGCAAACGTAGCGTGGCACTTGACATGAAGTCAGAGGAGGGTCGCAGAACTTTTCACGAGTTAGTTGAAACCGCGGATGCGGTTCTCAACAACTTTCGTGGCACCACAGCCACGGCTCTTGGGCTAAGATATGCGGATCTTCGTCACTTGAATCGGAAGATCGTCTGTTGCTCTGCCTCGGGTTGGGGCATCGATAATCCACGCGCCGGAGATCCGGCCTACGACTATCTTCTTCAGGCCTACACGGGCAATATGGCGCTGACCGGCGAACCGGGACAGCCCCCTGCTCGCTCGGCCACACCATGGGTCGACATGTCGACTGGATTTGCGGCCGCGCTTGGACTCTTGACCGGGGTATGGTCAGCCCGGTCGAGCGGCGAAGGGTGCGACGTCGACGTCAGCATGGTAGATGTGGCCATGTCCCAGTGGACTTACATGGCTACTTGGTACCTGTCCGCCGGCACAAACCAAGAACGTCAAACCATGTCGCGGCATCCGTCGGTCGTTCCATCTCAACTTTTCAAGTCATCAGATGGGTACATCGTGATAATGCCTCAGACGGAGTCCTTTTGGAGAGGGCTTTGCGAACTGCTTAATAAGAGCGAACTTATTGAAGACGAGCGGTTCATGACTATGAAGGACAGGCAAGTGCATAAAGAGGAGTTGGTGAGTATTCTCTCGCCGATATTTGAGACTCGTACGAGTGACGACTGGGTTTCGTATCTGGGCGAAAGGATTCCTGTCGGTAAGGTCAACTCGTTTTCGGAGGCAATGGAGATGTACGCCGCCGAATATCCGTCTCAGGTACTCGAGTGGGATCACGATGTCTTGGGAACAGTGCGCGCCATCGATTGCCCAATCCGCGTCAGTACCGGGCGAACGACACTCCGGCCCCCGCCCAGGCTTGGCGAGCACACGGCCGACGTTCATCGCCCGCTGGAACCACCGAGCGACGACGTTCTTAATAATACATAGATCAAGAAGACTTTTAAAAGGGGACACAATGGATCCAGCGTTTATCGCGGGAGTCGGAATGACACAATTCACGCGACACCCCGACAAGGGCATCAAAGAACTTGGTCGCGAAGCCATCGAGAGCGCGCTGCGTGACGCTGATCTCCAAATGAGTGATGTCGAAGCAGTTTTTTTCGGCAATGCACTTGCCGGACTTACCACGGGTCAAGAGTGCATCCGCGGTCAGACGGTGATGCACGCAATGGGCCAGGGTACGATACCGGTAACCAACGTAGAAAATGCCTGTGCATCAAGTGGCAACGCCCTTATGTTGGCCTGGAGTGCCGTGGCCGGTGGTCAATACGAAACCGTGCTTGCGGTCGGAGCGGAAAAGATGTTCTTCAACGGCGATCGCCAGCGGGCGTTCCGGGCATTGGGCGGAGCTCTTGACGTGGACCAGCCACACGCGTTGAGCGAAGGCGCTGGCGAAAATCGGAGTCCCTTCATGGATCTCTACGCGAGTCGAGCCCGAAGGCTCATTAATGATCGGGGCGTGACGATTGATAGCCTCGCTCGATTGGCCGTGAAGGCCCGATACAACGGATCCTTAAATCCGCTTGCGCAAAGGCAGTCGAGTGTGACCCTCAACGAAGTTCTTGAATCGAGGCTGATCGTCGAGCCCTTGACATTGCTCATGTGTGCGCCAATAGGGGACGGAGCTGCTGCCGCAGTTGTCACTCGGATCAGGCGAAGAAACGGGGATGTCAAAATATTGGCGTCGCAACTTCGATCTCTTCCAAGCGCAGAGGTGGGCACCCCTTCGGCTGCCACCGCCGCATCGCGGGCCGCGTTCCAGCAAGCGGGCATCGGTCCTGAAGACATTGATGTCGTTGAGGTTCACGACGCCACTACAGCCGGCGAGATGGTGTCTTGGGTTGATACAGGGATATGTCCCCTCGGAGATGAAGAAAAATGGGCCCAGTCCGGTCACACAGAATTGGGCGGTTCTCTTCCAGTCAATCCGTCCGGCGGCCTGGTCGCTCGTGGGCATCCCATTGGCGCATCCGGATTGGGTCAGATTTACGAACTGGTAATGCAGCTTCGAGGGACGGCTCAGCAACGGCAGGTTCCTGGAGCGCGCGTCGCGATGGCTCAAGTGGGAGGCGGCTCCATCGGCTCATTCACGGCGGCGGCTTCTGTCCACATTCTTCAAATTCGATAGATGAGAGACATGCTTCGAACACGATTCCGCCTGAATAGTCGCTAGGAGCCGCGGTGATCTATTTGACGTGTCTTAGCACTCTCGATAAACGACTGACTTTGAGAATCGTGACACCGGGGTGAACGCTGATGGGTGAGTTTCATGAACCGAAGCCTCGAATCTCACCCGTTTCCATTCCGACGGAGACGGAAGCTGAGCTCCTCACCAAGACAACATTGAGCGTTGGTGTCGAACCGAGCAATTTGTTTCGGACCCTGGTGCGACATCCGGAACTTATGAAACGCACGAATGTCTATGCGGGTCTGTTTCTTACAAAAGGTGTCCTGGAACCGCGCGATCGTGAGTTGGCGATCTTGAGGGTTGCGTTCAAGACCGAGTGTGTTTACGAATACGGCCAGCACGTCCCTCTCGGCCTCGCCGCCGGACTCGCGCGAGAAGAGATAGAAAATATTGGTCGCTCTCCCGTCGACAATCTCTGGAACGAGCGTGATGCGTGCAAGTTGAGATTCGCAGACGCGCTGATAGACGGATTCGAGATACCCGTTGATATTTGGAATCCCATTGAAGGAATTCTCAATTCGGAGCAAATAATGGAGCTCATTATGCTCGTGGGCTTCTATCGATCTTTAGCGGGACTCATGAATTCGGTAGGTATACAACCAGACCTCGGAATGCCTACTGAGTTTCCGCGGCATTGAGGGCAAGGGATTGTCTCTGTCAGTCTGAGTGCCTTGGAATGACGCCTTTCAGGCTCGCGACAATCTGCAGTGCAAGAAAGCGTGAGTAAAATCGGCAGTCAATCAGAGAGCCTCCCATGATCCATAGGGATTCCTGATTTGTCCGCTGCCACATATTTCGCATGACGTAATTCTCGTCGAACCCCCAGACGGGTCCTAGGCGATCGGCTGTGTCATCTCCTAGAAGATGTCGGACACCCTCTTGCTGATTTTCATATCCCGTTGCCAAAACGATGAGATCTGCATCAATTTCTCTTTCATTAAGACAAAGACCAGTGCTCGTAAATGTATCGATATCCCGGGCTTGCACAAGGCCAATCTTGCGGTCGGCGATCAACTCGGAACAGCCGACGTTAATGTAATAACCGCCGCCTCTCCTCAAGTACTTCATGTAAAAGCCTGTGCCGTCGGGTTCGAAGTCTGTTTCAAATCCGGCCTCGTGGAGGTTTTCCAAAAGTGTTGCGTCTAATGAGCACGTCTTCTCAGTAAGCCACTTCATCGACTCCTGAAAAATGGGGTAAGGGACGGCAGCGTTAATGAGATCAATGTCGTCCGCTGATGGGCCCTCAGAGTAGATCGCATATACCATCGTGCCGCTTGGAACGAGACTCACCACACACGTCGGACTTCTTTGGACCAGCGTCACGCTGGCCGCGCCATTGTCGTACAGATCTTGAGCAACGTCATGCCCACTGTTACCCGTACCAACGACGATGGCTCGTTTACTTCTGTACGGAATGCCGCTTACAAATTTGCTTGAGTGAATTACTTCACCCTCGAAGTCATTCAATCCTGGGAGAGAGGGAACGTGAGGAACACCGCTGGTCCCACCGGTCGCCAGAACTAGATGAGGAACGCATAACTCACGTCTCGATCCGTCCTCCACTTCTACTGTCACAGACCATTTTCTAGACGATTTGTCATAGCCGCCCTTGATGAATTCGGTGTTTGTCCAGACATTCAATTCCATGTACTCCGCGTAACCTTCTAACCATCCAGCGAGTTTGTCTTTCGGAAGAAATGTCGGCCACGTGGGAGGAAAGGGCAGGTAAGGCATGCTGTTTGCCCATACCTCATTATGGAGGGTGAGAGAGTGGTATCGATTCCTCCAATTGTCACCGATGCGGCGCTCTTTCTCAATGACGAGGGCATCCACACCCATCTGCCCGAGTCGGGCCGCCAAAATTAGACCAGCCTGACCACCGCCAACGATCAGAACTTCGGGATCCCGGTCTTCGTATTTTTGAGTATGTTGGCGCTGATCGAGCCAATTCTCTCCGGCGAAAGTCGTTGAATATTCAACACCGGTCGGTCGTCGACCATCTACTCGCTCTTCCGATCCTCGTATTTCTTGGAGGGTAGTGAGCAGCAGCCACGCTTTCGCCTCAAATGATTCGAAGTCAGTAGGCAACAGTCGCACGAAACCCGTACCGTGGCCAACGTGTGTGTCGAAATCAAAAAATCCCTCAACGACATCGTTTGCGGACCGGCGGACCAATCTCGGAGGAGTTCGACCGCTGGCTGGACGAATGTCTCGGGGCTGGGCGCTGACCGTGACGTCGCTCCACTGCTTTTCGATTTGGTCAACGCCGCTGAAAGTCCTGTATGCCCAGGTAAAAGACAGGATGTCTTTCCAGTAGCTGTCAGTCATGAATAAACTCGCTATTTCGTCCGGAGTCCGAGCGTCAACGGCAGTGGCAAACCGCTTCAGCCAAAGGTCAAAGACATTTCTCGCTTTAGCGTCGCCTGCCGGGTTGAGTGGGTTCACTAGCAACGTTCATCACGGGGGCTATTCACCCGCCGCCTCTGTGGATGGGTGAAGTCAAATTCGCTCATCTTGTCAACATACTCGTTGACGAATTTGGAATGCCAGCACTAGTCTTTCTCCGACGGGGTATTTTGGCTGGTCGGGCCGACGAACGTGAGTTCGGATCAAGCCATATAAATCTGGACTCAGAACTACGAGCGATAGAGCGAGGTATGGAATATTGGTTGGGGACTAACGAATGATTAAGGGACACTCATGAGCCGAATGCGAACTCGGCGCACAGCAGCCGCGGCGGCTGACAGTCCGGCGTATCTCGACCGGCAAAAGTCGATCCGAACCGCAGCTGGCGAGGTGTTCCGCGAGAAGGGATTTCACGCAACAAAACTTCAAGATGTCGCCGAGAGAGCTGGCATGGATCGAGCTTCGCTCTACTACTACGTCGGCTCGAAAGACGATCTGTTCCGCGACGTCGTGTCAAAGGCGGTCGCCGCGAACGTTTCTGATGCTGAAGAACTGGCTCGGCTTGATCTTCCGGCAAGCGAGAAACTTTCTCGACTATTTCGAGGTTTAATGGCGTCATTTGAACGCGACTATCCGTTTCTATATGTTTTTGTTCAGGAGGACCCCGAGAAACTACGGAGCACGCTCTCGGACGGAGAAGATCCATGGGCAGTCACACTCGACCAATCGGAGCGTTACTTCTCAATCGTTAAGCAAATCGTCGCCGACGGTATGGAGAGTGGCGAAATTCAGAGCGTGCTACCTCCGAGCGTCGTCGCGAACAGCCTTATCGGAATGATTAACTCGTCACATCTCTGGTTCGAGCCGAACGGTCTGCTCGGGGCCGAGGAGATTGGAACAAGTATGGCGCGTATGGTCCTGGATGGATTGCGCGTCGCCAGGCCAAAGGATGTTGGGAGGCGTTCCAGCAAGTAGTCAACCCCGCGCACTGAACTACGTGAGAACGAAGATCAGATGCCTCCACAAAAGTATGACTTTCCGCCAACGACACGTTCGAGCGACTCTCGACTCGTCTAGGTGGTCTCGCGGTCCAATCACGGCGGAGATATTTTAAGGGCGCTTGATCATCGATCGACGCAGCCGGGTCATCCCATTTTCAACAGATGCGCTCATGCCCGTTTCTTGGAAGAGCGTGTCGATGCGACCAGCAATCGCTGTTGGATCCCAACGGGCCCCGTGGTTTTCAATTACCGCCGCGCTGGTCCAAGGGCGGTAGAGCTCAATTGTGTCGCCCTGGACCCCAAAAACTTTGCCACTTATGTGTGATGATGCTTCGCTACAAAGAAAAGCCACGAAGGGCGCTATGTTCTCTGGGCTCCAGAAATCGAAATCGTTATCTGCTGGATTGATCGACCCATACGCGCCTTCGGACAAGCGCGTACGCGCGGCGGGGCAAATGGTATTGACCGTTATGCCGTGGCTCCAGTTCTCAAGTGCGACGATCTGAGCAAACGCAGCGACGCCCGCTTTGGCCGCACCGTAATTACTTTGGCCGAAATTACCCAGGATGCCGCTTGTACTGGTCGTGCAAACAATCCGACCGGGCTGGTCGACCGTTCGCCAGTGGTTGATTGCGGCGCGAGTTGGTGCGTAATGTCCACGCAAATTCACTCTTATTACGTCATCCCACTCATCGACGGTCATGTTACTAAGTGTTCGATCGCGGAGGATGCCCGCATTGTTCACTAATGCGTCGAGGTTTCCGAAGGACTCGATGGCGGTTCGGATAAGTTCTTTGGCTGATTCCACGTCTGCACAGTCGCCCACGTGAAGTGTGGCTGCGCCGTTCACGGACGTAATTTCCTCGATGACGGATTCGCCAGCCTCTCGGTCCACATCCCCGACTATGATTTGCGCGCCTTCCGCAGCGAGACCGAGCGCTTCTTCACGGCCAATGCCGCGAGCTGCTCCAGTAATGATGACTACTTTGCCGTCCAAAAGTCCCAAGCCACAAAGCATAACCGACGATCAACATTTACGTTGATTCCTTCGCGGGGCTCTTGAGCAATGATTGGCGTCTTCCATCTATTGTCAGAATTAGAGCGTACTTAGGCATTTTCAACATCGACGTTGACGATAGCTTGGGGAAGGAACTAACGTCGTGAAAAATGAAGTTAAGGACAATTTTGAAAGTAAGCGAATGAGCCTGCGAGACAAAGTCGTAGTTATCACCGGGGGTGGCACGGGGATCGGCCTTGCGGCGGCTCATATGTTTGCCAAAGCGGGCGCGAAAGTCGTCATCGGAGAGGTCTCGTTTGAACGATCGGGCGAGGCAGCGGATGAGGTGAACGCCCTCAGCGGGCGCGCCATAGGAATTGTGGCTGATGTTGGAGACGAGCAGTCGGCAGGAGACATGGTTCGTACCGCGATGGAGTCATATGGCCAGATAGACGTGCTCTATAACAATGCCGGCGGACCACTTTCCATGGATGGCACCATTATGGAGATTGATTTGGAGGGCTGGCAGTCAGCCTTTCGAGTGGATTTTTTTGGAACTGTCATATGTTCTCGGGCGGTGCTTCCCGCGATGATTGCCGCAGGGAAAGGGACGATTATAAATACAGCCTCCATGGTCGCCTTACGCGGTATTGCGGGCCGAGATGCCTACGTTGCCGCGAAAGGCGCGGTCGTAGCACTGACTCGATCGATGGCGGCGGAATTTGGACAGTACGGCATCACGGTCAACGCAATTGCCCCCGGAGTCACCCGTTCGGCGCGTGTTCAAGAATTGCTCAAGACCGACGTTCGAACACGGGCACTTGTGGACCGGCACGTGGTCGACCTCGTTGAACCAGACGACATTGCAGGCACCGCTCTCTTCCTTGCGAGCGACGCTGCACGGAGGATCACTGGTCAAATCATCTCTGTGGACAGTGGGGCAACCCAGATCCTGACGACGATTCGGTGATGAGCCACTTGCTGTCACATTTGTGGAGGAGAGGCCCCGAGAAAGTTTCGGCTGCAGAGACGATCCTCGCCTTGACTGCAGAAAGGAACACGAGCCCAGACGCTGCAAGGGTGTTTCCAGGGGAGCGATTATGGTAAGCGAAACGCGATCCGCGACTATTACTGGAGCTTCGAGTGAGATCGCCTTTGCGATTGCTGCTCGTCTTATTTCCGACGGATTCGAAGTGCTGGCGACGGATGTTTCGTCGGAAAGACGTGGTCAGTACGCTGATCAACTGCCAACAGTCCACTGGTTTGAGGAAGACGTTACGCGCGATGGCGCAGCTGCAGAAGTCATCGATATCGCGGTGCAGAAATTTGGGTTTGTTGATTGCATCATCAACAACGCCGCAATCATCAGTCAAGCGCCGCTTTTGAAACACACTCGAGAAATATGGGATGCGACTTTTGATGTCAATGTTCGGGCGCCATTCGAACTCCTAAAAGCTGCAGTGCCTTTCATGAAGCGGGACTCAGTCATGGTGAACATTCTCTCATTGGCCGCGTATCGCTACACGGGCAATCACTTGGCCTATACGGCTTCGAAGTCGGCGCTGGTGGGCTTTACGAGGGATGCCGCATGTGAACTCGCGGAACTCGGCATACGAGTTGTCGGAGTTGCGCCAGGCCCAACACGATCGGGAATGATGCAAACTATGTCGGCCGAAAAGGCGAACATTCTCGAGCAAGTAGCACCGCTACGCGGAGTTAATTCCGTCGAAGACATAGCGTCTGCCGTTGGATTTGTCGCGTCGTACTCGGCCCGTCGCATCACGGGCATAGTCCTTCCGGTTACTGGTGGCAGCGAACTCGCCGTCTCGGGCGCAATCGGAGGGCCTGATGAATGAGTTAGAGCAGAATCGCTGTCCTTTGATACAAATGACCTGGAGCTTCTTCTGTGCATGAATATGTAACATCGTTAGCTGCTCTGAATCAGTCGGTTCCATACGGACTCACCTTGCTCTTTGCACGACTATCTCTCGGGTTCACGTTTTTTGCTCACGGCTATCAGAAGAGTTTTCGCGGGGGCGGATTAAAGGGCACCGCAGGGTGGTTCGAAAGCGTCGGAGTGAGACCGGGAATGCTAAACGCGATAATGGCGTCGAGTAGCGAGATGACCGTCGGGGTCTTTGTGGCCCTCGGCCTCCTGATGCCCCTGGCTTGCGCAGGTGTCATTTCACTGATGGTGGTGGCGATAGTAACGGTCCATCGCCAAAACGGCTTTTTTATCTTCAATAAGGGAGAAGGAATCGAATACACGCTTGCGCTCGCGGTGATGGCGCTCTTGTTGGGAACTTTTGGCGCTGGAAGGTACTCTATCGACGCCCTATGGAAAGGATTGAAGTGGGCCGGTACTGTCAACTTCACCGTCACTCTGGTTGTTGGAGTTGTTGCCGCAATTCTTCAATTGGTGACGTTTTACCGGCCAAGCTCTGTCCAATAGGACTCCTGCTTCGCGAAGTGGGCAGCGCAGTTTCAGCGGGCCGCGTGTTCCCGAGGCGTCGATCGATCCACAGAGAGTCCCTTGCTAAATCCAGTGATGTCTTCAGTCACCAAGTTGAGTGGCGACTTTTCTGGTCGTGTCTTGAGTCTTCGTCCAACCAAATGCTTGTGACGCAATCGCACGGAATCAGGCACGGGCACATCTCCTGGGTCGAGCCACCTCACCGCTCCGTTTAGGTCGCGAATTGGCATCGCGCGACTTGCGTTGCAAAGGTTCGGGGAAAAGGGAACGTCGATGATTCCTCCACGAATTGCGGCAGCGGTGCCAACCGCAACATCGCCTTCGCCGAGTCGTACGACTGCGTCGAGTATTGCGTTCACCGAAAGACGAATGTCGTCAATCTCTTCTTCCAACTCTGGGGAGTCCTCAAGCCGCTGACCTTTAAGTAGTCCCAGCATCTGGCGGGTGGTCCGAACTCCAGCTGCGTTCGACTGCTTTGAGGGAACGCCGAAGGCTTCGTCGAGCGATTTTGTGATCACCTCGTCGGCTTCACCCATCGCCGCATTGAAAGCGCCGTTCAGGATGACCGCATACGCCTGAGGGTCGTCGTGAGGGAAGTCGCCCATCCACTGCGGGACAGCGAGATAGATTTCGAGGTCGTCTCCGAGTTGAGTGAGTTTTTCGTTGGCAAGAGTCCGAAGTACCCTCATCGCAGCAACGTCCTGAACCAAGTTTCCCAGCATGCCGTAATTGACGACGATATGCTTCACTCCTTGGGTAACTGCAAGCATGGCATCGAGCAATGAACTTGCGACGGCGATACACGGTGGCACAAGTGTGCCTGTTAGGGTCGCCGGGAACTCCTTAACGACTGGAGCGCCTAGTTCTCCGTAATATGCAATCAATCGATCGTCATACTGATAGTTCTGGATGAGTGCTTCTGGCGTAGCCCATTTTTCGTATGCAAGGTTCTGTACCGGCCCCATGAACATGTACGTGTATCCCGCAGCTAAGTAAATCTCTTTTGCGAGGCGCGAATCTTTTGAAGCCATTCTCACGCTGCAAGGTTTACTGACCGAGGCGACGATTTCCTTTGTCCTCTCGACACCCATCGCGACTACCGGATAGCCCGAGACCATCGAGCGCCCTACGCGCTCAGACTCTTCGAGCGCTTTTGCGGCGTTGGCAAACTCCAATTGCCGGGTGTAGGGATCGGTCACCGTTGAAAGGATGTCTGCCCCCGCCTCTTCGAGACTCTGCATTGCGGCAATTTGAATCGCAATCAAAGTGTCACCGTGACGGGGCTGCACGACCGTGATTCCCATTTCTCGTCCGACCCTCATTGTGACATCGGCGTGCTGGTGGGGTTTTAGTTTTAGGTGGGCTTCGACGCCAGATTCAACGTCTTTGAGGTCCGTGTCAGCCTGAGTCAGCACTTCGTCATTTCGAACTCGTAAAAAACGATCGATGCTCCACTGCTCATTCTTCACAGTCGGCCGAGATTGGTCGTTCTTCACCGTGCCACCATTGCTTCCGAACTTGGACTCATCTGATGACACGAAGTTGTGACGTTGGAGATACTGGAATTCGTGCGGCCAAAGCGCTCGCGATGCGGGTTCGCAGACGCCCATGGTGAGCATGCCCAGCGGTATCGGACGATCTTCATCAGTTGAACGCCAATTCCGATATCGACTTGGTCAGAAACTGACCTGCGGATGTATCCCAGAGAACTGCTTCGTATTCGTAGTTCCAAGACCCGGACTCCACTCGCTTGGCGACACACTCCTTGTTGAAGTCTTTGATCTCTTGGCTGAATGGGAGGCTCGCAGTGTTGAAGAAGCGGACGGCGCCGGTGTTGTCACGAATCGGCACCGCGTACTTTGATGAGGGGACCAATCCCGGAACTGGAATTGACAGATTTTCTGATTTGACGGCAGATTCCAAGGCCGACGGTAGGGATCCTTCGCCCGCGTTCAAGAGTGAATCGAGCAAGCATCGAGACTCTGCTTCGATCAGACTCTCCTCGAGATGCAATGCGGACGAATCCGGATACTTCTGCATGGACTCAATTACTAGGGACGCTTTCGTCATGTGAATTATGTCCCGGGACGTCAACGTCGACAGGGGTCCGATTTGCCCATTCGTCGGGACATCAACGACGTGACTTCCCGAGAGCGCGGCCGTGATCGCTCCGAGCACCAATATGGCCGAAACATCTGACTCGTTGCTCGGATAGGGGCCGTTCCAAATTTGAAATCCGGAGTAAATCTCCGTGTTGAATCCGTATCTCTCCGCGTATTCTCCAGCGAGGCGCTTCACAACTCTCACGGTGGCTACGTCTTGACAAAGATGGAGGTTGCTGGCGACGATCAGAAGAAGATGTCGCGCGCCCTGCTCGGCCGCGAAGAGTGAGTTGAGCACCAGCTGGGAAATCGCGACGGAGGGCGGCACAATCGGGCTCTCGCTCACCGTTTTGAACGCTCTCAATACGTCGACGTTTCGTGCTTCGTATGCGCCTACGAGTCGCTCAACGTACTGCCAGTTATGGACCGAGTCCACCGCCAGCGATACTGGCAAATCAAGAATGCCTAAGGGACTTCCCCCGAGAACAGAAGTGAAACCAGTCGCGAGAGCGAATTCAGCCAGCTTTCGTCCGTCGCCTACATCTAACCGCACTTGACTTGGCGTCGGCGCTTGGGCGACGATCTGTCCGATCTCGGCGACGGAAAAACTGAGGACGTTTGAACCTTTGACCGACTCGAAGCCGTCTCGGCTGCCGCCAGAGGCGATGTCGGGATCGTGAGTACGATGAGCATTCGCCACTTGAGAGCAAATGAATTCCGCACCTTGCGACGCGAGGGCGGAAATCGAGCTGAGGTGCGCTTGGAAATCGCTATCCATGACTGACGCCAGAAGCAACGGGCGCTGAACAGACTCCCGACTCTGAACAAGATATACCGACTTTTTTGATTGTGGTAACTCGTTTTGAATCTCAACGGATTGGTTGAAGTTGAACTCACATTCGGAGAGAGAAGAGCCGAGCAATTTGGTGCGTTCCGCGACGAAGTCATCCTCTGGTATTTGACGTGTCTCAACGGTCTCGTCTCTGCTACCCGGACGTTTCAATTTGCCCCCTTAAGGTATTATTATCATACGTTATTATTGCTCCTAGGTGGGCGGCGAGGAAAGTCGAGGAAAGGGCTCTGCCTCAAGGTCCGCTCCCAATTCTCTGGACCAAATTTCAAAGCTAACTAAGTCAAATGTTCTCTCTCACTCGAATGAGGAAGACCTGTACGAAGGGGTTCGCCACTGTGCCGTCACTGGAAATTCACAAGTTCCTCCGGCCAACCTCAATAGCGATCGTCGGTGTGTCCGCACAGACCGCGAGTCAATTTAAGGCGGGGGGACGAGCAGTACTAGACCATCTTGTTGCCTACGATTTTCCCGGAGACATCTGGCCTGTTCATCCCACCGCTTCGGAAATAGGCGGTCTGATCACTTACAAATCGCTCTCAGAACTTCCTGGAGCACCAGACTGCGTTGTCGTCGCGGTAAGCAGCGAAAAGGTAAAAGAAGTCATCGAGGAATGCGGAAGAATCGGTGCCCACCAAGCCTTGATCTTGACCGGAGGTTTTAGTGAATTGGGGTCCGAGGGTGTGCGTCTAGAGGCATCGATCATGGAGAGTGCCGGACGGCTGGGCGTCCGGATAGTGGGGCCCAACAGCACCGGTCTCGTCGATGTGGCAGGGAAAGTGGCGATGAGTATGACCTCGGTCCTTTCTTCTGGGGTTCCTTTGATTGAAGGAGGCCTCGCCGTTATCGCTCAAAGCGGAGCGATTGCCAGTTCCATCGTCGAACGAGCACGCGACAACGGCGTCGGGATTTCCCACCTGATCAGTATTGGAAATCAAACTGACGTCGGAGCGGGGGATTTTCTCGAATATTTCGCCGACGCAGACGAGGTCACTTCAGTCGCGATGTATCTCGAATCTATTCGCAATCGTTCCGCACTCGAAGCTGGAGTGAAGAGGATGCAGTCGAAGGGCAAGGCCGTTGTCGTCCTATTGAGCGGTCGCACTCTCTTGGGTGAGGCGGCGGCATCAAGCCACACAGGGAAGCTTGCGGGAAGGGGCGTGATGGAGCAGAGCCTATTACGCGAGCTCGGTGTAACTCTCGTCGAGGATCTTGACAACCTGTGGAGGGTGGGAGATCTTTTAAGTCATCAACCAGATACCGCGGACTGTTCGAAATGGGCTGTGATGTCATTTTCCGGAGGGATGGGCGTGCTGACTGTCGACTCTCTTTACGACTCTGGCGCCGAGTTAGCACGATTTAGTGAAATCACTAAGGAACAACTGGCCGAATTGCTCCCCAGTTATGTTCAGCCCGTGAACCCCCTTGACATTGGCCCCGGCGCCATGCCCGACAAGTTCGCACGCATATTGACGATTCTCGCGGATGATCCAGCAGTCGAAGGAATTTGCGTACCCATGCCCATGGGCGCAAGAGGTTGGGAATCACCGATCGTAGAGGGCATCCTCTCCGCAAGAAAAATAGGCAAGCCCATCCTCGTCGGATGGTACGGCGGCGCTGCTGTTCAGCCTTATCTTGAACGGTTGCAAAAAGGTGGCATTCTCGTGGTGGAAGAGCCGGGCCAACTTGGAACCCTTGTTCGATCGATTCTGTCAAGCCACGGACCCCGTCCGAAGGCGCTGAAAGAAGCACCTGAGACTGACGACACTCCGACAGGAACGGTCGGTGGTTTCACCGTCCTGGACACTCTTCGGCGCGCTTCGCTTGACGTAGCGACCATGCGATTAGAGCGAGGGATTGACGACATTCGCGCTGCGGCGTCGGCCGTCGGCTATCCCGTTGTCGTTAAGTCTGGACAAGACGACATCACGCACCGACTTGAGTTGGGTCTCGTAAAGATAAACATTCGAAATGACGAGGAACTCGTGGGTGCTGTTAATGAACTCGAAGCGTCGATAACCCGGATGACGAAAAGCAAGGAAGTCACGCCATTCATCGTGCAGAAGCACGTACCCGCCGGGACCGAAGTTGTTCTGGTCGTGCGTAATGTCGGTGATCTCGGTTGGTTCGGAGGGATTGGTCTTGGCGGATCAGAAGTAGAACTTCTGAACGATATCGCCTTTCTTCCACTGCCGTGCACTGTTGACGCACTACGCGGCGCGATTCGGACGACTCGATCATCGGAACTCTGGTTTGGCTTTCGGGGGGCGCCTCCACTCGATTTGGACTGGATTGTTGAATCACTCAATGGACTTGCCAGCGTCACGTTAGAAAATGGGTGGTCAGAATTAGAAGTAAATCCGGCGATTGTTTATTCTCAAGGCGGTTCGATGGTTGATGCACTAGCCCAAGTGAACTCAGTTGACGAATCCTGAGCTTTGGTCAGATCGTTTCCAATTCTTCGAGAGGTTTTCTTCGATCCCGAAATACAAGGCTTGGTTTCGGTTGAGGCTCTATCTAATCCTGCCTCTTCTTACTCTGAAACCAAAACTGTTTTCGTTACATAATTTTTTGAAATCGATCAAAACGGAAAGTGCGGCGTGACTCCCATTAGGCGCGTGCGCCGAAGCTCCCCAGCGTCCGGCGTGTCCCCCGCTTTGGTGCCCACTCTCGTTGCGATCGCCACCATCAACGCAATTATTTCAAGTCTCGGTGCTCCTCTCATCCCCACGATCGCGCGTGCGTACCATGTCTCACTGTCCACCGGCGAGTGGGTAATTACGGCAGCGCTATTAACCGGAGCTCTCGCGACCTCGATCATGGGGCGCCTCGCCGACGGGGCTCGTCAGCGAAACATTATCGTTGTCGGGATGTGCGCCGTGATGGCCGGATCCGTTGTCGTCGCACTTTCAACTTCGTTCCAAGTCTTGGTAGTCGGACGTGGTCTCCAAGGAATTGGCTTGGGTCTGTTTCCCGTAACAATGGCGATTGCAAGGCTGCACCTTCCTCACGAGGAAGGGAGTAGAGCAATAGCGACGCTATCGATCAGTGGCCTCATCGGTGTCGGACTGGGCTATCCCCTCACGAGCGTTGTGAGCGACCTGTTCAGCTATCGCGTCGCTTTTTGGTCATCAGGCGTATGCGTTGCAATCGGTTTGATCGCCGCACTCGTTGTACTGCCAAGGGAAGAGGAAGCGGAAAAGCGGCCCTTCGACTTCTTAGGTGCGGTGAGTCTAAGTCTTGCCGTTACCGGGATTCTCGTGCTCTTGAGTGAGGGTGGCATTTGGGGTTGGTCGTCGCCTCTATCTATCGCCATCTTTATTGTTAGCGTCCTGTTTTTTGTGTTCTGGGCTCCTCACGAACTCCGAGTCGCAGATCCGCTCGTCGACTTGCGCCAAGTGGGACTTCGACTGGTCTTAACCGCGGATATCTCGATACTTCTGATCTCGATGGCGATGTACCTGTTCATTCCGATCATGATTCAGTTCATTCAGGCGCCTACGTCGACACCATATGGGTTCGGATCTTCCGTCCTAATCGCAGGTTTCTTGATGACGCCTTTATCGATCGGTACTTTCGTGGCCAACTTGGTGATTCGACCGCTTTCGAAACGTCTCGGCGTTCGCATGGTGGTTCCGATTGGCGCCGTAATATTCGCCGCACCGGCCCTGTTCTTTGCCCTTGACCATCGGGGTCTCTGGCAGGCATTTGTGACCGTTGGAGTCGCCGGCGTCGGCGCTGGTCTAACTCTTGGAGCCATGCCTGCCTATGTGGTTCGCGCAGTTCCGGCCAGCGAGACTGGTAGCGCCATCGGGTTCTATCAAGTTCTTCAACGCTGCGGTCAATCCATGGGTAGCGCACTTGCGGCGGCCGTTTTGGCGGCGTTCACGTTACGGGGCGGCAGTTTTCCTTCAGAGGCAGGATTCCAAACCGTGCTCTTCATCGCTGCCGCTCTCTGTCTTTTGACCGCGGTCGTGAGTTTTCTTTTGCCGGGAAGCAATACTTGGAGCACCGAGGCAGCGGCGAAAGGGCACGGTCAAAGGGTCGAACTGATGATGCAAGAAGATGCCAATTTAGGAGTCATCGGATCGACTGTACCTCCAGACACTGTCTGAAGAGCAATTTCGCGAAGATCACGCATCTGGAGATACTTCGGAACCCTTGACCATTCGCGTAACGTCATACCAGAGTTTGGGCTGATCGTTCACAATTACTTGATTGTGCGTGACGACTATGCCTCGTTTGCCATCACTCGTGGCCCGAGATTCCGTCACTTCAATTTCGACGGTGATGGTATTCCCGACATAGACGGGGGCTAAGACATGAAGGTTCGCGCCCAAGAACGCAATGCCTGTTCCGTGAAGCACGCCAGTCGAGATGACCAAACCTTCGGCCAGGGTGAACGTGAGCGCAGCGGGCACGAGGCGCCCATTCGCGGAACTCTCTTCGGCGTCAATAAAGAGTGGCTCAAGGAACCCGGCCATCGTGACGAACGACATTAATTCCCACTCGGTGATAGTGCGTCGCTGAGTCCGCATCACGAAGCCAGCGGCCAACTCGTCCCAGGTCATACCTTTCATTGTTGAGTCCTCGCTCTCATCGAGACTCTCACTCGATCACGCCCTGGCTTTGAAGCGCCCCCAAAGCGTCTTCTTCGACTCCGAGTTGACGAAGAACATCGAGGGTGTGTTCACCCGATTTCGGCACCCTTCCTGAATGACCTGGTGTTCGCTGGAGACGTGGGGCGGGGGCCGGTTGAACGACGCCATCGATTTCGACAAACGTTGAACGGGCCTGATTGTGCGGATGTTGAATCGCCTCGTTCATGGAAAGTACGGGACCAACGCAGACCTCTTCTCCGGCGAAGAAATCCACCCACTCATTACGTGTTCGGGAAAGAAAAATAGAGGCAAATCTCTCTTTCATTGGGGCCCAACACTCTGGATCGCGCCGATTCGGTGCTTCGTCAGACGAAATGCCAAGCATCTCCGTTAGCCGGTCGTAGAATTTGTCCTCGATCGCCCCGACCGTTACATATTTTCCATCAGAAGTCTCGTAAACGTTGTAGAAATGCGATCCACCGTCTACGGCGTTTTCTCCTCTACCGTCGTTCCATTTACCCTTGGCGAGTTCACCGAACCATTTGGTCATCAAGATCGCTGATCCATCAACCATTGCGGCGTCAACGACTTGACCGTACCCACTCTTAGAAGCTTCAAAGAAGGCGCACAATGAACCGAAGGCGAGGAAGGCGCCGCCTCCGCCGTAATCTCCCACGAGGTTCAGCGGTATCGATGGAGGGCTCTCCGACGCGCCGATCGAGTTGAGTACACCATTGAGTCCGAGATAGTTCAAGTCGTGACCGGCCGCTTGACTCAAGGGACCTTCTTGCCCCCATCCCGTCATTCGACCGATGACCAGTTTCGGATTGATTTCCCAGCATTCAATGGGAGAGAATCGTAGGCGCTCGAGCACGCCGGGACGAAAGCCTTCGATCAATATGTCCGCCCAAGCGATTAGGAGTTTCATGATTTCGCGTCCTCCTTCGCTGTTGAGATTCAATCGAATCGACCGCTTACCTCTCATCAGAAGATCGCCGTAGTCGGAGTTGAGTCGGTCAATTCGGATGACGTCGGCTCCCATGTCGGCGAGGAGCATTCCCGCAAATGGGGCCGGTCCAATTCCGCCCAATTCAACGACGCGCAATGACTCGAGCGCGCCGGAAGGTGTTACGCCGTATTCCCCGTTCGCGGTCTCGTCAGGCTTCGTCCCTGATGTGTTCATCGAATTCCCATCGATCTTGCAATTATGTTTCGCTGAATTTGACTTGTGCCGCCCGAGATTGTCGCCACGATGGATTCGCGGTAACGAAAACTCATGACCGATTCGGTGGAGAAGCCGTACGCGGCCATAACTTGCATTCCGTGACGCGCCGCCGAAACGTATGATTCAGATCCCAACAGTTTTGCCATCGAACCCTCTCGTAAAGATGGTCGACCCACGCTGTTTAACCACGCCGCTCGATAGGTGAGCAGCCGCGACGCGTCGATCGAGGTTTGCAGATCGGCGAGTGGATGCGACAATGCCTGATTCGTCGCTACGGCGCGACCGGATTGGAACCTGCTCATTCCATAACTGACGGCCTCGTCGACCGTCGATTGAGCAGCGCCGACGTAGGCGCCGCTTATCAGCACGCGTTCCAGGTCGAGCCCGGATAGCAAGACAGACCACCCCTGATTTTCCCCGCCAACGAGCGCGGACCGGTGGACTTGAACGTCGGAAAATGAAACGGAGTACGTGCCGAGAGTGTGACGCGCGAGCGTTGGAATTCGTCGAAGCTCGACACCGGGAAGAACTGGGTCGACCAGCAACACACTGAGTCCGTCTCTGCCGACTGATCCCTTCCCGGTTCTCACGTATACGAGAATTTTCGTGTTCGGCAGTCCCGCGCCTGTACACCAAAGTTTCTCACCATTCACGACGTAGTGGTCATCTGCGGCGACAGCAGATACTTGAATTGCGGAAGCATCCGAGCCGGCTTCCGGCTCGCTGATGGCCAGCGCAAAGCGAAGTTGCCCGGTGACAACGTCTGGAAAGACGTCGCGGCGCTGTTCCGGGGTAGACCAGTTGTAGAAGGAAAGCCCGGCGTTGACATTTGCGATGTACGACATTGCAATATCAAAACTCGATCCTCCGAGCGCCTCGGCGATAATCGCGAGTTCAATCGGACCGGCGCCGGCTCCGCCGATCTCTTCCGGATAGGGGAGTGAGAACCAATCCATCTTCGCCATCTCAGAGAAAAGCGCGGTCGGTGGGGTCGACTCGTCATCCCAAAGCTTCGCCATCGACGGCGGGCACTTCTCACTCACCATGCGTCGCGCACTGTCCTGTAAGAGCTGTTGCTCTTCAGAGAAGTCAAAGTCCATGAGTCTCAGCCCCTTTGGCGATCCGTACAGTTGCTACTCCCACTGCGCATTGTCCATACCTTTGCCGGAAATTCTCCAGAGTCGAGAGGAGTGCCAGGATACGGCCTCCTCAAGGGATCCGAAGACAAAAAATCGGTCGGTGTCAACAGCGGACGATACTTCTCTCGCGAGTTCCGCTGGATCCTGCGCTCCGTCAAGGTTTGGATTTTCGTCACGTTCCGGATCCTGGCCCCCGACCGCCGCCGACGGCCCGAGGTCGTTTGGCCACAGTCGAGAGGATGAACGTATTCGAGTTTTAGTGCGCGTTGGTACGACGACGGAAACTTTTACGGCGGATCCGATCTCATTCAGTTCGCGTTGGAGAGATTCGGAGACTCCGATTATGGCGTGTTTTGTCGCCGTGTAGGGGGCGAGATTCGGTAGACCAATCATTCCTGCTCGCGAGGACACGTTAAAAATGTGACCTTCGTTCGCATCGATAAGAAGTGGGACGAAGGTCCGGATTCCGTGGATGAGCCCCCAGAGATTGACCCGGAAGACCCATTCCCACGTCGCTAGCGGCGCGTCCCACGTCCGGAAGCCGTATGCGTTAACACCAGCGTTGTTGCACACGACATATACCGACCCAAAATGCTCGAGCGTTTGATTCGCAAGGGATTCGACCTCGTGAGCATCGGCAACGTCCGTCTTAACGCAGAGAAGTTTCGACGATTTTGCACCAATCGAATCAGCGGCACGATTGAGGGCTTCGTCGTCAACGTCGGCCATAACGACGCGCATGCCGTCACGTAAGAACTGATTCACCAGGGCGAGCCCTATGCCGCTTGCGCCACCAGTCACAACGGCGACTCTGTCGTTCACGACCATAACAAGAAGCTCATCGGCATTCGGGCTCCGTTGAGAGCAGATCCAGGATCGCATCGAGCTCAGAATCGAGGCTGACGTCCAGGCCAACGTCTTGACTACGGGATAGAAGTTCCTTGGCGTAACGAAGCGCCTTCGGTGACCGTGATGCAATTTCTTGGGCCATCGACTGGGCTTCTCGGAGGAGCTGATCGCTCGGAACCGACTTGGAGGCGAGGCCCCACGCAACTGCGTCCGGACCGACAAGGCGGGTTCCAAGCACAACGAGTTCGGTGGCTCGGGCATAGCCAATCAGCCTGGGAAGGCGATGTGTCCCACCCCCCGCGGGAACGATCCCCTTGGTGACCTCTGGCATACCGATCTGCGCGTGATCGGCGATTATGCGAATATCGCACGCCAGCGCCATCTCTAGCCCTCCACCCAAGGCAAAGCCGTTAATCGCAGCGATAGTAATTTGGGGCAGAGAGGCAAGACGTTCAATGTCGCGATTTCTCGTCATGCGTTCTCGCCGCGACGAAGTCGATTCATGTGCGCCAGCTTCTTTGAGATCCATTCCTGCGCAGAAGTACTTTGCGCCTGCACCGCTGAGCACGGCCACCAAAATATCTGATCTGCGATGAAGTTCAGTCCAGATCTCGCCCAACTCGTCTCGCATGAGTTGATTTCGTGAGTTCGCTGCGTCCGTTCGATTTAGAGAGATCCAGGCAATTCCGTCCTGGATCTCGAAGATAACGGTTTCAAGCGTCGCCCGTGTCACCTCGGAACATCCGACTTATCTCTTTGGGCTGCGTCCGCGACGTCCTCGTAGGTGTATACACCGCGCCCACTCTTGCGGCCCAGTCGGCCCGCCGAAACGAGATTGCGAAGCGTCATGGGGGGGCGAAAACGCTCACCCAAAGTCTCAGAGAGGCTTTCGAGAATATGAAGATACGTGTCTAAGCCATTGAAGTCACCTAATGCAAGTGGCCCCATCGGAAAATTCAGTCCTAGACATAGTGCCTTGTCGATATCTTCCGCACTCCCGACGCCCTCTTCTAGCATTTTGAAACACTCGAGTCGAATGATCGCCGAGACCCGAGAGGTAAGAAATCCGGGACTGTCCTTCTGGCAGACTACGGTCTCCTTTCCCAGAGACTTAGAAAATGATTTCGCTCGTTCGAGAGTTTGATCGGACGTCTCTAATCCACGTATAAGTTCGATTAATCGCATAAGTACTGGGGGATTGAAGAAGTGAATCCCTACGATTCGTGAGGAGTCAGCTCCGAGTGCGGAACCGATAGCGGTGATGGAAAGCTGCGAAGTATTCGTTCCGAGGATGGCGTCCGGGGCTGCACTCTCGGCGGCTTGTCTCAGGGCTTCTCGCTTCACTTCGAGGATCTCGACGACAGATTCTATGACCACGTCCGCCCCTTCCGCGGCGTCGCTCACGTTGGAGAACAATTGGAGTCTTTCGCGCGCGCGTTCTGCATCGGTCCGACTCAGGAGGTCTTTGCCGATCAGTTTCTCGAAACTGAGATCTATTGCAGTTGCCGCACGAGTCAGTTGCTCAGGCGCGATATCGCAAAGACTCACTCGGAGTCCCGCCATGATTCCCAGCTGTGCGATCCCAGAGCCCATCGTGCCAGAGCCGATCACTGCGAGATTCTCAGTCATCGAGTCGCCACTTCGGTGTCGTCGTAGCCCTGCGCTGGAAGCATTCTTGAAGACGGGGAACAACTCACCTTCGACCTGATTTCTTTAGATGTTGCGAGAGACTACTGAATCGCTCAACGTGAGGGTCAACAATTCGACGCCGACACCCTTCGAAACCTCGGTCACCCAATCCGCTGTGACGACGGTGCTGCAATCGCTTTGCCTACGAAAACGTTCTGGCGCTACGCGAACGCGCCGAGCTCGCGAAAGGCCAATCCCCGGTGCTCGGGCATTTCGTCGGGCGCGAGGCGAGTGGCGATCTCTTGAGGGGTCGGGCCGATTCGATCGGCGATCTTTCTCAATTCGCCTCCGTCGAGTCCGAACACGCGAACAGCATTGTCCCCGAGGATCTTGCGCGCCTCCGGCTCCGGCACCTCCGAGAAAGTGTTTCGCAACGCGAGTTTCGTACGAGGCCAAGTGCCCTCCACATGGGGATAGTCGGTTCCCCACATCAGATTGTCCACGCCGACTTCATCACGGCGCGCTGCTTCATAGGGCGCCATAAAGCTCCCGGCAATGTAGCAGTTGGCTTTCCAATATTCGGACGGACGGCGGAGTGGCGCATCAGGAATATTTCGATTGGGATCCAGATACGCCGAGTCGAGATCCATGAGTGTCTCACCCACCCAAGTGACGCGCTGTTCAGTGAAAACGATTTTCAGTGATGGGTGTCGATCGAATACGCCGCCGAATGTCAACTGGGCAAGTCCGCGACGGCTGAACCACAAAATCTCTGTCCCAAAAATAAAGTACGCACCGCGACTCGACGGCGGCACGTCGGGCACTTCTCCACTGGCGCTATGAGTCATTAGCGGTAGGCCCGTCTCCTCCACGGCGTCCCAGAACGGCTCGTACGCAAGGTCATTGAAAGGGAGCAACTCCGAACGCGGGGCGGGGAGATTAAGCGCCCTCAGACCGTGTTCTTTCGCCCAGTGCACCTCGCGTACGGCGGCGTCAATATCGCCCATTGGAACCGCCCCAACTCCCAAAAGTCGTTCCGGACTTGTGGAGGTGAAATCTGAAAGCCATTCGTTCCAGATTCGAATACTCGCCTCCACTAACTCTTTGGGGTAGCTTCCACCGCCAGCTTGAATCAGTCCACCCGTCCAAGGCAGCGGCTCATCATTGCCTCCGCCAGCGAAGATGACCTGAGCAGCGATTCCATCTTGATCCATGTCACTCAGGAATGCGTTCGGATCTTGCAAACCGGGACAGTTACGAGATCGCTCTACAGCACTCAGCGCGGCGGGCGTAGCGAAGTCGGTCATCCGCGCCTCGAGGGCACCGTCACCCTTGCGTGTCCGTGCAAACTCATCGAACTGGTCAATGTACTGTGGCGGACAGAAATCACGCAGCTGTTTTTCGAGTGACGGTCCGACGTGCGAGTCGCCAGAGACCACCACGTATCGCTCATCCGAGAGATTTCCTGCACGCTCTTTTGCGCTCATCACGTCTCCTCCTAGGTGATTACCACATAAGGTCCGGATTCTCAGCGTAGGAGCGGAAATATCATCCATGGGTTCGATTTAACCGAGACCCGGGTTCGCGAAACTTGGCTAGGTAAAGCGACCGTCTGCTTGAACCTGTAGTAGATATTCCTTTTCTGCAACTCAAAATCGAGGACAAAAGCTAATTTGTATGATCATCATAACGCATTCATTTTTACGCCGCAACTGAAGTGCCGCAAACTCGTCTATGGGACTCCGAGGTGAGCGCTATGCCCTTGAACCCCACCAACCGTAGGCCATCATTAGGTATTATCATCATGTTTAATGGAAGGTAATGGCGACGAAGAGCAAAGCACGCCGTCCTGTGAAATCAAAGGGGTCTGTTCTAAAAATGGAAACCGAACTTTGATGGGCGGAAGGTTTCGAGAATCGCAGATTGTAGAACGAGGAGGGTCAGTGTCACTAGGCGAATCGTTAGGATACAGAACCACGTTGACGGGGATATGACATGGATAAGACGGAGGCAGCGTTTCGCGTGGTTCTTGGGGTCATCGGAGCTGACGTCCATATCGTCGGTGCGAGGGTTATGGAAATGGCCCTCGAAGAATCCGGGTTCAATGTCGTGAACCTTGGCATACAGGTGAGCCAAGATGAGTTCATTGACGCAGCGATCGAAACCGACGCTGAGGCGATTCTTGTCTCGTCCGTCTACGGGCATGGCGAGATCGACTGTCGCGGTATTCGTGACAATTGCAAGGAACGTGGCATCGGCGACATCCTCTTGTTTGTCGGAGGAAACCTTGTTGTCGGCAAGAAGGACTGGTCCGAAACGGAAGCGATTTTTTTGGGTTATGGATTTGACGCCGCATATCCGCCGGGTGTCGAGCCGGATGAACCCATTGAGGACCTAAAGGGGATGATTCTCCTTCGACGAGAGGCGAGCGTTGGTAAGGGATGATGCTCTAGGCGAACGTCATCTCAAGAGTTTCGCGAATTAGGCAATCGAACGACGATGGGCCAACTGCTCGCGGTAGATTTTGGCAGCACTTTCACGAAGGTTCGTGCTATTGACTCAAGCGATGGCGTTCTGATTGCCTCGGGGCAATCGTCCACCACACTGAACACCGGTGTGATGGACGGCCTGTACAAGGCGTTGGGCACGATGGGAGTGCCGAATGATCTCGGTCGATTCGAAAGTTGTCTGGCAACGAGCAGCGCGGCCGGCGGGCTTCGTATTGTCGCTATCGGACTGGTCGCGGATCTTACGGCTGAAGCGGCCCGCCGCGCGGCGCTTGGTGCGGGGGGAAAAATCGTAGGAACATTCGCTGGTGAACTGGCGAGGTCAGATAGGTCCGAAATTCTTAGGCTCGCGCCAGATCTGGTCGTTCTCGCGGGCGGCACGGACGGTGGCGAGCGCAAGTGCATCATTGCCAACGCCCTTTTCCTTTCAAAAATGAACGCGTCCGCCGCGCTCGTCGTTGCGGGCAACTATTCAGCTCGCGATGAGATCGAGGACATTTTCAACGGCACCGGGCAAGAATATGAAATTGTGGCGAATGTCCTCCCGGGGGTTCGCGAATTAAATATTGGACCATGTTCCGACGCGATCCGAAGAGCTTTCATCACGCGCATTGTCGACGCAAAAGGGATCAACGTTGCAGAGAGCGAGTTTGGCCGAGTTGTTATGCCCACGCCCCGCGCGGTGCTCGACGGGTGCGCATTGCTATCACACGGTGGCGATGATGAGGTCGGAGTGGGCGATCTGGTCTGTTTTGACGTCGGGGGAGCGACGACTGATGTCTATTCGATCGGTACTGGTTCACCTAGTGAGGGACACACGGTGCAGCGGGGACTTCCCGAGCCTTTCGCCAAGAGAACAGTGGAGGGAGATTTGGGCGTTCGAGTGAGCGCCATTGACGTTGTTGCGGCCGCGGAGAGAGAGCAGATTGCTTTCCATGGTGACCGCCATGGGGGTGAAATCAGCGAATATGCGCGCTATGTGGCGACCAATACGAATTATCTTCCCTCCTCGCAAGAGGAACAAGCCCTCGATCGGACGCTTGCGCGAACTGCAATTCGAATCGCGACGCGGCGCCACGCTGGCAGACTTGAGGCGTCATTTGACCCGCACGGTCAAAGTTACGTCCAGTACGGGAAGGATCTAAGGCCAGTTCGCACGGTGGTGGGCACAGGCGGAATATTAAGTTCGTCCGACTATGAGTCGGCACGGCAAATCTGTGAAGTCGCTCGGTGGGACTCGAACGATCCCGACTTCCTCTTGCCGAAGGACCCTTTAGTGGTGGTCGATCACGACTACGTTCTGTTTGCTGCTGGGCTAATCGGCGATCAGTATCCAGATGCCGCGATGAGGCTCATGCGACAAAGTTTCGGAGCCGCGGAGTCCAAATGACCGCTCCGCTGCTCGCATGGAATCGTCAGAAAGTGAGACGAAGTGAAGAGTGAGAAGAAAGTTGCCATCGTCACTGGAGGAGCATCAGGAATTGGTAAGGCGACAGCTCAACTTTTTGGGAGCCTCAGTTACGACTTAGTGGTCGCCGACATTGATGTCGCTGGGGGAGAGGCGGTTGTAGAGGAGATCAATGCCGCTGATTTAGGTCGAGCGACATTTGTGAGCACCGATTTGAGCGCAGCAGGAGACATTTCGAAGCTCGTCGAAATTTCTATGGAGATCCACGGTCGTATTGATGTGCTTCATAACAATGCTGGATTATTATTCGTTCGAAAGAGTCTCGAAGACGTGGACACCTCAGAGTGGGATCGCTTGATCGCAGTCATGCTCACCGGCACGTTCTTAGCGACGAAGGCGGTGTTTCCTATTATGCGCCAACAAGGTGGAGGACTCATCGTGAATACTTCGTCGCGTGTAGCTTGGACACCACTTGAGTGGGGCATACCGTACGCTACGGTAAAGGCTGGATTGCTTGGATTCTCTCGATCCGTAGCAGCGTTGGGTCGTCCACACAACATTCGATGTAACGCCATATGTCCCGGAGCGGTCAAGACGGCGCTCCAGCGAGAGTCCCCTAAGGAAATACTCGACGACTTAGACCGGCAAGGTTGGCTTGATCCGGCCGAGGTCGCTCAAATCATTCACTATTTCATTGAGAATCCTTCAGCGACGGGGGAAGAAATTCTTACGGAGATGAGGAATGGTCGCCCTTTGTACTTTCGATCGCGGCCCACGCTGTTCGAAGAATTCTCCCTGGGTTGAACAGTTGTTTCAGGAGTTCGTTTCAGCAAAAGCGGCTCGTTTCTTGCCACGAGGTGAAACGCAAACAATCCTCCGCAATGCACGCATGCCATATGGAAGGAAGCGATAGACCTAAAGAGAATTCATTTATAAGAAGTCGGGCATCGGAAACTGCCGATCCACCAACTCAAGGGGCCGACGGGGAATTGAAGTCGCTTCTCGTCGTGGGTGGTTTGTCGGCTCCATCAACGTCAAATTAACGGTATGATGATTGTACTCAAAAGGGGGTTCCGTGACAACGAAAGCACTGGATTTGAGTCGTGCGGCGCGCGGCACTCTGACGGATGATCAATTTGAGGTCGAACGAGCAGCAGTCCTCAATGAATGGCCCACGGGTAAAGAGATTGACCTCGACGAAGCGATTTCCTTTCACCGAACGCAACCACCAGTGAAAGAGGTAGCGAAGCTCTATACCCAAGCGGCATTGAGCGGCGCTCCCATCGTCTATCCACGAACTGGTGAGGCGTCGCTAGATGACCATATCGACACACTCCTCCTTCTGCGCGAACAAGGTGCGGACTTACTGTGTACTCATGCCGACAGCTATACAAGGACGCTGAGATTTACAGAGGCTCAGAAGGCCCTCGAAGAGAGTCTGAGCCAAGGATCTTCACTCTTGAACGGCGTCCCCGTTGTCAACTATGGTCCGAAACGAATGCGGGAGGTAATTTTCCAAACTCCACTTGGCAATCAATATCGTCAAGGAACTCCCAACGGGCGGCTTGCTTCTGAAGTCGTACTTGCGGCTGGGTATCGATCAATACTCGGTGGGATTATTGGAAGTATTCCTCATATGCGCGACATGCCAATTGGAGAGTGCGTTCACAACTGGCAATACGTTGACCGACTCGTCGGTAAGTATGAAGAAGCTGGCGTGACGATGCACCGAGAGTACTACGGCGCTTTGATGGGGATGGTGATGCCTCCCAGCATTATGTGCGCGAGTTTGATCTTTGACGCGCTGTTGGCGGCTGAGCAAGGTGTTCGCCACATATCTCTTGGTGTCAATAACAATCTTCATCTTTGTCAAGATACGGCCACCTTGAGAGTTCTCAATCGACTCTCACGTGAGTACCTCGATCGGTTCTCATTTCAAGACGTTGAGGTGACCTCGATTCTTCATATGTGGATGGGCGCGTTCCCCCAAGACGAGGCTCGCGCCTACGCTCTCATTACGCTCGGAGCTTTCACCGCTTCCTACGGCGGTGCGAGCGCGGTCATCGTCAAGACCGCCCAAGAAGCGTTTGGATGTCCGGACGCTGAGGCGAATGCGGTTGCAACGAGGTTGACTCGCGCGTGTCTGGCGATCGCGGCTGGACAGAAGTACCCTGACTCATCGAAGCTCGAAGACGAGATGGATTTGATTGAACGAGAGACGCGCCTCATTGTCGAGGCGGCGCTCAAACTGGGCAATGAGGAGTTCGGCCCGTCCGTGGAAGCCGCTTTTGAAGCGGGAATCATTGACATCCCACTCGCTCCAGCACGGGGCAATGCCGGAAAAGCTATCACCGCGCGTGACGCCGAAGGCGCCGTGCGCTTTTACAACACTGGCGATCTTCCGTTCACCGATGACATTAAGGAGTTTCATCGTCGCAAGATCGCGGAACGCGCCGCCAAGGAGCACGCCGAGATCAATTACAAAATGGTAGTCAGAGACATTTCGATGAAGGCGTTTGATAGTCGGCTTCTGGTTGGCTTCGAGTGAAGCGATGCATAATTGCTGGCAACCTGCGCATTGATCCACGGGTGCGCACCTCTGAGAGTTTCTGAGTGAGTAATTTTTCTTCTTCACTTGACGACTTTTTCGCGATCCGCGAGAGAGAGGTTCTACCAAAACACGCAGGGGGCCTCAAATCACTCGACGAAATTGTTCAGCGTCAGAAGGACTTGTCACACCGACAAAGCGCGGGCGCGACCCTGGAGTACATCGCGTCGACGACACAAACTGGCGTCCTGTCGACGAATCGATTGTCGATGGTGTATCCCCGGATCGAAGAGTTCGAGAGGCTGACAGCCGCCGGCGCGACGGTCGTTTTACTTCGCACTGTTGAAAGTGAGGACAACGATCCATTGGAGGAACAGATATTCCATGAAAATCTTGTCGATCAGAAAGACGTACCTTTTGGCTTGACGTCCTCGAAGGTTGACCCTCGAGGTGATGTCGAAAGAGCACTTGGGGCCGGGTTCAGCTATCTCACGGTGGGGATGTACCTTGCGCTTCGGGATTCTCCCCGAGTCGACCCATTGAAGGTCTTCGCCGACCAGGCGTACCAGTTAAGGCTTACGGGCGCCTTATCTCAGCTAGGCGTCAACGTCGTGGCCGAAGTTGTTGGTGGCTCATTCGACCCCGATGTGCCACCCGCGATGTCGATTGCAATGGCTGTTCTTGAGTCAGTCTTCGCGGTTGGATGCGGTAACAGAAACCTTGTACTTCGATACTCGTCACTCGGCAACGTCGTCCAGGATGTCGCCGCAATGCACGTAATGAGAGACATCGCCAAGGCGGAGTTCGCTGATGACGTCACGGTGTACGTTTCGGCGGCGACGTGGCCGGGAGAACTTCCGAGTCACGTCGGAGAAGCGTATGCCGCACTGAGTGCGGGTGCCATGGCTGCCGGGCTCGGGGGAGCTGACTTGGGCGCGGTGGATCGCCTGCGAGGAGAAGAGTTCGACGAGTGGGAAGACCACGTGTCGGCGGTGCAGGCGGAGAGGCAACTTCTTGACATGCTCGAAGGCCAGGCTCTGGAAAACTCAGATGAACTCTCTCTTGAGGAGTCGGATCTAAGGGACACGGTCGAGGCAATTCTGTTGGTGGTGAGAGGCGATGAGTCACAGACCCTTCACGAACAGATGATGTCCTCTGCAAGTCGAGGTCTTTTCTCTACAGGTGGCGGCTCCATCGATTTCGCCGTCGCGCGCGACGGATCTGGGGCGGTTCGATGGATCGAGAAAGGCGAGATTCCCGTGCCCCCGAAAGTCCTTGAACGTGACCGTCGACTCTTGGATTCGATGGGCGAGACTCCGTTCGAGATGAATCTGATTCGTCGGTACGTGGCACGTGACTCGAAGTCTTAACGGTTCTTGAGGCGCCGGTATGGATTTTGTCGAACTGACGTCGCGAACTTGGTTATCTCCGAGCGAGCAATCTAGAACTCGAGAATATTGGCCCGATACAACGCTCGACGAGTATTTCAAGCAAGCACTGGAAAACGACCCCGAGAAGGTCGCCATCATCGATGACCGTACAGAACTCACCTACGGTGAACTCGACGAGAAGGTCGAACGGGTTAGCGCGGCCTTATGCCGTCTCGGAGTACGACCAGGTTCGGTCGTTTCAGTCCAGTTACCAAATTGGCACGAGTTTGTTATTCTCGCGATAGCGACCCAACGAGTCGGTGCCGTTATCAATCCTCTCACGTCGATTCTTCGTGAGAACGAGTTGCGTCGGATGCTCATCGTGGCGGACCCTGTCGTAGTTGTCATCCCAGGTGTTATTCGAAATCGCGATTATCCGAGCGAGTATTCACGACTCATTACCGAGCTGCCAACACGTCCATTCGTCGTCGTGGTAGATGATGAAGTCGACGTTGACAACTTTGTGTCGTGGAGTTCATTCGTTTCGATGGCATCGGACGCTGCGGCATTGGATACCCGGCCTTCGGACCCTAATTCGGTCTGCGAGTTGACTTTCAGTTCCGGCACCTCGGGACAGCCGAAGGGAATCATGCACTCGGCCAACAGCCTGGCGAGTTGCGCTCTGGCCACAGTCAAATGTCAAGACATCACAGCTCAGGACAGGCTGCACATCTCGTCCGCCTTCGGGCACCAGACCGCGTATATCTGGGGAGTCTGGATGGTGTTCGTTGCTGGCGCAACACTGGTACTCCAGGATGGATGGAACGTGAAGAGGTTCTTCAACCTGGTTGACGAGAAGAGGATCACGATGTCCAAGGGTTCGACCACCCTCCTCGTCGACATCCTCGATGGCGATAACGCAGCTGATTTGGAGAAATTGGAATCACTGCGCACGTATTTCTGCGGAGGATCTCCCATTCCCACTTCGATAGCCACCAAGTCAATCGAACGAGACCTATTTCGCTTGGCGCCCTGCTGGGGCATGTCAGAAAATGGGCCGGTAACGGCGACTATGCCCGGTGACTCACTCGAGAAAATCTCGACGAGCGACGGACGGCCGTATCCCGGAATGGAAGTTCAAGTTCGAAACGCAAGTGGAGAAGTGGTCCTTGAAGCCGACGGGGACTTATATACACGCGGCCCCTTTAACTTTCTGGGCTACGCCCAAGGCGTCGAGTTTACGAGGCAGTTCGTTTCGGACGAAGGATGGTTCGATACTGGTGACCGGGCAATCGAATCGTCTGATGGCTATATCAGGATCACGGGACGTCGCAAGGACTTAGTTGTTCGAGGAGGTGAGAACGTGCCAGTTGTCGAGATGGAAGAGTTGATGTCACAACATCCGCTGGTTCTCGAAGTCGCGTTGATCGGTCAACCTGACGTGAGGCTTGGCGAAATTGGATGCGCCGTGGTAGTCACTCGTGAGAACGTTCCGATCACGCTAAAAGAACTGACCGATTTCCTCGATCATCGGTCAGTGACGCGCCAATTTATGCCCGAGAGATTGGTACAGGTAGTCGAATTACCGAAGACTGTTACTGGCAAGGTGCAAAAAGGCACACTTCGAGAGTGGATCGACGCTGACGTCGCGTCTGGACTTGGAACAGTGTCGGAGCGTCGCAGATGAGCTTATTGAGGAATGACGCGACGGAGAATCTACGTTTCGGCGGTTGCCACTGACGCGTGATGCTCAATGCGTCTTGCGGGCGCTTCGATGGATCGCTATATTAGGTCCAATGATTCTACCTATTAGCGAATCGGAGTACTTGGCGACTTCGTGCCCCCCTACGCAGGTGCGTGTGCGTTGACAACGGCCGTCCAGGTTGACGTCACCGACCTGGTTGCTACCCTCGTGCTCGACTGTCCGCCAGTAAACGCATTGGATGACCAAGTTGTCCTAGCGATGGATCTCGCGCTTGACGAAGTAGATGATTCCGACGCGCGAGTCATGGTCTGGCGATCTTCGATCGAAGCGATTTTCTCCGCTGGGGCCGACATTTCGTACATTGAACAATGCATAAGTAGCGGCGGCACGGGGGTAAAAAGAATGCTCTCCTTCGTCAAAAAATTGCAGGATGTGTTGGTACGAATTGAGTCGCATCATCTTCCGAGCATCGCGCTTATCGAAGGCGCCGCAGTAGGCGGGGGACTGGAGTTCGCTTTGTCGTGCGATATTAGAGTTGCTGGTTCTAGGGCCCGGTTTGGACTGCCTGAGGCAAAAATCGGGCTACTGCCCGGCGCTGGCGGTACCCAACGTCTGACACGAATAGCGGGTCCTGGCGTCTCGGCCCGGCTGATCCTGGAGTCAGATCTCATCAGCGCCACCGAGGCAAAAGCTCTGGGTATTATCCAACATCTGGTCGGGGAGGGCGACGCGAGTCAGGAGGCGTATCGAATTGCGCGCGCGATGGCCGCAATTCCGTCTGGGGTGCTGGGCCGGGTGAAGAACTGCATCTCAGTCGCCCCCACGGAAGCTGGCTACGAAATGGAACTTCGGTTCACTGAGGAGCTATTGAATGAAGAGTCCACCCTTGAACGAATTAAAGATTTTTTGCCTACACATAGTGAAAGGAATAAGTCGAAATGAGGGATATGGAAGACCAAACAGCAGTGGTCACCGGGTCAGGGTCGGGTATCGGACGCGCGATTGCCCTCCTCCTCGCTTCACGCGGCGCCCGCGTCGCCGTCGCAGACCTCGATCCCGCGGGTGGTGCCGATACGGTCAGGTTGATCGAGAAGCAAGGCGGTGATTCAGCGTACTTCAAGGTTGATGTCGGAGATCCCGCCTCGGTTCTTGAACTTAAAGACGGCGTCATCGGAAAGTTTGGGGTGCCGACCGTCATCGTGAACAATGCCGGTTGGGACAAGGGGATGCCCTTTTTGGAGACGACGCCTGAGTTTTGGGTAAAGGTCGTCAATATCAACTATCTCGGAACGGTCGCGATGTGTCACACGTTTCTCCCGGAGATGATCGCGGGCGAAATTCGAGGACACGTTGTCAATATCGGTAGTGACGCGGGTCGCGTCGGGAGTATGGGCGAGGCCGTCTACGCGGGTGCCAAAGGCGGAGTTATCGCCTTTACCAAGTCCCTCGCTCGCGAAGTGGCGCGTAATGGAATCAATGTGAACTGTGTGTGCCCCGGTCCCACCGACACGCCATTGTTCTTCGAACAGCCCGAGAAAGTCCGAGACGCTGTCGTTCGAGCGATCCCCTTCAAGAGGTTGGCAAAGCCCACGGAACTTGCGAGCGCGGTTGCCTTCTTCGCTTCGGACGACGCCTCGTTCATCACCGGGCAAGTCTTGAGTGTCAGCGGTGGGCTGACCATGGTCGGTTAGAAAATATATTCAAGAAAAGAAAGGGAGCATCACATGGCCAACGAGAGGCAGTACGAAGACATTATGGTTGAGCGTGACGGTCCGCTATTCACGGTCACGATTAACAGACCCGCCCGCTTCAATTCTTTTCGCGGCCAAACCGTCGATGAGTTGATTCACGCGTTTCGATACGCCTGGGCGGAGCCGCACGTACGGGTCGTGATTCTCACCGGTGCCGGCGACAAGGCGTTTTGCGCCGGCGGTGACGTGAAGCAGCGCGCTGAGACCGGTGACTACGGGCCCACGGAACTGGGGATGTTCCAAATTGATGCCTTCCACCGACTCATCAGAGACATTCCCAAGCCGGTGGTCGCAGCAGTGAACGGCGCCGCGATTGGTGGCGGCCACGTCATTCACGTTCTCTGTGATATGAGTATTGCGTCAAGCACCGCTCGGTTCGGCCAAGCGGGACCCCGAGTGGGGTCATTCGACGCGGGGTTCGGCTCGACGTATCTTGCGAGAGTCGTTGGTGAGAAGCGAGCGAGAGAAATATGGTTCCTCTGTCGTGAATACACGGCCGAACAAGCGGAACGTTGGGGACTGGTGAACTACGTGTTTTCGCCCGAGACGTTGATGGACGAAACGAAGTCAATCGGACGTGAGATTGCCCGCCTTAGTCCCACGGCTCTGAAGTTCCTCAAGCGAGGATTCAATAGCGACACCGAACATCAAGCCGGGTCGGCTTGGTTGGCGATGGCCGGACTCGATCTCTTCGTTCACTCCGATGAAGCTCAAGAGGGCGTTCGAAGTTTTGCTGAGAAGCGAGCCCCAGATTTTACGAACTACCCCGCACCGGTTTGAGTCCTCGACATCAGAATGCGAACCGACACGTTGTGGCTGAGTGAGAATGCTGAGGAAGGTGAAATCGTCCAACTGAGACAAGAGGTTCGGTCATTTTTGCGTGACGAGTTGGCCAAGGGATCATTCACTCCTCAGTGCAACTCCTGGCTAGAAGGTCATGATCCGAAATTCAGTCAGAAGTTGGGCGCGCGCGGTTGGCTCGGCATGACCTGGCCATCTCGCTACGGCGGACAAGACCGAAGTGGTCTTGCGAGGTTCGTAGTACTCGAGGAGCTCCTCGCCGCAGGCGCCCCCGTCGCCGCGCACTGGATTGCTGAACGACAGAGTGGCCCGTCACTGCTCCGATTCGGAACAGAGGCGCAGCGAGAGAAGTTTCTGCCCTCCATCGCTCGCGGAGAGTGCTTCTTCTCCATAGGAATGAGCGAACCCGATTCGGGATCGGATCTCGCGTCTGTTCGTTCACAGGCCCACCGAGTCGAGGGAGGCTGGGAACTTTCAGGCTCCAAGATCTGGACGAGTCATGCATTGAGGAGTCACTACATCACCGTCCTCTGTCGAACCTCTCCGCGCACGGACAACCGTCACGCCGGACTTAGCCAACTCTTGGTGAGTTTCAACGACCCGGGAGTCGAGGTACGCCCCATCAAACTGATGAACGGTCACGAACACTTCGCCGAGGTGAACTTTGACGCAGCCTTTGTCGCCGACGATATGTTGCTCGGTGGCGAAGGGGACGGTTGGAGTCAAGTCAACGCGGAACTCGCATACGAGCGCAGCGGACCGGAGCGATTTCTCAGCACCTTTCCGCTTTTGCAGGCGCTGGTAAATGAAGTTGCATTCATCAAAACCAGTGGAGCGGACGCAGTTCTCGGGTCGCTCATCGCCGACGTCTGGACTTTGCGAAGGATGTCGCAAGCGATAGCGCGCCAACTCGATGAAGGTTTGACGCCCCAAGTTGAGGCAGCGCTGGTGAAGGATCTGGGCACGATGTTTGAGAACGATGTCGTCGAAGGTGCCAACTTTCTCTGTCCTCGATCGCTGACGAGCGCGTCCACTGACGACTTTGAGCGACTACTTGCTCAGTCAGTGCTGTCTGCTCCCGGATTTACACTTCGAGGCGGAACCACGGAGATCCTCCGGGGCGTTATCGCGAAGGCGCTGGTCGAATGACCGCCGAACAGTCCATGTTGAGGGACACAATTCGAAGCATCTTTCACAGCTTCTCGGACCTCGCTTCGCCTGAGTCGTTCAAGAAGTGGCCCTCGCCACTCTGGATAGAACTAGAGAAGATAGGCGTGACGGGCATAGCAATACCTGAATCGGCGGGGGGGTCCGGAGGGTCATTTGTCGACGCAGCAACGGCGGTATTCGAAGTCGGACGATCGGCGGCCGCGATTCCGTTCGCGGAGACCACAATGCTGTGTGGCTGGCTTATCGGATTAGTGGGTTGGGAATGGACGGGCTCCGCTGAAACGGCCGCCTTCGTCAATGGTCCGGCCGTAGAGTGTCGTCGCGAGTCCCATTCGCTCACGCTTTCTGGTCGAGTGGACGTCGTACCGTGGGCAAGGACCGCGAGTCGCATACTTCTCCTAGTGGCGACAGGGGGCGGTGCATATATCGTCTCGCTGGAACCACGTGACTTTTCCGTTGTGCCTTCAGAAAACTTGGCTGGCGAGCCACGGGACACGGTGGTGATTGAAGGGATAACGGTCAATGCAGATCGCTGGGCCATTTCTCCTATCTCGTTGGACGACTTTCGGATTCGTGGTGCGCTCATCCGATCCGTCGCGATGGCTGGCGCAATCAGTTCCGTGGCTGACGCCACGAACGCTTTCGCTCTTGAGCGTGAGCAGTTTGGAAGACCCATCGCGAGATTCCAAGCGGTGCAACAGCTCCTGGCTCGAGTGACCGAAGAGAGTGTCGCCGCCATCACAAGCACGCGCGCCGCTGTGGACGCCGTCGACACGAATGGCGCGGCGATCGCGGCGCTCGCCGCTACGGTCCGCGCGAGGAAGGCCGCGACGAGGGTAGCCCGTATGGCTCACCAAGTTCATGGTGCCATAGGAATTGCGGAGGAGTTTCCGTTACATTATTGGACCAGTCGCTTGTGGTCGTGGCGTAATGACTTCGGGAGCGAAGCAGAATGGTCCGAGCGACTTGCGACATGGGTGAGAAATAGGGGAGGCGCTGATGAACTGTGGCCCATGTTGACTGACAATTTTGACGTCGCCACGAAGCTATGACCGAAGACGCCTCTTGGCCTAAGGACTCCAGCGTCTTCGTTAACTACCTCAACGGTGTCGCCACCGTCACCTTGAATAACCCATCACGAAGAAATGCTCTGACGCCAATGTCCGCGGACCAACTGGTCCAGATTTTTGAAGATCTCGATTCGGATCGAGCAGTGGGGGCCGTCATCATTAGGGGTGCCGAAGGTTCCTTTTGTTCTGGCGCAGATCTGCAAAGTCTCGGTGCTGCAATGGACGATCCAGCAGGAGAGCAGTCCTACGATGCCCTCGAGAGAATCTATCGAGCGTTCACGCGATTCGGCGAGCTATCGATGCCGACGATCGCGGCGATTAGAGGCTCGGTGGTCGGCGCCGGTCTCAATATGGCGTTAGCGGCTGACGTGCGAATAGTGGCCACCGATGCTCGCATCATCTCCGGTTTCGCAAAATTGGGGCTTCATCCAGGCGGCGGCCACCTCCAGTTACTTGCTGGTGCGACCAATCGCCAGACCGCGACTGCCATGGCGATCTTCTCTCAAGAAATTGATGGACGTCGGGCCAGGGAACTGGGATTCGCGTGGGAAGTACTGGATGATGACCTAGTCGAGGCACGCGCTCAGGAATTGGGAGAGTTGGCGGGTGCGGATCCTGACCTTTCGCGCAAGACTGTGCAATCTTTACGGACGACGACACCCTCGGTCGTTCCGTGGTCGACGGCCCTACAGGCGGAACGCGCTGTGCAACTGTGGTCCCTACGACGCGCGGCTGTCCGACGCGCGTCGAATTCCTAGCGAGAGTTCAACGCATCTCTTCGTAACCCAGATGTACTCTGGCGCGCGAACTATGAAAGGGATTATAATAATACTTATCTAAGGGGGAGTTTCACGTTGACACTCAATACCGCTCCGATTGTTTCGGTCCAGTTGTTCGATATCGACGAGATTCGTCGCCTTGCGCGAGAACAACTCCTACCCCTGGCAACCTCGCCTGGCTCAGCTCACGGTGTCAATCGGGTTCTCGTCAAAGGGCTTGCCGACTGCGGTCTCCTGCCGTGCCTCTTTCCGTCGTCTCTCGGAGGCTCTGGAAATTTGAGTGGAGTAGACGCCGTGACTTTGTGTCGCCTCCGTGAGGGTCTTGCGTACGAGATGACCGAAGCGGAGTCGGCTCTCGCACTGCAAGGTCTTGGCTCGTATCCCATCTTGCAGTCTGGTTCAAACGCGCTTCGCGAACGTTGGATACCAGAGGTGGCGGCGGGCAGAGCCATCGCCGCCTTCGCTTTGTCCGAGCTTGAGTCGGGTTCCGACGCAGCCGCGCTGGCATGTGTCGCGGTGCCCGACGGATCGGGTTTTCGTCTTAGCGGAGTCAAGCGATGGATCTCCAACGCGCCTGACGCCGATGTTTACACGGTGTTCGCGAGAACGGGCGAGGCAGGACCGAGAGGAGTCACTGCTTTTGTCGTGTCCGGCGATTCGCCGGGCGTCAGCGGTAAGGCACTCGACATGGTGGCGCCGCACGCGATCGGTGAACTCGAACTCGATGGCGTGTTCGTCGAACGCGATGATGTTCTGGGAGACCTCGGCGGAGGCTTCAAAGTGGCGATGCGAACTCTTGACTTGTTTCGTCCAAGTGTGGGAGCTTTCGCGGTTGGCATGGCCGAAGCAGCGCTTGATCGATCTATTGCCTACGCGAGTCAACGCGAAGCATTTGGTCAACCTATTCGCGAGTTTCAGGCGATATCTCACCGTTTGGCAGACATGGCGACCAAGATCCAAGCTGCCCGACTGTTGGTTTACTGCGCAGCCGAGGCATACAACGCGCAGTCTCCCGATGTGACGAAGCTTTCCGCCATGGCGAAGCTCTTTGCCACCGAAGCTGCGCAGGAAGTCGTCGATTGCGCCGTTCAAATTCACGGCGCTGCCGGATTGCAACGTGGCCACCCTATCGAGCTGGCCTACCGTGAAGTTCGCGCTCCTCGTATTTACGAAGGCACCTCTGAGATTCAACGTACGATAATCGCGCGCCAACTGTTCCGATGACGGTACGCCGTGTCCTAGTCACGGGCGCGAGTCGGGGGATTGGGCGCGCGTGCGTGGAAGCGTTGGCGGCCAAGGACCACGACGTGATCGGCGTTGCTCGCGACAGCGTTGCCTTGGCGAGCCTGGTAGACGATGCCCGCGAAGCACGTAGCTCAGTTGTCGCCTATCAATGCGACATCACAGATGAAAGTGCGGTGCGCGTGATGTTCGACAACATCGGCCCCGTCGATGTCGTCGTTCATTGCGCGGGCATGTCGCTGTCGGCGCCGGTGCTTCGTACGACACGGGACGACCTGGACGGTTGTTTCCGGCTGAACGTTCTTGGCGCCTTCTTTTGCACCCAGCAGGCGCTGGAGGGAATGCGAAAAAGCGGCTGGGGACGGATAGTTTTCGTTGCCTCGACGTGCGGTCTGGTGGGAATGCCCTACACGGCGGCCTACAGCGTTTCGAAGCATGCGGTTATCGGCTTGATGCGAGTCGTCGCAAGCGAAGTTGCGGGTAAGAACATCACTGCGAACGCGGTGTGTCCTACGTACGTGAGAACGGCCATGACCGATAGTGCGATGGAGAAGATTTCGTCGTTGACGGGTCGCTCTCGCGATGAAGCGCTTGTGTCGCTCGAGGGCTCGTCTCCGTTGAATCGACTCTTGGAGGTCGAGGAGGTGGCGCACGCGGTTGCCTTCTTAAGTTCCGAACTGGCTTCCTCTATCAACGGACAAGCGTTGGTATTGGACGGTGGAGGGATTCAGCACTAACACGTACATTGACTGGAGATGACTGAATGAAGCCTAAAGAGAAACCATCACTCGCGTGGCGACCACCAGATTATGAAGTTGATGACGAGGGAAAGGTGATCGGGTATGAAAACGATCATCAACCCAACAACTGGGGCAAGTGGGGAGAGTTCGACGAGAGGGGAACGGCCAACTTCATCACGTCCGATTCGATCATCGCTGCTTCGAAATTGATCATCTCAGGGAGAGTAATAAGTTGCGCCATTCCCCTTGAATCAGGAGGTCCCGTCCATCCTTCACGCACTCCAATCCTGCACCTCTTTCAGTACACGGGGACGGACATGGTGTCGGGCTCGGAACTAGGTCGACGATTTCCCGGTTATCAAGGCTCCGACGACTACCTCGTAATGCCGGTTCAGGGCAGCACGCAGTGGGACGGTCTCGCTCACATCGGTAGTGACGACACAATCTACAACGGCTTTTGGCTAGGAAACGTCGAAGCACGTTTCGGTGCAAAACGCTGTGGAATTGATCATCTGAAAGAGTCGTTGGTCGGACGAGGAATACTTCTTGACCTTCCCCGCTTCCTCGGGGTGGAACGCCTCACCCCAGGACACGCAATTACCGCAGAAGAACTGAACGCATGTGCTCGATTCCACAAGGTCGAACTCGAACGAGGGGATCTCGTCCTCATTCGTACGGGGCATCTTCCCTGGTACTACGAATTAAAGAACAAGCAAGAATTTTGGAAAAGCGCATCACCGGGACTGGCTGCTGACTGTGCGCAATGGGCCGCTGATTCCGAAATGGCGGCTATCGCGATGGACAACGTTGGCATCGAAGTGGAGCCCTTCGCAAAAGGCGGCCAGATCTACCCACTACACGTCCGTTTGATTCGTGACCTTGGACTCACGTTGGGCGAGATGTGGTGGCTAGAGGACCTTTCCGAGGCTTGCCTCCAGGAAGGCCGTTACAAGTTCTTCCTCTCGGCGCCCCCATTGAGAATTGTCAATGGATCCGGGTCCATGATCAACCCGATCGCCGTGCTCTGATATTTTCTCCATTGATCTTCAACTTGGGAATGCCCTACGCCGGAGATGCTCGGACTTTGTTTGGAATTGTGTGATAATTATCCCCATACACTGTCGCGATAGCGCATGTCAGAGGTGCGAGTTGAGGACACGATGGTAAAAAAGGCCACGCAAACGAAGGAAAAAAGCGCAGAAGTTGCGCCATACCTGCCCGAGAAGAAACGACTGCCGAAAGCGTCTGACCTGTTGGGCAATGAGATTCGAGCCATGATCCTGGAGCAGGGCCTCCTTCCGGGAGCTGCACTTCCTAGTGAAAGCGAACTTATTGACAGCCATCAATACAGTCGAGGCACCGTGCGAGAGGCGCTGCGCCTTCTGGAAGCGGAAGGGTATATCTCGGTACAACGGGGCCCAAAGGGTGGGATAACGGTACGTTACCCAACCGTTGATTTGGTGAGTAAGTCGCTTGCGACGATGCTCACTATTGACCTCTCTCCTTTGTCAGATCTGTTCGACTTTCGGAAGCTTATCGAGCCCGCCGCCGCCGAATTGGCCGCAAAAAATGCCACTGACGAACAAGTCGAGCAACTCCTCGCGATCTCCGATTACTCCATTCCTGAGCGCGGTTCGATCACCTTCCACAATGTATTGAGCGAGTCAACAGGAAACGAAATGTTCCGCGTCATTCTCGCAGCGGTCAATAGAGTTGTCGAGTGGCAGACGAGTCTCGAAGGCGTACCTGAACGAGAAGTTATGCACGCCGGGGACGCCCATGCGGCGATTGCCAAAGCCATCTCTCTTCGTCAGGGTTCCAGAGCCTCGACGTTGATGTTGCAGCACATCCAGTCGTACGAGAAGATTATGGCTGAGCGGGGTCGCCTTAGCGAAGCGACGCTGCCTCGCGAACTATGGATAGCGCAACTACGTCGTTCAGTGCACAGTTAGTCCTCAGTCGTGAGCGAGGATGCGCCACAGCGTTGTGAAGCGTTCAACCGGAAGAATCACTTGACACTCTGATTCAAGGATGTCGCGACTACGCTTTGCGAGGGATCACGCCCGTTTTTACAATTGCGCAGTGAGACCGTTGAGGAACGCAGGAAGTGAGACAGATCAGCAACGGCTGATCTGCGACATTTTGGCCATTCCCTACGCAAGCCACCGCCTACGGTCCTGCCAGAGGGTCGAAGCGATGGAAAATTACTAGATAATTGCCTACCAGTCTGATCGCTGACGAGAACATCACTCTTATTAGGTGGGTCGTTGGTCGTCCGGGTCTCGATCCTGACACCTTGGGATTAAAAGGAACTTTCAACTTGTAGCGTGGTGTTGGTCTCGACTATTGAGTCGTTGGTTTTCAAGGAAACGCGTTGTCGTGTGTCGGTCTCGTCGCGTGGTGTTGCACAAATATGAGGCCTAAAAAGAGGCCTGTCCGGACCTAGCAGTCCCATCTGATGCACAGTATCCCTCATGAGCGTCTAGAGAAGAATGGACGCAAGTGCATCGGCCGTTTGCGGAAGATCTCGATTCCGGAGAGTATCAATCGCGCTCGCAGGCGTGACCGGGGGATTTTGAAGGCTTGCGATTTGCTCCGAAAACGCTGCGACCACTGATGCCTCGCTTAGGTCCATAAGACCGAGAAGGAAGTTGTCGGGGTGGAGGGCCTCTATGTCGTGGCTTTCTAGAATTGAAGCGGGAAAGTCTTTGAGATTGAAAGTCACTATTGCTTGGGCCTGCGACCGAATTGCCGCGGCTAATACGTGGCGATCGCCCTCGTCAGGAAGCTCTAGACCGTCGATCAGTGTTTCGAAGCCAGTGACGAGACAGTCGGGAACTGCTTCAATCATAAGTCTTCGCGTGCGCTCCAATCGTCTTGGGTCAAGATCTACTCGTCGTCGAAGAATCGATACTTCCATTTCGTCGAGAATGTCGTCGCTCCATCTTGCGCGCAAGTTAAGTTGCCGCTTTCCCGTCACCCTGATCAAGAGATCGCGGATCGCGGGATCGTGTAAGACGCACGCATCGTAAATAGCTACGAACGCCACAACTAATCGCTATAGAGGCCCAGTTCCTCAGCCTCATGCGTCAGGTCTTTGTAAACAGATTGGCGACGCTGTTCATCTTTACGCTGATGCGCAAGTACGTCGAGAAGACGAATCCTTCTGTGGGACCCCACTTTTCGGAAGGGGATCTCACCAGACTCCAGAAGCCCTACGAGAAACGGACGAGAAACATTCAGAAGATCCGCTGCTTGCTGGGTAGTTAACTCGGCGTGAATTGGAGCAACCGTAACCGCATTCCCTTTCGCCAACTCATCAAGAACTTCGATGAATAGTCTGAAAGCTTGAGCGGGGACTGTGACTTTCGTGTCTGGAGAGTCATCTACGCATAGGACAAGTCGTCCCGACGGTGATGGATGAAGTCGCATATATGAAGCGAGCATCGCCGCGGCATCTGCGGCGTGCGAGGACGCTTCGTCGTCTGGAACTACTAGATCCTGAAGATTGATTGAAGACATGAATCCATAATGGCACAAGATAGGGTCTAAACGCAACAAACAAAATAAACGAAGTAATCAAAAGGGACGACTCTTGTGCTTCCAGCCGACGCGAGAGTCGGATTGCTCGGTGTCTACGTTCTCTGGGGAACCTCAGGGTGTACGAAAACTCCGGAATGGGTGTACGGATTCAATCGGAAGGGCTAGCGAGATAACTACGCGGGCACAAGATGTAGTAGGTAGTGCTCACCACCACTGACCTGCACTTATATGCAAAACCCCACGTGAGAAGGTAGAGGCGAGGACCACACTATGTGGTAGTTACGTAGTTATCTCGCTAGCCCTTTCAATCGGAACGGGTGTTGAATCGCGACGGGAAAGTTGGAGAGTGAATCCTCTGAGAGGATTACTCCATGTCAAGATCAACCCGTTACTCACCCGAGCTGCGTGAACGTGCCG
>Ga0207933_1000377_pt1 | contig 44612 bp, 57 predicted proteins | sample NGESurdeep092012_4_FD_184488 | JGI IMG/M metagenome (GOLD analysis project Ga0207933, IMG submission 184488) | Arctic peat soil microbial communities from Barrow, Alaska - NGEE Surface sample F53-3 deep-092012 (SPAdes) | ecosystem: Environmental > Terrestrial > Soil > Wetlands > Peat ... | reverse complement strand
TTATCGCGTGCATCTCGTCCTCGCTCTGCGGAGCCCACCCGTCCCAGTCGCAGACGTGGCAGTAGCACGGGTTACGGTTCCCGTCATCATCCACGCAGTAATACTGGGGAGGGTTGCTCGTCAAGACGAGGCCCCTGATTGGGTTGTGTCTCATTTCATCTCCTTCGGGTCTTGGTCTTTGCCGGTCATGGGGCGTCCCCTGTGCAGTCGTCGTCGTGGATGTACTGGCCGCGCTCGTAGTCGTAGTCGGGTTGACAGCACTCCACTGGATTGAGTCGTTCGCGTAGAACGAAAGGCAGTAGATCGTTCGGGCAGACGAAGGATGATGTTGCTCCGCGGCTGACCTGGTAGCCGACTTGAACATCCACCAGTTCTTTGCAGAGTTCGCATTTCGCGGCGCTGACCAGGACGCATATCTCGCACCACGGCTCACCCGAAACCCACTCCCATGCAGAGATTGGCTCCCTGCAACTGACGCACTCTCCCATTTCTACTTCAACTTTCATTACTTCCCCTTTGTTCGACGTTACTCAAGTATGGCACGAACGGAGTAGGCGTGCAAGCCTATTGAGGGCTTGTGAAGAGGTTCACTAGTAACCAGGTCCGCAGTACGCCGGGTACGTCTGATGAGGCCACCAGCCGTGAAGGGCGACCGTGACGAAGTGGAGCATCGCGCGGGCCTGTTGTTCGGGGGTGGCTTGTGAGGCGTAGCGCGGGAAGCCTGGGAGCCGATAGGAGAGCCAGGTCGCGTCGAGCCAGCCGAGCCCGCCGTAGTAGCGCGGCCCGTTCGTGTGCCAGTTACCCGTTTCGCAGTGCATGACTTTGATCGTCTTTGCCATCACTGACGACGAGACGAGGGGCTTCGAGGCACCGGCCTGTCCTGACAATGAAATTATCGCGGCCAAGAGAAGGGCCGCCGCGTACCTCAAGAATCCGCGTTCGTCACGACCCATACCGTGGCGTCACGTCCACTCACGGTCTTGCGCTTTCCATTACTGCGGATGCGCGGCGGGGTCTCGGCTGCGAGTTCTATTCTCCTTGGTCTAGCAGTAGACGGGCCTAAAAGGGTGACGAGGCAGATTTCCTCGTCCGTCAGACCTGATGGCGAGTTCTTAATCGCTTGGTAGACGCGTTCTCGGAGAGTTGGAGCTTTGGGCTTGATGGAGGTCGCCGCGTCCATCGAAGTCTGAGAGTAGTGGATGGAGGGCGGGTCGTGGCGTTGCCAGGATTCAAACTTGAGTATTTCGCTTTTAAACCAATGGCCCCCGATGGTGAAGAGGGTGTCGGGTTCGTTCACGATGCCTCCCAGGTGTGCATTGAAAGCCCGAGCCGGTGTGCCTCTATTGGGTGGTCCTCGACCCAAGAATTGTGACCGTCACAGAGTAGCGTCACGTTGTCCATGTCGATAATCGACCCGCCGCGTGAACGCTTCAACAACTCGTGGCCGTTGACCGCTCCGTGGCACTTACCTACCTGAACGCCTTGGGCTATCGTCCAGATTCCGTTCATCGAACACTTCCACTCCTCGCGCGGCCCGAACTTCTCTAGCATCAAGACCTTGCGCTGCGCGTTCACTATCTTGCGCTTGTCGGAGACGCGCTTCATGGTCAGAATCTTTCTTCCTCGTCGGCGAAGGGGTAGTCCTCGCGTGGGGGTGCCGAACGCGGCGTGGTGACGATTTTCTGCGCCTGCCGCGTCCCTGACTCAATCTGCTTCTCCGTCAACGTTCCGCGCTCCATGAACTGCGTGGCGAGAGAGTTGAGGAAGTCGTTGTCCCCCTGTTGGGATGCGCGCAGAATGAGGTCAATGCGGGGATCGTTGGAGGCGCCCGTTGTGCTGTCGCGTGGCGCTTGGTGAGCGGGGCGTTGTTCCTGGTCGCCCGAACGGTTGCTGACTTCCTCCGCCGACGCGATGCCGTTCTTGGTCGAAGCTCCGATGGCGATTAACGCCCTGCCCCAGGCCGCCGTCTCCGCGTTCTGAACCTCGGAGTCCCTTGTGAAGTTGGTAGGGCCAGGAATGGGTTCCCACGCCGTTCCAATTCCAGGTCGAACGTCCTCCGGTGTCCGGTACGCCGCGGCGGTGTAGACCACGAAGTCCTTCTGTCCGATTGAGACGAACTCCATTGAAACCTGTTGCATCGTGAGGTCTGGGAACTTCGTCCTCATCTCTACGAGTCGTGCTGCAACGTCGATGTAATCAAGATTCCTCTTGAACTCTGCCATTTTCTTCCCCTTGTTTTAGTGTTTTGGTAAGGCTCTTGTGAAGCGTGAATAACTTTAAGCAGGCTGTGAAAGCCTCGAACGCTTCGTCCTCTGGAATTATCTCAAAGGGGTCTGACATCTCGAAACTGCCGTCCGCGTGGAGGTAGATCGTCCTTGCTCCGTCGAGTTTTGGTAGGGACTGCAGTTCGCTCAGTGCCCCGTTCTCGTCGTAGGTGGCTAGTTTGCCGTGGAGGTAGGCAGAGGCCTGGAGCGCGGCTTCCAGAGGCCGTTTAGAGCCACTCTTGTAATCTCCCAAGACTACCCCTATGCCCTCCAGGTATCCGATGAAGTCGAATCTGCCACCAAAGCCCAGCGTTTTATTGAGAACTACGCGTTCAGCCATGAGAAATCGCGGCTTGAACTCCTTGTGGAACGCTTCGAGTGCGTCTACGAAACCTTGGTCCGCGAGGGACACCTCAACTGATTCGCCGTTCGTCCAACGCTCCGCTACATCGTGAACTCGGGTTCCGGTCGCGGCCTTGTCTCGCCAAACGCGGTCGAAATGGCCGGTGCAGTGCTTGAGGATTTCTTCGTCCGGCGTGTCCGTTGGGTTGATCGTCTCGTTCACCGCGTAGTCGAAGGTGTACTCAGCGGTCAACTTCGCGGCTGCCCATTTCAAGCCGGGCTTGTCCAGAATGTTGATCGCCGTCGTGACTCCGGGGACGAAATCCCCGTCATGCTCTACGCGGTACTTGTGCGCGAGGGCGTTGTCGTAATCACTTTTCATCGCTCACCTTGTCCGGCGCGAAGTACCGCCGCACCGTCTCGCGCCCTACTTCCATCCCCGTTTCGTTGCAGAGCATCCGAGCGATGGCGTCGAACGATGCTCCCTTGTTGCGCATCTTCTGGGCTTTCTCCGTCAGTTCAGGGCGGAGGGTTTCGATGATTCGTAGGACGTTGGGCTGTGGGCTCACTTGACGGTCCCGACGAGTTCCCCGAGTCGCTTCACCCGGTCCAAATCACACGCTGGCGCGACGTGATTTGTCAGACGCTCACACTCGTTCTGTGCGTCGTTCAAGATGCATAGAAGAGAGTCCCAGCGGTCTTTTGGATTGGCGGCGGCGGCGGCGTTGGCGGCGTAGGCGGCGTAGGCGGCGTCGGCGGCGTTGGCGGCGGCGGCGGCGGCGTAGGCGGCGTAGGCGGCGTTGGCCCAGGCGGCGGCGGCGTAGGCGGCGTCGGCGGCGGCGGCGGCGGCGGCGGCGGCGTAGGCGGCGTCGGCGGCGGCGGCGGCGGCGTAGGCGGCGGCGGCGTTGGCCCAGGCGGCGGCGTAGGCGTAGGCGGCGTCGGCGGTTTCCTTGCACGGGTTATCGCAGTACGCCAGGGACGAAGCAATCGCGTCCTCACACGCCTTGCGGTCCTGCTTGCGCGTCAAGTGAATTACCTTGTTCGCCAGGAAGCACGCGAGCCGAATCGAAAGAATCGGCTCCATCTCGGGGTGCGCCGTACCGGGCTGGCGTAGGATAATCGGCCACATCTCATGCCTACGTTCGTCGGGTAGCGCGTCGTTGACGTGGATCGCGAGGGCGTTCAACACTGGTTGGACGCAGGACGGGTGGTCCGTCTCATCTCCCAACTCGAGTCGACCCGACACGAGCCAATTCACGGCCTGTTCTGCACAGACTTCGCCGGACCCTGGCGCACCGATTCCGCCTTTGAGCTTCGGTAGGTTGGTTGGAATGTTCATTGTTGCCTCCTTGAGTTGACGCCAACTGTAGCACGGCACGAGTCATGGCGCGTAGATATAGCGAGATTTTCAGAGCCGACTTTGTTAGGAACTTTTCCCCTGACGCGCTGTACGGCGTTCTCAGCCCAGATAGGGCGTAACGGGAGGGATTATCGGGGTGGGCGGAGCCATGGCGCCAGGCGGAGAAACTACGGGTGCGGTGGGGACTGTGGGGTTCGCGGCCTCGTGCTGTTGTGCCTTCAGCGCGTCGAGTTCAGCCTGGACCTGAACGAGGGTGACTTTCGTGGATGGTGTGTACTGCGGGGCGCCGAACCAGCCGAGCAACCCACCGACCCAGGGCCACCTGGTTTCCGCCGCGTGAAGGATGACGGTGAGTCCCGCGTAGGCGGCGGCGGCGATCTGAATGACCGTGGCGTTGCCGACGTGGTAGCCGAAGTGCGCGATGATTGCCGCCACCCCTGCGTAGAGGGAGGGGGTGATGCTTCGAACTATTGCTTTGATTGCGTTGGGGTTCATGGTTCTCCTTAGATTGAAACTATCTTAAACGGCCCGCGAACGAAAGGGTTGTGAGCTTCGGCGGCCTTCAAGGAACTAGCTAGTGCCTCGCGTCCATCGTGCCATGAGAAAAGAGAGCCGAGTGCGTGAGGGGAGCCCGAACCGATGGCGTCGTAGGAAATCCCCGCGCGCTTACGCCGCAAGAGTATCTCCTTGTCGTCCTGGGTGAAGAGCAACTTCCCGTTCTCCACACAGAGGATTGTCTGACCTGGTTTCAGCGTCCCCGCTCGGAACAGAATCTCGGCGTAGGTCAATTCGGAGTGTCGCGCCGCGATATCGAGAACGCGCTGCCCATCCCACGAGCCTGCGAAGCCGATGAGTTTGTCCCCGAACCTCCCGACCTTCGGGGTGAGAACGCTGGCGCAGGTTAGGTCGTCGGAACTGAGGGAGTCCGAACCCATCCAGCATCCCTTCGGAGTGATGAGCGCCGCGACGACGGTCATTTGTCACCCATTACAGACCAGCAGTGAGGTAACGGTTTCAATCTGCACCGTCACAGTGTTCGCAGGGCATCGAGAAATCTTCTCGTGTCTCGTGGCACACGGGACAGAGCGTATTTTGAGGCGGTTCTTCACGCAGCAGGACCAGGCCGTCGTGGTAGCCGAAGGCGGTCCCGTCCATCACTTATCCAGATACACGATGTACTGCGCCGTGGTCCTACCTTTATCGGGGTCGATGAAGTGGAGTCGTTGGGAGGGGACGCCGGACGCGGCCATTGAATCGCGGGCGTAGCGGTTGTCGCTTTCTGTCGAGCCGGTCCAGTAGATAGCTCCAACACCGTCGCTTAGATTCTCCTGCGCGACCTTGTGGTAATGGCCTAGGAAGATGTCCAGGAACTCCCAGTCGTACGCCCCGGCCTTCCACCTGTTCCCTGCTGCTTGCCAGGCGGATGGGCTTGCGAAGCCCGCCCGACCGACCTCGTCGCCGTGCATGAGTAGCGCGCGGTAGTTCCCAATTTCGACACGTTGGATATCCTCGGCTCCGTCTTCCCAGGTCAAACGCGACTCGCCCTCAAACCGTTGCCGTGCGAGTTCGTAAATCATACGGTCGAGGTTGTCGGACTTCGGGATGGCGTCGCGCTTGGAACCCAGGCGCCCGTGGTTGCCCCACTCTCCGATGACGGTGACGTGTTCGTGGCTGGCGAGTGCCTCACGCACTACCTCTTCGATTAACTTGGCAACGACTACGAATTGTTTGAACAGCGTGGCGTCCACCTCGAAGGGCTGGGTTGGGAAGTTGAACAAGCCTTCGGCCATATCTCCACCGAACATGATGACGCAATCCTTGACGGGGTGGTCGGCCCGCTGAATCTCGGTGATGGCGAGGGCCTTCTTCACGAACAACTTGACGCGCTCCTTCATCACTTCGGAGTTGTAACTCGTCGTGACTTTGCTGCCCTGCCAGTCCGTCATGTGCCAGAGAGAGACCTCTTCGGACTTCGTGCGCTTGTCCGCCTTTGGCGGGACGATTTTCTCGGTCCTCGTCAGGAGCGCTGCGTCGTAGGCCGCCTGGTAGACGGCGCTAACAATCTCAGCGCCCCTGTTCTTCGCCGCGATGAGTTGTGTTTGGAGAGTGGCGTTGGCTTGACGTAGTGCTTCAATCTTGTCGTGGGCGCGGAACTCCTCTAGTTCGTTCACGGGCATGCGCAGGTTCCCTTGCGGTGCTTGCGAACCGAACCCTCGGCGATGGCGTAGCCGCGCTTCTTGAGCCATTCGTGGATAGACGAACCACTGATGTCGTCGGCCTGCATCGCCGCCTTCAGCGTCTCAAGATGCTCGGGCTGAATCACGAGCCGAGCGAATCCGCACCCCGCCGTAGGCTTGCGCCTGAACTCCGACAGGTCAACTACTGGTTTCTTCTCTGGCATGATGCTCCCGTTCGGTTAAGGAATGTTGTTTAAGGCAAGCCACGCCTGCGCTGGTGTGACGGTGTAGATATCTATCCAATCGTAGAGCCAGCCGCCGTAACGTAAGGCTTCACAGCCGAGGGCTGAGCATATCCACGATGGCTTCCTCGCGCCTCTAAAGGCTGGGAACCACTGCCAGGTCAGGATGTCCAGGGCTATCGCAATAATGGTCCAGTACCCGTAGCGCAGTCCTACCTGACGACGGGCGAAGAGTAGGAGTTGCTCGCGGCTGACGCCAGCGGGAGGTGGCATCGTGATGTACTTCCCACCTGGCGCTACCTCTTCTAGGAGTGCTGAGTTCGTCACGCCCTTTAACGTCGCTTGGATGACGTAGGGGACGAGGTTGTCCACGCGGTCGATGATGAACATGTGATTCCACGACGACCCTTTGCGGAACTTCAACCACTCTCCGACGCGGATGAGTTTCCCCATCACACCCGTCGAGTGAGCGAAACCTATATCTCCCGCTTCGATCACTTGAACACCCAGCACCCGAACGCGCAGGTGGTGAAGAACTCATTGGTCATGGACTTCATCCGTCCCCAGGTGACGCAGCCGTAGTCCGTGGTGTTGTAGGTCACTAACGCGACGGCGTGGAAGAGGTTGGGGTTTGGGACATCGCCCGGTCCAATCTCCCACGGCACGTTCCCGAAGGTTCCGTTGTACGCGGTGGGAGTGAGTTCAAGTCCTAAGAGACAGCCTTTCCAGTCGATGAGCGCTTGCTCTACGGCGTCCAAAGATACCTGCTTGTAGTCCGTGATGATTCCGTTGGCCTTAAGCCACACGAACCAGTTCGCGGGGTCTATCCCCGTGTTCGGTGCCTGCCCTTGGGATTTGAGGAACTCGTTGTAGAGAGCGAGGGTGAACTTGGTTGAGGGTGGCTTGAACCCTAAGCGGTAGAGTAACCTCTTCCACGACGACGTTGTCGCGAGGTGGTGAATCATCTCAAGGTGTTCGGTCGCGGCGACGACGCAGTCACCGTTGGTGTCGTTGCCGAGCATCCCCCACCTGCGGATGCCGCCGCGTACGTCAGCGGAGGCGGGTATCACTTGAACCGTCCGTCAGCACCACGCTTCTTGACTCCGAGCGCCTTCATGTGTTCCTCGTGGTGCATATCGAGTTTGTCGTGCAGGGACTTGACGTGGGCGTTGACGTACCTCCGGACGGGGGGCACGAAGATGAAGGCTATCGCCGCGTAGAGAACCGTCTGGACCAACGCTTCTGGTCCGTTGCTTTTGAGACTCGGCCAGAAGTAGTCGAACCAGATGTTGTTCAACCAATGGACCATTTTGGAGGCCCCCTTCGTACCGCCGTGCGGTGATGATGGCAGTTGGCGCATACCACTTCGCACTTGTCCAGTTCTGCGAGAAGAATTTCCAACCTGCCGTCCCATTTTTCCGCGACACAAAACGACTTCTCGAACTCAGGTAGATGGTCAAACTGAAGGGACTCCGCATATTCCCGGTAGCCACAGTCGGCGCAGCCCAGAAATACCTTTAGGTCGTCAAGGAACTTCCGGCGTTCTCTCCGGTATGTCTCTTGCACCCTCACTCGCTCCGGTGTCCTCGTGTACGGGTTTCTCTCACGCCACGCAGCAAGTGTGGCGCGGCCTTTGGTCGATGCCCGATAGCGAGCCTGAGTCTCATTCATGTGGCATGCCAGTGCATCTACCTTCGCAGTCCGAAGAGCACGGCCACGAGAGTCAGGCCAGTGATGAGCAGTTCGACTACCTCAAATGTTTGTAAGGACATGTAATTCCTTTCTACTTCGCTGTTGCTACACGACGGGTGCGCGGCTTGGGTGTCTCCCCATCCAACGCGAACTTGGCCGCCAGCGCAGTGGCTATGAGTTCCGCTGAGGCGACTGCTGCTGCTGCGTCCTTCTCCGTCGCAGCTACCCGCGCAGTGTCAAGGACTGCCTTGGCCGCCAGCGCAGTGGCTTCCTTAATCGACTCCTCGGAGCGTTCAGCTCGGGCGAGTAACTTGGCGAACATCGCGGTGGTGTCGGCCTGGAATGAACGGTGGTCGGCGCCCAGGTCTTTCATCTGTTCTATCAAGCCAGGAATGCGTTCGGCATTGAAGTCGTCGGCGGGTTTACCACCCACCACCCAGGTCAGTTGCTGAAGCGCGTTCTCCTCGGCCTGTCGGTGTTTCGTCTTCTTCCCCCACCTGCGTCCGACCTCGCCGCCGATGACGAAGACGACGGGGACTATCGTCCCGATGGCGATGTAGTCGTTTGACGTGACGCCGACAATCATCGAAGTTTCCTATGTCCGGGCGGGTAGTGAACTTTCCTGGTCATGGTATTAAATCTTAGATAGGTTTGCTCCCCAAGTGACGCCATCTGTGACACGGTTACAATCGACGGGTCACCCTGCCTGCCCATTGAGATGCAGACGGGGTCGCCGTTGCCCTTGCCTACAACGAGCGCGGTGTGGACGCCTGTCCCTGGACCGAAGACAACGACATCTCCTGGCTCTACCTCTTCGTGGGTCATGCCGCGTCCGTTGATTCTGAACAGGGCTAGGTGTTCACCGGCTGATAACAAGGTCCCTGTGTAGCCCTCGTGGTCGAAGTGAAGTTTGTTCGGGTCCGGAGCTCCGGCCCAGTTGTAGCACACAGTTACGAACGCGGAACAGTCCGAGACGTAGGGGACGGTGAACGGTCTGCCGATACAGGACATCCTCTGTGCGCCCTCGGAGTAGGTGCAGCGAGACTTACGGGCCTCAAGCCAGAAGGCTGTGGCTACTATCGCGGCGCGACTGTCTCTCATTAGTCAACCGTGTAGGAGATGCCGTTGAGCGCGAAGTCAGTAAGCGTCGCCCCAAATATGGGTTGGATGTTCCCAGTGGAGACTGTGATTTGTACAATCGCGGCCATAGCCACGTTCGAGGTCGTCGTCGCGGCGGCGGCGTAATAGCCACTCACCAGAGGTCGGTAACCGCTTGGCATCACCCACGGCACAGTTGCTGTCCCCCCGCCATTCATGTCCCCCTGGAGGGACACACGGTTCCCTTTTAGGCGGTACTTAGGGGTCGCGCTCACGGTGGCCCACGAGTTCCCAAGACTCGGCGTAATCCACCCAGAGTCCTGTTCGCCGCTTGTCAGTATCCAGTTCGTCCCGTCACTGGCAAAGGACACGTTGGCGTTCGGCGCGCCAAGGAGAATAGACGTTGTTGAAGCAGGGATGCCAGGGCCGATGAAGTTACCACTAGCGGCTGTCACGGTGACGGGCGAAGCGTTAGTCGCGGCGTAGTTAGCGAAGGCTCCGAACTTGTTGCCCGCTGTGACCGCTGGGGAAGTGACAGTGATGGAAGCGGTGGCTTCGATGTAACTGCCGTTCGTTGCGGTGAGGCTGATGGACGAGATGACGGGGGTGAGGACCGTTGCACTGGCGAGCGTTATCGCCGCGACCGAACCGCCGCTGACCCCGAACACCTGACCGTTCGTACCAGAGACGTAAGAGGGTGACGTTCCACCCGCAAGGATTGACGCGGCTGAACCAACGCCCAACGCCGTGGGGAGTGTTCCCGCCCCAGCGCCGACTATCAGAGAACCCGTGGCTAAGTTGCCCGCGAGGTTGGTGAGTTGGTTGGCCTCGTCAAAGTCGGTAGAGATTGCGCAAAGGACTACGGGTGCCGTAGCGGAGTGGGTGGTTGCGGAGGTGCCGTCTATCCCCCTGGTTACAACGGTGACCGTAGTCCCTGAGTTGGAGGAGCAGAGAATCTTTTCCTCGTTAGAAGTCCCGCGGTCGATGCACACCGCGAAATCGTTGGCGGGTGACCCCGGCCACCCCGTAGCTGAGGTGAGGACGAAAGAGGTATCGGCAGCGCCCATCGAGGACGCGAGCGACGTAGCCGCTCCGCCCCCGTCGTAGTACCTGCGTTGGAATGCGGTCATGTTATTAGTCCTGACGTGGCTGTCTTAAGTGTAACCATGCACACCCCGTCGAAGCCCCCTTTGGGGTTCTGGCTTGGCTGGTAGAGGACGAAGTCGATGTCGTCAACCACCACCTCCCACTGATTCGCACCCTCTTGGTAGATGATGAGGTTCTGGTTGTAGCGGAGGTTCTGGAGGAAGGCTTCCTCTGAGTAGGTGTCCATCCCCCGCCGCCCCGCCCTCGTCTCCACCTCCCACGCGAAGGTCAGGGCCACGATGAACTGTGTCCCTGCGGTGATGGCTGGGTAGGCCTGGAGGGTCGCCCGGCGGACGGTGGTCGGGGCGGTTGAGGAGTTCAGCGTGAGGGCAGTCTCGAAGAGTTCCCCGAATACCTGGGGGACGGCGAAGAGGGTGGAGTTCCCTGTGAGCGTCCCTAGGGGGTAGGTGTTCTCGTCGTCCTGATTGATTGATGCAGTTACCGAACCTGCGGTTGAGGTGGTGTCAACGGAGTACGCAACGAGAACCTTCTGGTCAGGGATTCTGAACCCGATGTAGCCAGAGTAGATTGTGCCGTTGGTGTAGGTTGACGCGGCGGTGTACACCCCCTTGCCTTGGACGGTGAAGATTGGTGCGCCGTTGAACCAGTCCATCGACGTAATCTCTCCGCTCCCGTTCACCATGAGATGGCTTGAGTACGCGGGGGTCTGGTTGCCGGTGAAGTTCGCGATGTCCAGCCACCCTAAGCCGGTGCAAGGAGCCGATGCTTTCACCGTGGAGTTGGAGTAGTTTGACCACCCGAAGTAGACGAAGCGTTGGTTGGCGGTGAAACACCGAACGGGCTTGGTCACAAGTTCTTGCAAGTTGGGGATGATGGGGCCTATCTTTAAGAGACCTGTGTCCTGCCCTGAAGGGTCGATGACGCCTAGCGTCTGGCAGAACCTCATCCCGAGTGAAGTCCCTATGAGGATGTAGTTCACGAAGACGAAGAGTGAGTAGACGAGTTCACCCGGCGGTAGAGGCGTGGCGACAGTCGGGGCAGAGAGCGCCGTGCCATCTGATGAGAACTGGGTCTTGAAGACTGAGGACTGCGAACCGGCGAAGCCCCCGGTGTAAATCCACCCACTCCCTCCGCAGGCTGAGTTCCACGTCCACGTCGCTTGCGCCTGGGTAATGAGGGCGGTCGGCCAGATAGTGATCGTCGTCGTCACTTGGTACATCGAAGGGCCGTTACCGACTAAGAGAACGTTGGAGCAGTACGCGACGAAGTTCACGTTCTGCCCAGGAACGTTGACGAGATGCGACGCGGAGGCGGTAGCCCCTGCCGTCGTGGTGTAGACCCCACCGGAGCCCGCCGCGATGTAGATGGTGTTGCCGTCAGTACACATCATCACTGGGGCCACACCTGACAGCCCGTTGACCGTGGTGTACGAAGTCCCGTCGGTTGAGTACTTGACGCCAGTCGAGTTGAGTTTGTAGACGTACGCCCCCACGACGAGAACTTGACAGGCCGCGTCGGTGTCAGCGACTAACTGCGTCGTAGCGGGGAGGTTCTTCGCGTACCACTTGTTGGTGAATACGTCAACCCCTTGTGAGTGGTGGAATCTGTTGGGGAGCGAGTCTTTCCTATCGACGAACAACTGTCCCGACCCCATCGACCAGTCGTTGAACTCGCTACGCCACAACCCTTGGGGGTTGATGGTCGCTTCACCTGGTTGGTTGGAGATGTCCGTCGCGTCGCGTTGCGCGGGGATGGATGAGTGGCGGAAACTGTCTCTGCGTCCGAACTCGAACACCGTGTTAATCATGTAGCCGTGACCGTCAATGGCTACGTCGTACGTCCCAGGTACGTCAGGGGAGATACCAGAAGAACCGTAGAGGAACGGTTCATCGAACGTCGAGGTGACGCCCATCACCTACCGGCTTGTGAACCGTAGAGCTGGGTTAGACGAGATGCCTCCGCGTTAATCCTTCTCGCACGTAGCGCTAGAACTTGCGCGACGGAGTTCATCACTGAGCCAGGTGGGACTTCGGTCGCACGACGTGAGTCCGGTGCCGCGTCAATCTGGTTTCGCTTTATCTCTCGCGGGGCGACTAAGGCGACCATCGCACCCAACGGAGGGAGGTCGTACATCGTATTGGAAAGCCCAGCAACGGTCGTCGCGTCGTCGGTCAGATTCACGAAGGGTTGGAACTGTTGCTTGTACGTGACGCGAAGCGGCATCCCTGGATACCCTCCGGTGTTCAATCGAAGTGCGTAGCCAGAAGGGAAGGCGGTCGTGTCGGCGTTCGCCGTCAGCGTCCACTTCTTCCTAGGGATTGGCACCCAGTAACCAATGGGATAGGGCTGTTGCTGCTGGATAGAGAGGACGCCGATTAACCCCGTGACCCCTGTCAAGTCATAGCCAACGGTCGCGGGGTTGTAGGGGACCTCGACTGAAGCAACCGTGTACAAACCGTTCTCTGGCGAGCAGAGGTCGTTGAGGTCGTCGTTGATGGCGGTCATTATGTCGAAGGCGGAGAAGCGCGGGTTGAGGTACACCATCGCGTTACTGGCGTGATTCGCTTCTGTCGAACCTAGGTAACCAGGGACCACGGTTACGGTAGTCCCGCTGACGGCTTGGACGTAGAGGAGTTCAAGGTCTATGGAGATGACTGTCTCTGGTCTAAGACTTGGCAGGATTGTCCCCGCAGGGTCCGAGACGACGAGTGACGTGGAACCCGCGGTGTACGCGCCGTTCAGAGTGAGAGCCTCTACCTGTTGACCAGGTTGGACCCTGCGGAGAGTCTGACTTATCATCGAGCCGAGCGTTGCCATCTACGTCTCTCGGGGCATGGGTAGTGATTCGAGGAACTCCAGCGTGGGCGTGTTCGTGTTGAGCATCTGGTGACACGTCGGACAGAGCGCAGCAGAGGCCGTGTAATCAGGTATCTGTTTTAACTGCTCGGGCGTCAAGCCTGATTCCAGTAACGTCATCGCTGGAGAACCTCCGTCACCATCCGCGTTGATGATCATGTTCTGTGGCAGGCAGGCGAGGTCCAAGTGTCCCCCGTCGAACAAGACGCGCTTCACGTCGGCTGGCTCGAAGTAATCACGACCTGGCTCGAACATGTACTGCACTCCGGCGACCTCCATCGGCTTCGGGACGTTGACCCTGACCAGGTACCTTCGTGCTACCGGCTCGACCCATTCAACTGGCGCAACGTCGGGGAGTTCAAGATTCTCTCGGCCTATCGCGTCTAAGTACTTCCTCGCCGTCTCGTCCCAGGTGAACTCACGTCCGACGACTCCGGCGTTGACTCTCGCTCTTGATACTGCGCGGTCGTAGTGGAGGTAGGCATCCTCCATCGCCTCGCATAAATCGTCGAGGTCCGGCTCCCACCAACTGCCAGCGGGGCCGTGATGGAACGCCTGCGGCGGAGTTTCTTGCAGCGTGAAGCCGAGAGGATAGGTTAGTAAATCTCCGTAGGCCGCGTGGCCGTGGGCGTTCGTGGCGATAGTGGGCATCCCTTGGGCCATCGCCTGGAGTGGTCGAAGGCCGAACCCCTCACCGCGTGACGGTTGGACGTAGACGTGGCACATCGCGTAAAGAGCTACTTCTTCTTCGTCCGTCAACTTGCCGGTGATGAGATGGATGCGGTCGTCCTTCGGGAACTCACTCGCTTTGGCGGAGTGGACGAACAACCTCGGCGCGGGGCCATCAGGGATGCGAGAGTCGAAGACTTTCTTGAAGGCGTCTATCACGAGGTCCGAGCCCTTGCGATGCCCACCGCCGGAGATGAGGAACGTGAAGTGATCCTCATCCAAGGTCGGGCGCTTCATCGGGAACCATTCGGTCGGGTCAATCCCTAGCGGGACGTACTTCACGTTCGAGTGATAGCGACTGAAGAGTTCTTGGTTTTGTTCAGAGGGGACGACGATGGTGTCGAAGACATCGAGACATTCCCTGAACGGTTCCGGCAGGAGATTGCTCTCCCACATGGACAGGAGTGAGGTGGTCTGCCCCTTCCAGTGGCCGCGGTAGTGCCCCGGCGTCGCGACCCACGAGACGTGACCGCATATCGCAGAGTTTCCGTCCGTGTGAGGGATGAACTTGTGCGCGTCTGAACTTGACGGACTGGGGAGGTCGTCGAAGACATCGATTCCTTGGCGTGCGACTGCTCTCGCAAGGTCAACGCCGAGTCGTCCATACCCTAATTCCCTATTGTGGACGTACAGTAGCGAGAGCCTAGGCACTGAACATCTCCGCTGTCTGTGCCATCTTCGACTCCATCTCCTTGCGGATAGAGGGCTTCATCACTACGCTGTGTTCGAGTTCAAACGGCGTCGAGGCTTGCGCGGCAATTTCCGCAGAGCCGAAGACGTTCTTCGGTTGGTAACCCTGCCTGCGGAGTTTTTGATAGGCGTCCATATCCCTGTCGCGCTCTTTCTCTGTGAAGCGTCTTTGCCCTGCGTCAACACTGGTGAACTGGATGGAATCAAGTTTGACCCTATAGCAGGGGGCGCAGTTCTGATGCCTGCCGTCATGTGGTTCGTACTCAAGTTCGCTCATAGTCCAGTCCATAGATAGATGGCGTTGCGGATTCGAGAACGAAGTTTCTGACGCGGCGCCCGGTAGGGGAAGGTGCTCGGCTTGTTCAAGAGAGGGGTCACCAGTCGTATCCGTTTTCCCCATCCTCATCAACATCGAATGGTCCGTCCTGGTACCCGTCTTCGTCGTTGTCATCGAGGATGAGAACTTCTTCTTCGGTGCTGGGCTTGTTCAAGAGAGGGGTCATCAGTCCCCGACGAACACAATGGTCGGGGCTACTGAGTACGTGATTTTGAAAGTCCCACCGGCAGCAAGGCGGTACGTGTCACCAACGGCCATGACCGCTGAAACGACCACCCCGTTCACGGTCACAGCGGTAACCGTCCCCGCTGCGGTCACGTAAAGCGCGCCATCCACTCCGGTATTATTCGTGGCCGCTGCTGTGGTCGCACCGATGGCGAACGCAGTGCCGGGGACTGAACTGCCGACCGGGTTGTAGCCGAGGTTGTCTTTGTAGATGCTTCCAGTGTTCGTGCCGCCCACCAAATACCCGGTCGCGGTGGTGTTGTTGTTGTCAGAGAACAGCGAGTAAGTGTTCGCGTAGAAGGTGAATGAGTTGCCCGCGCCGCTCAAAGTGGCGTACCCGGCTGTGTTGCCTACAACAGTGCATCTGACGCACGACTCTATAAAGCAGATTGCTCCGGACGACCCGACACCATTCACCACGACGTTATCGGAAAAGGTTGAGAGGGTGCAGGCTAAAACCGCGGCTCCGTACACGCCGTGTTGCCCGTCTATGTAGTTGCCAACGACGACAGTCTGGCTAGCGCTCACGACGCGCAACGCTGCGTAGCAACTGTAGTTAGAGAAGCCCACGCCGCTGATGATGCTTTGCTGAACGGCGGCCAGGTTCATGTTGCACCAGCCGTTGTTCTCGAACTCACCACCGACCACGAAGATATTTATGTTGCCCACACTATTTACCTGGAGTCCGGCCTCGTAACACCCGTAGGCGTGGCAGTTCGTGAGGTGCATGTCGATACCCGAGATGGAGAACCCGTTGCGCGTGATCATCTTCGTCTTGTCAGCGACGACGGTCCCCCCGTAATTCCCCACCCCGTAGGCGGCATTAGCGGTGAATGAGTTGACAGAGATTACGGTGGCACCAGCCGCCGCCGATGCCGAGGCGGTGATGAGTTGGGTCGTGGAGGCTCCGGTGTTGAAGTTCGGTAGGTTGAGAATGAGGGTGTCGCCGTTGGTTATTGCGCCGAGGAGTGGTTTCACCGTCAATGACGTGATGCCGGTCTGACCGTTCGTGAGCGCAGTGCCAAGCGCGGCGGCTCCATAACTCAAGTAGCCGTTCACGGTGCAGTCGGTAAAGAGACAACTCTGCGCGTTGGCCGTAGCCACGAAGCCGTCGGCGAGGGTACCGCTACCGGCGAACACCGCCTCGCAGTTCACAATGCGCCCGTTGTAGACCGTGTTCGCGGAAGCCCCGTCAATGAGGAAGCCGTGGCCGCCAGCGTTCTCAATCTTCACATTGGAAATCTGTGGCTCGTTACAGAGCGTCCAGATGCCTGGAGCGGTCACTCCTGCTGGGTTATCGAAGTCCATGTAGAGGTCCCGGACTCCACACGAAAGACCGCCGTTGCTTATCTTGATGCCCGCTGCACCCGAGAAACTGGCTGGGACGTGAATCACCGACGCTTTTTCGCGGCCGGCGCCCGCGAGCGTGACGCCCGTGTTGGCGATGAGAATTCCGGTGTTGCCCTCATAGTAGTCACCGGCAGCGAGATGTACCATCCCACCAGTTGCGGGTAGCGCGGCGAGAGCAGCATTAATCACCACGTCGTCATTGGTGCCGGTGCAGACATAGTTCGCGGCGGCTATTACGGCGGCGAGAGAGTTTGACGCGGCCACGGTCAGGTCAGGAGTAGCTGTGGCTGTGCGGGCAGACGTAGTCCCGACGAATGTTTCTATCGCCTCGATAGCCAGGTTTGCGTTGGCGTGTTGCGTCGCATGATCTGGGCTCGTCATCGGGTTGCCCGCTACCGGGTTGGTGAATGAGTCGATTGACGTGGGGAATGTCGTAGCCATTTACTGTCCTGCTTTCTCGTTCAAAGCACCCAACGCGCTGAGGCCATTGGTTCCTGCAATTGCGTTACATGCCGCATCGAGTCCGAGGTTGTTTGTGCCAGCCGCCGCATTAAGCGCCCCCAGAAGTCCAAGATTCTTCGTCCCCGCGTAGGCGTTAGCCGCCGCGTTCTCTCCGAGGTTCTTCGTTCCGGCCAGAACATTTAAGACTGCCAGCCATCCCATTGTCGGTGCGTAGGTCATGGTCACGGTGGTCCCATCGTAGTTAGTGTCGGTGCTGTAGAGATTGAGAGTCGAGTAGTTCTGTGCCATTTAGCCCGCCGACACCGTAACAATGGACGCGTTGGCCCACAACGCGCCGACCACATGAGGGTCGGCGGTAGGCATCCCTGTTGCCATGATATTACCCGTGGCTTGGTTAGAGAAAAGTCCCTTCGGCTGCCCGCCAGGTACGTTCCACCAGCCCGTGAACGCCAAGGACGATGACGTGAGCGACGAGTTGGGGTTGTAGTTGCCGCCAGTGGTATCAACAATGCCATTCCCATAGAACTGGAAGTAACCAGGCAACTGAAGGGGCACGCACGCGCTGGCGTCATTGGTTTCTACAACGATGTCGAATGTCACTGCGGGCCCGAGACCTCCGTAGGTCGTCCCTGAGGCGACGCCCTTAATCCCGATGGCGCTATTAGCAAGGTTGCCCGTCATGCGGAACTTTCCGTGGTACACCTGGACGGCTGTGGAAATCTGTACGCCGATTTGTCCAGTGTACAAACCACCCCCGCACCGGACGAAGATGTCGATGTCGTTGTATCCGAAGGAGTTCGTCCCACTTCCGACGAGTCCGAACTTCGCGCCGATGGTGTTCAGATTCACGTAGAGCCTAATGAAGTTCTCTTCGGTCCAGTTGGTCGTGTTCACAAAGTTGACCCCGACCCCGCTCGCCCCCCGGAAGTTGTTCACGCTTAGATCAACGCGACCCCCCACGATGTCACCGAATTGAAGGCCCGTGGCGTTGGTCGTGTTCGCTCCATCTATGGTGAACCCAGAAAATGTTCCCGCCTGGAAGTAGTTGACACCAGTCTGAAAGGGGCTCATCTGCACTGTGAGGACAGTACCCCCATTGAGGGCCGACGTGGGTTCAAGAATCGTGGCGGCATTGCCAGCCCCAATGATGCTGACCAGGTTGCTGTTTACCACGAGCGACGAGGAGATTTTGAAGATACCAGGTGGGAGTTGCACGACGCCGCCCTGTGTGTTCGCGGCAGCCGCAGCGATGGCGGCGAGGATGGCAGCGGTGGAGTCGGTAGCTCCGGTCGGGTCCATCGTCCCGTACGCCTTGGCGAAGAAGACCTGCGAGCCCTTGTCCTGTAAGCCGACAATGGGACCTGTCATGGTGCCACCCGTCTTGGGTAGAGCCAGCGCCTCCGCCGCTGTCGCACGAGTCGTCTCAACTCCCACGGCTGTGGTGACTGACGCGCCAGTGGCAAACTTTGGCGAACCAGTCGTGCCGATGGCGGTTTCAATCGCGATGATGGCGTCGTTATGGTTCGCGTGTTGGGTCGAGTGCGACGGGCTGTTCATCGGCTCCGTGGGGGTCGGGTCGATGAAGTTGTCGATGCTGGCGGGATAGTTAGTAGGCATTAGTTCCTCACAATGGGGTTAGGCAATCTGCGTACCCGGCTCCATGCGCGGTGTAGCCGAGCAGCAACGCGGCCTGGGCGTCCGTGACTTGGTAACTCGAACCCCCGTAGAAGTTAGCGACGGGGTAGACGGCGTGGACAGTGACGTGTTCAGTGGCGACCTGGGGATTGGCGCCCGCATCGATGTAGATGGAACGGACGAAGGGTGCCGTGGGATTGTTCACATCCCAAGGATAAACGTTGTTCATGTCAGTGTTGGAGTTCTCTGGGGAGGGGTCGGATTGAACCACTGAACCGTCCGAGAGAATCCACACGTTCACCCCGCGGTAGCGATTCTCGAAGTGCGCCCAGAGCGATTTCTCCAGCTCTGACGAGCCAGGAAGGAACGTCGGGACGACTTTCACCACGGGAGGAGTGAAGACGTAGCCCGTTGACGACGCCCCTTCGTAGGGGGTGGCGGAGTCGTAGAGGGTGGCGGAGTCGTAGGCGATGCTCATGTTGCCATCAGCACTGCTACGCCGCCCTTGTCCATCATGCGGTGGTGATCGACGACACCGTGGATGTGAGGTTCGAACCCTGCTTCTCTAAGCGCCATCCCTAACGCGGTGGAAACGTGGTGCCAGTCGCGAAAGCGCCACTGCATCCCTTTGAGAGCGTCTGGGACTTTCTTGATGAGTCGAGCCTGAAATCGGGTGCAACCGAGTATCCCGTACTTCCAGGCTTCCGCGTCTTCTTCCGAGTGGTTGTCGTAACGAAAGTAGCACCAAGGCTCTTGACACGCGGCAAACTCCTCGAAGATTTCCGGTGAGGCTTTCACGTCGTGCTCGATGATGACGAACTCTTTCGGCTTCCACCACTCACAGAGAACGCGCCAGTAGTCGTACTTGGAATTACCCACGTAGACCCAACTCGCGTTCTTCGGTACGCCCGCTTCGGTCTTCGGATGCCTCACCGTGAAGGGAACCAAGATTGACCCATCCCTCTCACAGACTTGGTAGTACTCGCGGTCGTCGTCGTACCCGTAGGTGGTGGCTGAGTTCCCCCCTGAGTCCTTGACCCACTCCCGAGTCCTGCCGTTAGCCAGGTACTCGAAGGTGCTCTCGGTGACAGTGAATGGACCTCGCTGTTCTTCTATCCGATAGAACGGCTCGGCCATGGTGCTCCTAGGACAAGTAGATGAGGGGCTGCGCGGCGTGGGCGGTGGGCTGGGTAAAGGTCGAAGCAACCGCCAGCACCGTTGACTGACCCGTCGCGCACGGGCCCGAGAGGTACGGCGCAACGGCACCGCGTCCAGTCGTCGAGAGTGTCGTCGCGGCAGCGAAGGTCGGACCCGTCGTCCCTGCGATGCAGAAGAAGATGTAATACAGACCCGATGCGGGAACCGTGTAGGGAGCGGCGAAGGCGAAGGTCTGCACCGTATTCGCTGAAACGACCGCGGTCGTGGTGTCCGCCGTCACTGCAAGAACCTTGGAGGTCGTGGCGAACGAGGCGATACCAGCCCACTGGTGAGTGGGGGTGGAGGCCGCTCCAGCAGCGTTGATGATGCTGACGTTGTTGAGAACCGTTCCCGCCGACAGTTGCATCAGCGTGGCGAACACCGTTCCAGCCGTGGCCGTGAGGGTCGAAGTAGCCAACTCGTCCGGGATGGACTGAGCGATGACGTTCGTCAGTGAACTCGGGCCGGTGTAGCCGCCGTAGAACTGTTGCATCGCCATGATCGCAGGGCCGACGTTGGGGTCGTAGGACCGGTTGAGCACGTCGGGGGTCTGAGGGAAGGTTGAGCCCGCGCCCGTCCCTACTGCCTGTGTGGAATCTGCCATTTCATTCTCCTTCGGTTACCCGAATCTCGGGCGGTAGGGGTGGGTTCTTTCCTCCAGCGGGTACGTTAACACCCCACACTGGGTCTGAGACGAGGTTCTGGGGAAGCCTGATGTCGATGGTGTGACCCGTTTGAGTCCTGCCGTGACGGTCGGTGTCGGCGTACTGCGCGGAACTGGAATCAGCGAAGCCCTTTGATGCTTCTCCGCCACCCGTTTCGGGGTCACGCTGGGGGATGTTAGGACTCGCCATCGCGTCCTCCGTTCGCTGGGTAACTCTCACCTATCGCACTGAAGGAATCAGGGGGCATGGTGTAGGCGTGGGAGTTCCTTGAGGATGAGTCGGTGGTGCTGCGCGGAGTCCCCATTCCCTCTCCACCGGCCAAGCGGCCCGAGGAGTCGGGGGTGTCGAACGTCTCTCCACGAGGGACTTCAGGCCCGAAGGTCTGCGTAGTGAAGGCTGGCTCGAAGTTGCTGGCGTCGTGAAGGTTGGTGTTGGGCTCGATGCCTCGGATGTTAGGGGTGGGGCCAGCGTTCTCGTAGGTGGATGTCGGGAGGTTGACGCCGCGTCCATCTTTACCCCTGGAACCTTCAAGGTCAGCGGAACTTAGAGGGCGCACACCTTCGGCCCTGCGGGCCTTTGGGTTTATAGAAATGGTATCTCTCCCTTCTCGTTGATTCTACCGTCAAGACTCCCCTCGGCGCTGACGCCGTGGTCGAAGGCCGCGTCGTGCTGCTTAGCTCGGACGGGACGTGGAGGGAGGTTGCTGGTGGAAAGCCCAGCAATCCCTTCAAGGTCGGGCTTCAACCCGACGCCGGACTGCGCGCCACTCCACGGGACTTCAGAAGGAAGGCGTGAACCGGCGGTTTGTGTGTTGATCACTTCAGTCATTTCAACCCTCGCTCTCAATGGCTTGGATACGTGCAATCTGGTCCGGTGTCAGGTTCGTGAAGTCGATGTCAACTACCGGCTCTACAACGGGTTCGGGGACAGGTTCAGGGGCAACTGGCGCAGGAATGGGTCCGACGGGCGCAGGTGCCTCTACAGGGGCCTCTGCTGCCTCTTCAGCGGGTGTCTCCTTGTAGCGACGGTCGGTGTCGTCAGCGTCAGCCGTCACGACGTGGCCCAACTCCACTACTGGCAAGCCAGCGTTGGACAGGTTCTCCGCGGGTGGGTGAGGGACGACGACTTTACCCGTGTCGATAGAGGTGAGGGCCCCGCAGGCGAGGCATTGAAGATTCACCACGTCGGGCTGCATGAGGTCTGCGCGTCCACACGCTGCACATGCTTCCATGGAACTCCTTTGGTTAGGTGCCGGGGAGGTCGCCCTCCCCGGCTAATCCTAGTTCTGCTACAGGTCCTCTGCGGGAGTGTCTACTCCGGCGGTCGTGTTCTGACCGATGGACGAAGCACTCTCCAAGCGCCAGACACTCTGCGAACGGAAGACCCCGTAGGCACCCATCCACTTCCAACCGACGGGCTGGAACTTGCGAAGGAAGTCGGTGATCGGACCCATGACGATGACGGGCTGTGGACCGTTGCCGTCCTTCATCGACCAGACCTTGGCTAGGGCTTGGCGTCCGATGAACAGCGTCCCGTACACGTCGGTGTCGGTCGTCGAGGAACCGGCGTCCGCGAACAGCGGGGCGGTCGGGGTCTCGATGAACCTGGCGCCCGCGAACGAACCAACCTCACCACGGAAGATTTCGTCCGGGGCGGAGTAGACGTGCGGGGCGATGAGGGCTTGGTTGCCACTCTCCTGCCAGAGGTCGAACGAAACGTCCGGGTGGATGAAGGTGAGGTAGTACCCACCGTAACCAGGGACGTTATTGCGCTTGAGGGCAGCCACGTTGTAGCGGATGTCGTAGGCGCGAATCGTGTCCAAGGGGGTGATCTGGTTGCGTGCGGCGGGTGGTTGCCCAGCCGTACCTGCGGTGACGCCGGGACCAGCCGCGTAACTGACGTTCGAGCCGCCTTGGAGCTGGATTTTCGCCAACTCGTCAACGGAACGTCCCGCGTTCTGTCCGACGACGTTCGCCTGAATCGCGTCGATGTCCACGAACGCCTGACCACGAAGGGCGGAGGTCGTCAGTGTGCCGTTGCCGTACTCAGCCAAGGTCAAGGTGACCTGACTTGAAGTGAGGGCAACCGGCGTGATGTCGGTCGATTCGTTGATGGCGGTCGTAGCGAGTGCCATGTCGTTCTGCACGTTGAAGACAACGCTCGAACCAGGGTTGGATTGGTTCGTCGGCTTCACGTCGGCTACCTGGTCGAAGTACTCTTCCGGTCGCAGCGCGAAGTACGCGAGCATGTCCCAACTGGTCTGAACGTAGTCAACCGTTCCTGTGGTGGTATAAGCCATGTGTTAGGGGCCTCCTAGCCCCGCTTTAATACTCGGGCAACACGCCTATCAGACCCTGAGCGTTCTTGAAACCCGGCTGACCCGCCACCTGCTTCACGATGTCCATGACCTCTTGGGGGGTCTTGGCATTTCGCATAGCAACTGCGGCGTCGATGTCACCTGAGCTGGGAGGGCTTCCCCCACCGGCTTGGAGAATCTGTCGCATCGCTTCCGTCTCTTGAGCAGTCACCCCTGTGGGCGCCTCTTGAGCGACGATCCCCATCTTGGCCGCGTACTCCCTAATGGGTTCGGCTTCGAGCGGACCGTCGTAGTTCGCAAAGACAACATCTCGTGCTGGGTGTTCTGGGACACCGGCTTTATCAATCGCCGACTGCTTCTCCATTTGCTTTACCTGGGCTTGGGAGGCCTCAAGTTCCTTCGCGACCTTGCGGCCAATGCGAAGTTGCGCCTGGATTTCATTGGGCAATTGAAGTTCTTCGGGTGTCAGTACTTCAGTCTCTTCTGGCATTACATTTCCTTTTGCTTACACACGTGGAACCGCGTGGATTTCCGAATTGGACTCGTGCGGCAATCTCATTGGACGAGGCACGGCTCGTTCCAACGGCAGCGACGCCCACACTCAGGTCGATCTACGACACCGAGGCGTTAACGTCAAGTGAAGTATTTCACGACATTCTTCCAATGTCAAGTCATCTGCCTAAGTGAATCTTTTCACAAGGAGATAGTGAGAACGTTCACAAGCAGAGCCGAATTACACGTTTGTAGTTTCGACTAGACATAAGTTCTTTCAGCGCGTGAGGACTCCACCAAACGACAACGGCGTACTCGGGCGCAAGCGCCCTGCGTTTCTAGGAAGTGCCGAAACCAGCGCCAGCAACTCCGGCCTGATCGCTGGCAAATCCACCACCACCAGCCCCAGGAGCAGCACGAGTCTGAGCAGCGCGTTGAGTGGCCGCAAGAGCCGCGGCGTTTCCTTCAGCGGCACCAAGTAGTTGCTGCTGAGTGACGACGCCTGGACCATTCTGAGCAGTGCCGAGTTGAGCGTTTTCAAAACCAGCGTTCGCCATCGAAGCGATGGAGTTGAGTCCTCCTCCGAGCGAATTGTCAAAGAATCCTGCGGCTTGAGTGTTCGAGAGATTGTTCTGCCCACCGTTGGAGAGGAAGGCTTGGAGAGCGTAGGCCTGCGATTGGCCGATTTCACCGAAGCCAGTGAGTTTCCCTTCACTGCCAGCGACGGCTGAGTTGAACTGCTGTTGAAGCTGAGCCGTGGTGTTTTCAGGATTTAGGTAGTAAGAGGCCAGTTGACCAGGTGAAAGACTCTGTGTGTAGCCGTAGTTCTGTAGTTCTCCCTGGACTGCTGGCAGAGCGTTGACTGCGTTGGTGTACTCGGTGGTGATTCGATCACTCATCTCAGAGGTTGACACGTCTCCGGCCCAGGCGTTTCCGATATCCGTTGGCGTCAACGTTCCAGGGACTAATCCTGCCGTCTCGGCCATCGCCTGGAGTTGCTGGGTGTAGGCCATGTATCCCGCTATCCCCGCTCCGGTGTTGGCGTCGGTGTTGGTGTAGCCGTTCTTGATTCTCTGGTTATACCCCGGCATGATCTGGTCGAAGCCTGGAGCGGTGTTAATCGTCGTGCCGATTTGGGTGTAGATGTCCGACGCGGCCAGACCTTGTCCGGCGAGGGTCTGAATCTGCTGGTTAATCCAGGGTGAGAGCGAACCTAGTCCTACGGAGGTGGCCCAGGCGTCCACCGTCGCGGTTGCTGATTGTGATGCCGTAGAGGTAGCGGCGGCAGTCCCCCCAAAGTTCGGGTCGGTCACCGTCCCGCCGCCTTGGATGTAGGTCTGCGTAGCGGCATCGACGGGCTGGCTGGTTGCTAGTCCCTGGTTCCAGGAGTTGTCATTTGCAGGCATCGTCATTAGGTCCCTCCGAAGCCCATCATCTTAGAAAGTCCTGTGGTAACGCTGTCAGCCATCTGTGCCGCGTTATTTGATTGGTCGAACATGGGAGTCGTTGCGAGTTTCTGCTGAACCTGGTCCGAGGTTAAAGCGGTCTTCTGGCCGGTCTTGGGGTCCGGGGTTGCGATGACCCAGTTCCATTTGGGGTCGGTGAAGTTAATCGAGGCCGGGTCAATGCCCGTCATCTGGGATATTACAGATGAGTAGGGCTGGACGTACGCCTGGGGGGTGGTTCCTGCCGCGATAGCCGCCGCCATGCCGGGGTACATCTGAGAGGCCTGGGTAATCATCTGTTGCGTGAACTGCTGCTCCGCGCCAGTGATGAGGTTCGACGATCCGAAAGATGAGCCGGTCCCGGTGTAGTTCTTTAACGCCCCCTGAACGGCCTGCAAGAGCGAGTTCTGGTTCATCAGACTCCCGCTGGGGTTGTTGGGGTTGTACATCAAGTACTGCTGGGCGATGTTCTGGAAGTTTGAGTAAAGTTGCGCTGAGATGCCGTAAAGACCAGTCGGCGTCCCGCCGGGTGCAGTGGTTCCTGGGGTCCCTTGCGTATCAAGTCCGAACTGACTCTGCCCCGCCGCGAGGGTGGAGAAGTCGGTGGGTATCTTCCCTATCTTCTGTCCCTGAATGTTCATCAGGGTGTCAACGATTGCTTGGTCCAGCCACTCCGGGGCGGTCCCAGAGGCAGTGCCGAACGATCCTGACGCGACGTAGTTGTTCTTCGCGTACGTGAGAGCGATGGAATCGAGCTCCTGCTTACTGAGCGTCACACCTATCTGGTTAGCGTCGGCTAAGACTTTCTCCTGAGCGTTCTGGATGGCCTGAGATGCTTGGGCGGGGTCGGTCCCTTGTGAACCATTCGTCCCGTAGGCCTCATCCCAATACCTTCCGTTGGAGGTGGTTGTTTTCCACCACTGGGTCTGAGCCAGCATGGATTGGAATTCGTTCTGCTGCGTAGCGTTCGACGGGTCGAGATTGACCGCCGCGTAGAGCATCGCGGCATTGACCTGGGGGATGTTCTTCCACCAGTTCGTCTGATACCCGTAGGTCGTTGCGAGTTTCGTGTCTATCGTCTTCGCGTAGCCGGGATCTTCCACGTACTGCTTGATGGTCTGTTCCATCTTGCCGAGTTCCGTGGAGTTGTTGAACGGGGTCAGGTCATAGCCGTAGAAGTTCTTGATGTCCGCGCCAGCGATGGGGGCGATGGCTGGTTGCTTGGGGACGTTGACTGCCCCGACCTCTCCGGTCGTCCCGGCTGCCCCGGTCGATTGTCCGGTAGCCGTCGCAGTGAACTGGGCCGCGCCGCCGTACCTGTTCCCATTCCAAGGAGAGGCGACGACCTGCTGGTCTATCTCTGCCGAGGACGTTCCCTTCCTAAAGGCCGCGACGAGATTGTTGTAATTCCCACCAAGAAGGTTGGCGACCGTCGCGTTGATCCCTCCCTGGACGTTGCCAGAGGTTCCCGCCGCGTGTCCCGCTGGGTCCATGACACCCAGAGGGTTGCCCTTGTTGGCTTCAAAGGAGGTGAGATTCGGGCCACCCTGTTCGTTTGCGAGCCAGTTGACGAACCCCTGTTCGGTCTGGGCGTTGATGGGCGCGCCAATTCCCTTCAACACGCCTTGAATGAAGGTTACGGCGTCCTTGGGTATGGTCACGGTGCTCCTGCCCCCACGGTCGTCGGTGCGGCTGCTGCGGGTGCGGTAGCGGCCTGTGCCCCCACAGGGCCAGTGAAGGTGTCACTTGAGGATTGGTTGTACATGGAGGGCGTTCCTGAGAGCATCTTATTCAGGACTGAACCCCAACTAGCGTCCTGCGCGGCGTAGTACCCAGTGGGGTCGGATTGCTTCGCCGCGAGATTCGCCTCTGCTGTGGCGTCGGGGGCTGAGACTTTCGTCGTCACGGTGTCGTTATTCACCTGACTTTGCAGCGAGGCGATTTGATTGTTCACTTCCGTCGCGACTTGATTCCCGAAGTTAGAGAGGTGGGTCCCTTCCGCAGTTCCGAAGGGAGAACCTGACGCAATCGAGGCGACGGCCTTACTCCAACTACCCCCATTGGAGTCGTAGGCACTTTGGAGAACGGCGGAGAACGCACCGAGTTGAACTGAGGATGGGGCTGCGCCAGGTGTCGCGTACTTCTTCGCGGGTGCGTAGTCGGCTTGTGCTTTCTTCCAGTCCGCTGCGGAAAGTGCGTACAGTCCACCGTAGATCGGTGTGGTTCCCGGTGTCCCAGCCTGGAATGATGTTGGGTTCGCTGTGGAGGTCACGTCGTAGGAGGTTTTGGTGCCAGGTTGCGCCCCGGCGAAGTTCATGTGGCTGATGTCCGCGCCGATAGAGGCACCGAGTGACGGGTCTGCGGGAGTCTGGACGGTCTTCGCCTGCGCTGACGGGGCGACCGTGGCCCCTCCTACCTGCCCACTGGCGTTAAAGGCCGGGACCGTTCCTGGTGCTAGTGGGCTTCCTGGCGGCTCGAAGTTGGTCTGGCCGGGAGTGGGTTGTGCGCCGTTCGCCGGTCCCTGAACGGTCCCAGCGCCAGGCATCTTTGTCCCTGAAACCGCCGCCTGGTACGCCTGGATAACCGAGTCGATACCCTCGGGACCTAGTTTGTTGAGGGCCGATTCCTGGGAGTGCGCGAGGTTTATCTGCGCCTGCGCCTCAGTTCTAGGGGCTTGCGCGTAGGCGGTGTCCTGGCCCTGGACTTGAGAGACGAAGGACTGAATCTGCGCCTGGTCAGGAGAATAGCCGAGTGCGGTTTCGAAGGCTGCGGTGATCGTCGCTGAGAGGGTGGTGGGATTCTCAACCGTCGCCACGATGGGCTGGACGGCGTTCTGTTGCGCCCGAGTGAGATTGGCCGAAATCTGGTTCTGTATCGAGTTGGTGCCGGTGGCATTCTGCGCGAGGTACGAAAGGACGTTCGTCCCCTGTGCGGCGCTCTGGCCGATGAGTGATTCCCACGCTGCCTTCGACGCAGAGTTCTCCAGTCCGTTCGCGTCCGCCGCGGGCAGAGCGCCGACAGTGACCATCTGGCTCTGGAGTTGCTGGCGTTCTTGCTGGTTGAGGGATTTGTAGTAGGCGAGATAGACGGCGTTGTCGTTCAACCCTCCGGCGCTAGAGAGGTAGAGGGCTTGGGTCGTTGAGGTGATGTCGTAGGCCGCGAAGAACTGCGCGGGGGACATTGACTTCAACTGAGTTTGGATAGCGACCAACTGGTCCGAGACTGAATTACCAGAGGATGAACCAGCGAACATCCCCGCCGTACCTGCGCTGCTGGAGGGCGTAGTAGTCGTACCGCCTGAGCCTGTGTAGGTGGGGATATTACTCACGCTGCGGGCCTCCACGACTTAGCGGTAAAGGCACCGGGTGAGTTGGTGGCGTTGACGGATTGCGAGGTCGGGGTGGTGATGGACATGAACAGCCCCGTGATGACGTTAATCATCTCAGGGTCGGTTGTCGCGACATTTTGCAGGTAAGCGTCCCAGGTATCCTTCGCGGCAGTTTGTAAAGAACTCGACGCGCCATCTTGAGTCAACGTGGTTATTTGCTTCTCGTAGGACTGATAGCCGTTCAAGAGAACTCGCGTGTTCTCCGCGAGGGGCGTCTTCAGTTGCGGGTTGTCGGCTAAGAGTTTCGTCATCTGCTTGATTGTCTCGCCGCGCTGAATCTCTCGCGTATTCGAGTTGAACCAGTTATACCAGACGGGGTTTTGCAGGCCGTACTTACCGATGGTTCCCGAACCAGGCGTGCCCTTGCCCCAGAAGGCTTGCTCGGCGTCGTACTTCTGTGTTCCCGCCAGTCCCTTTATCTGCGCGGTGTACTGCCCGTACCACTTGTAGAAGGTCGCGTTTCCCGCGCCGATGTAGAGCGAGTCGATGTAGCTCGGAACGGTGATATTGCCGAACTCCTGCGGTTCCGATGGATGCAATTTCACTCGGAGGCTTTGGGCGATTTGTTCGTTGTACACCGCCGCGTTGTACTTCGTCGAAAGTCCGGTCATCGGCATCATCAAGATTCCAGCGTTCGGATATTTGTTGATGAGGTCCATGTTCTCGTTGATCCACTTCTCCGCAGCGACTGAGGAAGGAACGGTGGCACCCGTGATGTTCTGCGACTGCGCAACGGCGAACGGCCACGCGCCGGGGTACTTCTGCGCGAAGGCCTGGAAACCGGCGGCGATGGATTTGTGCGAGTTGATTTCTGCCGTCAAGTCTGCGGAGAACTGGTTGTAGATAGGGTTCGTCAACTCGGGCGAGACAGGCGTCACCGCTCCGACGAGTGCCTTCATCACGTAGAGCGCTCGCGTCTGCCAGCGCACGGTGTCAATGAAGTTCTGCATCTGGCGGTAGTTCGCGTCGGCGGGTGGGATTTTGTTCTCATACGCCAACGTTGCCAAGACCTGCATCATCGTGGAGTTGAACGTGCGTTGCGCGAAGCCAGGAACCGCCGCCGTCAGGAGGCGTTGGAGAATCGTGTTCGGCACCATCTGTTCGTAGATGGGCTCGGTCGCGGTTGGCCCTAGGAGCGTCGCGGCGGTCGATTGTAGGTCAGCACCGAGAACAGGTGAGAGCGTTTCAGGGAAGAACTGAGCAACGGCAGAAACCGGAATGGAAAGCAGAGGCCCAACGTCGGGACGAAAGCCTGCTGAGAGAGGGAAGATGACGCTCGAACTTGAGAGGTTCCAGCCCATGCCGATAGGGGTCGCAGTGTCAACGGGGAGTCCAAGCATCGCCGCAGCGCTTACGGCGCCAGCCGTCATAAACCCAGTCCCAGGAATTACGAGGTAGCCGTGTCCATCCTTGCCGCCGAATATCTGTCCCACGTCGTGCATGGAAGTGATCATCAGTTGATACTTCCTAAAGGCGGCGGGGTTGTCGGCCAACAACCGTCCCATCCTGCGATACGCCTGCTCTTGCGCGAAGTAGAACGGCGCCCAGTTCCTGAAGGTCACGGTCCACTGTGTGCGGTCGGTCAGGTTGTGAACGTTGTCCATCACCTTTTGCGTTGAGCGGATGTTGGCCGCGACCTTCGCTTCGTCGTCACTCAAGAACCCACGGTCCACTGCGTCTTGTAGCAGCGTGCGTTCCTTGATGTACTGCGCCATCCAAATCGGTTGACGGCTGAGGAAGTTCACCATCGGATTCAGGACTCGACGAAAGCCCCAGTTGGCGATTCGTTGAAGTGAGGGGTCGCCCGAAGGAACCGCCTCGCGGCCCTTCACCATGAGTGGGCGTTGGTGTGCGGGGATAGCGGAGAGTTCGGCATCATCGACCAACTCTCCATTGGCGACGTGGCTTAGAAGCGGGACATGCAGTGTCCCGTCAACACCCTTCGTCTCTCCAACCACTTTCTTCACAATCGCGTTCGCCCACTCGTCGAACTGATCCATGTTGGGAGGTCGGTCAATCCCAGCGGGAAACGACGTTATGTGCGGTAGTGAGCGCAGGAAGAAGCCTTTGTAGGCCTCGGGTTCACTACGGAGGTACGCAGCCACTTCTTGAGTCGCCTTAGCCGTCGCTTCGTCCAGCGTTTCGCCGCGCGCCGCGCCTGCCCGAATTGTCTTCGCGGCCATCTGGCTTGCTTCATCCCTAGAACTTTCGTGCAGCGACGCCTGCCACGCGTCGTCGTACTGCTTACTCCCAGCCCCGTAGAGTGCGAAGTCGTCAGAGAGTTTCTGCGCCGTCTTGCCTGAATCGAACATCCCCCGTCTGATGAGGCTGACCGACTTCTCATCTCGCGGAAGAATCTCGTCGGCGTAGTTGTGGCCCGAACTCAACGCGCGAGGAACTATCTGCCCGTCGTTGCTGAGAATCGCGTCCGTCGCGTACTGGACGTTCTTCGAGTCGATGGTCAGTCCCGGGATGTGACGAAGCGTTTTGTAGACGATACCTTCGACGGCGTTGATGTCGCCCTGCTCTGCTTTCACTCCGAGTTCAGCCATGCGCCCTTCGACGGAACTCCGTACAAGTGTGAACGGGCCGAGACGTAACGCGTTGGGGATTAACTCCGCGAGAGAGATGTGCATGGCGTAGGACGGTGACATCAGCACCCAGCGCTTAAAGACCGCTGCCGTTACGTGGTCGTACGCGAAGTCCCCGAATCCGCCAATCATCGCAGCAGCCTTGTGGTTGCCAAGAATCTGCCCCGCCCGTCGGACTTTTGCGAGGTCGAGGTACTCGAAACTTCCTGTCTGGTTCTTCGTTATCGCTGCTGAGTGTGTGGCGCCCGTCTGCGTGTCTCTCACCGTCGAGATGTCCGCTTCGGGTGAGTATCCATACACCGCAGACTTGCCGAACATCCCTTGAGCGACGGCTTCGTCGATTGCGTGACCCCACTCCGCTCGGACCGTCGGGTCGTCGAACGCGGCTGCTAAGTATTCATCCTTCGAGAAGCCGTGATACCCAGCCATGTTGATCATGGTGGACATCTGGAGGTTCTTCCAGATACGGATTTTCCCTGGAACGTCCGCGTTGGCAAATGCTTGCGAGAGCGAAGCCGCGGTGTGCTGGTTCTCGGTGAACAACGCAGTTCTATAGACACCGAGTATCCCGCTGTCGGCAGAGGACGCGGGGTCGAACTGCTTGTTGGTCCAAACCTTCTCTACGTCATCCCACGAGGTCGGCAGGCGAGAGGTTGCACGAAAGAGATTCTGCACGCCAGGGATGGCAGAGTTGCCCATCGCTTCGTGCATCGCCTGGAAGGGAAGCCTTCCTACGGAGAATGTCGGCAGTTTCTCCATGAAGGCGAGTTCGTGCGTCCTGATTGCTGAGCGGAACAACTGCGCGACATCCTCCTCGGTGTTCGCCCGCCCGAGGGCGCCTAAGAAATCCGCCTGATTTGCGAGAGGACGGTAGGCGGTAGCAATCTCTCCCGATGTCTTGGACGCGATATCGCGAAAGGCCCTGCGAACGTTGCCACCTGAGACTGAGTTCAACAGACTGTCGAACTGTTCCGTCGTCTGCGGGGCCTTGCCAGGAAAGTAATCACCCAGGACCCCCCCGAGTCCTTCGGCAGAGTTGGCCTTCCCAGCAAGACCTAGGAGTTCCGTCCCACCGACGTTCATGTCGAACACCCCGTCGAGAAGACCTGAGGTTACTTTGAATCCGGTTGACTGCCGTTGCAGGCCTGGGACAACTCGCGAGAGTTCCGACACCACGTCGCGCCCGAATGAGACTTGCTGATGGGTGTTGGGATCGACGTAACTAGCCTTCGAGGTGCGGCTCCACGAGTCGTTGTAGAAGAGTTGCGACTCAACACCCGTCGCGGCCTCCGCTCCTAAGACGCCGCCGTAGAGACTCCCGGTGGCAAGAGTCCCGCCGACTGCGCCTGCGGCTATGCCAATTCCTTCCAGTAACGCGGCCATAGGGCCATGCGTCGCCTCCACGTCATGTAAATACCTGTACTCGTGCTGGACGATTTGCATTGGCTTGTTCAGCGTGCCGAGCGCCGCCGAACCGACCTTCTGCACACCCTTGATAACGTCAGACCCGTACTGACCGACCGTCGAAGAGACGTGATTGCCGAACCAGTCGAGAGCAGTTTGCAGGACGTTCCCGCCGCCGACCGCCGCCGCGACCGAGGCGTGCGCGGTCGTGTCGGAGATGGCGTTCGTCCCTCTCGCTACTGCTTGTGAATTGCCTTGCGTATCTCCACCGGCCTGTGCTATCCCAACGGAGAGTCCTGGGGACTTCGCTAACTCTGGAGCTGTGTTCAGAACGGTGTTGAGAGATGTTGAAAAGCCCGACGCGGTTGGCGTAGGCGGCGGAGCGGTGGGGTCAGTCGATTGAAGGCTCACATCACGCCCTGCGTCGCGCGCGCGGCCAAGTCTTTGATTGCTGACGTGGCGTTAGGGACTGACGCCAACGAGGTGAGGAGGTGCGAAAGCGTCCCTTGCTCTACTGCGTTCTCTCTCGCCGCCGCACCGACACCTTGCAACGCTTCCGGCCCCGCGCCTGGCCCTACGGGAAGTCCGTGCGTTACTGGTTCGTTCGGTCGCTCGGTAGGTCTGGTGAGTGGACCGTTAGAACCAACCATCGGAGCGCCTGCGAGCGCGGAGGGAGGGCCGGTGGGGGGCGACGTGGGCGCACCCCCACCGGGGACTTGTGGCGTTGGAAGCGGGATTGCTTGCATCGCGGATCGTTGTGCTGCCGCTTCACCGTAACCTTGACCGGGGACGGTCTGGACGGCAGGGCGCGTTAAGTCAGCGCGGTTCGGTTGTAACTTTCCGCGAGGAGAAGAGCGTGCGTGTGGCACTACTGTGCCATCGCGTTAGGAGGCGGCGCATTCCCAGCCTGCTCACTTGGTCCTTGTGCCGCGGGTTGCCTAAGGTTCCCGAGTATCTTCGCTAGTGCCCCTTGGCCCTGTGGCGGCATCGGCACACCGCCCTGGACTCCGGGGGCGCCAGTCATCCCAGGCATCTGCCCAGGCTGGGGAGCGGCTGCCCCCGGAGGGGGTTGCTGCGCGGCTTGTTCGGCCTGCATCTCTTTATGTACCTTGACCAGGGCATCTTCTGGGTTCGTCTTGCCGTCCTGTAAGGCTTGGGCGAAGCGAGCGATGAACGTCGGGTCAATCTGGCCTTGGCTTGCGCCGTTCTCGACTGAACTCATCATCGCCCTGCGTGCGCCGCCGATGTTGATGCGTGCGAGTTCTTCCTGCACGTCCTCAACAACTGGGTCCATCTCCATGAAGGTCTCTTGGGAGATGGTTTCCATCTGAAGACGTTGTCCCATCGCGATGACGAAGGAGTTCGCGTCCGTTCCAGTCATTCCGTACTTGACGACGTTCTGATCGTTCTCGAATACGTCGTTCGGGACGTAGTCTTTTGAGGTCATCTTCCCGTTGCGAGGGATGTAGAACGAGAACTGCTTCGGTCCCCAGTGTCCTTTAGAGACCGCTATCGCTCGCCGGTTCTCCGCTTCAAGGCTGTCTTCAAAAATCTCTTGATGCTCTTGTACCGGCATGTCAATCGCTGCGCCAAGGACTGCTTCGCCCCTTCGTGCGGTGCGGATGTTCGTGGCGGATTCACCACCCAGTTCAGCAGGTAGTCCTCCAGCGAGTCTTCCAACGCGCTCCAGTCGGTCCTGCATCTGAGCCGCTTGTACAGATGGCTGGGTTTGAGTTTGCTGAAGTTGCCCATTCCTGATTTCTCCGATGACGCCGGTTAACCCGTCCGCCGCGTTAATTATCTGCGCCTGACCAGGCGAGTTGGGGTGGCTGACCAACCACTGCTCGGGGAAGATACTTTGCTTGATGGCGATGTATTCCAAGGCCGCGAGTTTCGAGGCGTTGTGATACACGGGCATGAGTTGGTCGAACATCCCCTGTAGTTTGGAGAGCGTTATCCTGCCGGGATACACCGTCAACGGGATCCCGGCGCGGTTCACCACTCTCGCGAGTTCCACGCAACTCTGCGTCCCGTTCGCGACGGTGCTCGCGGCCATCCAGTGAGGACCTTCGTCGGATTCCTTCACCGCTCCTAACGCGAGTAAGACGGTTTCCTCGTCGTCGTTGTACTCAAGGATTTCAAATTTCGTAGAGGGATTGGCCTTCCCCTTGTACAGAACCGACGTTTGCACTGGGTAGGTCGCTTGCAGCCAGGACAACGTCTGCAGCGTCGAGTGGATGGAGTTCGGCGGCTCGATGTCGTTGGGGTCCGTCGTCGGAGCGGGAAAGACGCACATCGGGTTCAAGACTCGCCAGTGGGGCATCTCTCGCTTGTCGAGCGGGTTCATCGCCATGAAGGAGATGGAGACTGGGCTTGCTGCGTACCCAAGGAGATACCGAGCTCGCCGGCGCATAATCATATCCATGCGGTTCATGTCCCACCACGAGAGCATCGCCTTGCGCTTGGTGTCGGCCCTGTTCTCCGATTCCTTGAATCCTGGTCGTAGAGCATCGACTGAGATGTCGGGCATCGTCGAGGCGATTCGCATCGCTAATTGGTCTAACCCAGGCCCCATCAGATTGACGGCCATCGACTTCTCGTCTTTATCCAGTTCAGAGAGCGGGACGGTGATATCCCCGTCAACGTGACGCGCTACTTCCGCCCAGCGCATCAGCAAGGGTCCGCGTTCAGCCTGTCGTTGTCGATAGAACTGCTCGATGGATTCGATAGAGGTCGTCACGACGCCCTTCCTAACCACGACGGTCTGCGGCTAGGCCTGATTGTACTTGATGGGATGGCTAAATACTGCATCTGAAAGAGCGCGAACCACATCGCCATCACGCAGTCGTCGGTCGTACCTTTAGAGGATGAGGTGGTCGAGAACCGCGTCACCTCATCCACCAGTTTCATCGCGAGCATCCGGCCCATCGGCTGGACCTTCGCGTTACGCGCTGACTTCCCAGGAAGGCGGACGCGACCGAACTTGAACGCCGGAGCGATCATCTGCACCCCGAACTCGTCATCGACCTTGTTGCGGTAGGTGTCGTGGGGGATTATCTGAACGGAGTTCTTCGCTTGCCACTTGCGGACGTGGTCGTACTGAAGAAGAAACCTCTGCGCGCCGTTACGTTCCACTATCCAGTGGGTTATCGGAGCACCCAGTTTGTAGCTCATCTGCTGCCAGTCCTCCATCACCCCGTAGTACTGCGCTTCGTTCTGGTTCCAGTCCAGGAAATCCGGCGCGTCCAAGCCTGACCTAAGTAAATCAATGAGGAACCACTGGTCCGAGGGTTCGTTGTACAGCCACCACTCGATAGCCCAGTACCTGGTGGGAGAGGGGTCAACGGAGACTATCGAATACGTGGGAGGAGCGAGCCCTTGGGGAATCTCCAGCCTATCCCTCTCCATGTCCCAGCAGCCGACGAAATTACCCGAACCGCTTATCCAGGCTGGGTCCACGAGAACCGTGTCGTTGGAAACGTCTAACTGCTGGTAGACCTGGGCGTAGGTGTCCGGGCGACGGTGCTGCATAGACGACACTTCGCGCCAGCTAACCCTTCTTGGAGACAAAAGGCAGCCCTTGGGCCAAGGGTCGGCGGACAACTTATGGGTGTCTTTCCCTTTACAGAACTCGTCGTAGTGGCTGCGGTAGATGATGCTGTGGTACTTCCTCTTGGACCCATCTTCACTCTCCCTCATCGAAACGCCCTCTAAATCGTCCTGGGCGTCTTCCTCGATATCGACTACTTCCATGTCCAGGCAGTACCTGTACAGATCGTTGGCGCCCATTCTTTGACCCTGGAGTATCAGCAACCCCCCAGGCTCTAACCGTCGTTCCGCGTAGGTGTCCCACCAGTCCCGGTCCTTCTCGACGGTTTCCAAAGACCTAAGTCTGTTAGAAGTAACGAGGTCGTCCCAGATACAGAAGTCGTACCGTCCCCCGATGAATTCCTGGTCCCTCCCGACGGCGGTCCAGGTCGGTTCTTTTGAGGTAATCGAGGCACCGTCGAACTGCTGGACGATGAAGGCGTCCTTGGTCCAACTCTCGTGATCGACGGGCTTGAAGCGTCCGAAATCCTCAGAGAGGGTGGCCTCGGCGTCAACGGCTATTCCTTTGGCTAAATCCTCCTCATCCGCCAGAATCGGGAGGGTGGATTCCAAAGCTCGACGGATGTTCGCCGTGTACTGAGAGGCAAGTCTGGCGGTTGCCGAACCTACTAATCCTCGAATGGCCCTGTCCTGACACGTCAACCAGAGAGGCAGGGCGTAGGTGAAGAAGGATGATTTACCACTTCCCGGGGGGGCGTTGATGACCACGTACTCCTTGTCTTCGGAATGGAGCAATTTGACGATCTGCTTCGCCGCGTCCTGCTGCCAGGGGAGTCCAATCCGGCCTAGGTATCGCTTCTGGAAGTAGTTGAAGTCCTTCAAAGCTTTCTTCGCCTCAGGACCAAGTTGAGCGGGCCGCATCGGGTCCGGCTGATTCCTGGCTAATCTGGCAATCTCACGGTACTTTGTACCCTCGGGAGCGCGAGAATCATGCCGCTTCGCTGAGGAAATCCCTATCGCCGCGGCTCTGGCGGCTTTCGCCTGGTTCAATCCCCTGGCGCGAGACTCTTCGTAGAGGAGCCACTGCTGGGAGCTTATGACCATGGTTTCACGTGAAACATTAGTACGAGATTATCAGGTACACTGAAAACAGCGTGGCGGACCCAAGCGCGAGATAACTCTCGAAGGGAGTCCCATGCTTTTAATCGTCGTCCTCGTCATCGTCGGTATCTGTGGAGTGGTCTTTCTCATAAGGCATTAGAACGCCAACCCCAAAGACTGATCACGTGCGGTCTTCAGGGTTGACAAGTTGGCGCCTCTTAGCCGGGGTGTGCGATGCGGAGGTAGGGCCGGAGGCATAGTTCTCCGGCTTCTTCGTGTTAGGCGAAGTCCTCGACGCACCATTCGGTAACGGTGGCATCTGGATAGGGCGGCGTAGCCTCGCGAGACCACGTCTCGGCGCTTTCCTTAGTGGCGTGGATACCCAAAAGGTTCGCTCCGTCGTGAAGGGTAAAGACTGACTCGGGCATGGTGGACTCCATTCTTAGGTCTACGACAGGATAACTTATTGGGCTTTGTACGTAAGTGACATAGTTACTACATTTCCCTACCCGTCTGGGCACATACCCGGTTCGCAACTTGTACACACAGCCGATTCCCACAACTCACACGACCTCGCACCATGACCATGCTCTGAACATCATTCTCTCATCACTACACATAGATATGCTTGCTCATCAGGTGTGATGTGTACATGAGTAACGCCGATAATAGTGATTACGTAAAGCTGAGAGCGTTATCAACGTGATCGAGAGCGAATGACAGCGAATGATAGCCAATGTATCGTGATAATCACGGAATGTAGCGAAAGTCTGCCTAAATGAGATTGAGTCTCATTATCACTAACTCATCATGTGTGACAATCTGTGTGACAAACGCCTAATGTGTGACAATGGCCACACGATCTGAACTCATCCACGTACGCATCAAACCTGAGTTATTGGAACGATTGAAAGAAGATTCAGTCAAATCGAGCAAACCTTTAAGCGCAGTGATTAGGTCTATCCTCTCCTCCTACTACTTAGAAGCCAGGACGACTAAGCAGTGAAAACGGTTCGCGGCGGGGTTGAGCTGAATAGCAGTCAACTGAACCCATTTGGCACGCGCTGTGGTTCGTTCTAAGGCATTATCTGTCGCCGGCAATAGTACAGTGCCACTCACTGACCAGGATAAACGCAAGTCTTGAGATGGTCCAAAAAGTTGTTGAAACTCATTTCTACGGCAGTCGTCAGGCTGCGGAAACGGCTTAGACGCACTGCCAACCAACTTATGACCATCCCCGAAATGGTTATGAGGTGTCGGCGTCAAGGGAACGCTGGTCGAGTTCATGGTAGCAGGAATGAGGGAGACGCGGCGACATTTAATCGTAACGCAGTTGTAACACTTATCGTTCTCTTTCTACTTGACACTGTGCTTAGTTCATGCCATACTTGACACAGTGCAGTAATGACGAAGGGACAAGATTATGACGAACACGACAGAGATTCAGCCCGAAGAGATCGAACCAACGTACTTGGCTTTCTCATGGTCTGTGAGTCGCGGGCGCGAGACGTACGGCTACAACATCATGACCGTAACGGACCAGAACACCGGCAAGCGCTTTAGGTGCAACGGTGGCGGCTATGACATGACCGGGACCAGCGTTGGAAATTGGATGGAAGCAACCTACCCAAAGCGCCTACAAGCCGTTGCCGAGCGTGCTGACATTCGCTATTTCACGCCCGCGCGCGAACCGTGGTACGAACACAGCATGGCCGCAGATCGGCTCTACGGAATGACGGTCACGGGAGGCGGCGGGGTACGACTAGATGGCGCTTGCGGTCTTGAGTCCATGCTAAAAGTAGCTCACGCTATCGGGCTCAAGTTGGAGCGGACCTACAAGGCGACAGGCCGCAACCGTGGCGAGACAACGGGCTACATCGTCACAGCGGCGTAGTTGAGCGCTCCGGCGCTCAGTTCGCCCGCATCGGACGTGCTGAGGGCTGGAGACACCAACCCAACGGAACAAGGGACATGGATATGACAATGACTGAAAGCCGACTGTATCTACAGTTGGGCGATTCACGAGACGAGGCCGTAAAGGCCACTCTCACCACGAAAGCGACGTTGGCGAAAGTATGCAAGGCCGCGGCGCTGTTGCGCATGGACGACGTTCTGGGCCGCGCTGAGGTCGCTTTAATGACCGAGACGCTCAAAGGGCTGATGTTCCTGAGTCCTAGCGGATCGTTCGTCTACGTGCTGAAGCCTGAGACGCGCAAGATCGCCGGAGTCTCGACCAAGATGCTCAGCGTTAAGCGCGTAATCCCTATCGGCGACGTGCTGAGTTTCGAGGTGGCGGCATGACCACCAGGGAGCGCATTATTGAGATACGCGGCGAACTGTTGCAACTGGCCGAAGACCTAGACGGCAACGGTGAAGAGTCGCGCCGGATTTACAACGCCTATGACCAGTTGGGAGAGGCGCTACGACCCGTCAACTCGACGCGGCGATGAAGGCACTCCAGGAAGCTGGCCGCGAACTGGCACAACTCCGAACAGAGAACCACGAGTTACGCACAGGGCAACCCACACCCTACGCGCGGCTCTTAGAACAGGAAGGAGCGTTTTAGAATCAGCACGCCGAGCGCGTGCGCTGCGTCGACTTGTCCCCGACGCGGCGCAGGCGAACGAGTGTTCGTACAGATTTTGACAAATCAAGGCGCAGGCATGCGAACTACGTCTTGCGAAAGGAGCGCTATGGGGGCCACATACCCGAGCATGAGTGGCAGGGGTCAGCGTCGCGCTCGGAAATATGCCTGGATCGCCGGATGCATTTCCTTGTGCTGTTCATCCGTCGCTGGTGCCGCAACATACAAAACGACGTTCTCGCGCTCTGGGATTTTGGAGATTACCAAGCCCTTTCAAGCGTTCGGTAATTTCACCACGGGAGACTGCCAGTATGAGACAGCGGCGAACCTAGTTCTAGCGAGGTGGCCGAAGTCGAAGATAACCACGAGTGAAGTCCTATCTGCGTACAGCACCTACGGGATTGGCTTCGACCCCAACTACGCAGTGAATGGGTTGGTCGCGGGGCAGAATTACCTACTCAGTCACGGTTTCGCCGGACACCGCGCCGCGTCAATCACCACTGTCACGAACAAATATCAGATCGTCCAAGCCGCCAACAACGGAGGCGTCGAGGCTTCGATAACTGGTCCGGTGATGATGCACGTTCTAGGCATAATCCAAGCGAATTCTAAGACTCTGACGGTCGTAGATGACGGGTTCATCACGCACTACACCTGGACGCAATTCGTATTCGACTACACCCACGTCGTGACCTCACAAGGGACGTACGCCTTCAACAACGAGCAGATCGCCTACCAAGCGGTGAAATGGTGAGTTGTAGCGAGTTCTGTGACGACCCCGAGTGCGCCGACTGCAACTACTGGCGCTGGAGGATGTTTGCTGCGCTGCCGAGGATGATTCAGGACGTTATTGAAGAGACGGAGGTTATCCTCCGGCAGACCTGAACGACGCGGCGAGACTTCGTAGGGCGTCAACCCTTGTAGTCCCGGCTCTCACCGCTTCGCGAACCGTTGTTAAGTTGTTCGCCGCGATTAGGTACGCCAAGTGGAGTTTCTCGCAGGCGATTTGGACCTCCGCGTCGATTTCCCCCACAGTCATCTTGGTCATGGCCGTCGCACGTATGGAGAGCGCACATTTCGCCGCCTCGCTCCTGTACTCGGACTCTGTTCTCGCCGCGGACAACCCCGCTTCCTGAACCTCAGAAACCAGTTCTTCGAGACGGTCTAATTCTCGTTCTAAGCGGTCATGGATTTGGCTAAGAGTAAGAATGGCTGGCCTTCTTCCGCGCTCGGTAGCGCCTCATGTAGAGCTTGCAGGACTCAACACAGAACCTACAGCGGCATCCCTTGTTGTAGGTTGCGCGTCCGTGTTCGCGTTGCATGGTCATTCCCCACCCCCTACTGACGCCGGCGAACTAGAAGCCTGTTCATCCATTACGACCACAAGTTTCGTCAACGTCCACACATCCCCTACCCAAGAGACAGCGGCCTTCTTCACAATTCCGCGTTCACCGTTTACTAATACGGGCTCGCGTTTTTCTGGTGGAGAACTTGGTTGGAACTTAACCACGCGATTTTCGGAGAAATCAGTAACGGTCACGGTTCGACTCCTTCGGCTCATTCCCCGCCCCCTACTGACGTAGGGCTAGAGAGAAGGGATTGGATGGTTTGAGACAGTGATTTGGCTTCGTCAAGCGTGGAAACGTGGATTTTGTCTACGTAAAGATTCCAGCCTCCGCGATCTAGGTCATCCTGAATCGTGAAGCCGTCAGCGAAAACGTCTAAGCCTCCGCCTTTTGCGCTTTCTTCCCGCCACTCCAACTTCTTTACTCGGTCGTCTAGTGACGTGGGGGCGCGAGCGTCCAAGCGTTCTTGTGCCGACTCAGACAGCCCTTCAAGAATCGCGGCGATTCTGTCCAGCGAACTATCGAGGGCCGCTTGCTTTATGGCTACGAGAGCAACGAGCATCTCCATCATGCGCACATTCATTTCGTATTCGCGCTCAGTCGGTTCGTCTGGTGACACCACGCTCTCGGGCTCGCGAAGGGCGGCGAGTTCGGCGCGGAGTTGTTCGTTTTCGCACAGAACGCAATCGCCGGGAACCCCGTGATGGCAGTCGTTCGACGTGTCACGAGGACAACAAAACGGGCAGTCGTCGGCGCACTCGTGAGGGTGCTCGCGGAATACACAGCCCATACATTTTCGCCCATCGCAATTTGAACACACCTCGTCACTCATGCTTCCTCACCTTTCGCTTGGCTCTGAGGGGCTGCAAACAAAAGAATTCTGCCGCCCATCTCGGTCTTGTCACACAAACTCGTCAGCGTTTCGACATGCCCCCAGGCACCCCATTCGTTCGAGATTTTGAGGCCGCAGTTTTTACAAACGGCGAGTTTCACAGGTCCTCCTTCACTGGGCTGGAAAGTGGTTGACCCAAGTGCTGCAAAAGTTGGGTTCCTATGTATTCGGTGTAGGCGGGGGGGATTGCGAGGCGAATTTCTGACGGTTCGGCCCACGGCATTTCCATAAGCTCCGCGTACTGCGCCGGCGCGGCCTTGTTTCCTCTACTCCCCCCGCTTGCCCGCTCTCGGTAGGCGCCCCCCATCCCGTACACGCCAACGGGTTCCCCTTGTGTTTTGTGGGCGCAACGCGGCGGCATAACGAGAAAACTGCTCTCGAAGAGGCGGTGCCGGCGAACTCTCAGCCCGAACATCGAGCCGCAAAGAACGAAGGTGGTAGAGAGGGGTGAACCTGGCACGTTCTCGATGACGTAGGGAACCCCGGCGGAGATTAGTAATTCACGTACTCGCCCAACCAAATCGGGGTACAGATGCTGCCGGCTCTTCCCCGTAGCGGTGCTGTAGTGCTGACAGGGAGGACTCGCGTGAATGACATCAAATGCCCCGAGGCAGTCTGCTGAATTCGTTCGCTTTCCAGGATGCCAGCACCGGTGGGATGACTGCGGGGCGAGAGTCATCGCGTCTAGCCGGTGAAACTCAAACGGGTAGTTAGGCTGCGGGTTGATGTCCACTCCCACTACCTCGAACCCAGCTCGGTGGTAGCCCATGGCTGCGCCCCCCCCACCACAAAAAAGATCAAGCAACCTGGGTCTATTGGGTGATGTCGGTTCCTTTGATTCGCCCGGTGAGGGTGAGTTCGTAGTGGTGATTGGCGCAGAGGATTCGGAACTCATCCAGATGCTCCGACACGTATCGGTAGTGCCTGGGGTGTCGGTACGTCTGACCCCGTCCCGTAGGGATGAAGTCGACGTGCAGCCAGTAGGGGTTCGTTACCCCACACACGACGCATTCGCCGCCCAGTAGGTCGAGAATCCTTCCCCTGCGGTCCTGCCACCGTTTCCGCTCGTAGCCAGGGTCCTTGGTTAGTTGATTCTTGCGGTAGGTCGTCCGCATCTCGGGGTGCTCGGCCTGCCAGGTGCTCACCGTCTTGGCCGCGTGGTTCTTGGCACATTCCTTGGAACAGTGCTGACGATTGGCGTCGCCTATCCCTGACACCGGGAACTCCTTGCCGCAGTGTCGGCATTGGCGCGTCTTCGTGACCACCCAGGCGGCTCGATTGGAACAGCCCCGCGAGCAGAACTTCCGCGTCTTGCGCTGGGACTCGAACACCTCGCCGCAGTGCTGGCACGTCACTGTTGTCATTGGACCAGTTTAGCGCACCAGCCCCGCAGAACAAATCCAAAAGTCGCGGCTTCATTTCAACTCTCCCCCTCAGGTGTAGGGGCGCTGGAAGATTCAAGAATCAAATCAATGAAAGCGTCGATTTGCTCATCGTCGTAAAAGGAGTTCGCCCGCTCGTAAAGTTGCTCTTTCAATGTCAACAAAGTCTCCCTCGTTAGCCCTGTAGGGGCGCTGGAAACGACACCTGCGATTTCGCCACGGTTCGGGAAACAGCGCCATGAAGTGTGAGTCGAGCAGTAGCCTTCGCCGTCGAGATTGCATGCGACGTGAATTTTTGGATTTGGACATGTCGGTGGTTCAGGGACACTCGGAAGAGTCGAGAGAGACGGGATAATCTGCAAATCAATCATGTCACGCTCTGTGTATTCGTGTGCGTACTGGAACGGCTCTCGCGGTCGGCATTTCTTCACTGCCTCAATCGCCGCTATTCGTGAAATCACGTCGCCCCTCAGTTCACTTGGCTCAGTAGGATTACTCATTTCAACTCTCCATTTCAGGTGTAGAGGCGCTGGAAAGTGGTTGACCGCAGCGAAGTCGTTGCTCAAATCGGTCTAACGCTCGTTGCATTGAATGACTGCCGGGGAATAGATCCACGAATTCATCGTCCGGTTCGTAGACCAAGAGGTCGAGAATCCAGTCATTGAAGGCGTCGGGCTTGGCCCCGCGCTGCCCTGTCTGTTGCGTCACGGCGCAGCTGAGCCAGTCGCGGACCATTGGCGTGCGCTTGTTGTCCTTGCGAGATGGGCTGAATATCACCGGCTCCCACGCGAATTGCACGGTCGTCGGGCGTATCTGGTGCCAGGTTTTGGTCCACGCGGCGATCCGAACGCCCGTATAGAAGCGCGATGCGACCGCCCCCAAATCGCTCGGGTTGCACGAGTACGCATACCCATCTGGGACCACGCTCAACCAGTCGAGAAGAATGAGCTGCGTGTTTAAATCATCCCAGCACAGCCCATCCCACGGCATTTCAAGACCTTCACCGTGGAAGTGGTCGTAGCTCGCGCATTGACCGAGGTAAGGAGGGTCAGCGTAAACGAGTTTCATCGGCCCTCTTCTTGTGGGCTGGAAAGTGGTTGACCGCAGTCGGGGCAGTGCGCGAACGGTTTGCCCCATATCGTTTGCCCCTTCCAAGAATCGCCGTGCAAGTCAACATGCGGGCACGCGCCCTCTCCTTGTATCGGGGGAGAGGTGGTGAGGATGGCGTCACGAGAATCGGTTTCGCCGCCCTCATAGTCGGACCGTTCCCACATCCCCGGCAGTTCGTTGTCCGGCAGATGGTTCTCATCGTGACTGTAAATGCTTGGTTCTAGGGGTTCTCTTAGTGAGTTGAGAGGGGGAAGGGCCGAGATGATGTTGAGTGCATCCTCCATCCCGCGCCTGCGAATGAGCCAGCCACGTTCCCACTCGGCGTCGCCGAACTCGTTCCGAGCCGCGCGTTGTTCCGATTCCTCAACTCGCGTTTCGAGCGCTTCAATCGCTTGCTCTCGGGATATGGGGGTGTCGGTCATCTCACCTCGAACAGCCGGAGCAATCTCTCGTTGCTTATCGCGTGCATCTCGTCCTCGCTCTGCGGAGCCCACCCGTCCCAGTCGCAGACGTGGCAGTAGCACGGGTTACGGTTCCCGTCATCATCCACGCAGTAATACTGGGGAGGGTTGCTCGTCAAGAC
>Ga0207933_1000375_pt1 | contig 44737 bp, 37 predicted proteins | sample NGESurdeep092012_4_FD_184488 | JGI IMG/M metagenome (GOLD analysis project Ga0207933, IMG submission 184488) | Arctic peat soil microbial communities from Barrow, Alaska - NGEE Surface sample F53-3 deep-092012 (SPAdes) | ecosystem: Environmental > Terrestrial > Soil > Wetlands > Peat ... | reverse complement strand
CAATGGATAATTGCCTGAAACCTAAATCTATGTTAGCCTGGGAAATGAATTATCAGACTTTGCCTTTAGAACATGGAGCGCCGCTCAGATTACGTATTGAAAATCAATTGGGCTATAAAATGGTGAAATGGATCAGTGCTATTGAGTTTGTTGAAACGTATAAGACGGTTGGAAAAGGTTATGGTGGCAAAAATGAAGATGATGAATATTTCGGTTTGCTGGCAAATACTTAGTTTTTTAACAGCCTGTGTTTTTTGTGGCTATGATAAATTCCAATTATTAAAGTGGTTATCATTAAAGTACTCAGAATAACTTTTACATCTATTTAATTGTTATTTAAATATTTTTTATTGGTTAAAAAGCAGGTACACATTGCCGTTATAAGATGAAAAATAAATTTCTCACAAAACTAGCCTAAGCTTATACAATCAAAACCGATAAAATGAAAAATAAAAATCGGGAATATTTGTTTGTTTACTGTATTTAGAAATTTGAGATCATGATTCGGGGAATCCATTCGTATCCTTCGAAGCATACACTCAAAAGCCGCAACTTTTGAAAGGAATTGAATCAGGAATAACCCGCGCTGCTTCATCTCTAATTCTTCTAAAAATTTTTTTTCAACGATTTTAAAATTCTCCTATATTTGTCAGGCTTTACCTTTTTAAGTTTCAACATAGAAAAACAATCCTTTTGAAAAAAGATATTGGGTTACTCCAAAAAGATCAATTTCTTTCCGGAGGTGGTGAAATGGGCAAACTTATTCGGGCAACGGACTGGAGTAAAACTCCATTGGGCGATCCTGCAAATTGGCCCCCAAGTTTGCGTACCATGGTTTCTGTGCTGCTTAACAACCCCTTTGGAATGTATATCGCATGGGGAAAAGAATTTACCCAAATTTATAACGATGGTTACCGGCCTATATTAGGCACCACAAAACATCCTCAGGCACTTGGAATAAGTACAAAAGAAACTTTTGCAGAAGTATGGGATATTATCGGGCCTATGTTTGATGGGGTAATGAATGGCGTACCGGTTGGATTCCCTGATTTTATGCTGCCTCTCGACAGAAATGGGTTTATTGAAAATTGTTATTTCGATTTTGCCTACAGCCCTATTAGAAAAGAGGACGGCGAAATAGGTGGCGTATTGGTAACGGTAATAGAAACTACGAAAAAGAAGAAAGCGCTTGATGATTTAAAAGAAAGCGAAGAACGTCTTCACAGGAAAAAAAATGAACTGGAAGATGCTTTAGATGAATTAAATCTTTTCAAGTTTATGGCAGATAATGCGGCTGATGCATTTATTCTTATGAGAGCTGATGGCAGTTTTGCATATTTAAATAACATCGCGGTAGAAAAGTGGGGATATACAAGAGAAGAATTAGAACATATAAGAGTTCCGGATGTTGACATGGTTTATAATGATGAGAAATTCAAAAATCTATTTAAAGGTTCTTTGAAAGGCGCTATTATCTCCTTCGAAACTTTTCATAAAAATAAACAAGGCCATATTTACCCGGTGGAAATAAGTTTAGGAAGCCTTCAATCTAAAGATGAACCGCTGGTGTTTGCTATTGCCCGGGATATTACAGCACGAAAAAAAGTTGAATCAGACATTATTAGTGCTTCACGGAAAATTGAGGAAAGCGAAAAAAGATTTCGTGATGCAGTTCAGCAGGCGCCCCTTGGTATAGCCATTTTCAGGGGAGAGGATTTTATGGTTATGCAAGCCAACGATGCTTATTTATTAATTATTGACAGAACTGCAGATGAATTTATCGGCCACCCAATTTTTGAAGCTATTCCGGAGGTTAAAGAAATAGTTGAACCAATATTTAAAGAAGTATTTCGAACTGGAAACCCTTTTTATGGGAATGAATTTTTGGTTCCAATAAAGAGGACGGGAAAATTGGATTATGGATATTTCAATTTTGTTTACCACCCTTTAAAAGATGAAGATGGGAAAATATCCGGCATTATGGTAGTAGCCATGGAAGTTACTACCAATGTACGGGCAAAACATTTGCTGGAAGAAAGTGAAAAGCATTTCCGCAATATAGTAATGCAATCGCCCATACCAATGACGATATTAAGAGGTAAAGAATATATTATTGAATCGGCAAATAAAGTAATGCTTGAAAATGTTTGGCGTAAAACTGAGGAAGAAGTTATTGGCAAATCAATCCTGGAGGCGTTTACCGAATTAAGAGAACAGAAATACCCTGAATTATTGGAAAAAGTTTTTACTTCAGGAGAACCCCACAGTGAAAAAGAATCTCTTGCTTTTGTTGAAGGCAATGACGGTATGAAAAAGTTTTATCTCGATTTTGAATATGCTCCATTATTGGAGACAGATGGAAAAACATCCGGGATAATGATAACCGTAAATGATGTAACAGACAAAGTGGAAGCGCGGAAAAAAGTAGAAGATGCAGAAGAGAGATTAAGATTGGCAACAGAAGGGACAGGAGTTTCTACCTGGGAATTAGACCTTAAATTCGGAAGTTTTGAGCATTCGCCCAGGCTTGCGGTAATACTTGGCCATCTTCCGGAAAAAATAATTACTTATGAAAAATTGCGGAGCCAGATTCATCCTGAAGACGTTCATGACATTGTAGAAAAGGCCTTTGAGCAGGGCATAAAAACCCAAATGTATAAATACGAAGCCCGCGTAATAAAGCCTGATTATACAATTTGCTGGATAAGAAAAAGAGGGAAAGTGTTTTTTGATGAAAACAATAAACCAATAAAGATTATTGGCACGTTACAAGACATCACAGAAGAGAAGCAATTGCAGCAGGTATTACAAAAAAGTGAATCAAAATTCCGTCTCCTTGCTGACTCGCTGCCTCAGCAGATATGGACAGCAGATACAGATGGTAATATTTTCTATTACAACCAAAACGTTTATAACTATTCCGGATTAACGCATGAGCAATTAGACAATGATGGGTGGCTAAAAATGGTTCATCCGGATGACAGGGAAGAAAATATTAAAAGATGGACGGAGTCGGTACAAAGCGGGAAAGATTTTTTATTTGAACATCGCTTCCGAAGGTATGATGGAGAATACCGCTGGCAATTATCACGTGCGGTTGCTCAAAAAGATATTGAAGGGAATATTCAAATGTGGGTGGGCAGCAGCACTGATATCCAGGAAATAAAAGAAATGGAACAACAAAAAGATTATTTCATCAGTGTGGCCAGCCATGAACTTAAAACCCCACTAACTTCCATTAAAGGGTATGTTCAGCTATTGCAGATGATGCATGAAAAAAGTGAAGATTCTTTTTTGCGAAACGCTTTGAGCACCATGGACAGGCAGATAAAAACACTTACCAAACTAATTTCAGAATTGCTTGATGTATCAAAGATAAAATCAGGCGCCCTGAATTTTAATAAGGAAAATTTTGAAATAACCGATTTAATAAATGAAGTTGTTGAGGAAGTGAAAATTATTAATTCTCAAAATAAAATAGATGTAACCATCAAAGAAAAAGTAATGGTTTGTGCCGATCGTGGCCGGATAAGCCAGGTACTTATTAATTTTCTTACCAACGCCATTAAATATTCACCTGGTTCTGAGGTTATAAAAGTTAAATGTAGTGTTGAAGATAACACAGTAACTGTAACAGTAAAAGATTTTGGAATAGGCATCAGCAAGAAAGACCAGGCTAAAGTTTTTGAAAGGTTTTACAGAGTTGAAGGCACAAACGAAAAGACTTTTCCGGGTTTTGGTATTGGATTATTTATAGCTTCAGAAATTATAAGGCGGCATGATGGAAAGATTTATGTGGAAAGTGAATTAGGCAAAGGTTCCCTTTTTGCCTTTGAACTGCCTGTACATTCCTAATTTAAAGTTTTGATGTCAGAATGTAAGTGTGTACCTGTTGACAGTACCCTTTTTTATAAAATTCATAAATTAAGTATTGTCCACAATATCTTCAGATAAAGATTCTTTTCTTTTTCTTCGCCTTCCCCATAATTGCCCTTTGTGATAGACAGGAACTTCCGTCCCAAGCAATTTTCCCCACGGTTTTAATCCATCGGCACGGTCAAAAATTATTTTAAGAACCGCTATGAATGGTATTGAAAGAAACATTCCTGCAACTCCCCATATAGCTCCCCCAAGTAAAACCATCACAATAGAAACAAGTGCATTAATTTTAACTTGTGATGACACAATTCGTGGTACTAAAATATTATTATCTATAAATTGAATAACCGAATAGGCAATAATAATTCCTATTTGAGTACTATACCCATCTTTAGTTACCGTGGCAATAAGAATAGGAAGAGCGATGGCAATAATACCGCCAATATAAGGAAGGACATTCAACAGAGCCCCTAAAACGCCCAATAAAATAGCATAGTGGACTCCCAGAATTAATAGAGCTGCGGAATTTAACACAGCAACAATAATGGCTTCCAAAAGCAAGCCTACCATATAACTTTGAATTGCATTCTTTGTTTCTCTTAGAACATTACCCACCTGTGTGGAATTTTTTTCGGCAAATACTTCGTATAAAAAATTGAGAATAAGTGTTTTGTAATACAGCATGAGAAAAATATAAACAGGTAAAAGAAATACTACACTAAATATTCCTAAAAGAGTTCCAAGTGTTTCTGTTATCAAAGGTTTTAGGCTATTCCCAGCTTCAGATATTAGTTGTTTTTGTTTTGAAAGTGGTAATGAAAAAGCATTTTGCAACCACAATTGAAAATTATGAAATAGCGATGAAAATTTTTGTTCTAATACAGGCATATTGTCAGAAAACCTCGCGATTTGAGAAGATATAAAATACATTAAACCCGCTACAAAAAGTATAGTTGCCAATAATGAAATAATTATGGCGACGATTCTATTAATTTTTTTTCTCGTAAGAATATTTACAAGAGGATTTAAAAGTATCGCGATCATCACTGCAAAAGAAAGGGGAACCAGGAGGCTTCTAAGTTCAAACAGTACAAAGACGAAAAGAATGACTCCAAAAAGGCTAACGGTTGACCTGAAAAAAAAAGGATATTTTTTTTGCATAAATTTATTTTAAATTCTTAACTAACTAAGAGGCCGAAAATAAAAACCGAAGCCAATTTAAATTTGGTGATAGCCGTCTTTCCAAATTAGAAATCTCGCCAAACATTATTAGATATAATAATTGTTTCTGAACTTCAAATCAAATATAAAGAAAGAGTTCAGCTATGAAAAAGAAATTAAACTCCTTATAAAATGGAAAGTATTTTTTAGGTAGTTTCTAAAATTTTCATCACTGCTTTCTCATCGGGTAATAAACCTTCACCAATTTTTGATTGCTCAACTTCTACATTAAAATATTTTTCCAAACTTTTGTTTTGGTATAATGTAAGGATTTGTGGATGTACATAATAATTTTTACAAACAGTGCGTGTATTGCCTAATAATGAAGAGACTTTATCCAGGGCTGCGATGATGCTATGTTTAGTTTCAGCTTCACTTTCACAGCACCCTGATTCTTTAAGCGCCATAAAAGCCAATACAGTGCCGGACCAGGTTCTAAAGTCTTTGGCCGTAAAAGTTTCTTCACTTATCTCGTGAATATAATTATTCACCATCCCGGAATCTATCGAGTGGTGGTTTCCGTCTTTATCGAAATACTGGAATAATTCTTTACCGGGAATATCCCTGCATTGTTTAATGAGTTTAGCCAGTTTTTTATTTTTAAAGCTAATTGCATGCATCACTCCTTTTTTCCCTTTAAAATTAAAATTTACATTATTGCCATTTATTTTTACATGCTTGTCTTTTAAAGTTGTAAGGCCAAAAGATCCATATTCTTTTTCGTAGAAATGATTTCCGATCCTGATGTTTGTATTTTCCATCAGGCTGACTACCAAAGCCAACACTTTATTCACGTTAAGTTCTGTGGCACTGAGGTCCTTTTTTAGCCTTTTTCTTATTGAAGGAAGGGTTTTTCCAAAATCAAGCATTCTGAAAAACTTGGTATTATTTCTTATGGCAATCCACGTTGGGTGGTATTTGTATTGTTTACGATTTCGCGTATCAACTCCTGTTGCCTGAAGGTGGCCGTTTTTGTTAGCGCAAATCCATACTTTTCCCCATGCTGGTGGAATTACAAGATGTTTGATCCGTAATAATTCTTCATCATCTTTAATTTCTTTATTATTAAAAAGGTAGATGAATTTGCCACCTTTCTTTCTTCTTTCTATGCCCGGGCCATTATCGGTTACATATAGAAGGTCAACAGCAAGGGCTGTTTTTTCTTCATCATTGAGAATACTTCTTAATTTTCTTCTAGGAATTTTGGGAAGCTCAGAAGCGTTTGCCGTCATTTATTTGGTTTAAATTTTTATCTAGTGAATATTTTGTTTTGGTTATTATCAAGTATATTCTATCCATTAATATGGCTGATACATTTTCACGATGTTATAAAACTTAGCATTTAATTGCAGAACAAAATCTGTCGGAACTCACTTCAATATTTATCAAAATGTTCTTCAAGTATAAAAAAATTAATTTCACCTTTTTATTTCTCTAATTCTTTTTATCAACTTTATTTTTTGTTTTTTTATTTTTTGAAGTATTTAGTGCAGCGAGATGTGTTTGAGTATCAGTGCCGGCACTAATGCCTTTGCCTCTTTTTTCAGTTGTTTCTGTTCCAAGTTTATTACTTCCTGAAGTTGGTTGGGTGATTTTTTCTTTTTCTGACATGGTAAATTAATTTTAAAAATGAATTAATATTTTCTTCATTGAAAAATATGTGCCAATTAGAATTCAGAAAAAATAACTTGAGTGGAATTCCCACATAGTTGTATTTTCTAAACTTTTTGGCACCATTTAAAAAAAATAAATAATAGTCTGCCTCGTTATTTGAATCTGGATAGATTGGTGCTGCTTTCTCATTTATTATTTTTTTTCTGGCACGTTATTTAAAATGATAATGGTAACTAAACTTTTATATTATGCTTAGATGGGCAATCATTTTCGTTGTCATAGCAATCATTGCAGCCATATTTGGTTTCACAGGAATTGCTGCAGGTGCAGCTTCTATTGCTAAGGTGTTATTCTTTATTTTCATTGTTTTGTTTATACTAACATTAATATTTGGAGCAAAACTTTTTGGCAAATAATTATATCTGACAATTACACCAACCTTCATGTGTAACCATATAGCTAGCATTTTTCATTATCAGAAAGAGGGGAAAGATGTAGAAATGGTTACACATTTTTTTTAATTCCAATCCACATTTTTTGGCGTCAATCTTATTTTCTTTAACATGTTCTTTTGAGGGAATAATTTTTTCCAGTCTTTTATTTGAGGAATATTTTTATCAAACTCATTTCTGAGAAATTAAAAAAGATACAATATTATCAAGTTCTTCTTTTTTCAAAATTCCGCCAAATGCAGGCATATTTTTTCCACCGTTTACAATTCTTACTTTTAATTCTTCAATTGATAAACGATTCCCGATTGTTGTGAGGTCAGGACCGTCAATGCCTCCATAATTATTGACCTTATGGCAATATTCACAACCCTTTGAATAAAATAATTGTACTCCATTTATGATAGTAGAATCAGGATTGTTAGATTTTATTGCGCTTAGTGGCAATTGCTTTGTATTAAAATGTGGTGACCAGGGAGCTTTCAATCCTATTACTAATAAACTGATCACAAATACGGTAACGCAAATAACTCCATAAACAGCCCATGGCCTTTTTAACGGGCTTCTTTCTCCTTTATTGGAAATAAATGGAATTGAAAATAACACAACAATCGTAAGGACCGGGCCGAGTAGCATCGATATTGACTCTATTTTATGTGGCATCAATGCAAACAATGCAAAGAAGGGAACCATGTACCAGTCAGGCTTTGGCGAAGTAATTAAAACTGCTGGATCTGGTTTGCCTGAAAGTGCCGGAGGCCCAAAATAAATGGCCGCGCAAATAATACAAATGATAACTATGCTGCTGAACATAACATCTCTCCAGGCGGCATTGGGATAAAATGGAACACCTTTTTGTTTCAACATATTTTTATACCATTTGCGATAAGTTTTCGGATCCACCAACCTTCCTTGTTTTGGTGGCTCTGAAATTCCATTTTGTATCACTAGGTATAAATGGAGGCCAATGAATATGAAAATTAATGCGGGCACTACAAATACATGGTAAGCATAGAACCTGCTTAGGCTCTGGCCGCCGATTGTATCGCCACCCATCAGTAAACGCGCAAGGTATTTTCCAATTAAAGGAGTCCTTCCTAATTGCTGTGCGGCCACAACTGAAGACCATACTCCATTAGAATCCCAGCGCAATAATTGCCCGGTAAAACCCATGAAAATGGTACATAATAAAAGAAATACTCCGCTTATCCAATTCATTTCGCGCGGAAATTTATAAGAAGCGGTTATGTAAACGCGTATCATGTGGATGCCTACTAAAATGATCATTGCAGAAGCACCAAAATAATGGATTCCCCTTAGAACATTGCCAAACCTGGCTGTGTTGGTGATAAACAAAAGAGATTGATAAGCATCTTTTGAAGAAGGTTGGTACAACAGCGATAAAGCAATACCAGTAACCACCTGCAACAAAAAACAAAATAAAGTAGCGCTGCCGAAAACATAGGCCCACTTTGCTTTTGGTGGAACAGGATGTTTTAAAACCGGAAGGATATTTTGAGAAATACCTGTCCGGTCATCAATCCAATTCCCTATTTTTTTAAAGATTTTTTTCATGTAATTTTTTTTGCATCCAGGGTTGTAAGGGGTAATGGGGCTGTTTTTATTTGTACTTCGTTGTTTTGTACCCTTACTTCATATCTTGTCAGCGGCCTCGGAGGAGGCCCTCCTGCTACGTTTCCATTTGCATAATACACACCGCCATGGCAGGGGCACATAAATAAATGCGCATCTTTTTCCCATCTTACCGGGCAGCCCAAATGTGTACAATTAGCAGCAAAAGCAATAAAATCATTTTTTTCATTTCGACGCAACCAGGCAGCAGATTCTGCTGTAGTGCCAGCATAAGGTTTTGGGTCGGCATTTGTAAATCTTACTAAGGTGGTGGTGCCCTCCTGGAATTGATTCACTTTGCCAACCCCGCGCCATACTTGATTTTTCTTTTCTAATAAGGGGGCAATTAAAGCGCTCACTACCGGAACGGCTGCTGCGGCAGCGCCCAGGCCCGCAAGGCTCAGGCTTAATTTCAAAAAAAAATTTCTCCTGGTTATTTCTTTCGGTGATTCTTCAATCCTGTTTGTTGATTCTTCATTCATGGCGCAAAATATTTATCCATCCGGTGAGAGCTACTACTAATATGATAAAACCAGCCGCGGAAATCAACCAGGTGGTTAATAATCCCCAACCAAGAAACACGATGCCTAATGCAAGGAAGAAAGGCCAATAAGTGGGTTCTGGTAACACTTCGGGTTTTGCTTTTACTTTTTCCATTTGGGAGTTCATATAATTGTTCTCTTTTTTATCGTCAGTTAATAAACTATTATTTTCCACTTCTTTATGATTATATGCATCGGCCTTTAAATCACGATTACTTTGGTTAATAGATCCTATAAAAGTTTTTATGAAAGCACGTTTGAGTTGATGAGCCAATTTTTTTTTAGACAAATCACCAGATCCAAATGCCAGCGCTTCTCTAAATAAAATATAATTTGACGATGAGGATCTCTTCACGTTTTGAAGCGTATGGTCCAGGGCGTTTATAGGATTTAGATTTTCAAAAAGAATATGCGCCCTATCTTTAAAATCATCTTCCATTGCCTCCTTTTTTCTTTCAAGTTTTTCAATTGCAGTTGAAAGATTTTTAGCACCGGTAAGCCTTTTAAGTTTTTTTTCAGGTATATCTTCTTCGCTCATTTTATAAAATTTATAATTTTATTATTTGCATGCTGCAATCAATTATTTAATAACAGCCGTCTCCGGCACCGGATACAATTCCTTTTTATCAAACCAGTTTATCAAAATAGCCATTGAAGCGGTTAAATAAATAAAACAACAAGGAACCCACATGATCAATCCCGCTGCCTGCTGATCTATACCTGCAGATATTTTCCATTGATTTCTTATTAAATTTAAATATCCATAAGAGTCATTAATATTGAGGTAATGAGAATAAATGCCCAACGGAGCAAATGTTATCATCAAACCAAGAATTGTACAAAACATACATGCGGTGGAAAGATAGAGGACTGCCGATAAAGGCGGAATGCGGTACTCCCGATAGGGATTGATAACCGGCCAACAAAAAATAATACCGGCAAATAATAAACTCAACCATTGCAAATACATTAAACCCATTCCATGCATGGAAGTTGCCTGGTTAAAAATGTAGGGAATATGCCAAAACCACATTACGCTTACGCCAGTAAACCAACATAAAACGAAGATTCTTATTTTGTTGGTTGAAAGCTTAAGGAAAAACTTTTTGAATTTGTTCTCTTTCGGGTTGCCGGCTACCAGGAGTGGCGCTGCTATTAATAGCAATAATACATGCGAAACCATGTGGGCGCTGAATAAATAATTTTCAGCAAGAAAATGCAAAGGTGACGCAACACAAACAATAATCAAAAGAATTCCTCCGAAAAAATACAGCGATTGCTTTCTTAATTTAAAACTGATAATATACAAATAAAGCAGGCATAGGCCGATAAGGAAAACGGATGTTACCAGACCAAAATGCCAATAAGAAAATATAGAACGCATAATGCTAAGTTTTAAATATTCGTAAAATGCGGCAACACATAAACTACCGTGAAAACAACTATCCATACAACATCTACAAAATGCCAGTAATATCCTACGGTGGTTATTACGTTTGAATTGGGCTTATTAAAATCTCCCAGGAATGTTAAGGCAAGAATGATAGATAAAATAATTAAACCCACAAAAACATGGAACCCGTGAAATCCGGTGAGCGTATAAAAGCTGGTGCCAAAAACACCGCTGCCCAAAGTAACATGATCATTTATTAATCTCCAATATTCCTTTCCCTGCCCTATCAGAAATATGACTCCCAATAAAATGGTTATCATCAACCAGATTTTCAGATTCTTAATTTTCTCTTTTTTATAATTTCGGTCAGCCATCCAGAAAGTAAAGCTGCTGACGATTAATACAATAGTAAAAATGCCTGTTTTTTTGATGTCAAGAGCGTGTAAATCATGCGGCTCAAATCCTGAATTAAAAGCCATATATACAAACGCCAATATGAGGCATACAAAAAACATACCTTCTGTTCCGATTACCGCTTTCATCATTGTTTTGTTCATTGTCTATCAATTTATTTATCAGGGTTATCAGGATGTTTCAAATCATATAATGGCCTTCTGCCATGTACTATAGGCACTTCTTCAAAATTTTTTAATGATGGTGGCGAAGTAGTGATCCATTCGAGCGTAAATCCATCCCAGGGATCGTTACCAGCTTTCTTTCCGCTTTTTAAGCTTTTAAATATCATGTATCCCAGCTGCAAAATAGAAATGCCCATCACAAATGCCCCGATGGTGGAAATCATATTTAGAGTGCCATACCAGGGAAGATCAGGATAGGTATAAACTCTTCTTGGCATTCCAATCATCCCTAAAGCATGCTGAACTAAAAAAGTGCCATTAAACCCAATCACAAACAACCAGAAAAACCACTTCCCCATTTTTTCATCCAGAAATCTTCCGGTCATTTTTGGAAACCAATAAAACACTCCTGCTAAAATTCCAAAGATGGTTCCACCGATAAATACATAGTGAATATGAGCTACTACATAATAAGTATCTGTCAACTGCCAGTCTATCGGCACAATAGCAAATGCAATACCTGAAAGGCCACCAATAGTAAATTCAATTAAAAAGGCAATCGCAAACATCATCGAGACCGTAAACTTTATTTTACCTCCATACATCGTGGCGATCCAGGCAAAAACTTTTACACCGGTCGGGATGCCTATCAACATGCTGCTTGCAGAAAAGAAAGCGTCCGCTGTATTGCCCATGCCAACAGCAAACATGTGATGTGCCCACACTCCAAATGCAAGCAAAGCGATAGCGACAGAAGAAGCGGCAACAAAGGCAGCACCAAAAATAGGCTTACGCGAAAATACCGGAATCACCTCTGATATAATCCCAAAGGGAGGAAGGATTACAATATAAACTTCGGGATGTCCAAAAATCCAAAACAAATGCTGCCACAGTAATGCAGAACCACCCGAAGCTGTATTAAAAAAATGTGCTCCAAATTGCCTGTCTAACAATAGCATTGAAAGCGCTGCATTGAGCGCGGGGAAGGCGGCCAGCAATAAAAATGAATTTACAAATACCATCCAAACAAACATGGGTAATTTGTTCAGCCCCATGCCTTTCGCGCGATAGTGCAGTACGGTAACGATAAGATTTATAGAGACAGTTACGCTTCCAATTCCTGCAAGTAATAACCCCATGCAGTAATAATCAATACCCGGATTGATCGAATAATTTTTTTCATTGAGCGGGGCATAGTTAAACCAGCCGGCATCAGGTGCGCCACCCGCCAGGAAGCTGAAATACAACAACATTCCGCCCAGCAAAGTCATCCACAAACTAAATGCATTTAATCGTGGGAATGCCATTTCATTGGCTCCAATCATTAACGGTGTGAAATAAACAGCGAAGCCAAAAACGGCAGGCATCGCTACCAAAAAAACCATCGTAGTGCCATGCATCGTGAAGAATTGGTCATAAGTTTCGGGACCGATAAAATGATTCAATGGCTCTGCCAGTTGTATGCGCATCAGCAATGCTTCTACACCACCAATTAATAGAAACAATAACGCCAGCAATAGATACATGATGCCTATCATCTTGTGATCGACAGTAGATATCCATTGCAGCAAACCCTGGTCGCCAGTGACACTTATGCTGGGAAATGATTTTGATGGTTCGGGTATGTATATTGAGTCGCTCATCTTAATAAACAAATTGAATTTTTGTTGGCAATTACTTTTTATTTTTCTTTCTTATTGAAATTGGTTGCTAACTCATCTCAATAATTTCATTCATTCTTAGTTTTCTGATCATTAATCACTGATTTAAAAATACCTCTGAGTTTATGTCAAAATAAATAAGACGCTTCCCTGATCTCCACTGCAACTGATCATAGTATGCAATCAATATTCGTGTCAATTCACGTTATTCGTCCCTTCTTTTTTAATCATTTCAATTCTTCCAAATAATGTACGATCGCTTTTACAGAATCTTTATTCAAATTAAAATCAGGCATGTGTGCACCCGGTTTCACATCCTGCGGATGGCTGATCCATCTAAATAAATTGTTTTCATTATTTTCCATTAACCCTGTTAAGAGGCTATGCCTGCTTGCCAGGTGCGTAAGGTCGGGGCCTACAGCGGAAGTGGCAGCGGTACCTTGTATGCGATGGCAACTTGCACAACTCTTTGATTGGAATAATTCAAAACCTTTTATGGCTACACTATCAGTTGGGGGCTCTGCAGCCGTTGTATTTGACGCAAGCCATTTATTAAAATCACTTTCTGTTTGAGCAATTACGTTTATGCGCATCCAGGCATGTTGCGCGCCGCAAAATTCACTGCAGGCGCCAATGTATTTTCCCGGCTTTTGGATATTAAGCCATAAATAATTGCTTCTGCCCGGTACCAGGTCCATCTTGTTTCCCAACTGGGGGACCCACCAATCATGTATCACATCTGCAGAGCGCATCTCCATTAATAATTGTTTACCCACCGGCAAATGCACTTCATTAGCAGCTATTACATGCGCGGCAGGATAATTTACTTCCCACCACCACTGGTGGCCGGTGATAACAATATCCGGCTGCCGGTTTTTGGGAACAGCAGGAGATACCGCATTCATGGTAGATAAAGTTTGATAAAAGAAAAAGACAAGTATTAAAACTGGCCCACCAATCATCGCAGCTTCAAGCATGTTATTGTGGGATGTTTGCACCGGCTCATCGGTATCACTTTTTTTTCGCCTGAATTTAATACAGATATATACGATCAGGAAAATAACCAGCAGTAGCATCCCTCCGGCTGCCACATTGAAATAATTGAACAACCTGTTGATTCTGTCCGCTTGCTGCGATGCAGGATTTTCAACCGATTGTAAAAAAATGGGATTCAAAAAATATAGATGCAACGCAAACATTCACTAACCGGATTTTTTATTAAAAATTTCTAACAGTAACGATTATTAAACCGTCGAATCTTAAACAGTCGAAAACCTATGGGAATCCGTCGATGTGAGGATTCTTAAAGAAGAATGGTAAGAACATGTCATTATTTAAAACATTGATTTTATTAAATTCCAAATTCCTGACGGACCTTAACCGGGCGTGTTTTTTTACACGAAAAGAATTGGTAAGCGTATAAAAAAATACCTCGTATTCTTAAATAGTTTCGATTTTTTTGACGGTCACGATGTAAATGCGGCATCAAACATTGTGCCCATTGATAATTTTAATAAAATAGAAATCAGGATTATTTCTTCGTTTACTGATGACCGTTAGATTGGTATTCCTGGCTACAAATAGTTCTGCATTTGTTCTCATCGCGAGCCATATTAGTTTGTCTTTTAGTCTAAAAGAGACCGTTATTGTTGGGCTAACAGATGAGATAATTATATTTAATTCTATCGCGCAACTCTATAAAAATAGGCGATGGCATAAAATAGCCCAGAGAAAAAACACCAACCATGCGTTTTTGAAATCGAAGAAAAATTTCCCCGATAAAATAAATAGAGAATTTTTTTTACCGTCATTTAATTCAAAAAATACCCGGGAAGCATTTCAGTTACTTCTTCAAATTTATCACGGCTAACCGCCCCTGAGTGTCCGGCATTTCTTATTTGCTTTTTTATATAAAATCATCCGGCTTTTACGAGATCTGCTCCTTTCTCTCCAATCATAAGCACGGCTGCATTGATATTACCTGATGAAAGAGTCGGCATCACCGATGCATCTATCACTCTGAGTTTCTTCAAACCGTGTACCCGCAACTGCGGATCAACTACAGACATGTCATCGCTGCCCATGCGCGCAGTGCCGGCAAAATGGTGGGCAATAAAAGCGTTTTTACGAATGTAATTGAGCAACCCTTCATCGGTGTCACCGTCAGATCCCGGTGCCACTTCTTTGATATTGTATTTACCCGTCATCGCATCACCAACCCGTTTAACTATTTTCAATCCTTCCATCATCGTATGAATATCTTCTTCCGCCGTTAAATGATTGAATAAACAAGACGGGCTGTCTTTCGGGTTGGTTGAGGTGATTTGAACACGTCCACGGCTGAGGGGACGAACCTGGTACATACTCAAATGGAATCCGGAAACTTTGGCAAGGTTCCAAACTTTCTTGCCTTGCATGAACGGGAGCAAATGCAGTTGGATATCCGGGGCTATCAAGCCTTCTTTTGTGTATAGAAATGCTCCGGCCATTGCTGCGCCAACCTTTAACGGGCTGTTCTTTGCTCCCAAATAATATTTGATGCCTGACCATGCCTGGGAGAATAAGTTACCGACTTGCACATTGAAGGTGTACTTGCTTGAGGTCGTGTATTTTCGGGATACCTGCGGGTGATTCATTAAGTTTTCGCCTACTCCTTTTAAATCAAGCAAGACCTCAATGCCGTACTTTTTTAATAAGTCTGCCGGGCCTACTCCTGATAATTGAAGTAATTGTGGCGTCATTAGCGCACCTGCACTTAAAATGATTTCACGATTGGCTTTTACACGGTGAAGCTTCCCACCTTGTTCATAAATAATTGCCTCCGCTGACTTATTCTCAAATTCAATTTTTGTAGCAAAGGCTTTAGTGATAATAGTTAAATTAGGGCGATCACGATTTGGTTTAATATAGCAGGCTGAAGTAGAGGATCGGTGCCCTTTCCATGTAATAAGATCCCAATACCCTGCGCCTATAAGAGTCGGCCCGTTAAAGTCGTTATTCCTGGGAACGCCGAGGCTATCCACTACAGCAGTGATAAATGTATCAGCGAGAGGATTTTTCCACTGTGCTAATTCAATTCCAATAGGGCCGCTTTCGCCATGATATTTACTTGCTCCCCGGTGATCGTGTTCATACTTTTTAAAGTAGGGTAACACATCTTCGTATGCCCAGCCTTCAGCACCCATTTTTTCCCATGTATTATAATCAGTTGGAGAACATCGCACCTGGACCAACCCGTTGATTGAACTCGAACCACCCATTATTTTCCCATGGAGCAAAGGAAATTTTCTGTTATCCAGTCCTGGCTCAGGCTCTGAATACTGTTTCCACCACATATACTTATGCATGAAAATAATCTTTGCAAAACCGAGCGGAATTTTAGACCAGTAACTATTATTTTTAGGTCCGGCTTCGAGAAGCAGAACCTTAACATTGGGATCCTCAGACAGGCGAGTTGCAACAATTGCGCCTGCTGAACCTGCGCCTACGACTACATAATCATAGCTTTTTGAATTTGATTCTATTCGTGAATCTTTCGTTGTGTCCATTCGATTTAAATTTAAATTTTAGATCGCCCATATTCAGGTTTCGCAAAGATTAGTGTATCGAGAAAAAAGAGAATTTGGTCAACCGTTTACAAGATATTTTGCATTTTATTAAAAAATTTTAATTTTTTTTAATTTTATTGGCAGCAATTCCGTCATCAAACAATATGCCCATTGAATTGATAAGATTAAAAAACAGAAAAAGCGAATATTTGTTCGTTTACTTATCTTTCAATTTGCCTTTCCTGGTTGTTTAATATTGCATTGGATTAATATAATATTTCCTGATAATTTTTTTGATAAATAAAAGCTTTGTTATCTTTTTTCTCAAAGTAGCAGACATAAAATAAAACGTAAAAACGAAGAAAATTTTTCCCAAAAGAAAACATGCTTGTTAATCATCTTTCCCCGGGAGAAGTCTATTAAATCTATTATTGCGCCATGTTAATACCTCTATATAAGCGTTTGCACTTGCTTAATCACATTTTTGACAGGCACGCTCTTTGATTGAATTTTTATACTAAAGAATTCCCCAAATCCCCCATGCAATCAATCTGCATTTTCGGATTCTTTAATTTCTCATCAAAGTTTTAAATTTTTTTTTATGGCAAAACAAGTAAGTGATTTTTTAATTGAAAGATTATTAGAATGGAATATTAAGCGCATATTCGGTTTCCCCGGCGATGGTATCAATGGCATTCTCGGCGCACTCGATCGTGCGAAGGATAAGATGGATTTTATCCAGGTAAGACATGAGGAGAATGCTGCCTTTATGGCTTGTGCGCATTCAAAGTTTACAGGAGAAGTGGGCGTGTGTATGGCCACCTCCGGCCCTGGTGCCATCCATCTTCTAAATGGATTGTATGATGCAAAAATGGATCACCAATCGGTGGTTGCGATAGTAGGCCAATCGGCCAGGGAGTCGCAGGGCGGCGCTTTTCAGCAGGAAGTTGATTTAAACAGTTTGTACAAAGATGTGGCGCATGAATATATTCACATGGTTTCTGTGCCTTCGCAAATGCAGCAATTACTGGATCGTGCTATTCGAATTGCTAAAGCCGAAAGAACGGTTACCTGTGTGGTGATTCCTAATGATATCCAGGAGATGGACGCCAAACAGCCACCACGCGGGCACGGTACCATTCATACGGGAATTGGTTTTCCGGTAGTGCGAATAGTTCCTCCTGAATCAGAATTGATCAAAACTGCTGATTTATTAAATGCGGGTAAAAAAGTTGCGATCCTGGTCGGAGCGGGTGCGTTAGATGCTGCAGACGAAGTAATAGAAGTAGCTGAATTGTTGGGTGCCGGTGTTGCAAAAGCGCTACTTGGAAAAGCGGTTTTACCCGATGATCTTCCCTACGTAACCGGCGCAATTGGTTTGTTAGGCACGGAACCAAGTTATAAAATGATGATGGATTGCGATACGTTGTTGATGGTGGGAAGCAGTTTTCCTTATTCTGAATTTTTGCCCAAGATAGGTCAGGCAAGAGGCGTACAGATAGATATTGATGGAAAAATGTTGAGCCTTCGTTTTCCTATGGAAATAAATTTAGTGGGCGGCAGTAAAGAAACTTTAAAAGCGCTTATCCCGCATTTGAAAAAGAAGAAGGATCGTTCATGGCGCGAAGGAATTGAAAAAGGCATGAAAAAGTGGTGGGAACTTTTGGACGCAAGAGCAAAAGATTCTGCCAAACCGATTAATCCACAAAGAGTTTTCCAGGAACTTTCGCCTAAACTTCCTGATAATTGTATCCTCTCTTCCGATTCCGGCACTTCTGCAGACTGGTTTGCACGCCATCTCAAAATACGTAAAGGAATGAAAGCTTCTTTATCCGGCAATCTCGCCACGATGTGCCCGGGCGTTCCTTATGCCATAGCCGCAAAATTTGCGTATCCCGATAGAATCCCGATCGCCATGGTAGGCGATGGCGCCATGCAGATGCTTGGAAATAATGGTCTCATTACCCTTTCAAAATATTGGAAAAGGTGGAAAGATCCACGTTTAGTAATTCTGGTTCTTCATAACAATGACCTGGCGCAGGTAAGTTGGGAATTAAGAGTGATGACCGGAGATCCTAAATTTTCCGGGTCACAGGACGTTCCTGATTTCCCTTACGCAGAATATGCGAAGCTATTGGGATTAAAAGGCATTCGCGTGGATGATCCGGATGATATTGCTGATGGTTGGGACAAAGCGCTTTCCGCAGACAGGCCGACGGTGTTGGAAGTAATCACTGATCCTAATGTGCCGCCGCTTCCGCCACACATTACCTTTAAAATGATGAAGAAGTATTCTGAGACTTTGTTGAAAGGCGATCCTGATGAATGGGAAATAATTAAGTCAACGTGGAAAAGTGAGATGTCAACTATTTTTAATTAAAAGTGAAAGACGAAGCAATAAATATTAAAGATTTAAAAGTTTCGGCTTATAAAATACCTACAGATTCACCCGAGTCTGATGGTACTATTAAGTGGGATAGTACAACGATGGTTTTGGTAGAAATAAATGCAGGCGGAAAATCAGGTATTGGTTACAGTTATGCTGATATTTCCTCCGCATTTTTTATAGAAAAAAATTTAAAGGAAATAGTTGTTGGAAAAAATGCCTTACAAATTCCATTCATTCATGAATCAATGGTTCATAGCATCAGAAACAGTGGTAACTGCGGAATTATATCTATGGCTATATCCGCTGTGGACAATGCGCTGTGGGATTTAAAAGCAAAAATTCTTGATTTGCCACTGGCCTCATTGCTCGGAAAAGTGCGCGATGATTTTCAAATCTATGGTAGCGGCGGATTCACTTCTTATTCTATTGACCGGTTGCAAAAACAATTAGGCGGCTGGGCCAATGAAGGCATTACCCAGGTGAAAATGAAAATTGGTCGTGAACCCCAAAAGGATGTTGAAAGAGTGAAGAAAGCAAGAGAAGCTATTGGGAAAAATTGCGCATTGTTTGTTGATGCCAATGGAGCTTACAGCATTAAGCAAGCGCTGGAAAAAGCTGATCAATTCGCTGAACTTGGCGTTTCATGGTTTGAAGAACCACGGCCATCAAGTGATTTAAAAGGTTTGCATTTTATTCGCGAACATGCTCCCGCAGAAATGAATATTGCCGCCGGTGAATATGGTTATAATCTTCCTTATTTCGAACAAATGTTAGACGCCGGAGCGGTTGATGTTTTACAGTCGGATGCTACACGATGCGGAGGGATTTCTACTTTTTTAAAAGCCGGAAATACCTGTGAAGCGCACCAACTCCCATTTTCTTCTCATTGTGCCCCATCACTTCATTTGCATCCTGGCCTATCTCTTCCTTCATTCTTCACGGCTGAATATTTTTATGATCATGTAAGGATTGAAAATATGCTTTTTGATGGAGTTGCGAAGCCTGTGAAAGGAGCGCTTCATGCAGACATGAGTAAGCCCGGTTTAGGCCTGGAATTCAAATATGCCGATGCAGAAAAGTATAAGGTATAACGGTCGATACCGCAGGTCAGACCGCGATGGAAGTAAGAAAGACTTAAACCATGTGAGATTTCTTGAAGCAAATAACTGCGGTCTGACGCCAGGCGTACCGACCGCCTAAACTATTGATAAATTAAAAATATGGCAGCAGATACTTTGGACCTGAATTATGAAACAAAATATTCCCAGGGAGTAGATGTGGCTTCTATGGAGGCTGAATTAATCGCCAACATCCAGGGAGAAGTCCGGTTTGATTATGGAAGTAAAGCATTGTACGCAACAGATGCGTCCAATTACCGGCAGGTTCCTTTAGGAGTTGTTCTTCCAAAAACAGAGGAAGATATAATTAATACCGTTGCAATTTGCCGGAAATATCACGCACCGTTATTATCAAGAGGCGGCGGCACCAGCCTCACAGGTTCTTGTTGTAATGTGGCCGTGGTAATGGATATGACTAAATATTACAACAAGGTTTTAAAAATTGATAAAGAGAAAAAAACAGTAACTGTCCAACCCGGAATTGTGTTGGATGAAATGCGGAAAGCAACCAAAAAGGCAGCTAATCTCACTTTCGGACCTGACCCTGCAACTCATAGCCATTGTGCTATTGGAGGAATGTTGGGCAATGATTCCTGCGGTATTCATTCCGTGATGGCACAATTTTACGGATACGGCGCACGTACCGCCGATAATACCGAATCGCTCACCATTCTTACTTACGATGGCATCAAAATGAAGATAGGCCCGACATCTGATGATGAATTAAAAAAGATAATACAAGAAGGCGGAAGAAAAGGAGAAATTTATCAGCAATTAAAAGATTTACGAGATAAGTATGCTGATAAAATAAAAGAAAAGTTTCCGAATATTCCCCGGCGTGTTTCAGGGTATAACCTGCCATCACTCCTACCCGAACAGGGTTTTAATGTAGCCCAGGCAATTGTGGGTTCTGAGGGAACCTGTGTTGTTATTCTGGAAGCAGAAATGAAATTAATGCCCGAACCTCAGGCACGTTCATTGTTAGTCTTGGGATATCTTGATGTATATGCTGCCGGTCATGCCTGTCCTGGAATAATGAAACATAAGCCCATTGGACTCGAGGGTTTCGATGATTTGTTGATTCAGTTTATGAAAGATAAAGGTTTGGATTTAGATGATCTGCCACTATTGCCAAAAGGCGGAGGCTGGTTGCTGGCAGAATTTGACGGGAAAGACAAAACAGAATCTGATAACAAGTGTAAGGACCTGATGGAAGAATTAAAGAAAGTGGACAATGCGCCCAACATGAGTCTTTTTGATGATCCGGACCAGGAACAAAAACTTTGGGAAATAAGAGAAGCAGCGCTGGGTGCTATTTCGTTCGTGCCAGATAAACCGGATATGTGGGCAGGGTGGGAAGATTCTGCGGTTCCACCGGAAAAAGTGGGGGATTATTTAAAAGATTTGAGGGATTTATTCAACAAGTACGGATTCAAAGCTTCAATGTATGGCCACTTCGGGCAGGGTTGTATCCATTGTCGTATTTCATTTGACTTAGTAACAGAAGAGGGAATCGAAACCTATAAGAAATTTACGGAAGAGGCTTCTCACTTGGTGGTAAGGTATGGCGGATCTCTTTCCGGAGAACATGGCGATGGCCAATCAAGAGGAAGCCTGCTGGAAATCATGTATGGCAAAGAGATTATGCAGGCTTTTCATGAATTCAAATCCATCTGGGATCCCCAGTGGTTGATGAATCCCGGAAAAGTGATTGATAGTTATGGCCAATTAGCAGATTTAAGAATGGGGCCTAACTACAATCCACCAACGCCCAAAACCCATTTTCATTTTATGGATGATGATGACAAAGGAAGTTTTTCGCGCGCCACGCTCCGGTGTGTAGGTGTAGGTAATTGCCGGCAGCACGAAGGAGGAACGATGTGCCCAAGTTATATGGTAACACGTGAAGAAAAAGACAGCACCCGTGGCCGCGCGCATTTGCTTTTTGAAATGCTAAACGGGAACGTAATTAAAGACGGTTGGAACGATGAATACGTAAAAGAATCGCTTGAACTTTGCCTTGCATGTAAAGGATGCAAAGGAGATTGCCCGGTCAATGTAGATATTGCAACGTTGAAATCAGAATTTTTATCTCATTACTATGAAAAGAATCAACGGCCTGCTTCTGCTTTCGCTTTCGGATGGATTTATTGGTGGTCGCGTTTGGCTTCCGTAATACCAGGCGTTGTAAATTTTGTGACGCATGCGCCTATTTTAAAAAATATTTTAAAATCTTCCGTCGGTGTAACACAAAAAAGAACCATTCCTTCTTTTGCGCAACAAACTTTTAGAAACTGGTTTGGCAAACAGCAAAAAAGGAATACCGATAAACCAAAAGTTATTTTATGGGTTGATACCTGGAATAATTTCTTTAAGCCAGAAACACTGGTAGCAGCGTTGGAAGTCTTAGAGGTAGCGGGTTTCCAGGTCATCATTTCCCAAAGAGTTATTTGTTGTGGCCGCCCTTTATATGATTTTGGTATGTTGGATAAAGCCAAAGATATGTTACTCCAAATTCTGGATACGTTGCGCGACGAAATCAGGGCAGGAACTCCTGTTGTTGGTTTAGAGCCGAGTTGTGTTTCTGTTTTCAGGGATGAAATGTGCGATTTGCTTCTGGGAAATCAGGATGCGAAAAGATTAAAGGCTCAAACTTTTACACTTGCTGAATTCCTTGAAAAAAAGGCGCCTGATTTTAAAATTCCACAATTAAAAAGAAACGCCATTGTTCAGGCCCACTGCCATCATAGGGCAATTATGAAAATAGACAGTGAAGAAAAGTTATTAAAAAAGATAGGGCTCGATTACCAGGTTTTGGATTCAGGATGTTGTGGAATGGCCGGTTATTTCGGATACCTGAAGGGCGATAAATACGAGGTGTCTGTTAAAGCCGGAGAGCGAGTTTTGTTGCCTGCGGTCAGAGGTGCAGACAGTAAAACGCTCGTCATCAGCAATGGATATAGCTGCCGCGAACAAATAGAACAATTGACCGACAGAGAAGGTATGCACATCGCCCAGGTATTACAAATGGCCTTGCATGAAAATGGCGAATCTGAAGATAATGCTGATGCATTTCCAGAAAGAAAATATGTAGATGGGATGAAATTACATTCTGTGGGTCTCACTGCAAAGCGAGCAACGGTAATGGTTTCATTGATTGGGTTGGTAGCAGTGAGCTGTTTATTGCTGGCAAAAAAAAGAAATAAAAGAGTTAAAAAGTATCACTGATGGCGAGAGGAGAGAAAAATAAGAAAGTAGTTTAAAAGTTGGTTTACTGTTAAGCGCATTTGTTCATAAAAAAACATTCGACATGTTTATATTTTATAATGGTTACTACTTCGGAGGGATGCACATTATTTGGTGGATCATCTGGATACTTTTTATCCTCTGGGTTTTTGTTACACCTTTCTTTTATGGTAGTGTAAGAAATAGAGACACCGCTTATGATATTCTCAGGAAGCGATTTGCAGCAGGAGAAATAACCAAAGAAGAATACCAGGAAGCTAAAAAGGTTCTTGAAGATAAGTTTAATAAAAGCAAAGTGTAGTGGATTAATTTTCATTTACTCTTAATTCGTAAGAATGGCATTCTGACTAAATTAACTTTTTAAAAAATAGAAAATGGCAAAAGAAAAAAGCACATTCAAAACAATACCTGATGGTACGCCAGTAACCTGGCATTACAGAAGCGCCATAGGGCATGGAACCGTGATAGGTATCCATAAAATGGGTACTAACGCAGACAACACAATGTACTCTATTAAAGAAACAGACCATCATCCGGGCGAACCTGACGTTTTGCATCATACTGGAAAGGCGCTATCCATAGTACATAAGGATAAATAAAAAATTGGTTTGTCTTTTATCAACTATTTAAAATGATTGAGCTATGTTCTATTATAATAATTATTGGGGAATGAATTTTTTCTGGTGGATAATTTGGATAATTTTCGTGATTTGGATTTTTACAAGGTGGGGTCGCGGACACACGAGAGACACATCTTATGATATCCTCAGAAAACGGTTTGCTTCCGGGGAGATAACTAAAGAAGAATACCAGGAGGCGAAGAGAATTCTTGAAGAAGACTTTCAAAAAATTTCCAGAGAGAACAAAGTGTAAACATTGGGTAAAAAAGTAAAAGAAATGATTATGAACAACGGTGAAAATTTTTCACAAAAGATAGGAACAGCCATTGGTACCGGTCTCATAGCGGGATTAGCAGGCACGTTTGCAATGACCGTTTCCCAAATGATAGAAATGAAAATTACCGGACGTGAAGGAAGTGATACGCCTGCGAATGCAGTACGGGAAGTGCTTGACATTAAGCCGGTAACTGAAAGTAAATCTAAAAAAGTTTCTAACGACGTGCATTGGGTTTATGGAACCAATTTAGGAGTTGTGCGTGGCGCGTTTAGCCTTGCTGGGTTAAGAGGATGGGCCGCGACTGCTGTTCATTTTGTTTCAATATGGGGAGGGGAAATGATGCTGCTGCCTGCCTTAAGAGTAGCACCGCCGGTTACAAAAGAAAGCCCTAAAAGCATAGCAATAGATGGATTGCATCACTTGGTGTATGCTGTTGCAGCAGGCATTGTATTCGATTCTATCAATAAACAAAAGCCCTGCGAAAGAATAGTAAAAAATTGTACTTCAAACAAAAAAAGAAAGAAATGAAAAAAGACTTTAAAGGAAAGACAGTAGTAATCGCGGGAGCCTCTGCAGGTTTGGGAAGAGCGATGGTTAGGGAATTTGCAAAACACGGAGCCAATGTAGGAATGATCGCACGAGGAATGGACGGCTTGAGAGCGGCAAATGACGAGGTTCAAGAGTTGGGTGGTCATGGCTATATAGCACAAGCGGACGTGTCTAACGCAGAAGAAGTAGACGACGCGGCGCAGAAAATAGAAGATCATTTTGGAACAATTGATGTCTGGATAAATAACGCCATGGTAAGTGTCTTCGGGCCTTTTAAAAAAATGGAAATGAAGGATTTTGAACATGTTACTGATGTTACCTATCTCGGCCAGGTGTACGGAACTTCAGCAGCGCTAAAAAGAATGATCCCCAAAGACAAAGGAACTATTATTTTAATTGGGTCTGCATTAGCTTATCGCGGTATTCCGTTGCAGTCTGCTTATTGTGGCTCCAAACATGCGATTCATGGCTTTTTTGAATCGTTGCGTAGCGAATTGATTCACGACAAAAGCAATATTAAACTGAGCATGGTTCAAATGCCTGCCATGAACACCACTCAATTTGGTTGGGTAAAAAGTTATTTAAAAAACAAACCCAAACCAATGGGCAGAATTTTTGAACCTGAGGTAGCTGCCAAAGCGGTCGTGGATGTAGCAAGGAACCACCAACGGGAATTGTATGTAGGCTATCCGACTGTGGAAACCATATGGGGAAACAAAGTATTACCCGGGTACCTGGATAATTATCTTGCAAAAACAGGATTCAAAGGTCAGCAAACCAATCAACCGGAAGATGCTGACAGGCAAAATAATTTATGGCAGCCTGTTCCCGGAGATCATGGCGCACGCGGACCTTTCGCCGCCGAATCCTGGAATTCCAGTCCTGAAGTGTGGATGGCTACTCATAAAAAAACAACATTGGGAATGCTTGCAGGTCTTGCAATGGGCGTAACTGCCGCAGTTATTTTAAAAAATAGAAACTAATCAAAATAAAATGGCAATAGGAAAAAAAATATGGGCAATTGCAGAAGGATATATTCCGGGCTACAGTAATGGGCCGCCGCCCGACTTTATAAGTCATGAAGCGGCATGCATTTTAAACACGTGTGATGGTTCCCGCACGACGAACAAAACATATGCGGTTTAATAATTTGACCGACCCGCAACCGGTTCCTTTAGAAACCAATTATTCCAGTGTTTTTATCTCAGACCAGCCGATTGTATTACAATATACCCGGTTGGATTCAAGACAAAATGCGAATGCTTTAATAACAACGATAGCTTACACGGAATAAAACCTGTGAGGTTTTCAAAGCAATAAACGAACCCCGCCTGGCTATGTCATTCGGACAAGAAATAATATGGATTTTAAATTAAAAAATAATGATGAGCAGAAAACGTACAGAGAAGTTAATGGCTGGGTATTTAAACAGAGAGATGGATATCGACTCAGCGATTCCACTAATAAAAATATAAATTAATTTTATGTCGAATAACAGAACACCTCCCGGTGCGCCAGGGGGTTCACCCCGCTGGACATCGAGCGCCAAATCCGGACTCGGAAAATCTTTTGACGGTTCATCAAACGTCATATTTACCCTAAGTTACGGTATTTTGGATGAAATATATTATCCGAGTGAAGATATCGCCAGTACCAGGGATATGGAATTTCTTGTTACCGACGGCAAGGATTTTTTTTCGGAAGAGAAACGAGACACCGATCATTCCATTGAATGGATTGGGGACGGCATTCCGGCTTTTAAAATTGTAAATACCTGCAAAGAAAAAAGATACACGATTGAAAAGGAAATCATAACGGATCCCTGGAGAGAAACCGTATTGCAAAGAGTACGATTCAAAGCAACCAAAAAGGGCGATAAAACTAAGTATAAAATCTTTTTACTATTAGCGCCGCATCTAAACGATAAAGGGGGAAATAATGACGGGTGGATAGCAGATTATAAGGGAATTCCCATGCTGTTTGCCAACCGCAACGGCATTACGCTGGCAGTTGCCTGTTTCTATGCAGACTTTATCAAAAGATCCGTCGGTTATGTAGGCACTTCAGATGGATACACGGACATACAACAGCACAAAACAATGGAATGGCAGTATTCAGAAGCTCACATTGGAAATGTAGCCCTTACCGCCGAAATTGATATTTCGAAAACACAGGAGTTTGTAATAGCCATAGGCTTTGGCGTAAAACAAGAAGATGCAGCGCACCATGCGTGGGCAAGTTTATTGGATGGCTATGATACCGCCAGAGAAGCGTATATCAACGGCTGGAAAAAATTTCAAGAAAAGCTACATAGTGTAAGATCAGATAAAAATACAATTGGTAAACATTTTCGTACGAGCGCTGCCGTTTTAAACATACATCTGTCTAAAAAATTTCCCGGTGGTGTAGTCGCCAGTCTTTCCATACCATGGGGAGAAGCAAAAGGAGACAGCGATAAAGCCGGTTATCACCTGGTGTGGCCGAGGGATTTGGTAGAGACTTCAGGTGGCTTTGTAGCTTTAGATTCAAAAGATGAAGCGATCCAAATACTCAACTACCTGATGGCTACACAGGAAGCTGATGGTAAATGGAGTCAGAATTTGTGGTTGGGCGGAAAGCCGAATTGGACCGGTTTGCAAATGGATGAAATTGCTTTGCCAATTGTTTTGGTAGATAAATGTTTTCATGATAAAAAAACCAGCCCGGAAAGATTAAAAAGATATTGGCCCGGATTAAAAAAAGCACTTTCTTTTTTAATCATTCACGGCCCTTATACCCAACAAGACCGGTGGGAAGAAGAACCAGGATTAACCGCCTTTACCTTAGCAACAGAAATAACCGCTTTGTTAAGCGCAGCACATCTTGCAGAAATAGATAAGGATGCGAAAATGGCGCAATATTGCCGCGAAACTGCAGATTACTGGAATGAACAAATTGAAAAATGGACTTACGTTACTGATACACCACTTTCAAAAGAGGTAGGCGTAGATGGGTATTATATGCGCACCAATAATACGCAGCAGCCGGCTGAGGAGGTAAAAAATAATGTGCTAAAAATAAAGAACCGCAACGAAGATAACGGCAAAATGCATTTATGGGAATTGATTTGCGTCGATGCTTTGGCCCTGGTAAGATTTGGTTTGCGCGCAGCTGACGATCCTAAAATATTAAATACCATAAAAGTAATTGATGCAAAATTAAAAGTAGATACACCCAACGGACCTTGCTGGCATCGCTATGCAAATGACGGGTATGGTGAGGATGAAAATGGGAATCCATTCTCAGGCAATGGTAAAGGAATAGGAAGAGCGTGGCCATTATTAGCCGGCGAACGGGCACATTATGAAATAGCTGCAGGCAATATGCCATACGCAAAAGAGATCCTAAAATCAATGGATAAATTCGCTAACAACGGTCTCTTCTCTGAGCAAATTTGGGATACAAATGATATTCCTGAAAAAGAATTATTTTTCGGCCAACATTCCGGTTCCGCGATGCCTTTGGTCTGGGCTCATTCTGAATATATTAAACTGTGCAGCTCCATAAAAGACAAGAAAATTTTTGACAGATCAGATCACAATGTGGACAGGTATATTAAAAATAAAGCAACATGTGCTTTTGTGGTTTGGCGATTTTCATGGCCTTGTAAAAATATTCCGAAGAACAAAAATCTCAGGATCGAATTACTTGCAGTAGCAAATGTACATTGGTCTTTGGACAACTGGAAAACATGCCATGATACGGAAACCTCGGATACAAAATTAGGAATCCATCTCGTGGACATTGATTTAAAAAAATCCCTTTCTGAGGAAATACAGTTTACCTTTTTCTGGAAAAAGGCCAATCATTGGGAAAATAAAAATTACCAGGTTCCTATTTTGAAAAAATAATTTCCCGGGTCCGAAGAAAATAAAAATGATAAAAAAAGAATGAGTTTGAATGATGATATTCCGTTTGGCAGCAGTTCCAACCCATCTTCATGGAGCAAAAGAGTGCCGCTTTTAATACTGGCGTCAGTTGGCTTTCTGATTGCTTTATATTTAGGTTTGTATCAGCTCCATGTTTTTGAAAATGTCTGGGAACCTTTTTTTGGAAATGGAACCAACGCAGTTGTAAAGTCTTCGTTTTCCCGTTCACTTCCTATTCCAGACGGGCTTATAGGAGCGTTTGGCTATTTATGCGATATCGTTTTAGTTTCCATCGGTGATCATGTGAGGTGGAAAACAAAACTGTGGATTGTAATTTTATATTCGATTCTTGTTGGGATGATGGGATTCGTAAGCATTTTACTAATTATACTTCAGCCTGTTGTTTTGCATACATGGTGCACTTTGTGCCTTGCCTCCGCTGTTCTTTCCCTCAGCATGGTAATACCCGCGATGCAGGAATTATCGGCTTCCCTGCACTTAATAAAAGCCAAACGAAGTAGCGAAACATTTTGGGAAGCGGTCAGGGAAAATTAGCCAGGTTCGTCGTTGGAGAAATTAAATAAGGGAAAGCAAAACCCAAATTTTTAATTTCTTTTTTATACTTTGCGCCAACAGTAAAGCAATCTGCCTACTGGCAAAGGCAAGTAAAAACGGGTGATTTATATTTTGCGAATAGTGGGCTTCATCGGTTTGAGAAACAACTTTGGCAATTTAAGAACGTTAAAACAAAACAAATTAACCGTCAATTAAAAATAATAGTCTATATTCAAAATCCTCTCAACATTAAAAAAATTCAATGATCGATCTTTTTGGCGCTCCTAAAATTAATCTTGACAACCTCGAGCAATTAACTGCTAAATCTCCTAATATTATTATTTGGGCAGCGCCCGTGATGTTTTTCTTTGTTTTAATAGAATGGTATGTCTCCTACCGGCAGCAAAAAAATATTTACAATAAAAAAGAAACAGTTGCCTCTATCCTTGTGGGGCTTGGAAATGCGTTTGTGTCTTTTCTCTTGAAAGCAGTTTTGTTATTAGCCGTGGTTTTTGTGTATAATCTTGTTCCGTGGCGCATGTCTTTTAACTGGTGGACGTTCATTCCTTGCTATATTATCTTTGACTTTTGTAGCTATTGGGCTCATAGAGTGTCACACATACAGAGGTTTTGGTGGGCTACGCACGTGCCACATCATAGCGCAGAAGACTACAACCTTACGGTTTCTTTTCGACTAAGTTGGGTACAACACATCAAGATTATTTTTTTTATTCCCGCGGCCTTATTCGGATTTCATCCTATCATTTTTTTTGTTACCAACCAGATCGCTGTACTATTCCAGTTTTGGGTACACACAGAATATATTAAAAAACTTCCCAAATTTATAGAGTATGTTTTTGCCACGCCTTCCAATCATCGCGTGCATCACGGATCGCAGGAGAAATATATCAACAAAAACTATGGTGCCACCTTTATCCTATGGGATCGTATGTTTGGTACTTTTGAACCTGAAGGAGAAAAGGCTGAGTATGGGCTTACGCACCCGCTTCCAAATAAAGGAAATCCAATTTATGTCAACTTTCATGAGTTTATTGATATATGGCATGACGTAAGCAAGGCAAAAGGATTTAAAAGAAAATTTTTCTTCCTTTTTGGTAATCCAATTGCTGTGGCCAGATATAAAGATAAAGAGAGTGAAAATCTGCCTGATATCGCTATTCAAAAAAAATCAATAGCAAGAAATGCCGGAATTTCAAATATTAGACGGGTGGTAGCTGAATAGAAATTTCATTTTCAATTCAGGAACGTTTAATGGCACGAATGACGACTATGTTTAACAATTAATTACCTGATAGAATCATCAAAAAATTTCCATGTTACTAAACTTTTAATTCTAAGCTGGTTTTTCAATCTCAAACTGACCGAATTCAGGGAAATTCTTAACTTTGCGCATTAAATAATTTGTTATGATAAAAACAGGCAATACGGTGGTAAGTATTTATACCGAAATGACCCCTAATCCAGACACAATGAAGTTTGTGGCCAATAAACTTTTATACCCGGGCAAGAGCGTGGATTTTCAGAGTGAAGAGACAGCATCCGCTTCGCCGCTGGCTATGCAGTTGTTTGCGTTCCCCTTTATAAAAGCGGTTTTCATCGCTAGTAATTTTGTAACCCTTACCAAAACTGATGAAACCGAAGACTGGCAGGATGTAATTCCTTCAGTGAAACAATTTTTGAAAGAATATCTTGAAGAGGGCAATGAGATTATTAATGAAGAGGAACTCGCAAATAGGAAAACAGAAAGTACAAACATAGTGAGCGCGGATGATGACGACGTAGTAAAGAGAATAAAAGAATTACTGGAAAATTATGTAAAGCCTGCAGTTGAAATGGATGGTGGCGCCATACAATTTTTAAGTTATGATAACGGAACGGTGAACCTAATGATGCAGGGAAGCTGCAGTGGGTGCCCTTCTTCAATGATCACCTTAAAAGCAGGAATTGAAGGAATGATGAAAAGAATGATTCCGGAGGTGAAGGAGGTGGTAGCCGAATCAAAATAATAAGATTTGGAATTTCTGTTCCACGTTGTAAATTAAGTTTAAAGCATTCCTTTTCAGGGGTGCTTTTTTTATATGTTAACATCACCCCAGAAGCAGTGAACAAACAAATAGACTCTTTTTTTATTTTAAATCCGACAAAGATTTCTCAAGTGAAAAAGCAGCTTATGAAGCTGCTTTTTAAGAATGATTTATTTTCGTATTTAAAGAAGTTAATGAATACCGTGCATTTTCTTAATTAATGTTTTGTTCAGTCCAAACATAATTAAGCCCGCCAGAATCGGAAGAATAGTAAAGATCATAAAGAAGATTGAGATAGAGTACTGTTGAGTTATACTATCTATGAGGCTTCCCGTAAATCCAGCCAATGTATTTGCGATGAAAGTAGCTACAAACCAAATTCCAAACATCAATCCCACGATTTTCACTGGCGAAAGTTTACTGATGTAAGATAATCCTACCGGTGAAACACAAAGCTCACCCATGGTATGAAAAAGATAGGCAAGGATTAACCACACCATACTTACAGAAGCTGTTTGAGCGCCCCGTGCGATAGGTAATCCCCCATAGGCAAGAATGGCAAAGCCAATACCGAGCAAAATCAATCCTATTCCGAATTTTACCGGGCCTGACGGATTGAGTTTGCTTTCCCATATTTTAGAAAATAATGGTGCAAGCGCGATGATGAAAAATGAATTTAGAATTCCAAACCATGAAGCGGGCACTTCGGCCACCGGAGCTGTAAATTCTTTGTCCAACATCCAGAAAATTAGCCCCTAGATAATTACAAAACTTATTCCCAGGAAGATATTAGACAGCGCATATTTTTTGAAAGTCTTTTTAAAAAGATTGATGAGCACAATGGTGAGAATGATCATCGGAACAACCACCAGGAGTGAATTTGCCCACCTAAAAATGGAAGCGCTGTTACCCGATAACACCCGGTTGGTATAATCTTTTGCAAAAATCGTCATGGAGCCACCAGCCTGTTCAAATGCCATCCAGAAAAAGATGGTAGAAATGGAGAAAACAAGGATCACGATGATTCTGTCCCGGATAATTTTTTTAGACAAATGGCTTTCTTCGGCTAATTCTTCGGTTACCGGATTTTCGTGCGGATTTATTTTAGAAAGCGCTTCTTCTTTTTTGGGCGAAAGCCCTATTGACCCAAATATTTTTTGAGCAAATGCAAATTGAAGCATTCCAAGAAACACGAAGATGCCCGCCAATCCAAATCCATAACTCCACCCAATTTTTTCGCCGATATAGCCACACAATAAAATGCCGAGAAATGCACCGGCATTAATTCCCATATAAAAAATTGTGTAAGCCGAATCCTTTTGTGCTCCTTCATTGCTGTATAATTGTCCCACAATCGAAGAAATATTTGGTTTAAATAACCCATTACCAATAATAAGGCAGACAAGACCTGTATAAAAAAAAGCGTGCGTTTCTGCTGCCATACACGCATGGCCGATCGTCATAATTAAAGCACCCAGAATGACCGCCTTTCTGTAGCCTGTGAATTTATCCGCTATCCATCCGCCGATGATTGGCGTCAAATAAACCAAACCTGTATAAACTGCATAAAGCTGAAGCGCTTCTTTTCTGTCCCATCCCCAGCCACCACCAGTTAAGGAGGTCACAAGAAACAGCACTAATAAAGCGCGGATTCCGTAGTAACTAAACCTTTCCCACATTTCCGTAAAGAATAAAATGAATAGCGCGGGTGGGTGCCCTTTTTGTTCAATGGCTTGTTGCATTTAGTTTTGAATTTTATAATGAAAAATAATTTTCTTTAAGAGTTTGTAAAATACAGGATAAATATCAAATAACCTCCCATTGCATGCGGCGAATTCCAGGCCGGATTTTTAGGATAATAAAACGGTAAGTTTCATAACTTGCCAACTCTTTTTTAATCGTTTAAAATAACAAAATTTTGAAAATTCTTATTCTCGGTTCTGGTGGCAGGGAACACGCCTTTTGCTGGAAAATAAGCCAAAGTACATTATGTGACCAATTATTTATTGCACCCGGAAACACTGGTACTGCACAGTTCGGAGAAAATATACCAATTGATTTCAATGATTTTGAACGAATAAAAGAGGTATGTATTAGCAAGGAAATAGAAATGGTGGTGGTGGGTCCTGAAGAACCTTTGGTGAAAGGCATTTATGATTTTTTTAAAAACGATGATTTTTTAAAAAATATTATCATCACAGGGCCTTCCACATTCGGAGCACAATTAGAAGGAAGCAAAACTTTCGCAAAAGACTTTATGCAAAGGCATCAGATACCAACGGCAAAATATGGAGAATTTAGTGTTGCAAATTTTGATAGCGGATTGGAATATATAAAAAGTCATCCGTTGCCTATTGTATTAAAGGCAGACGGACTGGCTGCCGGAAAAGGTGTCATTATTTGTAATACCCGTGCAGAGGCAATGGATGAATTTGAATTGATGATACAGCAATCAAAATTTGGTGATGCGGGAAAAAAAGTGGTAGTTGAAGAATTTTTAGATGGAATAGAAATGAGTGTTTTTGTTCTTACGGATGGAAAAAATTATGTGTTGTTGCCAGAAGCAAAAGATTATAAAAAAATCGGTGAGGGCGACAAAGGATTAAATACAGGCGGAATGGGTGCAATAAGCCCTGTGCCTTTTGCAACGGAACATTTTATGCAAAAAGTAAAAGATAAAATAATAGAGCCAACCATAAATGGATTTCAGCAGGAAAAAATTGATTACAAAGGATTTATTTTTTTTGGTTTGATTAAAGTAGGTGAAGAACCAATGGTCATTGAATACAACTGCCGGATGGGTGATCCTGAAACTGAAGTGGTGTTGCTTCGTTTAAAAAATGACCTGGTAGAATTATTCGTTGCGATGGATGAGCAGAAGCTGGATGAGCACACAATTGAAATCAACAAAGATATGGCAGCAACGGTGGTGGCAGTAAGTGGCGGTTACCCGGAAGAATACCAAAAAGGAATACCAATCAATTTTGCTTATCTGGAAAATCCTGTGGCAATTAAGCACATTGATGAAGATGGCGGAGTCGTGGTTTTTCATGCAGGTACTAAGCAAGTGAATGATCAGGTAGTCACCAACGGAGGCAGGGTGTTGGCCGTTTCGTCTGTTGCAGGCTCCCTGGGTGATGCGATAGAACTTTCAAAATCGATATTAGAAGAAATATATTTTGAAGGCATGTATTACAGGAAAGATATTGGGTATGAGTTTGTAGATTGAATTTTTCTGAAAGATATTATTAGCTGTAAACGCCTGTCCGGCTTTGACGGGAAGTTTTGTGAAGGATTTACAATTCGAGCCTTATGCAGTCTGGCATTGACTTCGCCAGGTTAAATCAAAAACCAAAATCTGCGAAAATTATTCATTTACTGTGGTGTAAACATCTGCTGTCGAAAGTCTTATCCTGCATTTATTTTTGCTCCCAACTTTCAAAATTCAAAAATCACTGATATAAATAATTTTCACTTTAAAACAATTTGCAATTTTTAATTGCGTTCATATAAAAACCTTCAATAGTAAAAGGTTGTAATTCCAAATTATTTCCACAACTTTGCGGGCATTAGTAATTTTTCAATACCTCAAATAAAACATGGGACTTTTTAATTTTTTCACGCAGGAAATTGCCATTGATCTTGGTACTGCCAATACCCTTATAATTCATAATGATGTAGTGGTTGTAAATGAACCTTCCATTGTAGCACTGGATCGAAACAATCCCAAAAACATCTTGGCGGTGGGTAAAAAGGCACTGATGATGCATGAAAAAACCCATGAAAGTATCCGCACTGTTCGTCCGCTAAAAGATGGTGTAATTGCTGATTTCAACGCTGCTGAATTGATGATCCGTGAGATGATCAAAAAAATATACGCTAAAAAACCTTTATTTCCTCCAAGCTGGCGCATGATGATTTGCATCCCAAGCAGCATTACCGAAGTAGAAAAACGTGCGGTAAGAGATAGTGCAGAACAGGCAGGTGCCAAAGAAGTTTATCTTTTGCATGAGCCTATGGCAGCGGCTTTGGGTATTGGTATTGACGTAGAAGAACCGGTTGGAAATATGATAATTGATATTGGAGGTGGAACTACAGGAATTACGGTAATCGCATTGGCTGGTATAGTTTGTGATCAATCCATCAGGGTGGCAGGCGATGAATTTACTGCAGATATTATGGAAGCTTTGCGCCGCTATCACAGTCTTTTGATTGGTGAACGCACTGCCGAGCAAATAAAAATTCAGATAGGCGCGGCAATGAAAGACATTGATAATCCTCCGGATGATATGCCGGTTAATGGCCGTGACTTGGTAACAGGAATTCCTAAACAAATAATGGTAAGCTACCAGGAAATAGCCGAAGCGCTCGATAAATCTATTTTCAAAATAGAAGAAGGAATATTAAAAGCATTGGAAACTACGCCGCCCGAACTCGCCTCAGATATTTATAGAAGAGGCTTATACCTTACCGGCGGCGGCGCTTTGCTTCGCGGTTTGGATAAAAGATTGGCTGCGAAGATTAAATTACCTGTTCACATTGCGGACGATCCGTTAAAAAGTGTGGTTCGTGGTACGGGTCTTGCCCTGAAACATTATGACAGGTATCCTTTTGTGATGAGATAATTTTTTGAAATATTAATCGGTCTAATGGTTTTTACTTCAATGAATATTAAATTTGCAGGATAAATATTTTGAATTCCATTAAATCGCTGTTTTTTACTGCAGCCTGGATAAAATCATGCGCAACATTTTTATTTTTATCCGCATTTACTTTACTTTCATTTTTTTCCTGATTCTGATGGGTGTATCATTCTACATGATATTCAGCTACAACCGTTACCATCATGCAGTATATTCGGCAACAGCCAATGAAATTACAGGAGGCATTGACAAAAAAATTAATACTGTTCAATATTACTTTCAACTAAAGAGAACGAACGACTCTCTTGTAAAAGCCAATGAAGCGCTGTATAATAAACTAAGACAGGATTATGAAATTCCGGACACTGTAAATAAAATAACTATTGATACTTTATTGGTCGATTCTATACAAACGCAACGAAAGTATTTATACATGCAAGCCAAGGTGGTTAATAATTCTGTAAATCAACCCAATAATTATATTGAATTGCATCGTGGAAGGCTGCAGGGAATCACTCCAGACATGGGCGTGATTGATATAGATAATGCAGTCGTTGGAACGGTAGTAGACGTAAGTAATAATTATGCGGTCGTCATGAGTTTATTGCATGAACAAAGCAACCTGAGCGCGAGACTTAAGAGAGGTGAAGAAACGGGTACTGTAGTCTACGACAGCAAAACTCCGGGTATTCTATACTTGAAAGATATTTCAAGATCTGCAAAAATTACTGCCGGAGATACGGTGGTCACCAGTGGTTTTTCAGACAAATTCCCGAGAGGGCTTACTATTGGATTTGTGAAAGATATAATTAACGATATAGGTAGTAGTACGTACACAGTGCGCTTAAAGCCAGCCGCAAATTTTGAAAATCTGCAGTATTCATATATTATTAACAATCTTCAAAAAGAGGAACCTGAGCAACTATTAAAGAAAGCGAAAAGTAAATGAGCAACTTAATTAAAAATATAATTCGGTTTTGCCTTTTCATATTGGTGCAAGTTTATGTGCTTGACCAGATACCTCCTTTACACAGATTAGTAACCCCATATATTTATTTCCTGTTTATTTTATGGCTTCCCTTTAAGATGAACAGATTAGTGCAAATGTTGCTAGCATTTGCTTTAGGTTTTACGCTCGATTGCTTTACAAATTCGTTCGGCATTCATGCAGCGTCCTGTGTTTTAATAGCTTATTTACGCCCCTTTCTTATAAACATGCTTATTTCACAGGAAGGCGCTGAAAAGAATTACAATGAACCTTCCATACAAAGCCTGGGCTTTGCAGCTTATTTCACGTATGTAGCCATTCTAACTTTTGTACACCACAGTTTTCTATTCTTTATGCAGGCACTGCAAACCGGTGGATTTTTTTATTTTATTGTAAAAACCTTTACTTCTACTGCAATAAGTTTACTATTGATTCTGTTGATAGAGTTAATATTTGTGAGGAAGCAAAGATTTAGAACAAATACTGCTTAGACTTGTTAATTTTGTAGTTCAAGAACTTTTCAATCCTTATCACTTTCCGATTTAAATTGAGCTGTGTTTAATCAATCCCGAAAAAATATAATAATTGCAATGTTCCTTTTTATGGGACTTATCATTATTGCAAGGCTTTTCTCACTCCAGATTATTGATAAAAAATATTCTGTCATGGCTAATGAGCAAGGCCGATTCAGAAAGGTTTTATATCCCAACAGAGGGATTCTTTTTGATAGAAAAGGACGGGCGGTATTAAGAAACACAATCATTTACGATTTGATGGTAACGCCTTCCAAGTTATACAAAATGCATCTTGACACCGCGGACTTGTGCAGAATTTTAAATATAGATACTGCAGAATTCAGAAATAGGATTGTCACAGCTATTATTAAAAATAGAAGTTATCGGCCGTCAGTTTTTGAGTCTTCACTCTCGGAAGAAAAAATAGCCCGGATTAACGAGAGTATGTACAAACTCGTTCCTGCGTTCTATTTGCAGGAAAGACCTGTGAGAGATTACCCTTACGACGCGGCTGGCAATGTGCTTGGATACTTATCAGAAGTGAGTCCCGCATTCTTAAAGAGACATGAAAGCGAAGGTTATCAAATAGGTGATTACGCCGGCCAAACAGGACTTGAGCGCACGTATGAAAAAGTACTTATGGGGCAGCGCGGAATAGAATACTGGAAGAGAGATAATAAAAACCGACTTACTGATCATTTGGAAAACGGCAGGTATGATACGGCGCCTATTCCAGGTCAGAACCTGCACATGGCACTTGATATTAATTTACAGATGTTGGGTGAACATTTAATGGAAAATAAAGTGGGTTCTATTGTTGCCATAGACCCTAAGACGGGTGGCGTCCTTGCCATGGTAAGCACTCCTACTTATAAACCTAATTTATTAACTGGATCAGAACGGAGAAAACACTTTTCACAATTATTTCTCGACCCACGGCTTCCATTGTTTAATCGGGCAGTGAGCGCCACTTATCCACCCGGTTCTACTTTTAAAACCTTACAGGCATTAATTGGATTGCAGGAAGGAGTTATCACACCCCAGACGAGATTTTTATGTACGGGTGCGTTTTACGGATGTGGAAAGCCAATGGGATGTCTCGATCCCGGCAATTTTAATTTGAAAGAAGGAATCACCGTTTCGTGCAATACCTATTTCGCGAATGTAATGCAAAGATGTATTAATAATCCAAAATTCGACTCTCCGGATAGCGCATTGAAAGTTTGGGATAAATATATGTATGCTTTTGGATTGGGAAATAAACTGGGAATAGACATGCCGTCTGAAAGGGGTGGAATAATACCAACACCGAGAACGTATAACCGGATATATGGCGATGGGCATTGGAATTTTTGCACTTTCCGCTCGGTGAGTATTGGCCAGGGAGAGGTAACCGTAACCCCATTACAGATAGCCAACGAAATGGCGTATCTCGCTAACAAAGGTTGGTACATAAAGCCACACATGATAGATTCCATTGACGGAGGCGATAAATATGGCATGCTCGATTCATTCAAACTGCGCCATCACCCATTGAATATTCCGGATTCGATATTCGAGGCTGTCGCTGATGGAATGCAGGGAGTAATGGAAATAGGAACGGGAGCGGCCGCGAAAGTTCCAGGAGTCATTGTTTGTGGAAAGACAGGAACTGCGGAAAATTATTATAAAGGAGTAAAACAAAAAGACCACGCGTTATTTGCAGCTTTTGCTCCAAGAGACAATCCTCGTATAGCCATAGCCGTTATATGTGAGAATGCTGGTTTTGGAGCCACTTCTTCAGCGCCTATTGCCAGCCTTATGATAGAGCAATACCTTAAAGATTCCATTACTGAGCCCGATAGGAAGGCCAGGGTAGAAACAATTTCAAAACTAAACCTGATGCCTCCGCAGATTTTGGATGAAATAAGAAAAAAAGATTCTATCGATCACGCGAAAAAATCTAAACAACTTTTGAAGGAATCTGATATCGAGAATTTAAGCGATACAATGGGAATAGAACAAGACGATAATAGCAACACATTGGACGAACTAAATAAGGCTAACGAAGAACAGCCTTTAAACAATGACAGTCTGCCCGGAAAAAAAGAAGTTCAAAAAAATCACAATTTGAATGCTATATTACCTGACAAACAAAAAGAGGCTCACAAAAATGATTCTTCACACCAATAAATTCTTTAAAATTTAATGCGGGATCAGGCGATTATATCGAAAGGAATAGACTGGGTAACTGTTTGGCTTTATATCATTATGGTCACTATCGGTATCCTTTGTATCTTTTCTGTAGAATATCATGGAAGTAGTGATATCTGGATTAATATCATTGAGCTTAAGAAAAACTATGCTCGACAGCTATTATTTCTCGGTATTTCAGCAATTGTTGCGATTTTTATTTTGCTTACAGATAGCAAATTTTTTACGGCCACTGCCAATCTGAGCTACGTCCTCGGTATTCTTCTGATGATGGCCACTTTTGTTTTGGGAAAGGATATTAACGGATCAAAATCGTGGATTCCTTTAGGTTTTTTTAACCTCCAACCGGTAGAAACCTGTAAAATATTTACTGCACTTGCCTTAGCAAAATATTTATCAAGACCGGAAACAAATTTTAAAAATACAAAGTCGCAACTAATAGCTGCGGCCATAGCGTTAACGCCTGCTGTATTTTCTTTGTTCCAAAACGAAACAGGATTAGCCCTGGTTTATTTTGCATTTCTGATTCCCATGTATCGGGAAGGACTTCCGCCGGTTTACCTGATTGTTGGTTTCTCGTTTGCTGTGTTGGTGATAGCCACCATATTAGTTGAAAAAAATACGCTCGCAATTATTCTTACTGTAGTTGCCGCAGGCGCTCTTTATTTTTTGCGAAAGCAGATCAAAAGGGATAAAGGGGTATTAATAATTGTTTTAGGTTTATGGGGATTATGTGTAGGAATTCAAAGGTTTGCAGTGCCCTATATTTTTAAGCATGTACTGCACGAATACCAGGTAGAAAGAATAATGAACACTTTCGGTGTCGATTATGTTCCGGATGCTGAAACTGCAACACTGAATAAAGAAGATCTTGCAGAACAATCTAAAACAAAGAAGGCCACCAAGGCCAAAGAAAATTATAATGTAAAGCAGTCGAAAATTGCTATAGGCTCCGGCGGTTTATGGGGAAAGGGTTTTTTAAAAGGTACTCAAACGCAGGGGGACTTTGTTCCGGAGCAGCATACTGATTTTATCTTTACCTCCGTTGGTGAAAATTTTGGTTTCTGGGGAAGTAGTCTTGTGATTATCCTCTATATGTTATTCATGCTGAGGATTGTTTTTTTAGCCGAAAGGCAACGAAGTACTTTTAGCAGGGTGTACGCCTATAGCGTGGCGACCATTATATTTTTTCACGTATCTATTAACATCTGTATGACGATCGGCTTAGCTCCGGTTATCGGTATTACTTTGCCACTGATGAGCTACGGTGGCTCATCGTTATTAACTTTTACAATTCTGATTTTTGTATTGGTAAGGTTGGATGCAGACAGGCAAATGGTATTGCGTTAAATGTTTTTAAATTAATTTTGACCGGTAATTTTATTTTATCAAAAACTCTAATTCATTAGAGTTGCAAATCTTTTATAGGGATCCGGTCATGAAAATAATTCCACTGAGCGAAGGTGCATTTACGGTAGATCAATCAAAAAAATTTATTCCATTCAATATAGGAACAGACGACCTGCAGCAAAGAAATAAGGGAAGCATTTTAGTAGAGATCCAGCCCTTTGTAATTATTACCTCTAATGATATTTTGTTGCTGGATACCGGGCTTGGATTTGCGGATGAAAACGGTCAATTGCAAATTCATAAAAATCTCGCTGCTAACGGAATTAACGCTTCTGATATCACCAAAGTTCTTCTCTCTCACCTTCATAAAGATCATACCGGCGGAATCGCTCAACCCAACAAAAGGATTGTGAGTTTTGAAAATGCCACTTATTTTGTCAATAAAAATGAGTGGGAATATGCGATGCAAAAAGAGGGGTCATCTTATAGGAAAAATGATTTTTTACTGCTGGAGAAAAATGCAAGAGTAAATTTTACTGAAGGAAATGGAACCGTAGATGATTATATTCAATACGAGGTCACTGGTGCGCATTGTCCTTTTCACCAGGTATTTAAAATCGTTGAAGATGAGGAAGTTATTTTTTTCGGCGGAGACGTCGCGCCGCAATTACACCAGATGAAAAGCCGGTTTAAGGCCAAGTACGATTATGACGGAACGGCTGCTTTAGAACTTCGTCAAAGGTGGTGGCAACAAAGGGAAACAGAGAAATGGACTTTCCTTTTTTATCACGATATTAAATATCCGACTTACCAGTTTTAGAGCGAAAAAAAAAGGCCTGCCCTAAAAAGGGCCGGCCGTTGCTAACCTATGAAAAACACCTAGAGACAAATGTAGTAGAAATTTTACTTTAATCAATTTTTTAATAAAAAAAAGTTTGTAATTACAGAATCAGTTTATTATAACAACAACCAGAATTCTCATTTCAGTCGGCGGTTCAAAGGAGATAAATAAATACAATTCAAAAACACTGACTTCCCCCAACCATTCTTTTTGATTAACAAATGCCTTTATAGAATTTCTTTGAAAATATGCCTGGAATTCTGTCGGGCAAATACTTTTCCAGTGAATTAAATACCACAGTAAAAAGATTTTTATGTAAAATTATTATTTAATCATAAAGACCTTATAGCCTTGTATGTGGACGACGCTATTAGGTTTTCAACTGCAGAACTTTTTTTTGAAAATTGGTGAGCTAAGTTTATCTTAAACACCGATCAATTTTTAATAAAAAATCTATGGGGCACTTACCCGGGTTAATAGAAGACCTTGCGCTGATACTTATTGCTGCGGCAGTTACGACGCTGATATTCCGTCGGCTGAAACAGCCATTGGTATTGGGCTACATCATTGCCGGATTTTTGATAAGTCCGCATTTGTCGCTTACGCCTACCGTTGCCGATACCAAAAACATAGAAACCCTTGCAGAAATGGGCGTTATCTTTTTGTTGTTTAGCCTCGGCCTCGAGTTTAGTTTCAAAAAATTAATACGAGTTGGCGGTTCTGCTTCTATTACCGCTTTGATTGAAATTATTTTCATCATGATTGCAGGATTTTATCTCGGAAGATGGATGGGTTGGGGCCAAATGGACAGCCTCTTCCTGGGGGGCATGCTTGCCAGTTCTTCTACCATGATTACTATAAAGGCGTTTGAAGAATTAAAGATAAAAACCCAACAGTATGTGCGGGTGGTTTTTGGGGTGCTTGTCGTACAGGATATTTTAGTGGTATTGCTGATGGTATTACTTTCCACGGTTTCCGTTTCGCGCCAGTTCCAGGGCGCTGATATGGTTTTCACCCTTGCCAAGCTTATCTTTTTTTTAATTCTCTGGTTTATCACCGGTATCTTTTTATTGCCAAGCCTTTTACGATGGGCTAAAAAATTATTGGATGAAGAAACGTTGCTGATCCTCTCGCTTGGCTTGTGTCTTGGTATGGTGGTGGTAGCCACGCAGGCTGGCTTTTCTGCAGAACTCGGTGCTTTTATTATGGGATCTATTTTGGCAGAAACTACCAAGGCCGAAAAAATTGAGCACATCTTAAAACCTGTGAAGGACTTGTTTGGTGCTATATTTTTTGTATCAATAGGCATGTTAATAGACCCGCAAGCCATTATAGCCTACCGGTGGCCGGTGCTATGGGTTACGTTACTTACCCTTTTTGGAAAATTGTTTAGCACGGTATTGGGCGCTTTACTTTCGGGACAGCCACTGAAACAATCTATACAAGTGGGCATGAGTATGGCGCAGGTGGGTGAATTTACTTTTATTGTTGCCTCGCTCGGGCTAACGCTGGGCGTAACCAGTAATTTTTTATTTCCTATTGCGGTGGGCGCATCTGCCATTACCACTTTTACAACACCCTATATGATAAAATTTTCAGAGCCGCTTTATCAATTTGTCGAAAAAAGAATGCCCGCAAGCTGGCTGCGAAGCTTGCATAACTATTCGTCAAGCACGCAAAATATACAAGCAGAAAACAGGTGGAAAACTGTTATGATGTCTTACATGAATATTATCGTTTCTAACGGAATCATTTTGCTGGCACTTATGTTGATTACCGTTAAATTTTTTATTCCCGTTTTAAACAATAATATTGATAACAATCTTTTGCGAAGCGTGATAGCGCTTGTGGTAACACTTGGGGTAGCCTCTCCATTTTTGTGGGCATTAATGGCCCGGAAGCCCGATAATACAGCTTATAAGGAACTTTGGTTACAGAAAAAATACAGTCGTGGTCCATTGCTGATACTTGAAATTTCGAGAGTGGCGGCAGGCATATTATTAATCGGCTTTTGGGTCGACAGGTTATTTACCACCTCCATTGCAATAATGATTGCCGTACCGTTGATCGTCATTGTTTTGGTTTTATTCTCCAATAATATACAACACTTTTATCAACGCCTCGAAGGAAGATTTTTAAGCAATCTGAATGCCCGGCAGATCGAAGAGAAACGTAAACTACTGGAGGAGGAAAATTATAGAAAGCGACTAAAGCCCCAATCAGACCTCTCTCCATGGGATGCACACATGATAGGTCTGGAAGTAAACCCACACGCAGGGTATATCGGCAAAACACTTGCTGAACTTGCATGGCGCGAAAAATATGGAATCAACATTGCCTATATAAAACGCGGCGACAATTTAATATACGCTCCCAAACGCGACAACAGACTTCTTCCGTTTGACGATGTAGGCATCATTGCTACTGACGATCAGATGCAAGAATTCAAGCTTGTTTTTGAAGAAGCGGGGAGTATCGAAATTAATGAAAGAGGGATTGAAGATATTATTTTGCAAAAAATAGTGGTAGATCGAAACAACCGGCTGAAAGATCAAACCATACGAAGTTCGGGAATCCGCGAGCGTACAAACGGACTGGTAGTTGGCATTGAAAGAAAGGAAAATCGAATTTTAAATCCCGATTCGGATACAAAATTTGAATGGGGCGATATCATCTGGATAGTGGGGGACCGAAAGAAAATAAAACGATTGAATGAGGTAGAAAACGGAGTTGATTTATAATTTTTGAAATGCCGGGACAAACTTAAAATGCAATCTTCGTCCGCATTATACCAATAGGAATTATAATTTAGTCCAAAAATGATCTAAGAAGATATAGGGGAACTGGCAGATGCTGCTTACTTCATTTTTTGTAAGTCTGTTTACTAAAGCGCAGATATATTTATCGAGGTCATCTAAAGTTTTAAACAACCTGTTGGTAAAGTCTCTTTTAAATTTTGCCCATATTTTTTCTGCCGGATTCA
>Ga0207933_1000374_pt1 | contig 44796 bp, 41 predicted proteins | sample NGESurdeep092012_4_FD_184488 | JGI IMG/M metagenome (GOLD analysis project Ga0207933, IMG submission 184488) | Arctic peat soil microbial communities from Barrow, Alaska - NGEE Surface sample F53-3 deep-092012 (SPAdes) | ecosystem: Environmental > Terrestrial > Soil > Wetlands > Peat ... | reverse complement strand
GAGCACTTTTTCCATCAACTCGTCGTCGAAGGTGGTCAAGATGTCGATCAAGTTGGCGTGGTAGTCCTCGGCCTGGGCCTTGTACTCCTCGGGTACCGGGACGACTTCGAGCTCCTCACCCTTGTCGTCGTGGTAGATCGTCGCGTTCATGGCGACCACGTCGATGATGCCCAGGTAGTTACCCTCGGCCCCGATGGGAAGCTGGATGACGGCGGGCACGCAGTTCAAACGGTCGGCGATCATGTCGACGCAGCGAAAGAAGTCCGCCCCGGTGCGGTCCATCTTGTTGACGAAGCAGATCCGCGGCACGTTGTACTTGTTGGCCTGACGCCACACGGTCTCGGTCTGGGGTTCGACGCCGGCGACAGCGTCAAAGACCGCCACCGCGCCGTCGAGCACGCGCAGCGAGCGCTCCACCTCGACCGTAAAGTCGACGTGACCAGGCGTGTCAATGATGTTGATCCGGTGGCCCTTCCAGTAACACGTGGTCGCGGCCGACGTGATCGTGATGCCGCGCTCCTGCTCTTGGACCATCCAGTCCATGACGGCGGCCCCCTCGTGAACCTCACCGATCTTGTAGCTCTTACCGGTGTAGTACAAGATGCGCTCGGTCGTCGTGGTCTTACCCGCGTCGATGTGGGCCATGATGCCGATGTTGCGAACCTTGTCCAGGGAGATCTCGCGGGGGGTGCTCATTAGGAAAAACTCTCTTTACTTACCAGCGGTAGTGCGCGAACGCCTTGTTGGATTCGGCCATTTTGGCCATGTCTTCGCGACGCTTCACCGCGGCGCCGACACCGTTGGAGGCGTCGATGATCTCGTTGGCCAGGCGCTCGGCCATGGTCTTCTCGCGACGCTTCTTGGCGAAGTCGGTCAACCAGCGGATAGCCAGTGTAGTGGCGCGGCGCGGACGCACTTCGACGGGGACCTGGTAGGTGGTACCACCGACGCGGCGGCTCCGTACTTCGAGCTCGGGGCGAACGTTCTCCAAGGCGCGCTTCAAGGCGGCGACGGGGTCGGCGCCGGTCTTTTCCTCGACCATCTCGAGGGCGGTGTAGACGATACGCTCAGCGATCGTGCGCTTACCGCGCTCGAGGATCTTGTTCGTGATCTGGGTCACCAGAATCGACTTGTAAATGGGGTCCGCGGGAACTTCGCGGCGTACGGCGGGACCTTTGCGCGGCATTACTTCTCCTTCTTGGCGCCGTAGCGACTACGGGCCTGCTTGCGGTCTCGCACACCCGAGGTGTCCAAGGCGCCGCGAATGATCTTGTAGCGAACACCGGGGAGGTCCTTCACACGGCCGCCACGAACGAGGACGATCGAGTGTTCCTGGAGATTGTGACCGACGCCTGGGATGTAGGCCGTGACCTCAACGCCCGAGGTCAGGCGCACGCGCGCGACCTTTCGCAGGGCCGAATTCGGCTTTTTGGGCGTGACCGTGTGGACGCGAGTACACACGCCACGACGCTGCGGGGCCCCCTTGAGGGCCGGCGTCTTGGTCTTGGATACTTTGTCCTGTCGACCCTTTCGGACCAACTGTGCAATTGTGGGCACGCAGAACCTCTTCTAGTTGTACATCGTTCGTTTCCCGCACCAGCGATGCTGGCGCGCGGACTTTCTATCTTACGACACGCAGCGCCAAATCGGCAAACCCGTTGCCGACCACCTGGTCGGCAACGAGCCTGACGGTTACAGAGACTGCTCGCCCAACCCGTCTTCGAGGTTGGTCGCGTCGTTTTCGGGCATCGCCGACTCGTCATAGTTCGCTCCGATGTTCTGGAACGCGGTCAGGTCGGCGCTGAACGAGTCGTCCGAGGACAACTCCCCCAGCAGGCTGGCGAGGTCCAAGTCGTCGTCGGACACCTGCGCCCATTCGGGCAGGAGTTCGGCGTCGGGCATGTCCAGGCGCAGCTCGCGCTTGTTGTAGTAATCCAGTCCGGAACCGGCCGGGATCAACTTACCGATGATGATGTTCTCCTTGAGGCCCACGAGGTGATCACGCTTACCCTCGATGGCGGCTTCGGTGAGCACGCGAGTCGTCTCCTGGAAGGAGGCGGCCGAGAGCCACGAATCCGTCGCCAACGACGCCTTGGTGATACCCATCAACTGGGCACGGCCGTCGGCGGACTCCTTGGTGTTCTCCTCCAAGATGTTGTTGGTGTCGTTGAAGAGCTTCACGTCGATCATCGCGCCGGGCAACCACGGTGAATCACCGGCGTCGACAATCTGGACGCGACGCGTCATCTGACGCACGATCAACTCGATGTGCTTGTCGTGAATCGACACACCCTGGTCGCGGTAGACGTTCTGGACCTCTTCGACCAAGTACTGCTGGGTCTCGCGAGTTCCACGGAACTTCATCATGAGCTTGGGGTCGAGCGGTCCGTCGTGCAACGGTGTACCGACTTCGACTTCCTGGCCGTCCTCGATGAGCAGGTGGCGCGCGATCGAGATCGACTCCTCCTGCACTTCGCCGTCGTTGCCGACCACCGTGACCTTGCGCTCGCGGCCGATGAGTTCGACGCGCACCACTCCGGAGAACTCGGCGACCTTGGCGGCACCCTTAGGGGTACGCGCCTCGAAGAGCTCCACCACGCGCGGCAAGCCGTGGGTGATGTCGCTCTCGGTCACACCACCGGAGTGGAATGTTCGCATGGTCAACTGGGTTCCCGGCTCACCGATGGACTGCGCGGCGATGACGCCGACGGCCTCACCGAGTTCGACGAGTTGGTGGGTCGCCAGGGACAGACCGTAACAAGCGGCGCACACTCCCTGGACGGCGTCACAGGTGAGCGTGGTGCGCACGCGCACCCGCTCCACTGCGGCGTCGTCGCGCAAGCGCTCGACTTCGTCCATCAACAACATGGTGCCCGCCGTCACGACCGAACCATCGGAGAGCGTGACGTCTTCGCCGACGACCCGTCCCCAAAGCTTGGTCTCGAGGTGGGCACGCTGACCACGGGTGTCGGCGGCGACGTGTTCAATCCACATGCCGCGCAGGGTCCCGCAGTCGAACTCCTTGACGATGAGTTCCTGAGCGACGTCGACGAGTCGACGCGTCAGGTAGCCCGAGTCCGCGGTGCGCAGTGCCGTGTCACCCAGTCCCTTACGGGTACCGTGCGTCGAGATGAAGTACTCCAGGACCGACAGGCCCTCGCGGAACGAGGACTTGATCGGGCGAGGAATCATCTCACCGCGCGGGTTGGACACGAGGCCCTTCATGGCGGCGATCTGACGGATCTGCGAGGAGTTACCACGCGCGCCCGAGTCGACCATCATGCGGATGGGGTTGTCGAGCTGGGCGTTCATGGCGCGGTCGGTGGCGTCACCGACCTCCTTGTTCGCGTTGGTCCAGATCTCGATCTCCTGTTGACGACGTTCGTCGTCGACGATGACGCCGCGACGGTAGTTGAGCTCCACCTTGGCGGCCTGCTCCTCGTACTTGTTCAAGATCTCGGCCTTCTCCGACGTCGTGACGACGTCGTCGATCGAGATCGTGAGACCTGACTTGGTGGCGTAACGGAAACCCAACGACTTGATGGCGTCGAGCGCGTTGGCGACCTCTTGGCGGCCGAAGCTCGCCGAGATGTCCTCCACGATCGAGCCGATCGGCGTCGCGTTCTTGCCGATGAGCTCGTTCACGAAGCGGAAGCCGAAGGGCAGCGCCTCGTTGAAAAAGACTCGTCCCGGTGTGGTCAGCAACGTCCGGCTCGCGCCAATGACGTCGATGTCCGCGGCCTCGAGACGCACGTCGAGGGACGACCCCTCGAGCGGGCGGATCTCGATGGGCGTGCGCAACGTGATCATCTTGTCGCCCAGGGCGTTCTCGATCTCGTAGACGTGGCGAAAGACCCGGGGGTTCTCGACCTTCTCGTTCGCCGGCAGGGTCAGGTAGTACGCACCAAAGACCATGTCCTGAGCCGGCTCCGTGATGGGCCGACCCGTGGCGGGCGTGAAGATGTTGTTCGTCGAGAGCATCAAGATGCGCGCCTCGGCCTGTGCTTCGGCCGAGAGCGGCACGTGCACGGCCATCTGGTCACCGTCGAAGTCGGCGTTGAACGCCTTGCACACGAGCGGGTGGATCTGGATGGCCTTGCCGTCGACCAGTACCGGCTCGAAGGCCTGGATACCCAGGCGGTGCAACGTCGGGGCGCGGTTGAGCAAGACCGGGTGCTCGCGGATGACCTCTTCGAGGACGTCCCACACCACCGTCTTACGACGCTCGACCATGCGCTTGGCGCTCTTGATGTTCTGGGCCATCTGGGTCTCGATCAGGCGCTTCATCACGAAGGGCTTGAACAACTCGAGAGCCATCATCTTGGGCAGGCCACACTGGTGCAGCTTGAGCTGGGGGCCCACCACGATGACCGAACGGCCCGAGTAGTCCACGCGCTTACCCAACAGGTTCTGACGGAAACGGCCCTGCTTACCCTTCAACATGTCCGACAAGGACTTGAGGGGTCGGCCACTCTGGCCGGCCACCGGACGTCCACGACGGCCATTGTCAAAGAGCGCGTCCACGGCTTCTTGGAGCATGCGCTTTTCGTTGTTCACGATGATGTCCGGCGCTCCGAGGTCGAGCAGACGCTTGAGTCGGTTGTTGCGGTTGATGACGCGACGGTACAAGTCGTTGAGGTCCGAGGTCGCGAAGCGGCCACCGTCGAGCTGAACCATCGGGCGAAGGTCCGGCGGGATGACGGGGACGGCCTCGAGAATCATGGCGCGCGGGTCGTTGAGACGGTGCCCGTGCGCGTCACGTCGGTTGAAGGACTGCACGATGGCGAGGCGCTTCAAGAACTTCGCGTGACGCTGCGCCGAGAGCGGCTTGCGGCCGTCCTTGGCGTCGATCATCTCGCGCATGAGGCGCTCTTCCTCGTCCAGGTCCATGCGGTCGATCAACTGCAGGATCGCGTCGGCACCCATGCCGCCTTCGAAGTAGTCACCGTAACGAAACTCCATCTCGCGGTACAAGACCTCGTCTTCGATGATCTGACGTGAGTGCATGCCCTCGAAGGTGTCGAAGGCCTGCTTGGCCAATTCGCGCTCTTCGGCGAAGCGGCTACGCACCCCGTCGAGCTCCTTTTCGGTGCCACGCTGCAAGGCGCGCAACTCAGATTCCTTGGCGCCGTCGGTCTCGAGCTTGGCGGCGCGCGTCTCGATGTCCTTGAGCTTCGCGTCGAGGCCCTTGGCCTCACGCTCGGCGATCTCGAGCAGTTCTTCACTCAACGCCTGGCGTAAATCGGCCAGGTCGTCGTGACGGCGCTCGACCTCCACGTGGGTGACCATGTGGGCGGCGAAATAAATAACCTTCTCGAGCTGCTTGGCCTTGAGCTCCTCCTTGGGCGCGGTGCCCATGAGCAAGTAGGCCAGCCACGAGCGCGTACCGCGCAGGTACCAGATGTGTACGACCGGCGCCGACAAGGCGATGTGGCCCATGCGATCACGACGGACCTTGTCCGAGGTGACTTCTACGCCACAGCGCTCGCAGACGATTCCCTTAAAGCGCACCCGCTTGTACTTGCCACAGGCGCACTCCCAGGCCTTCTGCGGTCCGAAGATCTTCTCGCAGAACAAGCCGTCCTTCTCGGGACGCAGGGTGCGGTAGTTGATGGTCTCGGGCTTCTTCACCTCTCCCGAGGACCAGCTACGGATGTTCTGGGCGGTGGCCAGACCAATGCTCAGTTCGTCGAACTGGTTGACGTCGAGCGGACTCATGACAACTTCCTTTCTGCGGCGCGGCGAGCGTCTTCTTCGTCAGACCCACGCTCGGGTCGACTGATGTCGATACCCAATTCGCGCGTGACCGAGAAGAAGTCCTCTTCCGTGTCGGCGAGGTCCACGTGGGCGCCGACCTTGTCGCGCACTTCCACGTTGAGACATAGTGACTGCATTTCCTTGATGAGAACCTTGAACGACTCGGGGATACCAGGTTCGGGAAGGTTCTGTCCCTTGACGATGGACTCGTAGGCGCGCTCGCGACCCTTCATGTCGTCGGACTTGACCGTCAACAACTCCTGCAGGGCGTAGGCGGCACCGTAAGCCTCGAGGGCCCACACTTCCATCTCACCGAAGCGCTGGCCACCGAACTGGGCCTTACCACCCAGCGGCTGGGCCGTGATCATCGAGTACGGACCCGTCGAACGTGCGTGGATCTTGTCGTCGACCATGTGGGCGAGTTTCAAGATGTAGGCGTAGCCCACCGAGATCTGATTGTCGTAGGCCTCGCCGGTGCGGCCGTTGAACAACACGACCTTGCCGTCGTGGTTGCTCGACAAGAGTCGCTTGCCGTTGGCGCCGTCGACGTTGAGACGCTCGAAGGTCTGTTGGATCGTCGGCTTGTCCTTGGCGCGCTCGGTCTCGTCCCAGTGCGCGCCGTCAAAGGACGGAGTCGCGACGTAGACGGCCGGTTCGGTACGCGGACGCGTCTTGCGATACGGACGCGAGGCAATGTTCTTCTGATCGTCGTGACCCGAGGTTCCCACGGCGGGGTTGACCTCGATACCGGCCCACCCGTGACGCGCGGCGTAGCCCAGGTGACTTTCGAGCACCTGGCCCACGTTCATACGACTCGGCACACCGAGGGGACTCAAGATGATGTCCACCGGTGTTCCGTCGGCCATGAAGGGCATGTCCTCTTCGGGCAGGATCTTGGAGATGACGCCCTTGTTCCCGTGGCGTCCCGCGAGCTTGTCGCCCTCGGAGATCTTGCGCTTCTGGGCCACGTACACCTTGACCAGTTGGTTCACGCCGGGCTGCATCTCGTGGTCCTCGTCACGGCTGTAGACCTTGACGTCGATGACCTTGCCGGACTCACCGTGGGGGACCTTGAGCGAGGTGTCGCGCACTTCGCGCGCCTTCTCACCAAAGATTGCGCGCAACAGGCGCTCCTCGGGCGACTGCTCGGTCTCACCCTTGGGTGTGACCTTGCCCACCAGGATGTCACCGGGCTGGACTTCGGCGCCGATGCGCACGATGCCCATGTCGTCGAGGTCGGCCAGGATGTCGTCGGGCAGGTTGGGGATGTCGCGCGTGATTTCTTCGGCACCGAGCTTGGTGTCGCGCGCGTCGATCTCGTACTCCTTGACGTGGATCGACGTGAGGACGTCGTCACGCACGAGGCGCTCATTCAAGATGATGGCGTCCTCGTAGTTGTAGCCCTCCCACGGCATATAAGCCACCAGCAAGTTCTTGCCCAGGGCCAACTCACCGTTCGAGGTGCTCGTGCCGTCAGCCAACAGGTCACCCAGCGCCACCGTCTCGCCACCCACCACGAGCGGCTTCTGGTTGATCGAGGTGTCCTGGTTGGAGCGTCGGAACTTGTTGAGGTTGTACTGCTTCTTGCCGAGAGCCTTGCCGTAGCGGTCCACGACACCCTTGTCGTAGTCGACGACGATGCGGTCACCCGATACCGAGGTGACCAGTCCGTCACCCTCGGCCAGGAGCACGTCACCGGAGTCGAGCGCGGCGCGCGACTCCATGCCGGTTCCCACGAAGGGCGCCTCGGGCATGATCAGCGGCACGGCCTGCTTTTGCATGTTGGCACCCATCAAGGCGCGCTGGGCGTCGTCGTGCTCGACGAAGGGGATGAGCGACGTGGCCACCGAAATGACCTGCTTGGTCGACACGTCCATCAGCTCGACCTCGTCGGGCTTGACGAAGTCGATCTCGGACGTCGTCGACGACGACTTGTTGGACGCGCCCACGCGCAGTCCGGTGCCGATCGGTCCACGACGTACTAGGACGCGGTCCGCCATGAGCTTGCCGGCGTCGTCGACTTCGGTGTTGGCCTGGGCGATGACGTAGCGCTCTTCTTCGTCCGCGGTGAAGTAACGGATCTCGCCCGTCACGCGTCCCGCGGTCACGACGCGATAGGGCGTCTCGATGAAGCCGTACTCGTTGATGCGCGCGTAATTCGCCAAGTAGCCGATCAGACCCACGTTGGGGCCTTCGGGCGTCTCGATCGGACACATACGGCCGTAGTGCGAAGAGTGAACGTCACGCACTTCGAGCCCGGCGCGTTCACGCGACAGACCACCCGGTCCCAGCGCCGACAAGCGGCGCTTGTGGGTCAGACCCGAGAGCGGGTTGTTCTGGTCCATGAACTGACTGAGCTGCGAGGTGGCGAAGAACTCCTTGATCGCCGACATCACGGGTCGGATGTTGATGAGCGTCTGGGGCGCGATGGCCTCGACGTCTTGGGTGTTCATACGCTCGCGAACGACGCGCTCCATGCGCGACAGACCGGTACGCAGGGCGTTCTGGATCAGTTCACCCACGCTGCGGATGCGGCGGTTGGCGAAGTGGTCCTGGTCGTCGATGTGGTACGTCGTCTCCTTGGCGGTGCGGTCACGCGCCAAGTTGAGCAGGTACGTCGCAGTGGCGAGCACTTCGGCCTTGGACAGCACGTGCAAGTCAGTGTTGGGCAGTTCCAACAGTTCGCCGAAGAGCTCGACGTTCTTGGCGACCTCGGTGCCGAGCTTGCGGTCGAGCTTGTAGCGTCCGACGCGGCTCAGGTCGTAGCGCTTCTCGGAGAAGAACGCGCCTTCGAAGTACTGGCGCGCGGCCTCGATCGTCTGCACCTCACCCGGGCGGGCGCGGCGGTAGATCTCGAGCCACGCCGTCTCTTGACTGGCGCGCAGGAAGTTCTCGGGGACGTCGTCGAGGTTGTACTTGTCCATGTGCTTGGCGATCTCGACGTGGGCCTTCTTCCAGTCCGCGTGGAACTGGTCCTCGAGGAAGTCGAAGTGGGCGACGAACTTCTCGAAGAAGCTCTCGTCCATCGACGTGTCGAGGGCGCGCAACAAGGTGAAGATGGAGATGCGACGCTTGCGCGCGATGCGCGCACCGGCGTTGGCCGCCTTGTTCTTCTTCTCTTCTAAGTCCACCTGCAGCCACTCACCGCGGCTGGGGTGGATGGTGCCTTCGAAGGCGACCTTTTCGTCCTTACCCGGCTGGAACAACACGCCCGGCGAACGCACCAACTGACTCACCACGACACGCTCGGTGCCGTTGATGATGAAGGTGCCCTGCTCGGTCATGATCGGGAAGTCGCCCATGAAGACGGTCTGTTCCTTGATCTCACCGGTTTCGGAGTTCAAGAAACGCGCCCGCACGAAGATGGGCTGGGAGTACGTGGTCGCGCGCTGGCGGCACTCTTCGACGGTGAACTTGGGCGGACTCTTCAGGTCCGGGTCATCGGGGTCGAACTCGAGTTCGAGTGACAGGCGACCGGTAAAGTCCGAGATCGGCGACAAGGCCTCGAAGGCCTCGCGCAATCCCTGCTTCATGAACAGGTCAAAGCTGTCTCGCTGAATCTCGAGGAGGTTAGGTAGGGGGTGTGCTTCACCCAGGGCCGAAAAATTAAAGCGTTCGGGGCTAGTGGACCGAGACGTCAACGGTCTATCCTCCGTGTGAGTGGGTGGCTACTGCATTGATTACGTGCCTCTATAGCGAAAACCTCATCAGGGGATGACAAAATAGAGCGCAAGGACACGGTCTTTCGACACTACTACTCTAGGGCGTGCAGACGCAAGTGGTACCCGTCGACAAACGGGCACCGCCTACTGGGCTGCGCTCACCCTAGGCAATTTCCGCGCCGCGGTCAAGTATCTCGACCACGGTAGCAAAAGCCCCGGCCGGCGCACCGGCCGGGGCTTCCACGAAACTGCAGTAATTACTTGAGTTCGACGGTAGCGCCGGCAGCTTCCAGAGCCGCCTTGGCCTTGTCGGCGTCGGCCTTGGATACCTTCTCCAGAACGGCCTTGGGGGCACCGTCCACGAGGTCCTTGGCTTCTTTCAGTCCGAGGTTGGTCAACGAGCGTACTTCCTTGATGACGGCAATCTTCTTGTCGCCACCGTGGGTCAAGATGACGTCGAAGTCACTCTTCTCTTCGACGGCCTCGCCCGCGTCGCCTCCGCCGCCCGCGGCGGCGGGAGCGGCCACGGCCACCGGGGCCGCGGCGGTCACGCCGAACTTCTCTTCGAACTCCTTCAAGAGCTCACTGAGCTCGATCACCGACAGGTCAGCAATGCCGTCGAGAATCTGCTCCTTGGTCAGGGTTCCAGCCATGGTGATTCCTTTCTATTCTTCGTTTCGTTACTGCGATGGTGGGTTATTCGGCCGGTTCGCTCGCGACGCCCTCAGGCGCCTCGGAGTCGGCCTCGGCTTCGACCACGGGGGTCTCGACGTCGGCCACAACCTCCGCGACGGGTGTCGCGGCGTCGTCGCTCGCTGCATCAGCAGCTTCCTCGACCCCGGCCGGAGTCTCGGCGGCCGGTTCGTCCGTCACGACCGGCGTGGTGGCCACGGGGCCACCCTTTGAGTCGATCAGAGCCGAGAGGCCGTAGGCGAAGTTTTGCGGCACGGCCTTGAGCAGGCTGGCCATGGTGCGAAGGGGTGCGGCCAGGGCGCCGGCGAATTGCGCCAGGAGCACGTCGCGGCTCGGCAGGTCCGCCAAGGCGCTGATGTCGCGTGGGGTGAGTGCCTTACCGTCGAGGACGCCACCCTTCAAGATCAACTTGGGTGAGGCCTTGGCCAGGTCGCGCAGGGCCTTAGCGACCGCTGATACGTCGCCCTCGACGAAGGCAATGGCCGTAGGTCCCTCGAGGAACTGGGTGAGGGGTTCGACGTTGGTGCCGGCGACCGCTCGACGTACCAGGGTGTTCTTAAAGACCTTGTAGTCGGCACCCAGGGTGCGCAACTGACGGCGGATGTTGGAGATCTCGGCGACGGTGAGGCCGCGGTACTCGGTCACGACGGCCGTCGTGGTCGCGTCGACGCGGGCCTTGACTTCGTCGACCGTGGCGACCTTCGCGGGCTGAATCTTGCTCATGGAAACTCCTTCACCGGATGCCGCCCGGTACGGGCCAAGGACATCGCAGCAAACGAGTCACCCGGGGGCGAACTCGAATTCCTCGTCAGGCTGACCCTCGGGTCACTTAAGTGGGTTGCCCCACACCGGATGTCTTCGGCGTTCTTCAATCTGTGGCACGGTCGTGCGCCGGACCATCGTAGTGACGGCTCGTCCCCGCGTCAAAACGACGGAGGCCTACGCCGAGGCCGCGGCCAAGATCTCGTCAAGTTCGCGGGTGCGCGTCGGGTCGATCTTGACGCCCACACCCATGGTCGACGAGACCGTGATCGAAATCAGGTAGCGACCCTTGGCGCTGGCGGGCTTGACGCGCACCAGTTCGTCGATGACGGCGTGCACGTTCTTGGCGAGGTCCTCGCGAGAGAAACTCACCTTGCCCACGCGCAATTGCACGTTACCGATCTTGTCGGTGCGGTACTCAACGCGTCCGCCCTTGAACTCGGCGACGGCCTTAGCGACGTCCATAGTCACGGTGCCGGTCTTGGGGTTCGGCATGAGGCCGCGCGGTCCGAGCACGCGACCCAGTCCACCGACTTGACCCATGAGGTCGGGCGTCGCGATGGCGATGTCGAAGTCGAGGAATCCCCCGGCCACCTTGGCGACCAAGTCTTCGGCACCCACGAAGTCGGCGCCGGCGTCACGCGCAGCTTGCGCGTTCTCGCCCGAGGCGAATACCGCGATGCGATTGGTCTTGCCAGTACCGGCGGGCAGCGAGATGGTGCCGCGCACGATCTGCTCGGCCTTGCGTGGGTCGACACCCAGTCGTACCGCGAGTTCGACGGTCTCGTCGAACTTGGCGGTGGCCAGGCCCTTAACCTTGTCGAGGGCCTCGTTGACCGTGATCACTTCTTCGCGGTTGACCTGCGAGAGCGAGTTCTTGTAATTCTTACCGTGCTTCATTGTTCTCTCCTAGCCCGCGACCGAGATGCCCATCGAGCGCGCCGTGCCGGCAATTTGCAACTTGGCCTGCTCGAGGTCGTCGGTGTTGAGGTCCTTGATCTTGGTGGTGGCGATCTCTTCGATCTGCGCCATGGTGACCGTGGCCACGGTCTCACGACCGGCCAGGTGCGCGCCCTTTTCGATGCCCGCGGCCTGGCGTAACAGCACCGGAGTCGGCGGGGTCTTCAAAACGAAGGTGAAGGAACGGTCGTCGTAGATCGAGATATCCACGGGGATGACGGTGCCCTTCATCGCCTCGGTGGCGGCGTTGTACTGCTTACAGAACTCCATCGTCTGAATACCGTGTGGTCCGAGGGCGGTACCCACCGGCGGCGCGGGGGTGGCTCCCCCGGCCTGGAGTTGAATCTTGACGACGGCAATAACTTTCTTGGCCATGGTGTCTCCTTAAGACCTAGAGCTTCGTAATCTGCGTGAATTCGAGTTCCACGGGCGTCTCGCGTCCGAAGATGTCCACTAGCACCTTGACCTTGAGCTGGTCCTCGTTGATCTCGGCGACGTGGCCCGAGAACGTGGCGAAGGGACCGCTCTTGATTTGTACGGTGTCGTTGATCTCGAATTCGTGGGTCGGCAGACGACGCTTGGCGGCCGGCTGCTCAACACCCTCCACGTGGGGACGGATGATGTTGTCGACCTCACGGCGCGTCAGTGCGGTGGGACGAGTCTTCTCGGCGCCGACGAAACCCGTCACGCCCGGCGTCGAGCCGATGACGTAGAAGATTTCGGGGTCGGGCTCGCAGCGAATCAACAAGTAGCTGGGGAACATGCGCTTGGCGACGGTGACCTTCTTGCCCGACTTGAACTCGGTGACGTCCTCTTCGGGCAGGTAAATCTCGTAAATCGACTCAGTGAGTTCGCGACTCTTGATGATGTTGTTGAGCGCTCCGATCACCTTCTTCTCGTGACCGGCGAAGGTGTGCACGATGTACCAGCGACCCGGACGGTCAAAGGCGCTCTCGGCAATGGGCTCCTCGTCGGCGTCCTCGTCGATGATCGTGATGTCGAGGATCTCGCCGTCCGGAGATTCAATCTCCGCGGTCGCGGTCGGCACCTCGTTGGCGTCGATCTCGTTCTCGTCGTGCTCGGTGGGGGTCTGCGTATCGTTCATGACTAGGCCTTATTTCGTGAAGAGGAACGTGACGAACTTCGAGAAGCCGAGTCCGAGGCCGAAGATCAAACTGGTCATAAAAATTAAGACGAAGGTCACGATGGACGTGTAATTAATCGTCTCGGGCCGCGTGGGCCAGGCGACTTGGCGCAACTCTTCGCGGACCTGGCGAAAGAACTCGGGCGGCGTGGCGCGCTGGTTACGACGACGAGCGGCACCCTCGGTCGCGGCGGCGCGACGATTCGAGGCGCCCTCGGCACCCACCTGACCCTTTCGCTGCATCATGCGCTTTTGTTCGCGGTTCATTTCGTGTCTTTCGTTACTTCGTCGGTGCTACGTCGAAAAAATCTTCGAGCAGGGCAGGAGGGACTCGAACCCCCAACCCCCGGTTTTGGAGACCGGTGCTCTACCAATTGAGCCACTGCCCTCTGCACCCGCCCGCCGAGAATTCCAGTGGGTGGCCGTAGGGAAGAAACAGCCTACCATCCCCCGCGGGGATGGCCTCTAGCGGGTCTCTTTGTGCGTGGTGTGCTTGCGCTCCCACTGGCAGTACTTCTTCATTTCGATGCGCTCGCGGTCGTTAATCTTGTTCTTCATCGTGATGTAGTTGCGTCGCTTGCATTCTTCGCACGCCAGGGTGACCTGCACGCGCTTTTCGTTCTTCGCCATTTCACTCTCTCTTCGTTGGTACTGCGTTACGTCGGCACTGCGGTACTGCGCCTGGTAGCGGCGGCGGGAGTCGAACCCGCGACACCACGATTATGAGCCGTGTGCTCTAACCACCTGAGCTACGCCGCCTGGCGAGCCCTCTGTCGGGATTGAACCGACGACCCCTTCCTTACCATGGAAGTGCTCTACCACTGAGCTAAGAGGGCAGTCGTGTCAAAATGACACGGTTGTGTATTGTACTCCGACCGGGGCACGTCTTTCCAACCGCCAAGGGCTACCCTTTTAGACGATGAGAACCCGCCTGGTCGAGATTGCTGACGCCCCGGCCCTATTGGCCATCTATAACCCCGAGGTCCTCGAGTCCTCGATCACCTTCGATCTCGTCCCGCGCAGTCTCGAGGAACAAGAGCACTGGATTCGCACCCACCAGTCCTCTCACCCGTGCATCGTGGCGATCAATGAGGAGGACGCGGTGGGCGAAAGGGGCGCGCGCGACGAGCGAATTCTCGGATTCGCCCTCTTTTCACCCTTTCGTTCGCGTCCCGCCTATGCGACCACGGTCGAGAACTCGGTCTACGTCGGGCGCGCGGCCCGCGGTCGCGGCGTGGGCGAATTGCTCCTGCGCGAACTCATTCGCACCGCCAAGATCTCGGGGTACCACTCGATCATCGCGCGCATCGTCGGCGAGAACGAGGGCAGCATCCGACTGCACGAAAAAGTCGGATTTACCCTCGTCGGGACCGAAATCGAAGTGGGACGCAAGCACAATCGCTGGCTCGACGTCGTCGAATACCAGTACGTCGTGCCCGAGAACCCCTAACTCACGTCGCGCAACGTCTTGTGGGGCGCTTCGGCCCAACTCCACTGGGTCCAGTGCCCCATCGGGACCACCAGCACCCCCACTAACACAACGATGGCCGTCACGATAAGCCACACGTTGGCGTGCACGAGTCCCGTCACCAGGTCGCGTCCTCCCGGCAGACCGGCGAAGGGCCCGGTGATCGCCATGACCAAGATCCAAAAGTGCTGGCGACCGACGTAACTGGCCGCTAGGAGCGCCACCCCCCACACGAAGTACCACGGTTGCACGACCGGCCCCAGAAACACCAGCGCGATGAGCGACAGTCCCAGCGCGCGCACCCAACTATGGGGCTGACCCCTGAGCAGGAGCCACGCGGTGATTACCAGGGCGGCGAGGAAACCAATGGAGCGCGTGACGGTCAACATCGTCGTGACGCTGAGCGAGGGATATCCCAACACGTGCGCCGTGTCGGCGAGGGCCAGACCGATGGCCGTGACCGGCGCGTCCCAACTGCGCACGGCGCCGTTCGAGGTGAGATTCTCGACCCAACCCCACCCGAAACCCGCCAGCCACGTCCACAGGGCGAACACCACTGCGGTGACAACGACCGAGATGGCGATGGGACGAACACGCTCGCGCACCGAGGCGCGCGCACCGAGCCAGGTCCAGGCGATGAACGCGAGGCCCAGGGCGGCCGGCGCCTTAATCGCCGCCGCGCACGCGCACAACACGAGCGCCCACACCAGGTGTCGGCGTAACGCCAGCACCACCGACCACACCAAGAACGCCGTCATGATCGCGTCGTTATGTGCGCCGTCGACCAGGGTGATGAGCACGATGGGATTGAGCGCAAACAGCGCGAAGGCTTCGCCGCGGTCACGCCCCAGGCACCGCGCGAGGGCCGCCACGCCCCATCCAATCGCCACTACCGCGATCACTTCGAGCACGCGTAGCCCGATCACGGTCCCCAACTGGTTGTGGCGCGCCAGGCGGTCGATCAAGCCGTCGAGGAGGAGGAAGAACGGACCGTAGGGCGCTGGGGCGTTGCGCCAGAGCGGATCCACGGGCGCCACGAAGGGACTCGATCCCAGCGAAAACGGGCCGAGCAGGTACGGACTCAGGTGGTAGGTGGTCATCTCCCCTTGGGCCGCGTAACTAAAGACGTCGCGAGAGAACATCGGCGGAGCGATCAACATCGGGGCGGCCCACATCGCGAAGACCCACCACAGTGACCGCAAGGGCGCCCCCGGATGTAATTTCAAAATCTCCACCAGACGCAGCCACACCCGCATCAAGAGCAATAATCCGCCGTATCCCAAGACGACCGAGAGCAGGAGCGTCGTCTGGGTCGGTGAGGTCGACACGACGCTGGCGGGTTCGCCGAAGAACCACGTCGCGTGCAGGTCGTACTTCAGGGGCGAGTTGGGGAAGGATCCACCCGCGAAGAGCAGACACATGGCCAGAAATCCCAGGACCGCGGGCTGCCAGAGGAAGTCGAAACCCTCGAAGGGACCGGGACGAAATCTCCCGAGAGGCGTATAGCGTCGCTCGAGCGCTTGAATGCCGGATTCGAGGCCGCCGGCCGCTCTTTCGTAGCGTCGAGAGACCCAGCGCACCCCTCGCGCCAAGCATTGTGCCTCAGAGCCACTCACGATAAGTCACCGTACTCTCCCCTACGTCCCTTGGGCCCGCGGGACGTGGTCAATTCAGCTGGGCTGAATTGACCGTGGTGGGTCGGGAGGGATTTGAACCCCCGTAGGCAAAGCCGTCTGGTTTACAGCCAGATCCCATTGGCCGCTCGGGCACCGACCCGTCGATGAGCCTAGTGCGTGGGGTCGCGAGCATTCCAATGAGCAGCCGTAGACTTTCGTCATGCCTTCTTTCGACATCGTCTCTGAGATCGACCTGCAAGAAGTTCGTAATGCGGTCGACCAAGCCAACCGCGAAGCGTCGACTCGCTTCGACTTCAAGGGCACCGGCGCCACGATCGAAATCGGTGAAAAGGAACTCACGCTCTCGGCCTCCACCGAAGATCGCATTCGCGCGCTCTTTGAACTCCTCGAAGAAAAGATGGTCAAACGCTCGGTCTCCTTGAAAACGCTCGACGCTGGCAAGGTGGAAGTCGCCAGTCACGGTTCCGCACGACAGAAGGTCGCCCTCAAGGCCGGCATCACGCAAGAGCTCGGCAAGAAGATCAACAAGATGGTCAAGGACTTGGGCGTCAAGAACCTCAGTTCCTCCATCCAGGGCGATCAGGTGCGCGTGACGGGTAAACAACGCGACGACCTGCAGTCAGCGATCGCCTTCTTCAAGGAAGCCGACATCGACACGCCTATCCAGTTCACGAATTTTCGCGACTGACCCACCCATCTTCACCCGCGAGAACCTCGTGGTGTTCGCCAGTGTGGAAGATGCGATTGAACAACAACATCTTGAGGACCCAGAAGACCGCGAACGCGGCGATATTGGTGCCCCCGACGATGACAGTATTGACGAGGTGCGCCCAATGATGCGCGTGCACGACGTGTCGCGCGTAGGTCGCACCGAAGAGCGCCATGATGGTTCCGGTGACCGACATCGCGAGGAACGGCGCTACTTCGCTTCCCCACTTACTGGGCCCTCGTTTGCCCCAGGCCCAGCGACGATTCAAGTGATAAGCGGGCAACATCGCCACCACGTTGCCGCACAACGTGGCTTGGACCTCGCCAGGAATGATCTTGAGTCCATACGTGAACAGGATCACGGTTTCGGAAATCAACGTCGAAATCACCGACGTGGTGGTGAAGCGGATCAGTTTCTTTCCCTCGTGACTGCGCGCCCACTGGCGCAGTTCACGCAGGTTCGGAGGCACCCTGCTTGACTTCCTCATCCTTCAGGTGCTCGTCCATGTCGACCAGACGATTCGTGTGAAAGATCTTGTTGAACAACAGAACTTTGAGCACCCAGAAGACGGCGAAACTTGCCAGGTTGACGACGGCCACGAGAAGCGTGCTCATGAGGTGGTGCAGGTGGTGTTCGTGCACCAGGTGCTTGACTAAATTGGCGCCGAGGAGCGAAAAAGCGATACCGGCGAAGGACATCGCCCAGTACGGCACGACTTCCTTCAGCCAGTGGCTACGACCGCGCTTGCCCCACGCCCAGGCCCGGGCCAAGTAGTACGAGGGGATGACCGCCACGATGTTGCCGAACAAGGTCGCCCCGATGATGCCGCCGATGATGTGAAAGCCGTAGACGATGACAATCGTGGTGAACGAGATCCCCGTGGTGATGACTGAGGACAACGTGTAGCGGATTAATTTCTTGCCCCGATGGGTCTTGGACCACGCTATGGCGTCGTTCAGGGTCGTCGGCACTCCCCAACCTTAGTTCCTTCGCCGTCGCGTGATGTGGGCTGACACAATAGGCGTATGTCCCTAGCACTCGATTTTCTCGTTGACCTGCTTGATCTCGAAGACATCGAGGTGAACATTTTCCGCGGCAAGCACCCCGAGGGAGAGCGCCAACGAACTTTCGGCGGTCAGGTGGCGGCCCAGGCGTTGATGGCCGCTGGGCGCACCGTGGACCGCGGTCGCGTGCATTCCCTGCACTCGTACTTTCTTCGCCCCGGCGACTCGAGCGCGCCGACTCTCTACGAAGTCGACCGCATCCGAGACGGACGCAGTTTCACCACTCGACGGGTCGTGGCGATCCAGCACGGTCGGGCCATCTACAACATGCAGGCCAGCTTTCACGAGGACGAAGTCAGCTTGGAACACCAGGTGACCATGCCCGTCGTGCCCGAACCCGAGTCGATCACGCCCGTGCACCAACTCGTGCACTCCGAGTTCGGCTACGTAGACGAGTGGAACGCCCTCCCTCACCCCATCGAACAGCGCTATATCGGGGAACTGCCCTGGAGTGAGGAGCGATCACGCGAGCCGCGCCAGCGACTGTGGGTCCGCGCCGACGGTGAATTACCAGCCGATCCACTACTGCACGCGTGCATCATCACCTACGTGAGCGACATGAACCTCTTCGACGCGATCCTCGCGCCCCACGACGTGCGCTGGGACGACGGCTCCTTCATGGGAGCAAGCTTGGATCACTGCATGTGGTTTCACCACGATCTACGAGCGGACGAATGGATGCTCTACGACATGGACTCACCCGTGGCTCACGGCGGTCGCGGACTCGCCCGTGGCTTCTTATTCTCGCGCGACGGCCAACTGAAGGTTTCGCTCGTCCAAGAAGGTCTGATCCGGCTACGCCGTCCGACTCAAACGAGCGACGACGCGGCGCCGGACGCGAATGAGTGAACTGACGCGCTGAATGCGTGAGAGCCGCCGTAGCGTTAGGGCGTTCGCGCTTGACCGGGCGCGGATTGGTAGCCCGGGCAATCTTTCTCCAGTGTCGGAACGAGGCGGGAATTGGACGTGACGATACGCAGTCGATAGCTCGACGTGATCTGGCACAACGACGACAGCGCGCCACTCTCGGAGGAGGCCCACGTCGGAAAATTCATCGCCGCCGAGGTGGGTTTGACCGCGCCACTCGCGTTGTAGTCCCAGGTCAGAGCGGACCAGAAGTTACCCAGTTTGTCATCGGCGGGACTGGAATATTGCCAAAAGACGAAGGGGACGCCGACGTTCGCTTGTTCCGTCACCATCTCGATCATCTTCGGGGTCGGGAACGTCGAGCCGACGAACGCCCAATGCCACGGAAACGGATAGGGCGTCTCGTGACTGATGCCCCAGAGCACCCCGCTCGATCCCACCGCTGCGACGGCGACGTGGGTCAAGGCGCGTGGTCCCGCACGACGGACCAGTCCATCGGCGCCGCGTAGGACGTCAATCAACACGACGAAGGGAACCCACGCGACAGTCGCGGTGGCCAACCAGATCATCTTGGTGGCGTAGTACGACCACGACACACCAGCGGGGTGCATGGTGTGCATCCACACCACGACCAGCGCCAGTAACGCGAATTCGACCAGCAGCAGGGCGCGCGCCCAGCGCTGCTGGGTGCCGGGCGCGATGGCGACCACTACCATCACGACGATTCCGAGCCAGTCGAAGATGCGCGGGTTGGGAGCAATGATGCCACCGACGCTCTTGAGCTGCGCGACGAGCGTCGCACCATTGAACAACAAGGCGAGAGCGACACCCACTAAGGACAGCGCCGCGATACCCACCACGATCGCCGCGACGGAGACGCCGCGAATGGACGGCGCCGAAGCCCCCTCGTGTCGCGAATGTCGCACTCCCGCGACGGCGCCGACCACGAGGGCGGCCGCCGGCACCACGACGAGGAACGTCCACGAGCCCACCACTAAGAACATTGCGAGTGTGATCACCACCAGCGTGAGATCGTCGTAGTGATGAAGTATTCGTAGGCCCAATACCAACGACGCGAGCGCGAAGACCAGTGCGCCTATCGCCGACAGGAATCCCCCGTTGGAACCGAGTCCCAAGATCAGGGCGCCAATGGAGACGGAGCCGCACGCACCCAGGGGGATCAACAGATACAGCGGTAGCCGTCGTGCGTAGCGCTCACCGCGCTTGAAGGTCTCGGCGAGCGCCGCCATGAAGCACAGCGCGATCCCCACGCAACACAGCACGACCGTGGCGACCATGGCCTGCACGTCACGCACCATGAGCGCGGCGGCGTTGAGGTTCGCGCGACCTCCCGCCCCGTCGAAGATCGCGGTGATGGCGTTGACGAGGGCGGGGTACGTCTTCATCTCCTTCAACGTGACGCCGCCCGCGCCCAGCACCTGACGCGTCCCGATCACTTGGTTGCGGGCGTCGCCGGTCATGAACCAGGTCAACCCGAAGTCGTGACCGTGAAGTTTGATCGCCTCGAACATCGCCTCAATTAAAACCACGGCCGCAATCGCCAAATACGGTTCGCCACTCATCCGCGCGGCGTCGCGGCGCGGCGTGAGTCGACCCGAGAGCGAGAGGTATCGAAGGAGCACGCCGACGATGAGGAGGGGCACGAGGAGCATCGTCACGTAGACCCACTGGGGATGGCGATGGGGTGCGACGATGGCCAGTGCGCCACTTTCAAAGATCAAGATCCCCGACTCCACGACCATGCCCACCACCCACGACGCGGGTCCCGACAGTGAACTCACGCTTCGATTGACGAGGGCGGCGAACGCCCAAGCCCCGACGACGAACAATGTCGGAGGCACCCCGACGGTGGCAATCGTCACGGCGGCGACGATAACGGCGAGCGCGGCGTTGACGGCGAGCCTGTACCGAAAGGATTGCCCCGTCGCGCTGTGGCGTCCTCTCACCAACGACCGCCACGAATCGTCAGTACCGGTCGTTCCGAAATCACCATGGGCCCACTCACAATACTGACGTATCCACCACCCGGGGGCGACGACGTACCGGCGGCGGTCAAGTTCTATACGCCCCTACCGCGCAATTGGGGCCGATCAAGTGGACGGGGGCGCTGGCAGATACCCCGGGCACGTCTTCTTCAGTGTCGACACGAGTTGCCTATTAAGGGTAACGATACGAAGTCGATATTCCGAAGTGATCTCACAGAGCGCGGTCGACGTGCCATTCTCCGACGCGGACCAGTTGACGAAACTGATCACCCCCTGAGCGGCCTTCTCCGTTCCATTGGGACGATAATCCCACGTCAGCGCCGACCAGTAGTTGCCCAGTTCGTCTTGAAATGCAGTGGAGTAGTCCCAGATCACGAAGGGGGCCCCCAGCGCCGCTTCGTGGGTGACGAGTTGGATCTCCTGGGGTGACGGGATCGTCGAACCGAACCATGCCCAGGCGAGCGGAAACGTGAAGGGCGTCTCGTGGCCGATCCCCCACAACACGCCACTCGATCCTGCGACGGCCATGGTCGCGTTGGCCACGACGCGCCACCCCACGGCGCGCAAAAATCGCGTCACGATCCTCATGACGTCCAAAAGCACCACGAAAGGAACCCATAACAACATCGCCGTCGCGAGCCAGATCGTCTTCGTGGCGTAATACGACCAATCGACACCCCCGGGGTGCACCGACTGGATTCGTGACACCGTCACGAACAACACGACGAACTCCGCGAGTAACACCAGGCGCGCGACGCGCTGCCTCGCGTTCGGCGCGAGCGCGACGGTCACCACGATCACCACACCCAACCAATCGAACAACCGCGGATTGGGACCCACGATGCCGCCAGTCAGTCGCACCTGCGCGAGCAATGTCGCGCGTTGGGTCACGAGGACGCCCACCACCCCGAGCAGACACAGCGCGGAGATACCCATGACGCTGAGAGAGATTCTGGTCTCTCGGAGATGGCCCGGCGCTCGTTGACGTACGTAACGAATACCGCTGACGTAGCCGGCGACGAGCGCCACGGCCGGCACCACCACCAGAAATGTCCACGATCCCACGACGAGTACTAGCGCAAACGTCAACACAATCAGCGCCGCGTGACTGTAGTGCTGCACGATACGCAGACCCACGACGAGAGAGGCCAGCGCGAAGGCGAGGCAACCCATCGCTGAGAAAAAGCCACCCGACGCGGCCAAACTCAACACGAAAGCTCCGATCGCGATGGACCCGCAGGCTCCGAGAGGGATCCATAAATACAGTGGTAAGCGTCGTCGAGAATGTTCGTTACGTGCGAACGTCTCCACGACCGCGGCGATAAAGCACAGCGCAATGCCCACGCACGACAGGATCACCATGGCGGTCATGGCTTGCACGTCGCGCACCAACAAGACGCCGCTCGAGATCCCGACGCGACCACCCGCGCCGTCCACGACCGCGGCCAGCGCGTTGAAGAGAGCAGGGTACGACGACATCTCTTTAAGGGTGATCCCCCCCGCGTGGAGAATCGAACGGTCGGCCACCACGTGGTTGCGGCCGTCGCCGCCCATGAACCACGTCAGGCCAAAGTCGTGCCCGTGCAACTTGATGGCCTCGAACATCGCCTCGATCAGCACGACGCAGACAACCGCGAGATACGGTTCGGCGCTCGGGCGGAACTGCTCTCGTTCAATCGGTCCAGGAGACCTCAACGTCATCCGCCACTCAATGCCCAAGGCGACGATGAGCGGTACGAGAAGCATCGCGACGTCGACCCACTGCGGATCAGGGTGAGGAAGAAGAATCGCGAGAATCGCACTCTGGGCGAGCACGATGACGGCCTCGACAATGATGCCCACGGCCCACGACGCCGGACCCGCGAGTACCTTCACCCACCGATGGGTGAGGGCGGCGAAGGACCAGGCTCCCGCCACGAGCAAAAACGAGGGGAACCCGACGGTGGCGATGGTGAGCCCCGCCACCAACGCCGCGATGGCGACCCACCGTGTCTTCATCTGACGCGCGTCGGCCCTCCACGTCATCAGAACGTTATTCATGAGACGGTGCGACACTTACTGTTCGCAATTCTTCTCGAGCAGGTACCGAGGGTTGGCGTGGGAGCGCCCCCCCCTACCACGGGCGTCTCGAGTTCACCGAGGCGACGACTCAGGTCCTTCACCGGGTCACGGGGTGAGGACCGCGACAACTTTGAGGTCCCGACCTCGACCTTCGAGTGACCGACCACGTCGGTGCCGCGATTCGATCACTCGCGAGACTCGGCTTCAATCTTGGCCTTCAAGAGCGCTAACTCCTGGACCAACGTCTTTTGGCGAGCCGAGTTGTGACTCATCGCCACGGACAATCGGAACGTGAAGAGAACGAGAAACGCCATGCCAAAGATCAGGACCATGTCGAGCGGGATCGTGATGCCAAAGAAATGACTGACCGCCGTAAAAACACCGAAGGGAAGAAGCGCACTCAAGATCACAATTCCGAGGCTGACCGTTAGCCATAAAATTGCCAGAATCTCGGTCAGTTGCTTCTTGCGAATCGCGCGAATCGTGACGGTGAGAAGGACCAGGCTGATGGCCGCCGCGAGCAGATCACCCTTCATGTTTCTTCTCCTCCCATGACTCCCAGAAGTAAACCAATGGTAATTCGGACCATGAAGTACAAACTCCGGAACCCTCGAATACTGGAGCGACCGTGTCGGCGCGGTTTCATCATGACCGGCACTTCCACGACCCGCAGCCCGTGATGTCGCGCGAGGAGGATGGACTCCACCTCGGGGTAGTCCGTGGGATAGTGCACGGCGAACAGCTCCAGCGCCCGTCGATTCAACGCCCGAAAGCCCGACGTCGTATCGGTGAACCGTGCACCCGCGCGCCACGAGACGATGGACTCGAGAAATTTCATACCGAAACGTCGATTCTTCGACGCGACGTAATCGCCACGTCCCAGCCAGCGAGATCCGATCACGATGTCGGTGTCGCCCGTCGCCAGCTGCTCGAGGAGGTGGTGCGTCTCGCTGGGGTCGTGTTGTCCGTCGCCGTCAATCTGTACCGCGTAGGAATATCCCTGCGCGAGGGCGTATTTATAACCCGTCTGCACCGCGCCGCCGATTCCGAGGTTCACCGCCAAGGTGAGGACGAGAGCTCCCGCGGCGCCGGCGCGCGCGCCCGTGTCGTCGCTCGATCCGTCATTGACCACCGTGACGGTTGCGCCCGGCATGTGCTCACGAATGGACACGATGACCGCTTCGATGGATCGCCCTTCGTTATACGCCGGTACGACAACGCACGTTCGTGAGTAGGCGTCACGAAGTTCTGCGGGCGTCATCCATCAATGTTCGCACACCCTCACCCGTACTCTCTTTGAAGTCCCATTACAAAAGGCCGTCGAACCACGCGACACGCCTTAGAATTCCCTGTCACTTGACGCCTAGAGTGATACGAGTCGTTGTCGCGACAGTTGTACCGTGGCGCGAGGTGATCGCCACGACGCGCTTGCTTCGACCGCCACCCATCAAAAGGACTCCATGACACAAGTCTCCGTGATCATCCTCGCCTACGGAGACGAGCCCCTCCTGGGCGAGTGCGTGACCGCGGCCCTCGACTCGAACGACGTCGAAGTCGAAGTCGTCATCGTCGACAATGGTTCCGCGTCCATTGGCGACGTGCCCGAGGATCCGCGCGTGCAGGTCATCACTCCCGGCGAAAACACCGGCTTCGCGGGCGGATGCAACTTGGGGGCGTCGCAGGCGAACTTTGACCGTCTGGTCTTCGTCAACAGTGACTTGATCGTGCGGCCCGACGCCATAACTCTCTTGAACGCGCGCCTCGACGACGAGGCGGTGGGCCTCGCCACTGGCGCGGTGCTACTACCGGGCGATCCCCCGCGAGTCAACTCGATCGGTAATCCAATCCACTACCTGTTGTTCTCGTGGGCGGGAGCCTTTGGTGAGCCTTTCGCCAATCACAACTCTGAGGAGTCGGTTGCGGGCATATCCGGAGCGTTCTTCGGGTGCCGTCGTGACCACTGGGACCACGTGCATGGATTTGACCCTGTCTTCTTCGCGTACGCCGAGGACGCCGATCTGTCGTTACGCACCTGGCAATCGGGCAAGTCAATTCGATTCGAGCCGCGCGCGGTGGGAATACACCACTATCAGTTCACCAAGAACAATACGAAGTGGTTCTTGCTCGAACGCAACCGCTTGATTTGTCTCTCGACGCTCTACAACCGCCGGTCACGGTGGTTGTTGATGCCCGTTGTCGTACCCGTCGAGCTCGGCGTCCTGTGGGCCGCGTGGCGCGGTGGTTGGGCTCGCGAAAAAATAAATTCGTGGCGATGGATTCTTGCGAACGCTGCGTACTTACGCGAACGACGTCACATCGTCGACAACGCCAAAAGGGTGAACGTTTCCGAGTGGACCAACGTATTCTCGGGCGAGATGCACATCCCCGCGGAGTTCGGCTTACGCGTTCCCGCGCCCGCAAACTGGCTACTGGGAATCTACTGGCGCGCCATCGTTTCGCGAGTTGCCTAGCAAGACTTCGCTACAAAGGCCGCGCTCCTCACTCGGGCGAGTAGCGCATCGCCGGTACGGCGATGAGGACCATCGTGACCACACTGATGATCAGCATGATGGTGGCCACCGCGTGCATTGAACGATGGTCGATCGAGATCGCCACGACTGACAGTACGACGCCCACCCAGGGAATCAACGCGAAAACCGATCGTCGAGCTAAGTGAAGGTACACGAAAAGTATCAACACTCCGACGGCCACGGACGCGAAGGAGAGGACTCCCAAAACAGTCGCCGCACTGACGTATTTGCCACCAACCAAGACCTTCACGGTGAGATGAGGGAGGAGCGTCATTACCCCCGCGGCAAGTAAGCCCATTACCACCGAGATGTTCAGCGACTGTCGAAATACCTTTCGACTCGTCTCACTCGCTCCTTGGCCGTCCGCCAAGTGCGGAAACAGGACGGTGACCAACGCAGCCGGGACGAAGAAGGCGATGTGGGCCGCGACGGCAACCGCCGCGTAGTTCCCGGCAAGCGTCGCGACAAAGTAGTGATTCGCCAAGAATGTGTCGATACCAATGAGTGACGTATATCCGGCTAGTGCGGCGATCGACAACACCGTGTCGCTCAGCTGAGTCCGCACGACGTAGACCTGGCGGTGGTGCTCGAACAACTCATGGCGCGCCGAGAACAGCAGCGACAACATCGTGAAGGCTTGCGCGAAAATTGTCGCAGCGACGGCCCCGGAGACTCCAAGCCCTGCCTCAACCAAGACCACACCCAGGGCCAGACGAACGAGACCCACTCCAACGAAAGAGGCGAACGCCACGGGACGAAACCGGTACTCACCGACGAGAGCACCTTGGACCACTGACGAGACCGTGGCAAGGGGAACCCATACTGCGACGAGCAGCATTGGAACGGGTGAGTGTATGTGAAGAAAATTGTCCACAATAGGAGTCACCGCCGCCACGGCCACCATGGCCGCCAATCCACCCGCCGTGGCGCGACGCGTCACCCGGGTCACAGAAAAGTGCCTTTCTTTGGTCTCCGCATCAATGACGGCTCGAGTGACCGCAAGTTGTACTGCGCCGATCGGGACGGTGAGCAGGCTGATAATACCCAGTAGCGCGCCCATCGTTCCGTAATGAGAGGGGCCGAGAAGGCGTGCCACTACAACGTGGAAGAGGAAACTGGAAAGACTGATTCCTGCAAAAGCGACGAGGAATGACAACGCTCCTCGTCCAAATATCTCTGACTTGAGTTGATTTCGCAACATCGAAATAACGCCGGTGGACGTTGGATCCGGCGGGAGGTCGTTCATTGCCATCGATGTCTCAATTTTCCTCTAGTGGAGACGCAAGGCGCGTCCAACGAATTTGATTGATGGCGACGACTCCTGAGTACACTTACGCCTCGAACTTTCAAGATGCCCATTACCTCGAGCACTCGCTGATTGTTTCTAATACCCAAAGGAGCCACACGCGTGGCCGCCTTGACCCGAGTCCCTCGTGTTGGCAACAGGATCATTCTCAGGGCGTCGACGACGGCTTCTGTCCGACCGCAAACACCTGTCCCCACATCGTGATCTTGAGTCCCGAGACAAGTGGGCGTCCAAAAATTCGTGCGGTCAACGTGTCGCCGAGGTGCGTAGGAATCAGTGCCGAGAGCGTGTGCGCGAGCAACGCGAATCCCATATCAACTCGACCGAGGTGCATCTTGCCGGCGAAAGTCACCTCGAATCCCACGTCGTCGTACAGTTGCGACACCCGCTTGGGGGTTGGAGGGTACCCGTGCGACCAGTCCGTGTCCCAGAAGTAGTTCTTGTAGTCCACGATGTCGGGCGCGACGATCAGCACGTGTCCACCGGGCCGCACCACGCGGAACATCTCTTCGCACCACTCCCGAGCCTCCATGGGGTTCATGGCGTGCTCGATGACGTGGGCCGACATCACGAGGTCGAAGGAACAATCGGGGACGCTAGTGAGGTGGGGCAACAAATCCTCGTGAATCGTCGCCCCTAGCAATTCACGGCAATACTCGGCCAACTTTTTATTGGGCTCGATGCCAGTGAATGAACGAAAACCAAAAGTGCGTGATGCCAGACCGATGTAGCCCCGGCCGCAACCAATTTCGAGCATGTCGATCTCTCGGGGATCGGCCTTAGTGACACGAAGGAAATTCTTCAAAATCGCCGAGTTTGACCACTGGCTCGACGCTTTGCCCCAGCGACTGCGGGGTCGATCCATGAACTCGTCGTAGATTGGCATGGCACCATCAGCATAGTTCCGGGCAATTCTGCACTGGGGTTGAGCGGCGCAACTACGTCGTGCGCACCACCTTCGAAGCCGCAGTCGCGCGACGACGATCTCGGGGTGACGCTAGCGTCGTCCCCTGGACAAGAACGGGTATTCGCGTCGCCCGAGACGGCCCGTTACCCCGTCGAACATGCCGCGTAATACAACGCGCGCGCAGAGAGCAAGTGACTTGACGCCATTCATCGAGACGAATGCGCCACTAAAGACAATCACTTGAGCGACGTAGAACCGAAGCGTGAGACGTCGTCGCACGACGAGGTACGTCGAATTGCGAATGATGTAATACACGCGTTGGGCGCTTTCGTACGGGTGCTCCTTGTCGGTGTCGCTGAAGCGCTCGCCCAGGACGTGATCCATGGCAGTCGTTTTGTGGCGCAACACGCAATACCCCAACTCGCGCACGGCGAAACAAAAGTCAAAATCGACCTGGTCGATAAAGAGGTCCTCGTCGTAGTTGGTGCGTCGAAGGACGTCCGCACGCACCAGGTTGCCACTGGTGATGACAGCACGGCGCTCCTCGAACGACTCAAAATCCTTGAGTACCAAGAGCCGATCCGCGTAACGAGTGATACGAATGCTCGACGGTTGCGGGTGCGCACGCATGGCGAGGATCCCGACCTGGTCTTGATGTGGCGCCTCGAGTGCATCGAAGGACGCCAGGATGTCTTCTATCGCGCCCGGGTGCACGAGCGTGTCCTGGTCCATCGTCAAGATCCAGTCCGGTTCGGAGATGAGATGGTGCCGCACGCCCACGTTCAACGCCGCAGCGATGCCGCGATTGGCGGAGAAGTTGAGGAGATCCACCTCCTCAAGTCGACTCAGAGCATCGATTTCGTCACTGTTGCGCGAGGCGTTGTCGACAATGAGGATGCTCTCGACCTGGGGAGACAGTGCGGCCACGACCTGTTGCAGGTGCGACGCGTCGGGGTTGTAGGTGACGATGATGGCGCGCACGCGATGGCGCTCCGGGGATGACATGGCATCACACTATTGCAGGGACCACTCGGGCTCGCGAAGCCTGGCACGCAACACGCTCACCACCAGAAATCGGCCCGCGAGAGCGCCTAGCGATTAGACATCGGCACGAAGTCGCGCGCGTCTGCACCGATGTAGAGCTGACGGGGGCGCGTGATCTTCATGTCCTGCTCCAGAAGTTCCTTGAAGTGCGCCAGCCAGCCGGCGGTGCGCGGAATGGCGAAGAGGACCGTGAACATCTCGACGGGAAATCCCATCGCCTGATAGATCAGACCGGAATAGAAATCAACGTTCGGGTAGAGCCGTCGAGAGATGAAGTAGTCGTCGGCGAGGGCGATCTCCTCCAACTTCAGCGCGATGTCGAGCAACGGGTTACGGCCGGTGACGGTGAAGACTTCGTCCGCGGTCTTCTTGATGATCGTCGCGCGCGGATCGAAGTTCTTGTACACGCGGTGCCCGAAGCCTTCGAGTTTCGTGTCGCCCGCCTTGACGGTTTCGATGAACGCCGGAATGTTGTCAATGTGACCGATCTTGTTGAGCATCTTGAGGACGGCCTCGTTGGCGCCCCCGTGTCGCGGTCCGTACAAGGCCGCGGCCGCGGCCGCAGTCGCCACGTAGGGGTCGCCGTGCGACGAGCCCACGGTGCGCATCGCCGCCGTACCGCAGTTGAGTTCGTGGTCGGCGTGCAAGATGAACAGGACGTCCAGCGCCTTGACCAGAATCGGATTGGCTTCGTAGCGTGGCTCGTTGACCTTCCACATCATCGACAGAAAGTTTTCGGTGTAATTCAGGTTGTTGTCGGGATAGACGAAGGGCATGCCGACCGAGAAGCGGTGCGCGGACGCGGCCAACGTCGGCATCTTGGCGATCAGTCGCACGATTTGATTGTGCAGGACGTCGGGGTCGGTGAGGTTCTTGGATTCCTTGTAGTACGTCGAGAGCGCCGCGATGGACGAGATCAACATTCCCATCGGGTGCGCGTCATAGTGAAAGCCCTCGAGAAACCGCTTTCGCATGTTCTCGTGGATGTACGTGTGATACCTGATGTCTGTCGACCAGACCGCGAGTTCGTCAGCCGTGGGCAACTCACCGTTGACGAGTAAGTACGCCACTTCCATGAAACTTGATTTTTCGGCGAGCTGTTCGATCGGATAGCCACGGTAGCGAAGAATTCCCGCGTCGCCGTCGAGATAGGTGATGGCCGACTCCGCCGCCGCGGTGGCCATGAAGCCCGGGTCGAAAAACCACACGCCGGGAACAACCTTGGAGAACTCGGACGCCGCGACGCCCCCGTTCACGATGGGAATTTCTCGAGTTTCACCGGTTTGGTTGTTGGTCACGGTTATGGACTCGGACACGGTTCCTCATTTCACTGTCAGGGGGTACTGCCATCGTATGTTAACTGGCCAGTAACCCTGTCCCTCAGCCCGTTCCGGAGGGTGACACGCTGAGCGAGTAGGTCCGACTGTGCAGGAGGGAACCGGAGGCGGGAATGCCGTTCAATGTAACGCTGAGCGTCCCTTTTTCACCCGGCACCACGCTGAACGCGTGGGGGTCGAAGGCGTAGGACGACAGCGGCGCGAGCGATCGAGTTGAAGTGACCCGTTGGGTCGCGCCACTAGTTGAGGTGAGAACCATCGTGAGGGTGATTGGTTGGACAATCTCGCGCAAATTGGTGACCGCGATCTGGACTTGCATGGTCGAAGTTGGGGCGAGCAACAACGTCAACTGCGGAGCGGGGAACGGAGCCGGCTGTACCTGGAGCGCTGAAATGACGATCGCGCGCGTCGCGGCTAAATTCGACGAACTCGCCAGGGTCGCGACGTCCTGGCGCACGTTGAGACCGGCACTGGAGTTAGTCAACGCCGCCAGCGTCACCGTCCCGGGCGAACTCGCGAGAGCGTGACGATCACCCCCCCAGGACGCCGCAGTGGCCAGGAGCGATTGTTGCGCCGCCCCCAACGCGACCGAAGGATTCGCGACGTTCGGCCCCGTCAACGTGAGACCGTCGGCCACGTACGCGAGAACCGTGGCGTAGTCGTTGACTCGGGTCACGGTGGCGTCGGCGAGAGTGAGATTCAGCGAGGGAGTGAGTACTGGGCTCTTCAAAAACGCCGCCTCCGTCCGCCATAAGGAGAGGTCCCGAGTCATATCCGTGAGCTGGAGCGCGAGCGAAGGACGCGTCAGCGTCGAACCGTTCGTTAAGAGTGTCGCCAGTTGTGCGTCGAAGGCATTCTCCTGGGTCAACAATGTGCCGGCCATTGTGGCGAAGCTGAGGTTCTCGCTACGGCGAGCCGACTGGGCTTGATGGGCCGAACGCGACACTTCACGTCCGAACACCAAGATGAGGAACGTCACGATCAGCGCGACAACAATACGAAGGGTCTGACGCCGGCGTTGCGTTCGAGTTCGTGCCACGCCGTAAGAACTTACTCAGCCTGGGCCTACTCCTCGTCGTCCCCGTCGTCGTACGATTCGAGTTCGATGATCTCGCTCTGCGCCGAAAGAGTCGCGTCGTCCAGGTCGGCGCCCCACTTGGGGGCGTCGAGCGACTTCGCACTCGCGGTAATTTCTTCAAGGTCCGATATCGGCTTGGCGCCCGTCGCCCCGTTGAGATGACGCACTCGACGAGCGATCGGGATGAGGCGCGACTCCACCGACGAAATGGCGTCGTTGTAACTCGACACGGAGTCATTGAGCGACTTGCCGAGTTTGGCCAATGGTCCCGCCACGGTACGGATGCGACTGTAGAGCTCGGTGGCCACGTTCAAGATCTCCTGAGCGTTCGTCGCCGAGGCGTGGCGTTGCAGTACTTCGGCGGCCGACCAGAGCAGCGCCAGCAGATTTGTCGGGCCGACCAGTAGGACGCGCTTCTCGGTGGCGAAACCGTGCAGCGTCGCGTCGGCTTCGTAGGCGGCGGCGAGCGCTGCGTCACTTGGAACGAAACACACGGTGAACTCGGGCGAGAATTCCAGCGCCTGCCAATACGATTTGGTCGCCAGCGTCTTCACGTGCTCGCGCAGGTCTTGGGCGGACCTCGCCTCGTACGATCGGCGCTCGTTCAGGTCCGGGGTCGCTAGCGACCTCTCGAAATTCGCGAACGGGAACTTTGCGTCGATCACGATAGTCGTGTTGTTGGGGAGTTTGACGACGCAGTCGGGTCGCTGTCGCTGTCCCGCCTCGCCGGATTGGGTGACCTGTAGATCAAAGTCGACGTTGGCCCGCAGACCCGACGCCTCCATGACGTTGGCCAATTGGATCTCACCCCAGCGTCCTCGGTCGGCACTGCGACCGAGCAATTGGTTGAGTCGACTGGTCTCGTCCTGGGTCTTGAGTTGAGCCGTCAAGAGTTCTCCCGCGCGGGTCTTAACGTCAAAGAGCGCCTCACGGTGGTCCTTGTCGAAGTTCGCAAGACTTGTCTTGTACTGACCGAGGAGCTCCTCGAGGGGGCCCAGACTGTCCTTTAGTTTCGAATCGCGATCGCGAAGAATCCGCTCTTGAGTCTGGTTGAACTGGTCCATCGAGTTCTGCACCACGCGACTGGACGTGGCCTCGAAGAGGGTTTCCATATTGGACACCGCGGCCGCGTGATCGAGTCGTTCACGCTCCAGGGCTTGGACCGACGTCCGATGCAACGCCTCGGCCACCTGAACACGCGAGTGAGCCTCGCTTGCTTGGGCCCGCAGCGACTCTGTGGACTTGACGCCGAGGGCCCAGGTCGCCAGGGCGCCCGCCACCAGACCAATAGCTACCCACGCAACAATCACGGCTCTCCTTTGACGACCCCCAACCTAAAGAACGGTTGTGACACAGGAGTATTGTCTCATTATGTACCGTCTCTTTGGCATCACGAAATCCCCACACGCCGCCGTGGCCGAGGACTCGCCGATCACGCCCGAGATGATGCACCGGATCGTGCACACCTTCGCTCTCGTCGGTGAGTCGATTGCTGAGGCGACCCACGCGCTGCTCGCGGGCGACCGAGAGCTCGCCAAGCAGGTCGTGGAACAAGACGTCGCCGTCGACAACCTCGTCAACGCCTTGGTCTCGGAGGTCGAGACGCTGCTGGTCGAGGGCCCTTCCTTATCGAGTGACGCGCGGCGCAGCCTCGTGACGCTGCTACGCGTGCTTCCCGAAGTGGAGCGAAACGGCGACTTGGCCGAGCACATCGCGCGGCGCGCGGCGCGCGGACTAGGCGCCGAGATGTCACCGCGTTCGCGCGGCCTCGTCGAAAGAATGGGTGAAGTGGCGTCGATGATCTGGCGCGAAGCCACCGACGTGATCCTCGACGGCAAACTCGAAGCGGCCGGCGCGATCGAAGACATCGATGATGAGCTCGACGATCTGCACGTGTCACTGACGGCCGAACTCACCTCGGGCTCGATGTCGGTACCGGTCGCCGTGGAGTTGGCGCTCCTGGCACGCTTCTACGAGCGCTTCGGCGATCACTGCGTCAACTTGGCGCGTCGCCAGATTGGCCGCGACGGCGCCGACTGACTAGCGGCGCAGCAGTGCTTCGGCGATCTGCACCGCGTTGAGGGCAGCGCCCTTACGCAAGTTGTCGTTGCTGACGAACAATGACAACCCGTTCACCACCGTTTCGGCGCGACGAATGCGGCCCACGTACGACGGATCTTGACCCGCCGCCTGACGCGGCGTGGGAACGTCCTCGAGAACGACGCCCACGGCATTCTTCAAGACGTCCGTCGCCTCCTCGGGCGTGATCGGGCGCTCAAAGCTCGCGGTGATCGACAACGAATGGCCCGTGAACACCGGCACCCGCACGCACGTGGCGTCCACCAGCAAGTTCGCGATCTCGAGGATCTTGCGGCTCTCGTCGCGCAGTTTTTGTTCCTCGCCCGTTTCGAGCGAACCGTCATCCACGATGGAGCCGGCCAAAGGAACGACGTTGTGGGCAATCGTCAGGGGAAACTTATTGCCCTTGGTCAAGGGAAACGCCCTGCCGTTGAAGGTGAGTTCGCGCACGTTGCCTCGGGCACTCGCTTCGAGTTGCTCGGCGAGTTCGTCGACTCCCTCGCGACCAGCCCCACTCACCGCCTGATAGGTCGAGACCACCATCGAGCGGAGGCCCGCGGCGTGGTGTAGCGGCTGCAGCACCGGCATAGCCGCCATCGTGGTGCAGTTGGGATTGGCGACGATCCCCTTGACGATGTGAGCGAGCGCGTGGGGGTTGACCTCAGAGACCACGAGGGGAACGTCAGGGTCCATTCGCCACGCCGAGGAATTGTCCACCACGATGGCGCCCGCCGCCGCTACGCGGGGTGCGAGAGCCTTCGACGAAGTGGCGCCCGAGGACATTAACGCAATGTCAATACCCGCGAAGTCCGCAGTCTCCGCGTCTTCGACCGTGACGAGTCGACCGTCCCACTCGAGGGTCGATCCGGCCGAACGAGACGAACCGAAGAAACGTACGTCGTCAGCGGGGAATTGGCGTTCCGCCAAGATGGCGCGCATCACCGTGCCGACTTGACCCGTCGCCCCGATAATCGCGATTCTCATGCGCCAAAGTCTAGGGCTACGCGGCGTCGAGGCCAAACGCGGTGTGCAGCGCGCGCACGGCGTCGGCAACTCTCGCGGCTTCGACCACGCACGAAATGCGGATCGAACTCGTCGAGATCATCTCGATGTTGATGCCGTGCGACGACAACGTCTCGAACATTAGGGCGGTCACGCCGGGACTGGTCTTCATTCCCGCGCCAATCAACGACACGCGTCCAATCTTCTCGTCGGCGGTGACCAGCGTCGCGCCGATCTCGTCCTTGACTTCGTCACAAGTGGCGCGCGCCGCCTCGAGGTCGGTGCGCACCACCGTGAAGGAGATGGCGGTCAGACCGTTCGTGCCAGTGTTTTGCACAATCATATCGACATTGATACCCCGGTCAGCCAGTTTGCGAAACAGCGCGGCGGCGACGCCAGGTCGATCCGGTACTCCGTCGATGGTCAACTTCGCCTCCGACGTGTCGTCGGTAATGGCTGACACGATGGCTTCTTCCATAGTGGGGTCCTCCTCCACAATCCAGGTCCCGGGTTCCCAGGTAAAACTCGATCGAACGTGGAGTGGGACGCCATGGCGTCGGGCGAACTCCACTGAGCGCAACATCAAGACGCGACCGCCGGTGGCGGCCATTTCCATCATCTCGTCAAAGGACACCTTGGCCAGTCGCCGCGCCTTCGACACGACGCGAGGGTCGGCCGAGAAAACTCCCGTCACGTCGGTGTAGATCTCACACACGTCGGCCTTTAGCGCTGCCGCCAGGGCGACGGCGGTGACGTCGGATCCCCCGCGTCCCAAGGTGGTGATGTCACGCTCCGTTGAGACCCCTTGAAAGCCCGCCACCACTGGTACCAGACCAGCGTCGAGCGCCTCGCGAATGCGGTCAGGACGCATCTCGAGGATCTTCGCGCGCGTGTGGTCCGTATCGGTGATGATCCCCGCCTGGCTGCCCGTGAATGACGCCGATTCGACGCCGCAGTCGCTGAGCGCCATGGAGACGAGCGCCATGGAGATACGTTCGCCAGCGGTGAGCAGCATGTCGAGTTCGCGGGGCGGACGTGTCGGTGATACCTGGTCAGCGAGGTGGATAAGATCGTCCGTGAACTTGCCCATTGCCGAGACGACGACCACCACGTCGTTGCCGGCGGCGCGGGTTCGCGCAACGTGATCCGCGACCGCACGAATACGGTCCGCGTCACCGACGGAGGTACCGCCGAACTTTTGGACGATTAGTGCCATGACGATCAACTTTAGTTGAGTCGTCGGAGGCCCTCTAGAGGCCCGAGTAAAGTCGCACCCATGGCTACAACCAAACGTCAACGTCAAAAAGAAGCGCGCCGCCAGAAGATGGAAGCGTTGGAAAAGCAGAGCAAGCGTCGTCAGAACCTCCGACGCGGGATCATCGCTCTCGTCGTCGCCGTCGTGATCGTGGGTTCGGCCGCACTGTTCTTCCAGAAGTCGACCCCCGCGACCGTCTCGATTCCGACGACGCCACCGACTACGACGACGACCGTCGGTATCACCTCCACCACGTGCTCCACGTCGGGCATCGCGGTGGCGGGCTTCGCGTCCATTCCCTGCGCGTCGCCGGCGGGAACGTGGGGCAAGGCTCCGACCATGGTCGTTCCCACCACTCCGGCACCCAAGGTGCTCGAGGTCGCCGACCTCATCAAGGGCACCGGGGTCACGTTGAAGTTGGGTGACAAGATCACCGCGCAGTACGTACTCGCCGACTACGCCAGTCACAAGGACCTGCAGTCGTCGTGGACGTCCGGGGCCTTCTCGGCGACATTCGCCAACGGTCAATTGATCCCGGGCTGGCTCAAGGGCATGCCCGGCATGAAGGTCGGCGGACGTCGTGAACTCATCGTCCCGTCATCGCTGGCCTACGGCCCGAGCGGTCAAGCGCCCATCCCCGGCAACGACACCCTGGTCTTCATCGTCGACCTCTTGAAGATCGGCTAACGCAAGTCTCCGTCACCAAACCCCGCGACCACCACAAAGGACATCCATGAGCGACCTCATACCTAACCCCGACGGATCAAGTCCGCAGCGTCAGAAATTTGACGCCGCGCCGCCGATGATCATCGACACCACGAAGACCTACAACGCCACGATGGTGACCTCGCACGGAACGATGGAGATTCTCCTCGACCCCTTGGCGGCACCCGAGACCGTCAACAGCTTCGTCTTCCTCGCCCGGTGGCACTACTACGACGGCGTAATTCTTCACCGCATCATTCCGGGCTTCGTACTGCAGGGCGGTGACCCCACGGGCTCCGGAGCGGGGGGACCGGGCTATCGCTTCAACGACGAACTGCCTAAGCCCGGTCGTTACGAACTGGGATCTTTCGCCATGGCCAACGCCGGACCCAACACCAACGGCTCGCAGTTCTTCGTCATCTCGGGGCCTGACGGAATGCGACTCCCGCCGCAGTACTCGCTCTTTGGCAAAGTGATGAAGGGAATCGACGTCGTCACGACCATCGACGCTCTCGGAACCGCATCGGGGAAGCCCCGCGAACGAGTCGTGATCGAGTCGGTCACCATCGACGAGTCCGAGTCCTAAAGGAGGACCGTCTCGCTCCCGCGAGTGACCACCAGGTCTTCGCCCGAGTCAACGCGCCACTGGCCGTCAAAGGTCACCATGGAGTGCGGCCCCATCTCCACGAATATTACTTGATCACCAAGTAGATCCCTCGTTCGATTCGACGTGGCGCTCCCCGCGGACACCGACACGACGACGCCCGAGAAGAAACCCAGGCCCGTGGTCGGGGCGCCGCCGCGCGGGTCGATCATCGTGTCACCGAGCACTGAGCCCACCGAACCAATGGCGATCACACGCGACGTTGCGAGCGCCATGGCGAGTGCTGAGTCGCGCCACACGCTGCGCGCGTGCAGCGCCGCACCGTCGGTGAGGACCACCACGTCGGCCGACGCGAGCGCCGCAACGATGGACGGGTCGTTGGCGCTGCGACGATCGATCACCTCGAGGCCGACGATGCCCGCGCCACTCGTCGCTATACGCTCACGCACACGGTCGATCGCGTCAAGCGAGCCTTGGAACGCGGCTGCGGTGGCGAGGACGCACACGCGAGTCGATGCCGGAATGTGAGTCGCCGTCGACGATGAATCCAACGCCTCGAGGGAACCGACGAAGGTGTAGCTCACGACCACGAACCTCGCGTCGCGTCGCGCGACGTCAGTCGCGAAATCGTGGGACCTCATTGTGGCGACCGGCGAATCGCCATGCTGGCGTCGCATCGACCACGACGTCGAGGTCGCGACGACGCGACGTCAGCTGTTCGATCACGATGACGACGGCCGCCATTTCATCGGGCGACGGCGACGTACGCGAGGTGACCTCGAGGTTCACAGCGGTATGTTCCCGTGCTTGCGCCTGGGTAGTTCCTCGCGCTTGGATCGCAAGAGATTGAGCGAACGGGCGATGACCGCACGAGTCTCGGCCGGATCGATCACGTCGTCGATGAAGCCTCGCTCGGCAGCGATGAAGGGCGACGAGAAGCGCTCCTCGTACTCCGATACCAGTTGACGTCGCGTCGCGTCGGGATCTTCGGACCCGGCGAGTTCGCGACGATGCACGATCTCCACGGCGCCCGCCGATCCCATCACCGCCAATTCTGCCGACGGCCACGCGAAGGCAAAGTCGGCGCCGATGGACTTGGAGTTCATGACGACGTAGGCCCCGCCGTACGCCTTGCGGGTGATGATCGAGACTCGCGGCACCGTCGCCTCGCAGAACGCGTAGAGCAATTTGGCCCCGCGACGGATAATGCCGTCGTACTCCTCACTGACGCCCGGTAGGAAACCTGGCACGTCCACGAAGGTGACGAGCGGCACGTTGAAGGCGTCGCAGGTTCGTACGAATCTGGCCGCCTTCTCGCTCGAGTCGATATCGAGCACGCCGGCCAAAACCTGGGGCTGATTGGCAACGATGCCCACGCTAAATCCGTCGATTCGAGCGAAACCGCAGGTGATTTGAGCGGCGAAGGCGCTGTGCACTTCAGCGAATTCGCCATCGTCCACCACTGCGGTGATGACCTTCTTCATGTCGTAGGGCTGATTAGGCGACTCCGGCAAGATGTCGCGAAGTTCGAGACACTGACGATCGGCCGGGTCGTCGGACATCACGCGCGGCGCTTCTTCGAGGTTGTTCGAAGGCAGGAAGGACAAGAGGTAGCGAACTTCGTCCAGGGCCGATTGCTCGTCGGCGAACACGAAGCCCGCCACGCCGGACTTGGTGGCGTGGGTCATCGCGCCACCAAGTTCTTCCAGGGTGATGTTTTCTCCGGTCACCGCCCGTACGACGTCGGGTCCGGTGATGAACATGTGGCTCGAGTCCTTCACCATGATGACGAAGTCGGTCATCGCCGGCGAGTAGACCGCTCCGCCCGCGCAGGGTCCGAGGATCACCGAGACCTGAGGAATGACGCCGGAGGCGCGCGCGTTGCGACGAAAGATGCCCCCATACGCGTTAAGGCCAGCGACGCCCTCTTGAATCCGCGCGCCACCTCCGTCATTGAGGCCGATGAGGGGGATCCCCATCGACGTGGCGAGGTCCATGACTTTATGAATCTTCTCGCCGTGGGTCTCGCCCAGGGCTCCCCCGAACACCGTGAAGTCCTGTGAGAACACGCACACCTGACGTCCGTCAATCTGGCCGTAGCCAGTGACCACTCCATCGGTGTAGGGCCGAGAATCCTCCAGACCCCCGCCAGTCGCGTGGTGTCGCGTCAACATGTCGAGTTCTTGGAAGGTCCCCTCATCGAGCAGATACTGGACACGCTCGCGCGCCGTCATGCGCCCCTTGGACTTGTGTCGTTCGATCGCCCGTTCGCCGCCCGCGACGAGCGCTTCGGCCTTGCGAGCGTCGAGCTCGGCCAAACGTTGCGCTATTGAATTCTCCATAGGCGTCAAGGCTACCGAGGTCTCTTCACTGGCGCGTACCCCGCGCGACCCGTGGCGCGCCGCAACACGTGGAGACGTTCGAACGTCGCATTACTCGTCGGTAGACGCGAGTGGCTCGGATTCTTGCACCAGCTCAATCAGCGTGCCGAAGCTCGTCTTGGGGTGCACGAAGGCAATGAGGGTGCCGCGCGACCCGTGGCGTGGGACCTCGTCGATCACTCGCGCACCACTCGCCTTCACTGCCGCGAGGGCCGCGGCACAATCAGCGACGCGATAGGCCACGTGGTGCAGTCCTTCGCCGCGGCGATCGAGAAACGCCGCCACCGTCGAATCCTGACGGGTCGGCGTCAACAGTTGCACGAAGCCGTCACCCACTCTGATCAGCGCTTCGCTGACCCCGTCACTCGCCACGACTTCACGGTGCACGACCTTGGCCCCCAACGTGTCGGCGTACCACGCGATCGCGGCGTCCAGGTCGCGCACCGCGATGGCCACGTGATCGATGCTCGTTAGTAGAGATTCCATGTTCCCTCCCCGACGCGAGGCTACACAGTGCGCATCAGACACGATGAAAGTCGTTCGTAAACTGCTCGGGTGTCCCTCCTGCACGTCGTGCCCGTTTTCGCCCTCACTGCGTTAGTGCTCGCGATGGTGCCAGGTCAGGGGATGGCCATGGTGCTACGCCAGACGCTCACGGGTGGCGCACGCTGTGCGACGTGGTCGGTCGTGGGCAACGCGTCGGGACTCGTGGTGTGGGGTGTCGCCTCTTCCGTGGGGCTGAGTCAGGTCTTCGCCCATTCGCCGCTCGCGTACAACATTCTCAAGTACGCCGGCGTCGCCTACTTGGGTTACCTCTCGCTCAGCACGCTGGTAAGCCTGCGACAGCGCGGGGGTGCCTTCGACACCAACGGTCAAGCGGCGACGCGGCCCATCGCGGCCTACCGACTGGGACTCGTGACGAATTTGACCAACGTCAAAGCCGCCGTGTTCGCGGTCGCGTTCATCCCACAGTTCGTGCCACGGAGCTTTCCGCTCGGTGCGGGAATCGTCGTGTTGGCGCTCGTACAATCACTGGTGTCACTGGGGTGGTACTCGGCCTTAGTCGCGTCGGTGGACCGCGCGGCTACCGCGCTCTCGCGACCCGGCGTGCGACGCGTTCTGACGGGGATCTCCGCGATCGGACTCCTCACGTTGGCCGTGGTGCTCCTGTTTTCGTCACCTCGTTGAGTCGGTTATCGTGATCGATGGGGAAGTAAGAATCAGGAGCAGTATGACGCGCAGCGTGATTGTCGCCGGTCTTCGTACCCCCATTGGAAAACTCGCTGGAGCGCTCGCTCCTCTGCGCGCCAGTGAACTCGGTGGCGTGGCCATCGCCGCGTTACTCGCACAAACCGGCGTGGACCCCGCGAGCGTGGACGCAGTCCTCATGGGTCAGGTGCTGCAGGCCGGCCAGGGACAAATTACCGCGCGCCAGGCCGCCGTCTACGGAGGCGTCCCGATGAGCGTGCCAGCGACCACCATCAATAAGGTGTGTCTCTCGGGCCTGAACACTATTTACTTGGCCGATCTCATGGTGCGCGCCGGCGAAGCGGACGTCGTCATTGCTGGCGGGATGGAGTCGATGACGAATGCGCCCTACCTGCTCCCGGGCGCACGCGCGGGCTACCGAGCCGGGGATCACGCGGTGGTCGATTCGATGATGCACGACGGGCTCACCTGCGCCTTCGACCATTGTGCGATGGGTCTGGCGACCGAGCGGCACAACGCCGGACGACTCTCGCGACTGCGCCAGGACGAATTCGCCGCGCGCTCGCACTTCCTCGCGGCAGCCGCGACCGCCGCGGGCTACTTCGATCGCGAGGTTGCGGCAGTGAAAGTACCCCAACGTAAGGGCGACGACCTGCGCGTCGACCTGGACGAAGGGATCCGGCGCGATACGACCGTCGAGTCGCTGGGCGCATTGCGCGGGGCCTTCGAAAAGGACGGCACGATCACCGCGGGCAATGCCTCGCAGATCTCCGACGGCGCCGCGGCAATGCTCGTCATGTCGGCGGAGCGCGCAGCGCACCTCGGACTCGAACCCCTCGGCGAACTCATCGGCTACGGCCAGGTGGCCGGACCCGACACGTCGTTACTGTTACAGCCCGCGAACGCAATCCAGCGCGCGGGCACCGTGGCCAATGTCGACGTGGACGGCCTCGACGTCATCGAGATCAACGAGGCCTTCGCAGCAGTGGCCCTCGCGTCGATCGACGCCTTAGGGGTGAACGAAGCGCGCGTCAACGTCAATGGTGGCGCAATCGCACTCGGCCACCCCATCGGTATGTCAGGAACTCGACTGGCGTTGACCCTGCTCACCGAACTCCGTCGACGAGGTGGTGGCGTGGGCGCCGTGGCCCTATGCGGCGGCGGCGGACAGGGCGACGGCGCCATCTTGCGAACGCTCTGAGCCCTACGTCGCGTCCGGGACGAACTGCGCCAGCACCGGGTAGCGCGCTAATCCGATCGGTTCGTCGTCGCGAAGTTGGAAGACGAATGCTCCACCCAAGGGGTACCCCCGATGCTCGAGGACGTCGGGCACGGGGTCGGCGAGACTAGCGACGAGTTCGTGCACCGAGGGATTATGGGCCACCACGAGCAGCGACGTCGTCACCGGATCGACTGACGCGAGGTCGATCAAGAGGTCTTCAGCCGAGACGTCGCGACGGCCGTTGTAGATGAGTTCGCTGTAGGACACCGTCGCGACGAAGTCGGTCCCGTCGAACGCTCGGCGAAACGTTTCGCGAGTCCGCGCGGCCGACGACACGAGTGCGGTGGTCGGACCAAAGGCGCCGAGCGCCAGGGGATCGCTGGCCCAAGCGCGTAACTGATCACATTGGCGCTTGCCGCGTCCGCTGAGTCGCCGATCGTAGTCACTGGTACCCACCTCGGAGGGTGAGGCTTTGGCGTGGCGAACGACCGTGAGATAGCGCACGACGCTAGTTTGTCACCGACGGGTCAGTGAGCGCGTCGCCCGTGGTTTAGCGTAGAACCGTGATTGCGACGCTCTCCTACTTCCAGGCCGTGGTGATGGGGCTCGTTCAAGGAATCACCGAACTCTTCCCGGTATCGAGCTTGGGACACGGCATCTTGTTGCCCGGGCTCCTCGGCTGGCATAATCTGGTTTCGAGCCAGTCGCAGTCGCAGTCTTTCTTTTTGGTCTTCCTCGTCGGCCTGCACGTGGGGACCGCGGTCGGACTCATAATCTTTTATCGCGCCACGTGGTGGCGCCTTCTGCAAGGGCTCAATCGACAGGTGCGCGCCAGTCGCGAGGAGGGCGTCACCTCACTGTGGCGCCTCTCGAATTCGACCATGGACCGCGACTACCGACTCCTCTACCTCCTCGTGGTGGGTTCCATCCCCGTCGGGGTCGCAGGACTGCTCTTGGAAAAACCCCTGCGCGAACTCTTCGCCAAACCGCTCGCGGCGGCCGTGTTCCTCACGATCAACGGCGTCATCTTGATCGTGGGCGAACGACTGCGTCGAAACCGCGGGCGCCACGCGCGTTACGAGAAACTCGATACGCTCGCCTCACGCAACGCCCTCGCTATCGGCTCGGCTCAGATCTTCGCGTTGCTCGCCGGGATATCACGCAGCGGCGTCACCATGGTGGCCGCACTCACTCGCGGTCTCGACCACGAAGACGCCGCCAACTTTGCATTTCTCTTGGCGACGCCGGTCATCCTCGTCGCTGGTCTGTATAAGTTGCCATCGCTCCTCGGGCCCCTCGGTCACGGCGTGCGTACGCAAACGTTCGTCGGCGCACTGTGCGCGGGAGTCGCCGCTTATGTCGCGGTACGTTTCCTCACCCGCTGGTTCACTACAAAAACGTTGACGCCTTTTGGTATCTATTGCCTGGTCGCCGGGATCGCCTGCGTCGTGCGCTTCGCCTAATCAGCCAGTACGCGTCGCCCGGTAATCGCGCGCGAGAGGGTCAGATCGTCGGCGAACTCGAGGTCGCCGCCGACGGGCAGACCATTGGCCGGCTGGGACACCACGAGACCCGGCACCTGGAGCAACCGACCTAAGTACATCGCCGTCGCGTCACCTTCGAGGTTGGCGTTAAAGCACAAGATAACTTCTTTGACCGGTCCGTGGAGTCGCTGCAAAAGTTCTTGAATGCGGAGACGATCCGGCGTAACCCCCTCGAGAGGGCTGAGCAGACCGTGCAGTACGTGATAGGTCCCGTGAAAGGCGCGCGAACGTTCGACGGCGACGACGTCCGGCGGACTTTCGACCACACAAATAGTCGTCACATCACGTCGGTCGTCGGAACAAATGGGACACAGTCCCCCCGATTCGGCGAAGTTGCAACACTGTTCGCAAAAGGATAGGTTCTCCTTCATATCTCCCAGCGATTGACTCAGTCGCTGCACGTCTTCCGAGGGCTGTCGCATCAGCCAAAAGGCGATGCGCTGCGCCGACTTGGGTCCGACTCCGGGGAAACGACCTAATTCATCGACCACTGCTTGCAGGGAGGGCGGATAACTCACGAGATTTCCTCGGCCCCAGGGAACATCTCGGTGATGAGGTGTTCCGCGACCGACGTCACTACAGGACCGTGTTCGTCATCGGCACTGTATTCATCGAAGTCGGGAGTAGCCTCAGCGACCGGCGCAGCGACAGGTCGTGCCCGTAACGTCGTCGCGACCGACGTTACGATGCTCGGATCGACGACCCACGCGACGTGTAAGGGAACTCGAAATTCGTGGTCCAGAGCACCCTTGAGACCCTGGGAGATCTGATCGATATTCTGTCGCATCTCTTCACTCGCGACCGCCAAGGTGAGCCGCGCGCCGTCGAAATCAACGACCCGCGCGGACTTGAGTACCAATTGAGCCCCACGCGACGTTCTCGGCACGACACGTTCGACGAAGCGTTGGCGAACGTCGTCAATATCGAGCGCGATGTCGACATCCGGCAACGGGGAAACGGTAGGTACCGCCGATGGAGGCGTCGTGACGGGTTCTAGTGGCGTCACGACTGGTTCGGGAACGCGCGTCGAAGGTGCCGTCGTCGACGTCGCGCCAATGGGGCGCAAGGCCGGAACGCTCGGCGCCGTCGCGGGCGCCGTCGTGCGCTCTACGCGTTCCAACTTCGTCACCCGCTCACTCAAAGCGTCCCACGACGCGTCCAACTCGGGCGTGACGAGTCGCACCATCGCGACTTCGAGAACGACGATCTTTTCGGGGGCACTCTTCATCTCGCGTAGCGCCCGACCGAAGGTCTCGAGTACTCGCACGGTTCTCGCGAGTCCGAGTTGGCCGCCCCATGTGGTCAGTCGCTCGCGATCCGCGTCCACCGCGTCGGCAACGTCAGGAGCGACCTGGAGCAAAAAGACTTGTCGGACCTCGGCCGCGAAACTCTCGGCGAGTTGTTCGGCGTCCCAGCCGTCGTGCGCCAGCGTGGCCAACGTGGCGATGGCCCCCACGGCGTCGTTGTCCACCAGGGCGCGCAGGAGCCCGTCAAAGTCCGGCTGCGTCTCGTCGGTCGCGCCGGTCGCGAGTAATCGGTCAAGGGCGCTCAGCGCGTCGCGGGCCGAGCCGCGGCCCAGGCGTACGGCGGCCTCGATGGTCGCGTCGTCCGCGGCGAGACCCGCGGCACCACGCACGTCGTGCAGCAGCGTACTAAGGGTATCGCCACCGATCAGGCGGAATTCGAGTTGCACGGTGCGCGAACGAATCGTCGGCAGGACCTTGTGCGGATCCGTCGTGGCGAGAACAAAAATGACGTGGGGTGGCGGCTCCTCGAGGGTCTTGAGCAGGGCGGCGGACGCG
>Ga0207933_1000373_pt1 | contig 44976 bp, 36 predicted proteins | sample NGESurdeep092012_4_FD_184488 | JGI IMG/M metagenome (GOLD analysis project Ga0207933, IMG submission 184488) | Arctic peat soil microbial communities from Barrow, Alaska - NGEE Surface sample F53-3 deep-092012 (SPAdes) | ecosystem: Environmental > Terrestrial > Soil > Wetlands > Peat ... | reverse complement strand
GAAAATGAATCGCGCCAGGACGACCCAGGAACGATCCGCGAAGGTTGGTCGATGGTTTTGCATCCCCCGAATTTCGCTCTTTCGCCTTCCATTTGGAGTTTTTCCGCAGCCTGTTTAGCCCCCGAGGGAATGTCTTGCTGAAAGTGAACCACCACCGCCCCGGCACTCTGCCTCGATTGCTTCTTGCGATTGTCGCTGCACCCATCGTCCTCCTCGCGGCCTGCCACTCCTACCACATTGACACCACCATCGTGAACCGAACCGGCGCCGACATTCAGCTCCTTGAAGTCGACTACCCCGACGCCAGCTTTGGCGCAGATCGCATCGCCTCTGGCGCAGTTTTTCATTATCGCTTCCAGGTCCGCGGCAGCGGCCCACTCAAAATCACCTACACGGCTCCCGACTTAAAGCAGGTTCAGATCGCCGGCTCAACGCTCGTCGAGCGTCAGCAGGGCCAGCTTAAAATCGTCCTCCTGCCCAGCGGCAAGGCCCAATTCATACCGCAGCTCACACCGCCCTCCTGATTCCATCCGCCCCCGCTACTGGGCAATTCATCTCAAGGCAATAAAGTGATTCAAACGCAAAAAGGCGGAGCCCCTTTCCGGCGCTCCGCCCCTTTCAACTACCCGATGTTGTGCTGTTCCCTTTTCCCTGATCCCTGTTCCCTGTTCCCTGCTTTAATGCACCATCGTCTGGAACAACGGCGACTGCAACAGCGCGCTGAATTCCGTATCCGAAGCTGCAAAATGAACCTCAAGCTTTCCAGAATTCGAGTCGATTGAGGTCTCGCTCAGCGCCTGTTTCTCCGTATCCGATCCCGTCATCTTCCTCAGCATCACTGCCGCAGACAGCAGCGAAGAAATCGTGGCCGCCGCAAAAGAATCGCCCGTTGAAATCGTCAAATCGAACCTCACGCCCCGCGCAAAGTCCATCGAGTACCACGAGCCCTCCAGCCGCTGCTTCACGGTGTCGAAATCGGTCACCGATCCCGCCTGGCCCAGCAGTTGCTTCATCATGGTCTGCGTGCCCTGGTTGTCCAGAATGCTCCACAGCGAACTCGAGTCCACGCTCTGCATCGCCTCCATCATCGAATTGTTGGTCAGCATGCTTGCGGCCATTCCGTCGCGCGCGTCCAGCGCCTTGGTCACGGAATCTTTGCTGCCAAAGACCATCGTCGACGGATCCACGAAGCACAGCACCATCCCCGTCTTGCTCATGGGGTAAATGCTGTTGGTCCGCACCATCGTCGCCTTGATCTTCTGCGCCTTAAAGCTCGCCAGAATATCCGCTGCCGGAAACTGCCCCTGCGCAATCCCCACCGATTGCAGCGCGTCGCTCCCCGGCGTCGGCCGGAACAGCGCAAATGCCAGCTCGTCCACATATTGGTCGATTGGCTCGCCCGCGTTCGGGCTCGGCTTGCCCGAAGCCAGAACCGGCTTCAGCGTAAACTTGCTCAACGCTTCATCGAACTGCTTCAACTCCGGCGGCTCCACGCGGTTGCGCAGATTCATCGCTGCCGTAGAATTCTGCATCGCGCGATAGTCGATCACCACGAGTTGCTGCACATCGTGCGGAATCGCCCCGCGCGCATCGGTTGACAACTGTGCCGCATGGGCCGGCATAACCGCCGCCACCATCATCGCTGCAATCGAAACTCCAATAAGATTCTTCAACTATCCCACCCTCCGGAAATCATTACCGCCCAGCCGTTGCCGTCCAATTTATCGGCCGCGACGCCAAATTCGTATTCCTTCGCGCCATCTCTGCCTTGGCGCCTTCAAGTTATTGTACCGATTTGCTGCTCGTCTTGTTGCTCGCTGGGCCGCCAGGTATTGTTACTTTGGCCACTCCAGCGGATGGTCGAGCCGCCGCTCCAGAACCTTGGTTTCCTCGTCGAACTCACTTAATTGACGCATCCACTCGCTTTCCCGCTCACAAGCCGCCTCAGGAATCAGCCCGATGATCTCGCCCTCGCCCACCCCGGCCTTGTGCTTGGCCGCCAGGCTCACCACCTTCCCGTGCACCACAGATAGCGGCGTCGCCTCAAAGTCCGTGATATTCATAGACAACTGCGCCCGCCCCTGCACCAAAACCCCCATTGCCTTAACGCCCTTTAATCCGCCTGAAGCCGCTCGAATCTCCTTGGCGATCGCCCGTGCCATGGCCACATCCGGCGAGTCGAAGTAGATGTTATACGCAACAAGGAACTTGCGCGCCCCCACAACGGATGCTCCGCCCCGTGGATGAAGCTCCGGGCCGCCCAGGTCCGGCCGCCGCGACGGGTCTTTATGCGCTGCGTCCCTCACCTCTTCAAACTGCCCTCGGCGTATGTCTTCGAGATTTTTCCGGTCAGGCCGCGCCGCCGCCGCCTCATAGAAATAGACCGGCACGCCAAATCGCCGCCAAATCTCCAGGCCCGCCTGCCGCGCCAGCATCACGCATTGCTCCAGCTTGATCCCTCTGACCGGCACAAACGGAATCACGTCCGCGGCGCCGATGCGCGGATGCACCCCCTCCTGGCTCCTCAGATCGATCAGTTCCACGGCCTTGCCGGCGCCCCTTACCGCTGCCTCAACCACTGCCGCGGGCTCCCCGGCTATCGTCACCACGGAGCGGTTGTGGTCCGCGTCCATTGACCAATCCAGCAGGTGCACCCCGTCCACGCGCATCGCGGCGACGATCGCTTTCACGCGACCGGCATCGGTGCCCTCTGAAAAGTTCGGAACGCACTCCACGATCGCGCTACTTTTCGCGCCGCCTGTCGCGCTGCTTTTCGCGCTGTCGATCGCTCCGCTCACTTTTGGTCGCCCCTTACCTTCCCGGCCGGTCCCCGTCAGCAATTCGTATCGTACTTCGCATTTTCCAGTCCATGGGTACGGATCTTGCTGCAACCGTCAACCGAGCAGGATGAGCTGAAAGCTGACGGCTGAGAGCTAATAGCTGCACTCTCACTTCCAGAACGTATATCCAGCCTGAATTTGAATGCTGGCATTCACTCCAGGGTTGCGGTCGCCCAGCGAAGCCGAGGAGATGTGCACTCCGCTCACGCCCAAATCGATCGACCGTTTCGACTTGAGGAAGTAATGCACTCCAATGCCGCCCTGCGGCGAGAAATTCCACACGCTCGTTCCGGCGTCGATTATCGGTCCCTTGGCCGGATTGTTGTTGCTCATGTAATTCGGCGGAAACTTGTGCGCAGTATAAATCAGCCCGCCCGCCGCTTGAAACCACGGCTGAATGCGTCTCGACCTTGTCAAAAAGTTCCAGCGAAAGATCACGGGCATGATGCTCACGCCCGTGAAGGTGCCGCCGCCGAACTGCCAGGGACAGGAATAGAGCTGCCCCGTAGACGTTTCGCAATCAATTTGGACTGTGTGTGGCGCCGGCGTGTACGCCTCCCACAGCGGCATGATTTCGCCACCGTACTCAAATTGACCACTGAAGATTCCCGCGTGCACCACCGGCGAAAGTATCTTCGACAGTTGGAATCCGCCCCAGAAGAATTTGTAATCCGACCGGTCGCCCACGCCTGTGCCCCAATTTGCAAAGGGCCCGTACTCCCATCTGCGATTGTTCCTCACGTCAGCAACAGGGTTCGAAATAGCCGGCTGGGTACTCTCCAAAGTCACAGTGCGCTCGCTTATGCCAATCCGCGTCATAGGCTGCGTGTAGTTTCGGCGATCCGGAACAATTTTTGGATCACTACTCGGATGAGTCGAAGTTCCATCGCCCGCCTGCGCCGCAGCCGCTCCATCCGGCGCTTGCGCAGCGGTCATCGCCGTCCCCGCCAGCAACAAAAATAAAAGAATCCCTTCAGCTCGCCTCAAAATTCTCTCCCAAATAATCGCAGTATCCTAAGTTCTTGTCGGTCCAATTCCCCACAGCTCCGTTTTCTCGTTCCCTCGTTCCCTGCTTTTTCGTTCTCTCGTTCCCTTGTTCCCTTGTTCCCTGCTTTTTCGTTCTCTCGTTCCCTTGTTCCCTTGGTCCCTGCTTTTTCGTTCTCTCGTTCCCTCGTTCCCTTGGTCCCTGTATTCTCGTTCCCTGCCTCCACCCAAAAAAAGACCGCCACAATCGGGCGGCCTTTTCCCTGCCCGCTTCGGCCCATCTATCCCGCTGCGTGCTCCATCTGTTCCGCGTCCATATCAAAATTCGAATGGACGTTCTGCACGTCGTCCAGTTCTTCCAACACTTCCAGCAGCCGAACCATCTGGTTGGCCGCCGTTCCTTCCAGTTTTGTATAAGTCGACGCGACCATAGCCACTTCGCTCATTACCGTCGCGATTCCAGCGGCCTTTACAGCGCTGGACACAGCCTCATACGATGCCGGCTCCGTGAGAATCTCCCACGTGTCGCCCTCGTCCTTCAAGTCCTCGCCACCGTGTTCGAGCACAATGTCCATCAACTTCTCTTCGCTCGTCGCCGACTTCTCCACCGCGATCAGGCCCTTCTTCGCGAACATGAACTTCACCGAGCCGGTTTCGCCCAGGTTCCCGCCATTCTTTGAGAACGCATGCCGAATCTCGCTCACCGCGCGATTGCGGTTATCGGTCAGCACGTCCACCAGCACAGCAACGCCGCCCGGCCCGTAACCCTCAAACGTGGCCTCTTCGTAGCTAACACCTTCGAGTTCTCCGGTCCCGCGCTGGATGGCTCGCTTGATGTTCTCCTGCGGCATGTTCTCCGCCTTGGCCGCTAGAATCGCCGTCCGCAGCCGCGCGTTCCCGTCCGGATCGCCACCCCCTTTGGCGGCAACCGCAATTTCCTTGATGAGACGGGTGAAAATCTTCCCGCGCTTGGCGTCCAGCGCGCCCTTTTTGTGCTTGATTGTCGCCCATTTGGAGTGGCCTGACATAACTACCTCAGAAGGCTTAAAGATGGCGGCGCATCCGCGCCATGACCTTGTAAGTATATCTCAGCCCAAGGCGTCGGGGCCTCCACGAAGGGCGACCCTGTTTGCGAAGATTTTGATGGTCCGCCGGCTTCGGGCGGGGCTTCGTCGGACACTGCCCTGAAATCCTGCGGGCGCACTGCGTCGGAAGGGTCGATCGTTTCCAAATCATCACGAAGCTTTTGTAACAAGGACAATTAGCACGAGGCTTTGTAACAAGGGCACGGCTTTAGCCGCGCCGAAAGAATTGCAGAATAAGAGGGGGCTTTAGCCTCTGAGGGAAGGGTTTTTCAAACTGACCCACTACCCCACTGTTGAACACTGGCCGCCTTCGTAGGGAAAAACGTACCTGAATCGGTCGCAATTCGAAAGTCCGTGCCCGAATCAGCAGTCAGCAGCAATTTGATCGCCGCGGCCGTCTATCTCAAGCCAAATTTCTCAATAAACCTGCCAAGCGTGCGGTTCCATATCTCGAACCGGTCGCTCAGCGCTTCATATGTGCCGCCGGGCCAGAGATCGATATTCATCTTGAGCCACGGATCCTTGTCGCCGTCGTAATAAGCCCGGCACCAGCGGTTGTCGTAGTTCCATCCGTTGATCTGAGAAATATCGAATTTGCCGTGGGTGGAAAAGCCGGCGCCGAATTCAAGCGCAGCACAACGCTCGCCCTTGCAGTCGCCAAGAAAGATGTTGATTGGGGTTCCCTGAGAACTGGTTTCGATGTGGCGATTCCCGCTTTCGCCGGTAACAAATTTTACAGCGTAGCCTTCGCCCTCGAGCCACGCAGCGATCTCTTCAGTCGTCAATCCGCCGTCAGGAATCGCGCGCATCGAACTCGGTGACGGCTGCGCTATGGCCGGTGGCAACTGAGGTGAGGCTGGTGGCGGCTGCGTTTTGGCCGGTAGCACCGGCGGCATGGCTTGCGCGACAGGTGTAGGCGCGGCAGTCTGCACGTTTTCCGCCGTCGCTAGCGAAGCTCCGCACTTCGCGCAAAATGTTTGATTCGGCAACGCCTCTGAGCTGCAACGGGGACAAAACATGGCGATTCTCCAGTATTGAAAAGGTTATTTCCGGCAGGCGTCTGCATCTATCGCAGGTTGTACTTGCCGATGAATGCGCTGAGTATTTTGTTCCAGGCCGCAAACTGATCGTTCAATGACTCAAACGTGCCGCCGGGCGAGAGAGCGATATCCATGTCAAGACACGGATCGTTCACGGTGTCGGAATAAGCCTTGCCCCATGGGATATCGCTGTTCCATTCGTTCAGTCGCGAAACATCGAACCTGCCCTTGCTCGAAAAAGCGAACACCAGTTCAAGCGACGCGCTGCGCCCGCTCTGGCAGCCCGGCGTAAAGATGTTGAACAAGGTGCCCTGTGACCAGCTCTCAATGTGGCGCTTGCCGTCTTCGCGTGTAACCACCTTCGCGGCGTACCCACCGCTCTGCAGCCAGGCAATCACCTCTTCAAGCGTCAACCCGCCGTCCGGAATAGGGTGCGTCAACGTTGGCGCCGCAACGGGGACAGCAGCACTCTGCGGGCTTTCCGCAGATCCCAACACAGCGCCACACTTCGCGCAAAATCTTTGATCCGGCAGCGATTCCGTGCCACAACGGGGACAAAACATCGCAATTCTCCATCTCTAGAAAATCAATCCGCAGAACGCTTACGCAAGTCTCTGCAAGCTATCACCTCCGGATTCGCTGAGTAAAGACGCCGGAATTCCTTCGGCGCGAATTCGCCAAGCCCGAACACTTCCGCTTTGCCAGCCAGCTAGTCTACTTCGCCGACTTCGCCCCCGGATGCTACCCCGCGCGCTGCGGAAAAACCAATATGCAGATCACAATAAAGCACGCAATCGCGGCCGACGAACTGTACCGGCTCAGATTTAATCCGCCGCTCGCAACCGGCTTGGTCAGCAAGTCGCCCAGAGTCGCGCCGAGCGGCCGCGTCAGCACAAACGCCGCCCAGAACAGAACGGCCCGCGAGGTTCTGGTGAAGAAATAAATCAGTGCGACGACCGCGATGCATCCGGCAAAGATCAGTGCCCCGCCTTCGTAGCCCGGGCCCGAATCCGCCACCCAATCGCCCAGCGTGGTAGCGGCAATCTTGATAATCCAGAAGCTGAGTGCCACCTCGGGCACCTTGCCGAGTGCTTCGTCCAACGATCTCGGCGCCACCATTTCTCTTGGCGTTTCATCGCCGGAGCGTTTCATCGGATTGCCGAAGATGCCAGGAAAAGCCCAACCGGCGGAATGCAAACGCAGATTCTCAGTCACCCAGTGTCTCTTGATTGCTAAATTTAATTTCCGGCCCGCGCGCCGCTAAATCTACGCAAACACTTCAGCGTCGCCCAGCAGCTTTCCGTTTGCGTCCTTCTCCGAAACAATCGCATCGCTCGCGGCAATCGGCCACTCGATCTCCAACTCCGGATCGTCCCAGAGAATCGTTCTCTCACCCGCCCGCGAATAATAATCCGTCACCTTGTAGGCAAACCCGGCCACATCGCTCAAAACCAGAAACGCGTGTCCAAACCCCTCTGGAATCCAGAGCATCCTGCCGTTATCTCCGCTCAGTTCTGTGGCCACATGCTTGCCGAACGCCGCTGAGCTGCGCCTCAAATCCACCACTACGTCCAGCACCGACCCATGCGTCACCCGCACCAGTTTTCCCTGCGGTTGCTCAATCTGGTAGTGGATCCCCCTCAGCACGTTCTTTCGCGATGTCGAAAAGTTGTCCTGAACCCAGGTCGCCGGCAGGCCGGCCTCCGACATCCGCCGCAAATTAAATGTCTCCGAAAACGCGCCCCGATCATCGCTGTAAATCTTCGGCGTCAGTATCAATACGCCGGGCAACACTGTCTCTTCGATATTCATTGCTGTTCCGCCCTGGCCGCGAAATACGGTTCGCGCAGCAATGCCAACAGGTACTGCCCATAGCGGCTCTTCGCAATCGGCTCCGCCAGCTTCTCCAGTTGCTCGCCATCGATGAAGCCCTGCCGGTATGCGATCTCCTCCGGGCACGCAATGTCCAATCCCTGCCGCCGCTCGATGGTGTGCACAAACAACCCCGCCTCCAGCAGCGACTCGTGCGTCCCCGTGTCCAGCCATGCCATGCCGCGGCTCATGATCTCGACCTTCAGTTTTCCAGCTTCCAGGTAGCGCCGGTTCAGGTCCGTAATCTCCAGCTCCCCGCGCGCTGAAGGCTTCAGCGCATCTGCAATCTTCACCACGTCGCGGTCGTAAAAGTACAGCCCCGTCACCGCATACCGCGACTTTGGCTGCGCCGGTTTCTCTTCCAGGCTCACGGCTCGCCCGTCTTTATCGAACTCCACCACGCCGTACCGCTCGGGATCCTCCACCGGATACGCGAACACGGTCGCGCCGCTTTCGAGTTGCGCTGTCGATTGCAACTGCTTCGAAAAGCCCTGCCCATAAAAAATGTTGTCCCCCAGAATCAGCGCGCTCGGCTGCCCGGCAATAAAATCCCGCCCGATAAGGAACGCCTGCGCCAATCCATCCGGGCTCGGCTGCACGGCATAGCTGATCTCCAGGCCCCAGCGTTTTCCATCGCCCAGCAATTCCTTGAAGCGTCCGGTGTCTTGAGGCGTGGAGATGATCAGAATCTCGCGCAGCCCCGCCAGCATCAGCGTGCTCAGCGGGTAATAGATCATCGGCTTGTTGTACACCGGCAAAAGCTGCTTTGAGACCACATGGGTCACGGGATACAACCGCGTCCCCGATCCGCCGGCCAGAATGATTCCCTTCATCGCTTATCCTCTGTAGCGCCGGCGTCCTCGCCGGGCTGTCGTGTGGGCGTCCTCGCCCACACTCCGTCGTCCCTAATTTCTGGTCCCAGCACTCTGGTCCCTATATTTCAGCCCGCTCCGCATAGTTCTTCGCAATCCACTCGCGATAGGCCCCGGTCCGCACGCTCTCCACCCAGTCGCCATTTTCCAAATACCATCGCACCGTCTTGCGCAACCCGCTTTCAAATGCCTCCGCCGGTTTCCATCCCAGCGCGTTCGCAATTTTTCGTGCGTCAATCGCGTACCGCCTGTCGTGCCCCGGCCTGTCTTGAACGTAAGTGATAAGCTTTCGGCGCGGTGCGGCATTCGCTTCCGGCCGCAGCTCGTCCACAATGTCGCAAATTGCCGTCACCACGTCGATATTCGTCCGCTCGCTGTTTCCGCCAATGTTATATGTCTCCCCCAGGCGCCCGGCTTTTAGCACCGCCCGAATCGCCGCGCAATGATCCTCCACAAACAGCCAGTCGCGCACGTTCTTCCCGTCGCCGTACACCGGCAGCGGCTTGCCCTCCAGCGCATTCAGAATCACCAGTGGAATCAATTTTTCAGGAAACTGAAATGGCCCGTAGTTATTCGAGCAGTTCGTCGTCAGCACCGGCAGCTTGAATGTATGAAAGTACGCCCGTGCCAGATGATCCGACCCCGCCTTCGATGCCGCATACGGACTGTTGGGCGCATAGGCTGTTTCTTCGCTGAACGCCGCATCGTTCGGTCCCAGCGTCCCATACACCTCATCCGTCGAGACGTGTAAAAAACGGAACGCCGCGCGTTCATCGTCGCCAAGCCCACTCCAGTACATCCTCGCCTGCTCCAGCAACGTGAATGTGCCCATTACGTTGGTCCGGACGAATCCCTCAGGCGACACAATCGACCGATCTACATGGCTCTCAGCAGCAAAATGCACGATCGCCCGCGGCCGATACTTCCCCAGTAGCGAACCAACCAGCTCCGCGTCGCAAATGTCGCCATGAACAAACGTATAGCGGTCGTCGCTCTCCCCCACGTTCTGGACCGACGCCAGATTCGCCGGGTTCCCGGCGTAGGTCAGCAGGTCCAGATTCACGACTGCGCCGGCGCCAACCTTCATCCAGTTCAAAACAAAGTTTGAACCAATGAACCCCGCTCCGCCCGTCACCAGAATCGTCTCGTTCATGCGCTTCATTGCTACCGAGTATACGGTACATAACACTCAACATGGGATAGCGTATCTGGGTCAGTCCTGAGGCCAAAGCGGCCAGTTCCGCTAACTCCGCTAGCCCCGCTGTTCCTTCCCCGTCCCTCATTCTGAAAGGACTTACTGCATTGACAGGGTTTTTTGGTTATATTAAAAGCAGTGCACTTCCGGGATGGGCCGGGGCTGCTCACAGAACCCACTTGTTTCATTTGGCAAGGCGATTTTTAACCCTCGGGAATCGCAGAGGGATTGTGTACTTCATCTGATTCATCTTGTCTCAACCAAATCTACCGCTCAAAAGGCTGCCATGGGATCTCGAATTCGACATCTTCGCCCTCCCCAACCGCAAGGCCTCTATCATCCTCGCGATGAACACGATGCCTGCGGCATGGGTCTGGTCGCGAACATCAAAGGCGAGAAGAGTCACGAGATTATCCGCAAAGGCCTCGAGGTTCTCATCAACCTCACCCATCGTGGCGCGGCGGGCTGCGACCCGGAGACAGGCGACGGCGCGGGCATCCTCATCCAGATTCCGCACGATTTCTTTGTCCGCGAGTGTTCCGAGCTGGGCATCAAGTTGCCCGAGCCAGGCGCATACGGCGTGGCCATGTGCTTCCTGCCCGTCGAGCGCCAGAATCGCTTGCAGTGCGAAGGCGTCTTCGAGCGCATCGCTCAGGAAGAAGGCTGCAAAGTCCTTGGCTGGCGCGACACGCCCGTAAACGGCGACGCCATTGGCCGCGAGGCGCGCAGTTCCCAGCCCTATATTGAGCAGCTCTTCATCGGCCGTCCCGCAGATCTCGACGAAGAGGCCTTCGAGCGCCTCCTTTACCGCGTTCGCCGCCGCACCGAGAACGAAATCTTTGCCTCCGAGATCGAGGACAAGGAAACCTTCTACGTCCCCTCCTGTTCCTGTCGCACCATCATCTACAAGGGCCTCATGCTGGCCCCGCAAATTGAGAAATTTTATTTCGAGCTCGCCAATCCACTCGTCACCAGCGCGCTCGCCCTCGTTCACCAGCGCTTCTCCACCAACACCTTTCCAAGTTGGAAGCTCGCGCACCCGTACCGTTACGTCGCGCACAACGGCGAGATCAACACCATTCGCGGCAACGTCAGTTGGATGAACGCGCGCCAGTCGGTTCTTGAAAGCCCTCTCTTCGGCGACAAAATCAGCGAACTCTATCCCGTCGTTGTCCCTGGCGGCAGCGACTCCGGCTCGCTCGACAATGCCGTCGAGTTCCTCTTCCAGTCCGGCCGTTCCCTGCCCCACGTCATGGCCATGCTCATTCCCGAGGCCTGGGCCGGCAACCCTGACATGGACGAGGATAAGCGCGCCTTTTACGAGTACCACGCCTCGCTCATGGAGCCGTGGGACGGGCCTGCTGCAATTGCATTCACCGATGGCCGCATCATCGGCGCGACTCTTGATCGCAACGGTCTTCGTCCCGGCCGCTACATCGTCACCAAAGACGATCTCGTCGTCCTCGCCTCCGAGGCCGGCGTCATCGAAGTACCGCCTGAGGACATCCTCAAGAAAGGCCGCCTGCAACCCGGCCGCATGTTCCTGGTCGACACCGTTCAGCAGCGCATCATCTCCGACGCCGAGATCAAGAAGTCGCTCGCCGCGCGCCAGCCCTACGCAGAATGGCTCAAGCAGCAGCACATCACAATTGACTCGCTGCCCGAGCCCGCGCGCGTCATCGGTTTCAACGCCGAGACTCTGCTCCGCCGCCAGCGTGCCTGCGGATACTCTGAAGAAGATCTCCGCATTATCCTCACGCCGATGGCCGCCAATGGCGAGGAGCCGATCGGCTCCATGGGCACAGACGTGCCGCTGGCCTGTCTCTCTGACCGTCCGCAGCCGCTCTTCAATTACTTCAAACAGCTCTTCGCCCAGGTCACCAATCCGCCCATCGACCCCATTCGCGAAGAGTTGGTCATGTCGCTGATCAGCTATATCGGGAACGAGCGCAACATCCTCGATGAGACGCCCGAGAACTGCCACACTCTCAAGCTGCCGCATCCGATTCTCACCAATCGCGATCTGGAAAAACTGCGCCGCGTCTCGTCGGGAGACTTGTTGGCAACCACGCTGCCCGCGCTCTTCCGCTCCGAGGATGGTGAAAAAGGCCTGCGTCACGCGCTCGAGGATCTAAGCAACCGCGCCTCGCACGCCGTCGATTCCGGCTACTCCGTGCTTATCATCTCTGACCGCGGCGTCGATTCGACCTACGCGCCCATCCCCAGCCTGCTCGCTATGGCCGCCGTTCACAATCGCCTGGTCCGCGAACAAAAACGTACCCAGGTCGCGCTCATCATCGAGAGTGGCGAGCCGCGCGAGGTCATGCACTTTGCCCTGCTCATCGGCTACGGCGCAAGCGCCATCAATCCCTACCTCGCCATCGAGACCATTCACGATCTCAAGCGCCGCAACCTCGTGCCCGAGAAAATCTCCGCCGAATATGCTGAGAAGAACTTCATCAAGGCCATTAATAAAGGTCTGCTAAAAACCTTCTCCAAGATGGGCATCAGCACCCTGCAAAGCTATCGCGGCGCGCAGGTCTTTGAGGCCGTCGGCCTCAATAGCTCCCTCATCGAGGACTATTTCCCCGGCACCTCCTCTCGCATTGAAGGCATCGGTCTAGCCGTCCTCGCCCGTGAAGCGCAGTTGAAGCACGATTACGCCTTCCAGCCGCTCACCGATTCCGAAACCGATCTCGTCGTTGGCGGCCAATATCAATATCGCGAGGGCGGCGAATTCCACCTACTCAATCCGGTCACCATTAGCAAAATTCAGCATGCGGTGAACACCAACAATCCCGCCACGTTCCAGGAATTCACCGACCTCATTGACGGCCAGAACCGCACCCTCTGCACGCTGCGCGGTCTGCTCAAGCTCAAGTACCTAGACGAGCCGATTCCTCTTGAAGAGATCGAGCCCGCCAAGGAAATCGTCAAGCGCTTCACCACCGGCGCCATGAGCTTTGGGTCAATTTCAAAAGAGGCCCACGAAACTCTGGCCATTGCCATGAACCGCCTCGGCGGCATGTCCAACACCGGCGAAGGCGGCGAAGACGAAGCCCGCTTCACGCCGGACGCCAACGGCGATTCGCGCCGCTCCGCCGTCAAGCAGGTTGCGAGCGGCCGCTTCGGCGTCACCACCAATTACCTCGTCAACGCCACCGAATTGCAAATCAAAATGGCTCAGGGCGCAAAGCCCGGCGAAGGCGGCCAGCTCCCCGGCTACAAAGTTGACGGCGAAATCGCGCGCATCCGTCACTCCATCGCCGGCGTCGGCCTCATCTCGCCTCCGCCGCACCACGATATCTATTCGATCGAGGATCTCGCGCAGCTCATCTACGACCTCAAAAACGTCAACCCGCAGGCGCGCATCGCCGTCAAGCTCGTCTCTGAAGTTGGCGTCGGCACCGTCGCCGCCGGCGTTTCAAAGGCTCACGCCGACGTCGTGCTCATCTCCGGCGACACGGGCGGCACCGGCGCTTCACCACTGAGTTCCATCAAGCATGCCGGCCTTCCCTGGGAGCTCGGCCTCGCTGAAACCCAACAGGTTTTGCTCCTCAATGATCTGCGCAGCCGAATCCGCGTGCAGACTGACGGCAAACTCCAGACCGGCCGCGACGTAGTTATCGCCGCACTTCTCGGCGCAGAAGAATTCGGCTTTGCCACAATGCCCCTTATTTCACTGGGTTGCATCATGATGCGCAAGTGCCACTTGAATACTTGCCCTGTCGGCATCGCCACCCAGGACCCCGTCCTCCGCGCCCGCTTCACCGGCACGCCGGAGCACGTCATCAATTTCTTTTTCTTCATCGCCGAGCAAATGCGCCAGCACATGGCCAAGCTCGGCTTCCGCACCGTCGACGAAATGGTCGGCCGCGTCGAAAAAATCGAGACCCACATCGACGACGCACACTGGAAAGCCCGCGGCATCGATCTCTCGTCCATCCTCCACGCGCCGCCGCTTCCCGCCCGTGTCGCGCGCCGCCGCACCACTTGTCAGGATCACGGCCTGGGCCCCGCGCTCGATCACGCGCTCATCGCCAAGGCAAAGCCCGCGCTTGAATCGCAAACGCCGGTCACCGCCAGCTTCGCCATTCGCAACGTGCACCGCACCGTTGGCGCTATGCTCGGCGGCGAAATCGCCCGCCGTTACGGATCTGCAGGTTTGCCCGATAGCACGATCCACTTCAAGTTCCGCGGATCGGCTGGCCAAAGCTTTGGCGCGTTCGTTCCGCAAGGCGTCACACTCGAGCTTGAAGGCGACTCCAACGATTATCTCGGCAAGGGCCTCTCCGGCGGCCGCATCATCGCCTATCCGCCCAAGACCTCCAGCTTCCTTCCTGAGGAAAGCATTCTCGTCGGCAACGTCGTCCTTTACGGTGCAACAGGTGGCGAGGTCTTCCTCAACGGCATCGCCGGCGAGCGCTTCGCCGTTCGCAACTCCGGCGCTACCGCGGTCGTTGAAGGCGTCGGCGACCACGGCTGTGAATACATGACCAACGGACTCGCCATCGTTCTCGGCGCTACCGGCCGCAACTTCGCCGCAGGCATGAGCGGCGGCATCGCCTACGTCTACGACGATCGGGGCGACTTCTCCACGCGTCGCTGTAATAAGGCCAGCGTGGATTTGGAGCCGTTGATCAACGCCGACGATATTGAAAAACTCCGCGTCCTGCTCGCGCGCCATCGCGACCTCACCGGCAGCCCCCGCGCCGCCTGGATCCTCGAGCACTGGGCCGACGCGCAGCCGCTCTTCATCAAAGTCTTCCCGCACGAATACAAGCGTGTTCTCGGCGTCGAGCGCGCTCAGGCCATCTACACTTCCCCAAACTTCACGCCGCCTCTCGCGGAAGCCGCCGAGGTGAAGCATGGGTAAGATCACGGGCTTTTTAGAAATCAAGCGAGAGCAACCCACACGCCGCAAGGCCGACGAGCGCATTCGCGACTGGTTTGAAATCTACGAGCCATTCCCTGAAGAAAAGCAGCGTGAGCAGGGCGCTCGCTGCATGGATTGCGGCGTTCCCTTCTGCCACACCGGCTGCCCGGTCAACAATCTCATCCCCGACTGGAACGATCTCGTCTACAACAATCGATGGCAGGCCGCCGTCCGCCGCCTCCACTCCACGAATAATTTTCCTGAGTTCACCGGCCGCATCTGCCCCGCGCCGTGCGAAGCCGCCTGCGTCCTCGGCATCAATCAGCCGCCGGTTTCAATTAAATTGATCGAGCGCTCAATTGTTGAAAGAGGCTGGGACGAGGGCTTTATCCATCCCGAACCGCCCGAGCAGGCCACCGGAAAACGCATCGCCGTCGTCGGCAGTGGTCCCGCCGGCCTCGCCGCCGCGCAGCAGCTTCGCCGCGCCGGCCACTCCGTCACCGTCTACGAGAAAAATGACCGCATCGGCGGCCTTCTCCGTTACGGCATTCCCAACTTCAAGCTTGAAAAGCACGTCGTCGATCGCCGCATCGCGCAAATGAAGGCCGAGGGCGTCATCTTCCAGACCAACGCGCACGTCGGCGTCAACATTCCCGTCGAATCTTTAACAGAACAATTCGACGCCATCCTGCTCTGCGGCGGCGCTGAGCAACCGCGCGACCTGCCCGTCCCCGGCCGCGAACTCAAGGGCGTTCACTACGCAATGGAGTTCCTGCCCCAGCAGAATCGCCGCAATGAAGGCGACAACGAAGGCAAACTTCTCGCGTCCATGGGAGCCGCTGCGTCCATCCTCGCCACCGGCAAGCACGTCATCATCATCGGCGGCGGCGACACCGGCGCGGACTGCCTCGGCACCAGCCATCGTCAGGGCGCAAAAAGCGTCCACCAGTTTGAAATCATGCCCAAGCCACCATCGGAGCGCGCTTCATCAACACCCTGGCCGCTTTGGCCGCTGCAACTGCGCACTGAAAGTTCTCATGAAGAAGGCGGCACGCGCGACTGGAGCATCGGCACCGTCCACTTCTCCGGCGACGAGCACGGCAACGTCAAGCAGCTTCATTGTGTTCGTGTAGCCCCGCCGCCAAAGTTCGAGCCGCAGGCCGGCAGTGAGTTCACTCTCGACGCCGATCTCGTCCTGCTCGCCATGGGCTTCCTCGGCCCCGTCCGCAACGGCATGATCGAGCAATTAGGCCTCGCCCTCGATAATCGCGGCAACGTCGCCACCACAAATTACATGTCCTCGGTTGACGGCATCTTCGCCGCCGGCGACATGCGCCGCGGTCAATCGCTTGTTGTTTGGGCCATTTCAGAAGGCCGCAAAGCCGCCGCCGCCGTCAACGAATACCTCGCCGCAAAAGAGGAACAGGTCCCATCCCGCCTCCGCCAATCCGCCGCCGCGCGTTAAGCACAGCGCAGCATCATCACAGCTTTGTCATCCTGAGCGGAGCGCGTTTGGGGCCCCAAGATCGTCTCACGATCATGGGGCAAGCGGAGTCGAAGGATCTGCGGTTGACCTCCGGCCTGCCCTCGATTAGAGTTGCAACCTCGAAAAGAACTTTGTTCCTGGCCGCCAGAGCGAGGTGCCGTCGGCACGAGAATTGAGGCTGTAGGTGAACTCTGAAGACAGAAAAGGGGTAATAGCTCGCGCAACTTCGTGGATCAAGGAGAATGGCGAGAATAGGAATTTCTTTTGGATTTGCGTCGTCCTCGTTGCTGTTTTCTCGATTGCCATTCCGAAATCAGAAAACCAGGGGGTAGTATTCGTATTATTCGTTTGTTGCCTGCTAATCGCATTCTTGGGGAGGGAAGTTGCATCGCGGGACGAAAAGATACGTGGTGCTCGCTTCGTGCTGCTTGAAATGGCTTTTCAAGAATGTCGTTGCGAAAAATCAGCACCCAAAGGATACGAAGGATGCTGCTACGTCTGCCGGGCTCGTGGCGTACTTGAGGAGCACTTTCCGGGAGCAATCGAAGAGCTGATGCAAGAGCGCCTGAACGCCTTCGCGTTCGAGGAGACGTATATACCTGAAGACTTAGCCGCGTCTTACATCACGCCAGAGGTCTTGGCATGGATACGCGAGCGGCGATTGGATCGTGTTGGTCCAGAAAGGTTCGTTCCTCTCACATTCACTGTGCGCAAACTCAGGAAGTGAGCCGCGCAATAGGCGAAACCACAATGACCGAACCGTCATCACCTCATAAGGCGCACGCCGTCTAGCTCCCCGCGCCTCGATCCCGCCGCTCCTTAATCAGTTCAACAACCTCAAGAAGTTGTTTGATCTTCGCTGGCGATGCGCGCCGATCACGCTCCTGAATGGCAGCTCGTTCTCCCTTGGGGGTCAATTTCAGATCATCGAAGAAAACCCCGTCGACGCCCCTTGATCGCTTGCCCCGAATAAGCCCGCGAACAATATGTCCCTCTATCGCGCTGCTGACGTGAGTGAATGCAGTGCGGTACTCAGCGGTGCTGATTTGGAGGCTCGGATTCAGCCTCTGGGTCAACGTGTACGTCGAGAAGGTTAGGTCTGGCCGGTCGTAGATTGTGATCAGAACGTCGCCCTCAGCGCCGTCGAATTCGGTCTCGGGTCGCAGCATTTAGTTCACCCCCTGTCCTCCGCAAACACACCCCCGGAACGCATCCGCCCCGTCATTCCTCAGCACGCAAGTATATGGCTGCCAAAACGCACCGATCGCTCTCGCCCCGCCGCTGCCCTCGCCATAATTCTTGATGTAGCTCTGGCTTGCGCTGCTCTGTGCAGTTGGATCGGCCTTGAATCCCGCAACCAGATCCGCCACTGTTGCGGCAGTAAACGCGGGCTCCTTGTAAGCCTGCGCAAAATCGTATTCCTCGCTCCACTGCGCATCGACGCCCGTCTGATTCGACGCCACAAAAACCTGGTAGTCCTTCAGTTGCGCCGTCGCCGCATCAATCTGCGCCACCGTAAATGACGGATTGTTCCCATTGACCGGCGAAATTGATCCCACAATCTTCACCGCAACGCCGCCTGCCAAAGCGCCGCCTCCCTGCCCCTCCGCCGCCGCCGGCTTCAGCAACCGCATTTCATCCATGTGCGTGTGCGCGAAAATTGCCAGCTCGATCACGTCGCCGTAATTCGACATCGCATCCGGCAGCGCCTCCGAAGAGAGAAACATCTGCGGCTTGCCCCCGCTGCACAGGTCCAGCACCTTCGTCGCCGTCGCGTAGGGATTCACGCCCGGCGGAATGTGCGACATCACCCACACCTTCTCGTGGCTTCGCCGCGCCGCAATCAATTGCTGTTCGAGCCACGCAACCTGCGCCGCCCCGGGCGCAGGATCAGGCTTTCCCCCGCACGTCGCGTACTGTCGAGACATGAACAGATCGTCAAGCACTAGGATCCGCGTATGCCCAAGCGGCGCAGGCAGCCTCACATTGTAATACCCACCCACCGAAAAGTCGCGCAAAGCATTCGCCCGCTCACCGGCCGGAAAATCAACGGTCAAAATCTTTCCAATGTCGGTCAGAAACGCGCTGTTCGCATCGAGCGCATAGTCGCCGCAATCCGAGTCGTTATTCCCCAGCGCTGCATACACCGGCACTCCGGGAAGCGCCGCGCGCAACTCGCGCATCACGTATTTGATCGTCTTCTCCACAAACTCCCGGTATTCGCCGGGCTTCGCCTTCGGAAAAGTCGTCGAGAATTTGCATTGGAAATTGTGCGCAATCAAATCGCCGCTCAGGACAACAAACTTCACGCCGCTCGAGTCGTCCTTCATTGCCCGCAAACTCGACTCATACAACGGGTACGAAGTGTCCACGCCGCGCGCCTTGCAGGTCTGCTGCAACTCCGCAAATCGCGCTGCCTGGTCCGCCGAAGCAGGTTCGGCAAGAATTTTGTTCCACTCACTGATAGGCTCAGCCCTCAGCCGCGCCGCCTTAGCCGGATCGGCGAAAGGCTCAAAGTGAATGTCGCTCACAAACAGCGCTGCAACCGTCCGGTCGCTTGCGGTATTCTTTGTCGCCGTATTTTGCGCCGTCACGCGCGCGTTCATCGCACAGCAGCAGATCAGAACGCACAGGCCGGCAAAGCTGCGCAACGTACCGGTCACTCCCCTCCTTCTCATGAATTCTCCTATACGAAACTCGACGAAATTCGACGAGTTTTGATGAACCTCGACGAACCGGCTCTCTCGTCTCTGCGCGCTTTCCCTAGAATAATCCTCTTATGACGCCAATTCTCCGGCCCTCAGCCGCCCCGGACGCTAACTAGCTAACTAGCGCCTTGCGAACACCACCGAACTTTGGGTGCCCCACGTCCCGACCTTGGGACGTGGGATGCGTCAGACTCATCCTTCGCCGATTTACACTAACCCGCCCGCCCGGCTGCACTATCCTTTCCTCATGAGCAGATCAGCCCTCGTACCCGCCGCCTTTCTCGTTGCCGCATCTCTCATCCCGCCTTTTCTTCCCGCGCAAACCCTCGCGCCCACTCCGCCCATGGGCTGGAACAGTTGGGACTCCTACGGCCTCACCATCGACGAGGATCAATTCAAGGCCAATGCCACCGTCCTCGCATCGATCCAGCAATACGGCTGGAAGTACGCCGTCATTGACGAAGGTTGGTACATGGCCAACCCCGCCGGCCACACTCTCGAAGAGAAAAACTATCTCTGGGATGCGAACGGCATTCTCATTCCCGTCACGTCTCGCTTTCCTTCCGCTGCCAACGGCGCCGGTTTCAAGCCACTCGCAGACTGGCTTCACGCCCAGGGCCTCAAATTCGGAATTCACATCGTCCGCGGAATTCCCCGCCAGGTTGTCGCCGCCAATCTGCCTATCGCGGGCACATCGTTTCACGCCGCCGACGCGGCTGACACCACATCCCCCTGCGGGTGGGACCCGGGCAATTGGGGTGTCAAGGACAACGCCGCGGGTCAGGCTTATTACGACTCGATGATTCGCCTCTACGCATCCTGGGGCCTCGACTTCCTCAAAGTCGATTGCATCTCCGACCATCCCTACCGCCCCACGGAGATTCGCCAGTTCGCCGAAGCCATTCGCAAAGCCGGCCGTCCCATCGTGCTCTCGCTCTCGCCCGGCCCAACGCAAATCGAGCACGCCGTTGAAATCCAAAAATACGCGCAGATGTGGCGCATTACCAACGACCACTGGGACGCATGGGAATTTGAGCACCATACTCCAGACGGCTATCCCTTCGGCCTCAAAGGCGACTTCGACATGCTCGCCAAGTGGTACACCTACGTCGGCCCCGGCAGTTGGCCCGACGCTGACATGCTCCCCAATGGCTGGCTCGGACCCAGTCCTGGAATGGGCCCGGTCCGCCAATCCCGCCTCACGCCCGACGAGCAGCGCACCGAATTCACTCTTTGGGCCGTCACGCGTTCGCCCCTCATCTTCGGCGGCAACCTCACCCGACTTGACGACTTCACGCGCACTCTCCTCACCAACCAATCCGTCCTCTTCATCGATCAGAACGCCACTTACAGCCGACCAGTCGACTTATCTGCTCTTGGCGCCGCATTTCAAGATGCCCGCGTCTGGCGCGCTTCCATTGGCCAGCCCGGCGATCGCGGCTACGCCGAGTACTTCGCCTTCTTCAACCTCGCCGACACGCCTGCTATCCTGCGCGCAAATTGGCAACAACTCGGCCTCGCTAGCGCAAAACACACCGCGCGCAATGTCTGGGACGATTCCACCGCCAAAGAATCAAAAGAGATCAGTGTCACTCTGCCGCCACACGGCTGCGCGCTGTTTGAGATCCGCTAATTGTGAAAGATTCACTAACTCGCCTTCACCTGCGCGGCACGAAATTAAAACACCACAAAGTCATCGGCTCCGACTTACACAAACGTGTTAGTCGCCGCGCTTTCCTTATACACATATGCGAAACTGAACTCGCTCCCAGGTGCGCTTTGGCAAGCGCGCTCGCTAGCAGGGACGAGTAATGCATCTTCTCCGATCCGCCTTTATTTCGCTCTCGCGCAACCGCCCGCTACGCCGATTCGTTGAGCACTCCGCGCTGGGCGCTCGCCTTAATGCGCGATTCATTGCCGGCATGCAGCCTGAAGACGCACTGCGCGCAGCCGAATCCGGCAACCGCCAGGGCATCTCCGTTACACTCGACTCCCTCGGCGAAAGCGTCACCTCGCCCACCGAGGCGCACCGCGCCGCCGATGTCTACCACGTCCTTCTCGACTCCATCGCCGAGCGCGGCCTCGACGCCAACATCAGCATCAAGCTCACGCAAATGGGCCTGCAGCAATCTCCCTCGCTCGCCGAGTCCATCGTCGAAAATCTCGTCCAGCATGCGCGCTCTACGCAAACTTTTGTACGCGTTGACATGGAGGGTTCGCACCTCACTCAGGACACGCTCGATATCGTGCGCCGCGTCCACGCCCATCCCGGCCTGCGAGGCGCCGTCGGCGTCGTCATTCAGTCCTACCTCTATCGCTCTCAGGCCGACATCGAGCAACTGCTTGCCGACGGCATTCATGTCCGCCTCTGCAAGGGCGCTTACAACGAGCCGCCCGAAGTTGCCTTCCCAAGCAAGTCCGAGGTCGACGCCAACTTTTTCCGTCTCACAAAAATGCTGATCGACAGCCCCATCTACCACGCCATCGCTACGCACGACGAGATTCTCATCGACAAAATCAGGGCCTACGCAAGGGAAAGCGCGATCGACACAAGCCACTTCGAGTTTCAAATGTTATATGGAGTGCGCCGCGATCTACAGCGCAAACTGGTCAGCGAAGGATACAAGGTCCGCGTCTACGTGCCGTTCGGAACCGAGTGGTATCCCTATTTCATGCGCCGCCTGGCTGAACGGCCGGCTAATCTAGTGTTTCTGGTGCGCAACTTCTTCCGCTCGTGAGCCACTCGCCACCCGCACTATTCTTTACCGCGATTGCCACGCCGCAGATGGTCGCATCATCCCCTGTGCGACGGTTTCATGGTCCGCCGATTTCATGCGCAATTGCAAATCACCTGCTTGCCGTCACGTCCTTCAGCCGCCGCAAACCGTGCCTCGCGAGATCTGCCACCGCTCGGGCGAGTGTCTTCGATTCGTTCAGTGACTGCGGTCGCTCCAACCGGATGCCCTTTTTGAGGGCGTATTCGCGAAAAAGAATGTCCACATCAAATAAAATTTCTACGTGATCGCAGAGAAACCCGATCGGTTGCAGAATCAGAGCCTTCACTCCCTCGGCGGCTATCCGATCCAGCGTCTCTTCCACGCTCGGCCCAATCCACGGCCCGCCGCTTGCACCCTGGCTCTGGAACGCAAACCACCACCTCGGAATCTCGGGCACTCTCGCCGCCACCAGTTCCGCTGTCCGCCGCGCATCCTCCGCATAAGGGTCGCCAGTCGCCGTAGGCCCGGGCCACAACCTTGGCCCCGCATCTTCCGCGTCCGCTGCCGGAGCTTCCACTGTTCGCGTCGGCACACTGTGTGCGGTAAACAGAACCGGTACCGTCTCCCCCACTTCCGCGCTCAGCAATGACAACGCCGGCCTTAGCCGCTCAGCAAAAGCATCCGCCAGCAGCGGGTGGTCCGCCCAGCCGGCAGTAAAGTCGATTCGCAGACTGCCGGCCTCCGCTTCCACCGCGCGCCGGTAAAGCCCCACGCTGGTGCGCGAATTTTGCGGCGCCATGCAGATCACCGCTGCCTCTTCAACTCCATCGGCGCGCATCTGCTTCACCACGTCCGCAATATAAGGTCGCCAGTTCCTCATTCCCACATACACAGGAATTCGCTCGCCCACTTTCGCGGGGTGCCCCATCCAAGCTTCGCTTGGGTGGGAAACAGAACTCGCCTCGCCCACGCCGTTAAGCTCCGCTTCCACCAGCCGAGCCTGCGCCAACGTAATCTCCGTCAGCGGGCTCTTTCCAATCAGCGAATACCGGTGCTGAATCTCTTCAACCACCGTCTGCGGCACCGGCCGCCCGCTCACCACGTTGCGCAGGTACTCAGGAATCTGCTCCACCGTCTCCGGAGTTCCATGAGCCAGCAACAGCACCGCTTGCTTAGGCATGTGCGTCCTCTAATCGGAACTCGCGCACCATCTTCACCACTGCCTGCACATTTTCTACAGGCGTGCCCGGTACAATTCCGTGACCCAGATTAAAAATGTGCCCCGGCCGCCCGCCAGCCGCGCGCAAAATCTCCTTCACCTTTTGCTCCAGCACTTCGAGCGGCGCAAACAGCGTAATCGGATCAAGATTCCCCTGCACCGCATGTGCATCTCCAATTGCGCGCCAGCCTTCGTCCAGCGGCTGTCTCCAGTCCAGGCCAATCACATCTGCTCCCGTCGCAGCCATCTGATTCAGCAGTCCCGCTGTCTCCACTCCGAAATAAATTACCGGCACGCCCATCGCCTGCACCGCCCGCACCAGCCGCTTCGACGCTTCAAAGGCGTACCAGCGATAGTCGCTCAGTGAAAGCGACCCCACCCAGCTATCGAAAACCTGAATCGCATCAGCGCCAGCCTGCACCTGCAGCCGGCAATATTCCGTGAGCACCACAACCAGCTTGTCCAATAGGCTCATCCACGCAATTGGCTCGCTGTACATCAGTTGTTTTGTGTGGATGTAGTTACGCGATCCGCCGCCCTCGATCATGTAGCTCGCCAGCGTAAACGGCGCGCCGCAAAATCCGATCACTCCCAGCCGGTCGCGAAAATGCGCGGCCACCTTCTCAATCGCCTGCGCCACATAAGCCAGATCATTTACCCGATCAGTCCGCAATGCACGCACATCCTCGGCCGTGCGTAGCGGCTTGTGCACCACCGGCCCTTCGCCCGCCTGGAACTCAAAGTCCAGCCCCATCGGCTCTAACGGCAACAGCAGATCGGCAAAGATGATCGCCGCATCCACGCCCAGCTTCTCCGCCGCGGTAATCGTCACCTCCGCAGCAAGCTGCGGCTTCTTGCAAATCTCAACCAGCGTGTGGTGCTTGCGCACATCGCGGTACTCCTGCATGTACCGCCCCGCCTGCCGCAAAAACCACACCGGAGTGCGGTCCACCGGCTTGCGCAGGCACGCGCGCACAAACCGGCTTCCCGCGAGAATCGTCTCGGTCGCTTCAGGGCTCTGGCGAGCTGGATCCATATTGATCATTTTACCGGCTCGTCGCTGCTCGCTCATCAGCCGGAATGCCGATTCAAGCCGCATTGCGCTTGCTGTATGATGACCTTCTGCATTGCGCGCGGCTATGTTTTATTCATCGTTACGCTTTGATCGGAGACCCCTGATGACTTTTTCCAGGCTCGCCTGCCCCCTCTTCGCTTCGCTCCTATCTGTTTCAGTGTTGCCCGTCGCGCTTCCAGTTGCCGCCCAACAGCAGCCGGCCGCCGTCTCAACGCCTGCGCCGTCTTCGCAGCAAATCGAACTCGACGTCGTCGTCGATACCAAGTTCGGCGACCCCATTACCAACTTGCGTCAGCAGGACTTCATTATCCTCGACAACAAATCTCAACGGCCCATCAATTCTTTCAAGATTGTCACCGCAAAGCAGGAGCCTGTCGAAGTCATCGTTGTCATCGATGCCGTCAATATGCCATATGAGACGGTCTCTTTCGCGCACGATCAAACGAAGAGGTTCCTAAAGGCGAATGAGGGCACGCTGGCCCATCCCACCACCATTGCGATCCTCACGGATCAAGGCGTTAAGATCGCCAGTGGATTCTCCACCAATGGAAAATCTCTAAGTAATACGCTGCAACACTATACGATTGGCCTGCGCTCTATCACCCGAGCGTCGCAATGGGGCGGCCTTGAGCGCATCAATATTTGCCTCAGCGACCTCCATCAGCTCGTCGCCTATGCCTCGACCCTACCCGGCCGAAAACTCCTCCTCTACGTCTCGCCGGGCTGGCCATTCCTCTCGGGCGACTCTGACTTTCTCGACTCCAGTCAGCAGCACCACATTTTCGACAGCGTCGTTGACCTTTCCTCGCAATTGCGCCAAGCCAAAATAACTCTCTACGACATGAATCCCTTCGGGGCTTCCGAATCCATGATGAGAGCCGACTACTATAAGAGCTTCCTCAAAGGCCTCTCCAAATTATCCGACGCGCGATATGCCTACCTCGGCCTGCAGGTGCTTGCCGTTCAAAGCGGAGGCCGCACACTCACATCTGACAACGATGTCTCCGGGAATATTCAGAAGTGCGTCACCGACGCGAACTCATGGTATGAAATCACTTTCGATCCACCGCCCGCCGACAAGCCCAACGAGTATCACGCCATTGAGGTCAAGCTCGACCAGCCCGGTCTCATCGCCCGAACACGCACCGGCTACTACGCAAACCCAGTCGCCGCCAACGCCGCGCACTAATTGCATTCGCAATCGCTGATCGAATGTTGCCGCAGCCGCCAAGACACGAACAGCCTTTCGAGCGTCTCCCCGATTCCTTCGTTTTCGCGAAGCGAAGCCCGCATCAGCGGGCGAAAGAACCGAACAAACCTTCGTCCCTCGTTCCGGCCTCTTTCCGTGTTTTTCCGCTCCCTGCTGCTCGTTCCATTATTCCCTCGTTCCCTTGTACCGCCGGCGTCCCCGCCGGCTGTCGTGCGTGCGTCCTCGCGCGCATTCCACTAACACTCGTTCCCTCGTTCCCTTGTTCCCTTGGTCCGTGCCCTTTTCACTTCCACCGGAAAATCCTCAGCGCCACAGCAAACGGCACCGCAAACCACGCCAATAAAATCCCTACCTGCACCGTCAGTTGCCCAAGTTGTACGCCTTGCAGCATATTCCCGCGTATCGCATCAATCGCCGCCGTCAATGGCAGCGCGCGCACCAGCGGCTGCACAATCGCCGGAAATCTCGACGCCGAGAAAAATACTCCTGACAAAATCCACATGGGAAGCATCACCAGGTTCATCAGCCCGCTCACAGCCTCCATCGTCCTCGCGCGCGACGCCGTCAGCAGCCCCAGCGCAGAAAACACCAGCGACACTAAAAGGCAAAGCAATCCAAGCTGCCAAAGTGGCCCGCGAAACGGCACGCCGAAAACCAGCTTCGCAAATCCCAGAAACACCACCACTTCAACCGCCAACATAATTAGCCGCGACAGCAAATATCCCATCAGGTACTGCCACCGCGGCATCGGCGAAGCCACCATCCGCTTCAGCAGCTTCTTCTGCCGCCCATCCACGATCGAAAAGCCCAGGCCCCACATCGCCGAGCCCATCAAATTCATGCCGAGCAATCCCGGCACCACAAAGTCGATGTACCGCGATCCTTTCTCGCGCACCAGGTCGTTCGTCGCCGTCACCACATCCTTGCGTCCCGCCGCTACTTCGATCGCTCGATCCGCAATCATGCGTGCCGTCCGCGCATCGGGATTGGTATTGTCGTACCTGTACACCACCCCATCCCCAGTCTGCTCGGCCAGCAACAAAATCGTTCCCACAGCCAGCGCATGAACACCCGCGCTCTCGTCCATCTGCGTCGCCTTCAGCCCGCTGTCGGTCGCCAGCGCCTGCGTCAACTGCGCCGTCGTCGCGCCCACCGGCAGCACATCCGCCGGCCGGTTCCTGAATGCAATCCCCAGCCCAATCGCCAGCAGAATCGGAAACACAAAAATCCAGAAGATGGCCTCCGGCTCGCGCAGCGTCAACTTCAACCGCGTCACTGTCAATTGATACAGGCTGCTGGTTTCGAGCCTACTCATCACGAAGATTCCTCCCCGTCAGCCGCACAAACACATCCTCCAATGTCGCCGAATGAGTTTTGAACTCGCTCAAATGCAGCCCCTGCGACTCGATCGCCGCAAAAATCCGCGGCACCGTCGTGTGCAGCTCGCTCACTGAAAGCTGATGTATGCCTTTATCCACGCGATGCGACTGCACCTCCGGAATCGCCTTCAGCGCCTCCGTATTCACCACATCTCCGGGTGCCCCATCCAAGCTCTGCTTGGGTGGGAAAGCGACTGTCCCCTGCCTCGCTCCTGAAACCGGCGAACCGCCAACCGCAAACTCCACAATGTCCTCGCTGCACTCCTTCGCAATCAGTTCGTTCGGCGTCCCCAGCGCAATCACTTTGCCGTGGTCCATAATCGCCACGCGATCGCAAAGCTGTTCCGCCTCCTCCATATAATGCGTCGTCAAAATAATCGTGCGCCGCGCCCGCTTCAGCTCCTCCACCAGATCCCACAAATGCCGTCGCGCCTGCGGATCGAGTCCCGTCGTCGGCTCATCCAGAAACAGCAGCTCAGGATCGCCCACCAGCGCCGTCGCCATCGCCAGCCTCTGCTTCTGCCCGCCGCTCAGGCCACCCACGCGGGCCCCCCGCTTCTCTTCAAGCTGCGCCATCTTGATCGACTCATCCACTGTAATCCCGCTCCGGTAAAAACTCCGGAACAGCCGCAGCGCTTCCTCCACCGTCATCTTGTCCGAAAACTGCGTCTCCTGCAGTTGAATCCCGATCCGCTGCCGCAACTCGTCGGCGCCAGTCTTCCAATTCAGCCCGAGCAGCTCCACGATTCCCTCGTCGGGTTCGGTCAACCCCTCGCAAATCTCAATCGTCGTAGTCTTCCCCGCCCCATTCGGCCCCAGTAAACCAAAGCACTCGCCCTTGGCCACTTCCAGGTCGATTCCATCCACCGCCCGCACATCCGCAAACGCCTTTTTGAGCGCACAAATCCGCAACGCCGCGCCCGCGCCAGCCTGCGCGCGCAACTCCCCTACATTCGCGCGCCTGTTACTCGCAAGTTTGACCACGTCGCTCATCGACCCAGATTAACGCATTTTGATTAACACATTCGGATTAACGCAACAGGAATTGCGAATTTGCTCCACCTTATGTCCAGTCGCGTATTTGTCTTCACGAAAAGTTCCGCGTATTTGTCTTTACGAATAATTCCAAGAGACATTGCATCTCCATTTGTGTTCGCTTCGAATCGGCGCATGGCCGCCCCTCGCACGCCGTCGCTGACTTGCTGACTCGCTGACTTGCTGACTCGCTCCCTGCCGGCTTCCTGTTCCCTATTGCCTGCTCCCTATTCCCTGCTTCACTTAATCCCCACCACCATCGAGTCCGGCCCCACCAAGTGCTCCACGCGCGTCTCCTTGAACCCCGCCTCGCGCATCCATCCCTGGCAATCCGCGCCCGTGTAATCAAAACCGCCATACGTCTCGATCAGCATATTCAGGCTCATCAATAATCCAAACGCATTCTTGCTCCGGTCGTCGTCGATAATCGCCTCATACACAATGAAAGCCCCGCCCGCAGGCAGCGCGTCGAATACTTTTTTGATGAGCATCTTCTTCGTCGGCAAATCCCAATCGTGCAAAATGTGCCCCATCACAATTACATCAGCCGTCGGAATCGCCCCCTTGAAAAAATCTCCCGCCTGAAACTTCAGCCGCCCATTCAGCCCCAGCTCGCCCACATACTCCTCAAAGATCGGCCCCACTTCCGCCAAATCAAATCCAGTCCCGCTCAAATGCTTGTTGGCCAAAGCAATCTCTGCCGCTGTATCACCCTGCGCCGTCCCCACATCGCAATACGTCTTGTAATCCTTCCAGTTAAACTTCGCCGCAATCGCCAGCGCCGACCCATGGCTGATCCCGCTCATCGCCTTCAAAAATACCTTCAACCGCGCCGGATCTGCATACAGCGTCTCAAACGTCGGCTGCCCTCCGCCGCGCACCTCATTTTGCGGCAGCCCCGTCCGCAGCCCCTCCGTCAAATGCGCCCAGTGCCCATACAGCCGCTGATTCGCCATCTCCAAAATCCCGCCAATGTACGACGGTTTCTTCTTGTCCAGAAATAAATCCGTCTCCACCGAGTTCGCGTACTTCCCCTCACGCCGCTCCAGAAATCCCAGCGCCACCAGCGTATCCAAAAAATCCTGCGCCGACCGCGGATGCAGCCCCACCCGCGCCTGCACCGCCTCTAATCCCTCAGGTCCTCTCGCCAGCTCCGTAAACAATCCCATCTCCACCGCGCTCAGCAGTGTCTTCGAGGCCATAAACCCCATGCCTATTTGAAAAATCTTTTCCGGTGTCGGATGCTCGCTCACAAAGTCCTCCTCAGTCTGTTCTCAAATTCGATTTTGTTTCAAGGTATCTCTTCAGCGTTTTCAAGAAATCTCGCCTGCTCCTCGGGAAACACGCGTCGTCTAGAGAATTTGTTTTTGTTTCAGGCAACCCGTCCACTATAACCGATAGCCCGCCGCATCAATCAATCCGGCTCCCTGAATCTGCCCGTTGCCTTCGCTGACCAGCTGACTCGCCGACCCGCTAACTTGCTAAATCCAGTCCCTTAGTCCCCTAGTCCCTCAGTCCCTCTTTTTCTGCCATACTCTTTCCATGCTCCTCCGTCCCGCCCAGCCTTCCGACGCGCTCGCCATCGCGCGCATCCACGTTCGCGCCTGGCAGCACGGCTACGCCGGAATCCTCCCCGCCAGCTATCTCAATCAGCTCCGCTCCGAGGACCGCGCCGAGAAATACGATCTCTCCCACGCCGATCCTTCCCACCCCCACACCATCGTCGCCCTCAACGAGTCCACGCGAAACCCGAACACCAAACTCGACGGCCGTCCCAGCGGCGATCTTGACGTCCGGCCCCACGGCGCACTTGCAGATCTCGATAGCCTCGACAACATCGTCCGCCACAGCGGCAACCCCACAAGCCAATCCGCCAGTGGCCTCGGCAACATCGCCGCCCACTCCGACGACAAAATTCTCGGCTTCGCCACCACACGTCCCTCGCAGGAGTCCGACCTTCCCCATCACGGCGAGCTCACCGCCCTCTATGTCGATCCCGATTCCTGGGGCTGCGGCATCGGCGTCGCGCTCGTCTCCGCCGCACGCGCCCATCTCGTCTCTCTCTCGCTCCGCCACGCCTACCTCTTCACCCTCGTCGACAACCTCCGCGCCCAGCACTTCTACAAATCCGACCAGTGGACCCCCGACGGCCTAACCCGCACCGACACCGTCTGGGGAGCCGCCGTCCACGTCCTCCGCTTCCAGCGCAACCTCTAACTCCCACCCACATGCTGTCATCCTGAGCGAAGTCCGCCGCGGCGGACGGAGTCGAAGGACCTGCATTTGTTCTTTGCGCGCGCGGTCGGGAGAGCGTGTTTTTTCGGAGCCTGAGGAAAGCCCGGCAACCTGCTCGAAATGTTCAACTTCGTGCGACCTCAGACTCGCGAAATGGTCGCATAAAGTTTCACAAAAAGCCCCAAATGGTCGCTTAAAGCTTCGCGAATTGTTGAGTGGTGCACCAAGTAATTTCCCGAAACAGGGGTAAATGGTCGCTCAGAATTTCACATTTCGAGGGAAAAGGTAGCGAGTAATTTCACACTCAGCGGCGTTCGCGCGCGCTAACCCGGCGTTCGCCCGCAATATGTGGCGCTACGGCTTCGTTTTTTGCGTGATTTTGCACGCTGTGCGCATGCCCGTCCCCTATGCCCGACGCCATCAGCCCGCGTAGCGGGCAAAAGATGGTAGCCCCAGGCGCAAGCCTGGGGTATAAATGTTCCCATCGATCCCCCAGCCCCGGAGGGGCGTAAGAAAAATGGCGCAAACGTACACCAACCTTCTCGTTCACATCGTTTTTTCCACATCGAACCGAGCGCCTCTTCTTACCGATGCAATCCGTCCCGACGTTCACGCCTACCTTGGCGGGATCATGCGGGAACTCAATGCAATCCCCATCGCCATTGGCGGAACAGCCGATCACCTTCACCTGTTGACTCGCCTGCCGGCCAACCTTGCCGTGGCCGATTGCCTCCGAATCGTCAAGACGAACTCTTCGAGATGGGTGAAGGAACGTTGGCCACGACAGCGCAAATTCGCCTGGCAGGGCGGATACGGAGCGTTCAGCGTCAGCGAATCCAGACGGGCAGCCGTAATCCGTTACATTCAGGATCAGGAGCAGCACCATCGGCGCATCTCCTTCCAGAATGAGTTCCTCGCACTGCTGAAGAACCACCGCTTGGAATTTGACGAGCGCTATCTTTGGCAATAGTTCTTACGCCCGCTCAAGCGGGCTCATTGCCTAACCATTCTTCTTCCCCAGTCTCACGACTGGGGCTACCCTATGCCGCCCTCTCCGCGGGCTAAATGCAAAACAAGCCCGTTCCGGCTCGCTTGCCTTGCGCTGGCGTGCCGAACCCGCCCGCCGAGCCAGCCCAACCTAAGCCTTAGCGTGCCACACAACCAGCCCGCGTAGCGGGCAAAAGACGGTAGCCCCATGGCGCAAGCCTGGGGTTTAAAGGTTCCCACCAACCCGCAGCCCCGGAGGGGCGTAAGAACGGCGCACGCCCACGCCGTGTCATCGAGAGCGAAGCGTTTTTCAGCGGCTCCGCGAACTGTCGCAAAACTTACCCTTTATGCCCCAGACCTTACATCGGTGAACGAACAGGTAGCGAAACAGCGTCCTTGGGGGAACCGCTCTCTGAACACTGAACATTGTTCACGCTGCTCGTAGTACCCTACTGGTCAAGAGGGAATTTCAATGCAGAACGCCGTGAAAGATTCGAGCGATTCATCGGTTGGCCTTGCGCTAAAAAGCGTTACGCCGCACGTCCTGGCTGTCACTATGCTTCGAATTGTGATGGAAATGGACAAGGAATGGCGAACGATTGAGGCAGAAATCACATCCGAAGCGCATACGAAATTCCCAATGGCCTGCGAGTTCTACCAGCTTCGGATTTTCCTCGATTTACTGAGGCAAAGATTTGGGGCCGGAGTATCCAGCCTTGTCGAAGCCAGCCTTATTTCAGTCTTGGATGTACAGGGAAAATACTCTGGGATGAACTTGTTCTCGAAGGTCATGGCGGCTATATCGTGTGCTCGGGAATTAGGCACCATAGAGGATGGTCCTGACGACAGCAGAATCAACATGGATTTCCAGGTAGCAGACCAATGCCTCAGGATTGTGGGCGAGTCCGACGAAGAGAAACAACGGTTTCGCCTCATCCTTGCAGAATCACTTACGTATGCTCGGGTATATGCTGAAGGAATATTTCCGGAGCTTGTCTCCAAAATTGATTTTGATCCCGTTTCTGTGGCATTTTTAAAAATTGAGACTGCGTATAAGGGTCTGACTAACCGTTGGCGAGAGGACCCAGGTTGCTTTGAAAGGCACCTTCAAAGGATGGAGGGTAACCCGCTATTTCCAGAGTCTCAAAGGAATCCCACAGATGAAGTTATTCTTGATGCGCGTGCGAAGGATGACGTTGAATTGGAGAAACTGGCAAACGATGTCAAGGCATTCTTCGCAGACCTCAAGAGTATGTATGAGCAAGGGCCGATTCCAGGAATAACGATCACCGATTTGATGCAGCATCGGGTCGAGCCGCTCATGGTTAGAGCAGCAGAAATTGGCCAACTCCCCGCCGCACAACGTCATTTGGAGGCGCTGACAGGGTTTATGGAATCCATGTTAGAACACCTGAATATCGACTCTGACGCAAGAGAAAGATTCAGGAATGACTGGCGCAGGCGGACAAACATCTACATCGCACAAAGTTGGTGGGATGATGGACCAATACACAAGGAAAATAGCGTTCTTGCCCTTTTGTGTGAGAACGTCGAACAGGTCAAGTGTGTGCTCGATATTTACCAGGAATTGAATGCTGGCCTCTTGGATAATATGCGAGAAATGGCCCTTGCCCACTTTGAGATTGCCAAGTTGGAAGGATTCAATCTCCCCGGAGCAGCAGAGAAGCGGTCTCTTTTTTGTGGCGAGGTTGAAACCGTCCCGCGCCTAGACCAGGTTAAGCCGCGCCCTTGGTGGCGAGTCTGGGGGTAAGGCTTCTGGTTAGGGTTTCAACCGATCTACGATCCGCAAAAGCTGGCTGGCAAAAACAATCACTTCGGCTGCGTCCTCAGGGTGAGTGGGGACGTGACGGTGACTCTGTGGATTTTTATGGAAACCTAGGGACAGACGGGATGGTCCCCGCTTTCCCCGACTACTATTCTCGTCAACCCCTCCGCCACCCCAACAACCCCGCCACCTCCGCCTTAAGCCCTTCCGTTTCTGATCACTAACCACCACTCACTAATCTCCGCCACTTTGCCGATAATTACCCCGCCTGGGCGCATACTCATTCCATGATCCGCTTCCACCCAAAAACCGCACAGGCCCCGACCGTCATCTCGATCGCCCTCTTGCTCCCGGCCTTTTTACCCGCTGAGGATATCGAAGGTATGAGCCAGGTATGGCGAGGTATGGACGAGGTATGGAAGAGGTATGGACCCACCCGCAAGTCCCTTGGAATCAAATATGGAGGTATGCCATACCGGGGGGAGGGGGCGGGTCGCCTTTCGAGGTCGGACCACTGCAACGCGAGGAAAATAATTAACTATCCTTTTTTTCGACACTCAGAACGCGTTTTCTCAGCGTAACTCCTTTGGAATTGATTGGACGTGCACCAAATTGAGGGCAAATCATGGGCCAAACCACTGTAATTAGCTGTTGATTTTCTGGTAAACACCCACCCCTTATTCTCAGCATGAACCAAGCTGATAGCTGATGGCTGAAAGCGAACGGCTGTAAAATTAGTTCATGGCGGAGATTCAGCGCAGAAAAACTCCAACTGTCCGCATCGGCAACGTCCGCGTCGGCTGGGAAGTTCCCGTCGTCGTCCAGTCGATGACCAACACCGACACAGCCGACATTCAAGGCACCATCGAGCAGGTCGCAGCGCTCGCTCTCGCTGGCTCTGAGCTGGTTCGCGTCACGGTCAACAACGAAGACGCCGCCGCAGCTGTTCCGCATATTGTTGACGGTCTGGAAAAGCGCGGCCTGCGCGTGCCGATCATCGGAGATTTTCATTACAACGGCCACATCCTGCTCAAGAAACATCCCGCAGCCGCGCGCGCGCTGGCCAAATACCGCATCAATCCAGGCAACGTTTCGATCGGCCGCAAAGACGACTCTAACTTCGGTGTCATGGTCGAGTGCGCCGTCGAGAATCACAAGCCTGTCCGCATCGGCGTCAACTGGGGTTCGCTCGATCAGTCGCTGCTGACGCGCATGATGGACGAGAACAGCAAGCTGCCTGAGCCGCTGGCCGCGCGCGACGTGATGATCGAAGCCATGATCGCCAGCGCTCTCGAGTCCGCAGCAGCCGCCGAGCGCTACGGCCTCGGCCACGACATGATCATCCTGTCAGCGAAAGTCAGCGGCGTTCGCGATCTGCTCGACGTCTACACCAAGCTCGCAGCCCGCTGCGATTACCCGCTTCACCTCGGCCTCACCGAAGCCGGAATGGGATCGAAGGGCTTGATCGCCTCAACCGCTGGCCTCGCGCCGCTGCTTCTCGCGGGCATCGGCGACACGATTCGTGTGAGTCTGACGCCGAAGCCCAACGGCGATCGCACCGAAGAAGTCCAGGCCGCGCAGCAGATTCTGCAGTCGCTCTCCATCCGCAGCTTCATGCCGCAGGTCACAAGTTGTCCCGGTTGCGGCCGCACCACAAGCACGTATTTCCAGGAGCTCGCCGAGCAGATTCAGAGTTACCTGCGCGCGTCGATGCCCGAATGGCGCAAGAAGTATCCGGGTGTCGAAGAGCTGAAGCTCGCGGTGATGGGCTGCGTCGTCAACGGCCCCGGCGAATCAAAACACGCGAACCTCGGCATCAGTTTGCCCGGAACGTTTGAAGATCCTGTCGCGCCGGTCTACATCGACGGCAAGCTCTCCACAACTTTGCGCGGCGACACGATTGTCGCCGAGTTCAAGCAGATCCTCGACCACTACGTCGAAAGCCACTACGGCCAGAGCGCCAAGGCCGGCGAACTCGTCGGCGCTCGGTAATCAGCTTCTAGCCACTAGCTTCTAGCTCCTGGCTAGATGCCGCATTGGCGAGAGGGTGCGACGTCCGTCACATCCTGATCGGCTGCGATCGCACTACACTGCCTCCAATGTTCCTCGGAGACTCTCGATGCAGTTCAGCCGTCCCATCCGGCTCGCGGTGCTAATGATTTGTGCGCCCGCGCTCGCCTTAGCCGCCAAACCCAAGCCATGCATCCCTGCCGACCGGGCGGCGCAAACACTCAACAAAGACATCTGCATCTCCGCACATATTTATGATGTGATTCAACTTGCCGACGGCACGCGCTTCCTCGACGTTTGCCCTCCGCAAACACCCGACGATCTATGTCGCTTCACCGTCGTCAGCCTTCCCGAAGATCGCACCGAGGTCGGCGAGCTGACCAAATATCGCGATGCAGACGTCCAGATTCGCGGCATTGTGCAGCCCATGCACGGTCGCGCCGGCATGGTTTTGAGCCACGCACGACAGTTCTACGGCGGCCCGCCAAAGTTCAAGCCCAATCCCCTGCTGGCTCGCGGCTTTAGCGCCGAACAGGAACGGCCACCTGTCAGGGATCCCAACCTGCGCCCACAGGGCGGCCGCCGCGCCTTCATGAACACACGCGATCAGGAACCGTTGCGGGCAAAGTAGCGATGTAGGCGGAGTCAGCCGGGTTCTTCCAACGGCGGCGCATACTTGGCGCCCGCGAAAAGAATCGTGCACGAGATGACCAGGAAGACAAGCGTTGCGCCCAGGCCAATACTGAGGTTTGACCGGTCGCTGATGGCGCCGATGACCTGGGGCGAAAATGTGTCGCCGAAAAAGTGAATGCAAAACAGATTGATCGAAATGGCTGTGGCCCGCACGGGCGCGGAGACTGAGTTGACGATCGCGGCGTTCAGAGGACCGGTGTTGAGGAAGAGAAAGAATTCCGAAGCAAACAGCGAAGGCACGGCCCATTTATGCGGACCAAAAAATAACATCACGCCGCACGGCAGCGTCAACGCCACGCTCCATGCCGACAGTAAGTAAAGCGCGCGATGATTTCTCTTAAGCCAGATGTGCGCAATCCAACCGCCGACCAGTGTTGCGACGATGCCGTCAACTACTGTTGTCGCGCCCACTGTCAGGCTCGCAGTGCTCATCGACATTCCAGCCTCGCGCCGCAGGAACTCAGGCATCCAAAAGGAGATTCCACCCATGGCGAAGGTTAGCATCGCCAGGCCAAAGGTCGCAGTCAAGAAGGCTGGGTTGCGAATAATTCCCAGCACGGTGACGCGCTTTAGATTTGTTTCAACGTGGTCGCTTGCGCCCCGCACCGGCTCGCATCCGATCCAACCGTACAATGCAGCCACCAGAAATCCCGGCAGTGCGCAGACGAAAAACGGCGCGCGCCAGCCCCAGTGCGAGCCAATCTGTCCTCCGGCCAGGTACCCGAGCGCCGCGCCTACGGGAATGGCAATATAGAAAACCGAAAGCACGCGGTTGCGCTCGCGCTCGGGATAAAAGTCCGACAGCACGGCCGGCGCGAAGATTCCAAATGTGGCTTCCCCTATTCCGACGACTGCCTGGCGAAGGTAGAGCGTGGTGTAACTGTGAACCCAAAGGGCTGCCAGCGTTGCCAGGCTCCACAGAATTGCGCCGGTGATGATCATCGGCTTGCGCCGAAATCGGTCGCCGAGCCAGCCCGTCAGCGGCGCGGCAATCATATAGAACACGAAGAATGCCGTGCCCAGCGCGCCCATTTGCTGATCGCTCAGATGAAATTCATTCTTGATCGGCTGCACTTCGCCGGCCAGAATGTACCGGTCAATATAGTTCAGCAAATTGAGCGCGAGCAGGAGCGTGGCCGTGGCAAAAGCTGGGCTTATACGGGTGCGCGCAGGCTGAGCAAAATTTGGCAAAATTCTCCGGAGCGGAGCAGAGATACAAGCGGACTCAGGAATATCACAACGGAGCGCGTTTACCCAACCGGCCCTCGTTGATTAAGCCGACGGTCTCGGCCAGCGCGCTTCAACGATAGTCCCAATTCCGCCGCGCGGCCTGAATTCACCTTTCACCACAGCCCAAACAGGGTCGCACGCCTTCGCCACATCCTCCAGAACCTGGTTGACGATATTTTCCTGAAAGATGCCAAGATTGCGGTAGCTGAAGAGATACTCTTTGAGCGATTTCAATTCCAGGCAGAGGTCGCGCGGCATATAGCGAATCGTCAGGACTCCGAAGTCCGGCAGGCCGGTTTTGGGGCAAACCGAGGTCAGCTCCGGATCGTCGATCTGGATCTCATACCCGGGAAATTGATTCTGCCAGGTCTCGATCGCCGGAAACGCAAAGTCCAGCCCGGCCTTGGCATGTTCGTCGGTGTACCGTCGTTTGGCGGCCATACCGGTATTGTACGAGGCGGCACGGACCAGTGCGATCCGGTTTGACGGCCATTTTTCTGCTTCTTATCCCTCGTTTTTGAGTCCTATATACTGACTCTGGTTGACTGGATGACTGAAGCAAGATTGCAAACAAGCCGCCGCTGGCTTTGGGCCGGCACAGTCGTTGTTCTGCTTGCCGTATTTTTCACGGCGCGCTATTTTCTGCGCGAGCGCCTTCCGGTGCGCGTGGCGCGGGTGGAACACGCGTTGCTGGTCAACACGATCAGCACCAATGGGCGCGTGGAACCTGTTGTGAACTATCAGTTTTACAGCCCAATCGCGACCACTGTAAAAGCCGTCTACGCGCAGGAAGGCGACAACGTCCCTGCCGGCAAGTTGCTGGTCACGCTCGACGACGTTGCGGCCCGTGCACAGGTGGCCAATGCTGAAAGCGCGGTGAGTTCGGCGCGGGCCAACCTTGACGCGGTCTCGCACAACGGAACCCAGGCCGAGCGGCAGACTTCTGCCGCCGAGATTGAGCAGGACCGCCTCACGCGCGATCAGGCCCAGCACGATCTGGATGCGCTCAACAAATTGGCTGCGACCGGAGCAGCTGCTCCCGGCGAAATTGCTGCGGCGCGCGCGCGCTTTGATTCGGCTCAGGCAAGCCTGAACGCCGCACAGCAGAACGCCAATCATCGTTTTTCAACTGGCGATGTCGCGCGCGCGCAGTCAGCACTGGCAGACGCGCAAGCGGGCCTGGCCGCCGCGCAGCACGTCGAGACCCAGACCGAAATTCGCGCCCCCATTTCAGGAACGATCTATAGCATGGACGCTACGCCGTCGGAGTTCTCCGCTGCTGGCAACTTGCTTATTCAGATTGCAGATTTGAGCAACGAGCGCGTCCGCGGATATTTCGACGAGCCTGACCTTGGTCGTTTGGCAACGGGTGAAGAGGTCGTGATTCGCTGGGACGCAAAACCCGGTGTGGAGTGGCACGGGCACGTTGTGCGGCTTCCATCGGCTGTCGTCACCTACACCACGCGCAACGTGGGTGAAGTGCTGATCGATTTCGATGGCTCCTCGGATGGCCTGCTGCCAGACACCAATGTCACTCTTACCGTTACAACCTCCAGCATGCCTGACACTCTGAGCATGCCGCGCGAAGCTCTTCACGAACAGAACGGAAAATACTTTGTCTTCAAGGCAGTGAACGACGAGCTGAAACGCGTTCCCGTTACCATCGGAGCTCCCAACCTCACGCAGGTTCCCATTCTCTCCGGGCTTGAAGAAGGCGATGTTGTCGCCATCGGCACAACCAACGGGCAAGCCTTGCGGGAGGGCGTGCCGATCAAGGAACAACAGTGATGCGCTCACCAGGGACGCCCCTTGCTCTCGCGCTGACATTCCTAATGTGGGCTGGGTCGACCGTGAGCAGCGCGCAAATTTCTACGGCCACGCTTGCGCAAGCAAATTCAGATCTGCAGGCTGGCGAGGCGGACAAGGCAATCGCGCTGCTCGCGCCGCTCCCTTCCACCGGAGCCGGCGCCGCCAAGGCGCAGAACCTTTTGTGCCGGGTGAGAATTACGCTCGAGCAATGGTCACAGGCTGCGCCGGAGTGCCAGCAGGCAGTAAATCTTGACGAGCAGAATTCGGATTACCACATGTGGCTTGGGCGCGTTCTCGGTCAACAGGCCAGCCATGCGAGCTTTCTCTCAGCGCTTGGAATCGCCAAGCACTCGCTTTCTGAAATGCAGACGGCGGCCAAGCTGAATCCGCAAAATGGTCCTGCTTTGTCAGACCTCGGCGACTATTACGCTCAGGCGCCCGGAATGGCGGGAGGCGGTACGGACAAGGCGCAGGCCGTTGCTTCGCAGCTGGATAAGGTTGACCCGGCCAGAGCTGCGCAGTTACGCGGTGACATCGCCGTGGAGCAAAAGCATTACACCACGGCTGAGAATGAATACCGCCAGGCGGCAAACGCGGCTAAGGAGCCCGCCGACTATTGGACGGTTCTCGCCAATTTTTATCGCGGCCGCCAGCAGTGGTCGAAGCTCGACGCGGCCATTCAGAATTGCGTGGCGGCGGCGGCAAAGGACAAAAAATCGGGCGTTGGCCTCTATGACGGCGCAGGTGTGCTGATTTCGTCGAAGCGGAATCCGTCGCTCGCCGCGCAGATGCTCGAGAACTACCTATCGAACTTGTCCCTGAGCGAGCAGGCACCGGCATTCATTGCCCACATTCGGCTTTCGCGCCTGAAGCAGCAACTCGGCGATGCGGCGGGAGCAAAGAGAGAGCTAGCGATTGCCGCGCAGATGGCGAAAGAGTTTAATCCGGCGCAGGCTTAAAACCTTCATGCGAATCACTCAAGTGAAGTTTCGACAGAATTCGCCCAGGCTCACGGCGCCCGTGTTCGCGGCGCTGGCGCTTAGCTTCGCGTCTGCTCATCTGCACGCGCAGGTCTCACTCAGCACAGTGGTGGAACTGGCGCAGAAGAACAGCGCTACCGTGCGCCTGGCGCAGGCTGATGTGCAAAAGGCTGCGTCCCTGCTTTCAGAAAGCAAAGACGCGTTCATCCCGACCGTTTCGTTTGGTTCGGGGCTTCCCGCATTCCCTGAGATTGGTTTTACGGGCTCATTGCCGACGATTTGGGACGGCACTGTGCAGTCTATGGTTTTCAGCCTGCCACAGATCAAATACATTCAGGCGGCGCGCGCGGGCCTGCAATCGGCGCAACTGGCGCTGAAAGACGCCAAGGAGCACGTTGCTCTCGATGCCTCCACGGCCTACATCGAGATGGACACGGTGAATAGCGAACTCGAAGCGGTTCGGGAACAGGAACAGAATGCAGCGCGCCTTGTAACCATCGAACAGCAGCGCACCGATGCCGGAGTCGATCCGCTGAGTGGATTGCTTCAAGCAAAGTTGACCGCGGCGCAGCTCAAGCTGAGCCGTCTGCATCTTGAAACTCGAAATGCTACGCTCGCCAAGCAGCTTGCTACGCTCACAGGCTTGCCCGACGGCTCAATTTTGCCCGATCACTCGAGCATTCCGGAGATTCCTGCAGTCTCGGCCGGCGAGGCTCCGATCTCAACGCCGGCGCAAGACGCAGCGGAGGCGGAGACGAAATCGAAGCTGCTAGTTGCAAAAGGCGACAAGGAGCATCTGTGGCTGTTCCCGGAAATCGGCTTTGGGGCGCAATACAACCGCAATACAACGCTGCTGAACAATGTTGGAAGCTACTTCAATACTCCGCATGGGGTCCTCCCCGCCGACAACTTCAGCGCGGGATTCTCCATTAAGGTTCAGCTCTTCAATATGGGTCTCCACGCCAAAGAGAGAGAGTCGGCCGCGGATGCGTTGCGCGCGAAGGTCGAGGCCGAACAGGCGCAGCAGCAGAATGACATCGAGATCAGCCAGCTGACTGCGAGTTTGCGCGAGCTGGATGCCGAGGCTGAAGTCGCCAGCCTAAAACAGCAGATCTCCGCAGAGCAGTTGAAGAGCGTGCTATCCCAACTGGAACTGGGAAATGGCGCGACCGGCACTCCGGGCGCTCCGCCGCAGCTATCGCCCACGGCCGAGCAACAGGCCCGCATCGATGAGCGCCAGAAGTACCTCGATGCCCTCGATTCAGGCTTCGACCTGAGCAAGGCACGGCTTAACCTGCTGCGCGCTCTGGGGCATATGCAGGACTGGCTCGACGAGCTCCACACCAAGTGACAGCACCAAGTAATTGGGATCAGGTACCCCCGAAACTACCCCTTTGAAGCCGACTGGCAACTTTCATATTTCCGAATATCGCGCTGATTACGCACCATTTAAAGCCGCGGCCGTAGTAACATCACCGCTAAAATCGACTGCCGCGCGTTTCCGGGCAAATGCGTCTAAGAAAACAGAGCGAATGATAGAATGAAAGAGATGCCAATACCTCTGAAAACGATCTTCCTCAATCCGCCTTCATTTGAGAACTTCGATGGCGGCGCAAGTTCGCGCTGGCCTGCAACTCGCGAAATCGAGTCCTACTGGTACCCGGTCTGGCTCACCTACCCGGCTGGCCTGCTTGAGGGATCGCGGTTGCTCGATGCTCCGCCTCACCACGTCTCTGCTCAGGAAACCATCGAAATTTGCAAGGGTTACGAGTTCCTTGTGCTGTTTACTTCAACAGTAGGTTGGGAAGGCGACCAGCGCCTGGCTGAAGCCATTAAAGCGGCCAACCCGTCGCTGCGCCTCGCCTTCGTTGGCCCACCCGTAACCACGGACCCAGACCGCGCCCTGAATGAGTGCGCCGCGCTCGATTTCATCTGCCGGCGCGAGTTTGACTATTCAGTGGTCGAGTTCGCGCAGGGCAAGCCTCTGAACGAGGTTCTGGGCATCAGCTATAAGAAAGACGGCCAGATCATCCACAACCCTGATCGCCCGCAGATTGAAGATCTCGATGCGATGCCCTGGGCCACAAAAATCTACAAGCGCGACATGGATGTGACGCGCTACAACGTGCCGTTTCTTCTGCACCCGTACATCGCGCTTTACTCCACGCGCGGCTGCCCGGCGCAATGCACGTTCTGCCTGTGGCCGCAGACCTTGAGCGGGCACGCGTGGCGCAAGCGCTCTGCTGAAGATGTTGCCGCCGAGATGAAGTGGGCGAAGGAAAACTTCCCTGAGGTCAAGGAGTTCTTCTTCGACGACGATACCTTCAACATTCAGAAGGTGCGCACCATCGAGCTTTGCGAAAAGCTGAAGCCTCTGGGCATTACGTGGAGCTGCACCTCGCGCGTAACAACCGACTACGACACATTGAAGGCCATGCGCGAAGCTGGATGCCGTTTGCTCATCGTCGGCTTCGAATCCGGCGATCCGCAAATCCTGAAGAACATCAAGAAGGGTGCGACCGTTGAGCGCGCGCGCGCATTCGCCAAGGATTGCCGCGACCTGGGCCTGACTATTCACGGCGACTTCATTCTCGGCCTTCCCGGCGAGACGAAAGAGTCGATCCGCAACACGATCAACTTCGCCAAATCGCTTGATGTTGAGACGATTCAGGTCTCGATCGCGCACGCTTATCCGGGCACCGAATTCTACGACTACGCCAAGGCCAACGGCTTCATCACCAACGAAAAGATGGAAGACGGCGGCGGCCACCAGATGGCGCACATCGAGTATCCCGGGCTGCCCACCGATTACATCATGGAGATGGTGCATCGCTTCTACGACGAGTACTATTTCCGCCCCAAGGCCGCGTTCCGCGTGGTGTGGAAGGCGATGGTGAACCGCGATCTGCCTCGGCTGTACGTCGAGGCCAAGGCGTTCCTGAAGCTGCGCGCGCAACGCAACAGGATGGTTAAAGTGGCGCGCAGCCAGCAGGCCACGCCGGCTGCCCAGGCCGGCGCCGGCGCATAAGCAGTTTTTTGGGCTCAACGTCGAGGGCGGCGTCCACCGTGGCGGACGTCCGCCCTCAGTTTCTTTAGGCCTTCTACATTTGAACTGCACGATACTGGACCGATGGCTCAACACAGACTCTTGCCGCGCCAATACCTGATCCTGGGCCTGGTTGCCGTCTGCGCGCCTCTGGGAGACACATGTCTTGCGCGTGGCATGACGGCGATGCCCTCCATTTCGCTGGCCAATCCGGGGGCGCTTGTCGCCGCAGTTTTCACTCCATGGATCGCAGCAGGTATCGCACTTCTGATCGGCTTCTTTGCCAGCTATTTGACCGCGCTATCGTGGGCTGACCTGACGTTTGTGTTGCCGGCTACGGCTATAGGAAACGTGATTGTGGAACTTCTTTCGAAATTCTGGCTGCATGAAACGATCTCGCTTGAACGCTGGGCCGGCGTCGTTCTCATCACTCTTGGCGTTGCCTTCGTTGCGCAGGGGCCTGCGCTCACCGAGCGGCCGGCTCCTACAGATGAGAAGGCGCGATTGGGAGAGCCCGTCGTAACGGAGGCGCAGCCGCGATGACCTTGTCTCTTCCAGTCGCTCCTCTGGCAACCGTCGCGGGTCCCTTGTTCGCTGCTGCCACGATCGCCGCAGTCGTCCTGGCTTCCACGACCGGCGAAGTGCTCACCGCCGCCGCCATGAAGTCCATCGGTGACCTCGACATTATTCGCGCCAAGTCGGGCCTGAAAGGCGCCATTCGCGCCGTCCTTACCAGCCCACCTTTCTTCGTTGGAGTACTTTTTTTGACGGTGGCGTTTTTCTCGTTGCTCTTCGCTCTCAATCATCTGAACCTGAGCCTGGTCGCTCCAGCCTCCGCTTCGCTCACGCTGGTCACCAATGCAGCCGCGGGCAAGATCTTCCTCAAAGAGAATGTAGACGGACGCAGATGGGCTGCGGCGGGTCTGGTGTGTATTGGGGTGTATTTGCTGGCGCACTGAATGACCGCTTCGAACTGCTACCTTCCAGCCGCTAGCTAGTGGCTGTTTTCACAAATCGCATGAGCCCGCGCGGCTTCAAGTCGGGGTCCAGGATTTTTCGCCACTCGCCGATCGCAGCGCACACCGTTTCGGCAGCCAGATGACCACTACGTGCCGCGCTTTCCATCGTGGAGGGCCATCCCGTCGCAATCCAGTCGCCGGCCAGCACGCAGTTCGGCCACGGCGATTTGGAGCCGGGCCTTGCCGAATCGATCCCCGGCGGGACAGTGAATGTCGCACGGACTTCCTTCACCAACACAGCCTTTTCCAACTTCGCCGCGGCAACCGCCGGGAAAAACTCGGCCAGCTCTCGCACGGCCAACTCGATCGCTTCTTCACGGCTGAGCGCTGCAAACTTGCGCGAAGCGCTGACCACAAGTTCCAGGTAACTCCCGCTTGTTTTGCGCGACGGCTGCAGGCCGCCCTTGTTGTACATCCAGTGAATCTCGCGGTCAAGCAGAACGGCGTGATCGAGATCCGTAATCTCTCGGTCAAACCAAAGATGCACACTGCAGATTGGCCCATGCTCTTGCCGCGCGATTTGCGCCGCGAGCTTCTCGACGCCGTCCGCCGGAGGCATGAGGGGCAGCAGATTCGCCGTGGCCTCAAACGGCAATGCGAGCACCAAGAAATCCGCAACCTGCGTGCCCGCGCGAGTGGCCAGTGTCCATTGCGACGTCTCCTCATCCCACGACGCTCCGTCGACGCTGGCGTTGAACACCACCTCGCCGCCGCGCTCGCGCAGGTATTGCTCCGCACCCGAATAAAGTTCGCTCAGGGGCACGGCGCTCATTCCCATGCTGCCTGCGGCTGCGGAATTCAGAAACAGTTCGCGGATCACTTTGGCTGCGTAGATCAGTGCGATCTCGTCCACGTCCGCATTGAGAGCGCTGGCAATCACCAGCCGCCAGAAGCGATTGATGGCGCCGGGAGTTTGCCCGTTGCGCGTGAGCCACTGGCCCAGAGTCTCCGTGGAATCAGCCGGCACTGGCCGCATGAGTGCGCGAAACGCGCGGGCCAACGACTTTTTGTCTTCGCGCGTAAGTGCCTTGGCTGCGAGCAGACTCGGAAGGCCGTGGAGCGGGGCCGGCAGCCACCGGGACGATGCGAGCCGAGTCTGTTGGCCGCCCGGCTCGATCATGGTCATCTCGTTAGTCCAGTGGATGCGCTCCGTGACGCCGATGCGCCGGTAAAAGCCAATCAGATTTGTGCAACAGCCAAAGAGCACATGCTGGCAGTTGTCGATAACCTCATTGACGCCAGGATGCAGGTAGGAGCTTGCTCGGCCGCCCAGGTAGCCGCGGCGCTCGATAAGCTTGACGCGCAACCCGGCCTCGGCCAGCGCGCTCGCAACACTCATGCCGGCCACGCCACCGCCTACGACGACCGCCGACTTTGGGATCGCCGTTTTTCCCAGGGTTGGCAGCACTGCACTCACGATTCGGGGCACTCCCTGCACATCTTTCTATCATCGCCGATGTAACTGCGGGGCAGCGGTTGCATTCTGGATGAGTTTGAAGCGGCATCCCTCAGGGGCTAAACAGGCTGCGGAAAAAGTCTTCGATGAGTCACTTTTTCTCCACAGGGGATTGAGATATGACGTAGGTAT
>Ga0207933_1000372_pt1 | contig 45075 bp, 36 predicted proteins | sample NGESurdeep092012_4_FD_184488 | JGI IMG/M metagenome (GOLD analysis project Ga0207933, IMG submission 184488) | Arctic peat soil microbial communities from Barrow, Alaska - NGEE Surface sample F53-3 deep-092012 (SPAdes) | ecosystem: Environmental > Terrestrial > Soil > Wetlands > Peat ... | reverse complement strand
GACCTTGCGCCTGCACCTCAAAGAATGTGAGTTCCGTTTTAATCATCGCCGTGATAATCTCTATTTGTTGCTCTTGAATAATTTCAAAATCAACCCGCTTAACTAGTCTTGAACCAAAATGAATTAAGTTTGGATAAAATAATTGCTCTGTAGAAATCTTTCTCATTAACGCCGCGTTTTAACGCGGTGAACCACGAACGCGCCCAAGAAAAAACCGTTTAAACGGTTTTTTTCTTCGCGCCCCTTTCGCACCCGGCTCAAGCCGGGTGTTAATGAGAAGTTTTCTACAAAGCATAAAATAATTTCGAAAGGTTTCTTCTGTCGTTTGATTTCACTTCGGATCCGTTGCAGGAGATCGAATCGTTCTTCGAGCGCAGCCACAAAGTCATCGTCCTGTTCACGGTGGAAGATATTTTGGAGGAACAACTGGCGGGGAAATTGGCAGGAGTGGTTTCGTCCCAACGGGACCACCGGAAATGAGCCAGACACAAGGTGTGTGGTTCACCGTCCCAAACAAAATCCGTCCTGAAGGACGGCGGAATCCATCGTCCTTTCAGGACGAACAATGTGTTGGACACATTACCAGCCACTGCGTAGCTGGCTAATTTCCGGCGTCGCTCCGCGACATTTCAAGCGCAGCCACAAAGCCAGCGTCGCGCTGACGGTGAAGGAAATTTTGGACGGGCCGATTGCGAAGAAGCTGGTTTGAATAAATAATGCCCCTTTTAATTTGTGTTTCCATCGGCTGAAGCGTAAAAAGTGTTACCCAAAGTGCGGCCACCCCAAAACCCTTTATGAAAACTCTGATTCCAAACCTGTTCCTCGCGCTGGCCTGGCTGGCGCTGCCCACGCTCGTGTCGGCGCAATTTAGTTTCACGACGAACAACGGGGCCATCACCATCACCGGTTATAATACCGCCGCCGGTCTTAATATGGTCATTCCCGCCGCGACCAACGGCTTCCCCGTGACTGGCATCGGGAATCTTGCGTTTCAATTCAAAAGCATAACCAACGTGACCATCCCCAACAGCGTCACTAGCATCGGCAATGATGCGTTCGCCTTCTGCACCAGCCTGAAGTCCGCTTATTTTCAAGGGAATGCGCCACCTGATAATGGAGACGCTTTCGTCGATGACCCGGCAACAGTCTATTATCTGTCTGGCACCATCGGCTGGGGTCCGACCTTTGGCAATGTCTCGGCGGTATTGTGGAATCCGCAGGCAAATACGTTAGGCGTCACCGGCGGGCATTTTGGGTTCAACCTCACCGGCCCCACCAACGCAACCATCGTCGTGGAAGCCTGCACCAACTTGTCCCACCCCGTGTGGCTGCCCGTCGCCACCAATACTTTCTCCGGCATCGGCACTTCCGCCTTCAGCGATCTCCAATCCGGCACTCATCCCACCCGTTTTTACCGCGAGCGTTCGCCTTGAAAAGAACGCTCGTATCTCCGCAAATTCCGTTCCGCGAGACGCGAAACAGCGCCACCGGGACGGTCGCGCTCCCCATCACCCATCCGCCATCGCACCCGTAGGCGCGGCATATTTATAGAACCACAACCCAAACCAAATTCAAGGTCCTTGCGGACGGCCACCAGCGGGGCGGCATATTCCGCTCCTACGGAGCTTGATTCCTTTCCGTTGTCGTTTCTACAAATATGCCAGTCCTACGGACTTCGCCGCCTTCGCTGCCGCCTTATTTTCGTAGGAGGCGAGGTGACGAGACTCATTTCAAATTCTGTTTTGGGTTTTCAATCAGAGACTCCTCACGTCGTCTCCTACAATTTCAAGCCGTCGGACATCTTTGTAGAACCGTAAGATGCGGCTGTGTTCCCGGATTTCGTCGCCGCGCACATCCCGCGCTCACAGTTACATCCGCAAGTTTAACTTTGGAACGTGGCGGCGGCAGCCCGGAATCCATCGAATCAAACAATTTGATTGCAAAAAAAGCGCGGCAAAAATTTCGTTGTTCCCAGGAAATAAGACTCCGCATTTCTGCGCGCGGAGTTGACAAACCATTTTTTCTCCGCAAGTTTGCCGCGCAACAAATGGGCAAGACACTCATCATCGCGGAAAAACCGTCGGTCGCCGGAGACATCTCCAAGGCGCTCGGCAAGTTTGAAAAGAACGCGGACTTCTACGAAAATGACCACTACGTCATCTCGTCGGCGGTCGGCCATCTGCTCACGATCGCCGTGCCGGAACAGTTCGAGGTGAAGCGCGGCAAGTGGACGTTCGCCAATCTGCCGGTCATTCCGCCGCACTTTGATTTGCTGCCAATTGAGAAAAATGAGGCGCGGCTGAAAGTTTTGGTGAAGCTCATCAAACGCAAAGATGTCACCGCGCTCGTGAATGCCTGCGACGCCGGGCGCGAAGGCGAATTGATTTTCCGTTACATCATTCAATACGCGAAGGCCAAGCAGCCGATCCAACGGCTCTGGTTGCAATCCATGACGCCCGCAGCGATCCGCGACGGCTTCGCGCATTTGCGCACGGACGGCGAAATGATTCCGCTCGCCGACGCGGCGACGTGTCGCAGCGAAAGCGACTGGCTCATCGGCATCAACGGCACGCGCGCGATGACGGCGTTCAATTCCAAGACCGGCGGCTTCCATCTAACGACGGTTGGCCGCGTGCAGACGCCGACGCTGGCGATTCTCGTGGAGCGCGAGGAGAAGATTAAAAAATTCGTCGCGCGAAATTTTTGGGAGATTCAAGGAACATTCGCGGCGCAAGCGGGCGAATATCAAAGCCGCTGGTTCGATGAAGAATTTAAGAAAAACGAAGCCGAGGTGGAACGCACGAACCGTTTGATGGCGCGGTTGAGTCTGAACATTCCTGATTCTGCGGAACGGCTTGCAATGAAGCATGGCACGTTTGAGGAAGAACATCGTTCTGCCGCGCGTTTGTGGCATGGTGAAATTGCCGAGGCAATCCGAAATAAATGTCTTGGCAAACCCGGCGTTGTCTCGGAAGAAAGCAAACCGAGCACGTCAATGTCGCCGCAACTTTTTGATCTGACGAGTTTGCAACGAGACGCGAACATGAGCTTTGGCTTTTCAGCAAAAAATACTTTGGGACTCGCACAGGCGCTTTACGAAAAGCATAAAGTTTTGACATATCCGAGAACGGACGCGCGAGCATTGCCGGAGGATTATCTTGAAACAGTAAAAAACACGATGGGAATGTTGCGTGACACGGCTTACGGCAGATTCGCCGAGCAGATTTTGAAAAGCGGCTGGGTGCGTCCAAACAAGCGCATTTTCAACAACGCAAAAATTTCCGATCACTTTGCAATTATTCCCACGCTGGTTGCGCCCAAAGTTTTAAGCGAGCCGGAGCAGAAACTTTACGACCTCGTCACGAAACGCTTTCTCGCAATTTTTTATCCGGCTGCCGAGTTTCTTATTACGACAAGAATTACACGCGTTGAAAAAGAGGCGTTCAAAAGTGAAGGCAAGGTAATTACATTTCCAGGCTGGCTGGAAGTTTATGGCAAAGAGGCGCAATCTGATGATGACAAACCGAATTTAGTCCCGGTTCAGCCGGATGAAAAAGTCAATACGACTGCAATCGAGTTGAACCAAAATCTGACCAAGCCGCCGGCGCGTTATTCGGAAGCGACGCTGCTCGGCGCGATGGAAGGCGCGGGCAAATTGATTGACGATGAAGAATTACGCGAAGCGATGTCGGACAAAGGTCTTGGCACACCGGCGACACGCGCGACGATCATTGAAGGTTTGATCTGGGAAAAATATGTCGTGCGCAATGGTCGCGAATTGCAGCCGATGGCGAAGGCATTTTCGATCATCACGCTCCTGCGCGGATTGAAAATTCCACAGCTCTGTTCGCCGGAATTGACGGGCGAATGGGAATTCAAATTGAACCTCATGGCGCGCGGCAAAATGAAGCGCGACGAGTTCATGAAGGAAATCGCCGACGCGACGCGCGACATCGTGGCGAAGGCCAAGAGCCACGAAAGCGACACGGTGCCCGGCGATTACGGCAAGCTCAACGTGCCGTGCCCGAAATGCGGCGGCGAGATTTTGGAGAATTATAAAAAATTCCAATGCCAGAAATGCGATTTTAGTTTGTGGAAAATTGTCGCGAGCCGGCAGTTGGAAATTTCCGAGGTCGAGGAACTCATCAGCAAGGGCACGGTCGGGCCGTTGCAAGGTTTTCGCAGCAAGCAGGGATTTCCCTTCGCCGCGATCATCAAAATGGGCGCGGACTTCAAGCCGGAGTTTGATTTCGGCAACGACAAAAATGCGGACGGCGCAGATTCCGCGCCGATTGATTTCACCGGCAAGGAACCGATTGGCAAATGCCCGAAGTGCGGCGGGCGCGTGTTTGACGGCGGGATGAATTATCTTTGCGAGAACGCGACGGGCGCGGCGAAAACCTGCACGTTCAAGACGGGCAAAATTATTTTGCAACAACCGATTGAAGCGGCGCAGGTGAAAAAAATGCTGGAGACGGGCAAGACGGATTTGCTGACAAAATTTATTTCCAAGAAAAACAACCGCGCGTTCAAGGCATTTCTCGTGATCAAGGACGGCGGGACGGCGTTTGAATTCGCGCTGCGCGAACCCAAGGCGGGCAAAACGAAAGATGGAACGCCGCGCGAGCCGCTGCCGAAGATTGATTTCACCGGCAAGGAACCGATCGGCAAATGCCCGAAGTGCGGCGGAAATATTTTTGACACAGAACAAGGTTATCTTTGCGAAAATTCTCAACGCGACGCAAAGGCGTGCAAATTCAAGATCGGCAAAACGATTTTGGAACAGCCGATTGAACTCGCACAGGCGCAGAAAATTCTCGCCGACGGCAAAAGCGATCTGCTCGACAAATTTATTTCCAAAGCCGGCAAGCCGTTTCCCGCGTATCTCGTGATGGACGCGAAAGGAAAAATCACTTTTGATTTTCCGCCCCGCGATTAAATCCATTGGAATTTTTCCGTTAGTTGGTGCATCTATATTAGCAAGATGTTGGCGACTCCTGAACTCATTGACGAAGCAACGCAATTTTCCCGGATGGAAAAATTGTTTCCCCGCTGGCGCGAAGTGCCGTTGTATCGCGCCGCGCTCGCGCAAAAGGATTTTTCCAGCCTGCCGTTCATCGGCAAACGCGATCTGCGCGAAAATTTTCCGCAAAACTTTTTGCGCGCCGGCCAAAATCTGGACGCGCTGCTCGAAAATAAATCGGTGGAACTTGAACATACTTCCGGCACGTCGGAAGAACGCACGGCGGTTTTGTTTGAACGCGATTGGTGGAACGAGCAGGAAGCGCGCGTGCTGCGGCTGAACAATTTTGTCGCGAAGGTGTTGGATGAAAACCCAAACGCGCGGCGCGCGACGCTGGTGCCTCCCATTTGCAACGGCCTCGTTTGTTTTTCCAATTACACTTCCAAAACCGCCCGCACTGTCGGCGAAACTTTATTTGTCAATCAGGCGCGCATTCCGTTTCTGCTGGACGAAGCCGAGCTCGCGCGCATGGCGGAAGAAATTTTGGAATGGTCGCCGCAATTTTTGGATTTGGACCCGGTTCACGGCGCATGGTTCGCGCTTTATTGCGAGCGCGAAAAAATAAAATTTCCGTCCGTGAAATTCATTTTGTGCAGTTACGAATTTGTCAGCGTTGTTCACCTCAAAATTTTGTCGCGCGTTTTTGGCGTGCCGGTTTTTAATTTTTACGGCTCGACGGAAACCGGCCATTTGCTCATGGAAAATGAGCGCGGCGAAATGAAGGCCAGCTACGAAAATGCCTTTTACGAAATCGTGGAACTTGACGAACACGGTGTCGGCGATTTGGTTGTGACGACGCTGACCAATGAAATCATGCCGCTCGTGCGTTATCGTATCGGCGATCTCGCGTTGCGCGACGAGCAACCTTACGCGACAAATTTTTTCGTTCACGGACGCGCGCGCGATGTTTTGAAAAAGCGCGACGGCCAACGCGTGACAACATTGGACATTGACCAATGTTTTATTGGCTTGAATGGCATTGCGCATTATCAATTGCGGCAAAACGAAAATGGCGATTGTCATTTGCAATTTATTCCCGAGCGCGAAATGCCGACTGCGGACGAATTAAATTTCGCAACGCAGAAAATTGAAAATTTGCTTCAACTGAAAAATTCCATTTCAACGGAAGCCGTAAAAATGCTGCCGCCGCTGACTTCGGGAAAATTTCGTTTGACCTTCCGCGCTTGATTTTTTTTGGCGCGAATTTCATGCAACTTCATTTCAAGGAATTCGGGCGCGGAAAACCGTTGATTCTTTTGCACGGACTTTTTGGTTCGTCGGATAATTTTTTGGGCATCACAAAAACTTTGGCGGAAAAATTTCATGTCTTCGCGTTGGATTTGCGGAATCACGGAAATTCGCCGCACAGCGAGGAAATGAATTATTCCGTCATGGCCGAAGACGTGGCGGAATTTTGGGACGCGCACAATTTGAAAGAAATTTTTTTGCTCGGTCATTCGCTTGGTGGAAAAGTGGCGATGCAATTCGCGCTGCAATTTCCGCAGCGCGTGGAAAAACTTGTCGTCGCGGACATGGCGCCGCGCGAATACGCGCCGGAACACAATAAAATTTTCGAAGCGTTGCGCGCGCTGGATTTGAAAAAAAATTCTTCGCGCACGGAAATGGAAATCGCGCTGGCGGAAAAAATTCCTTCGCTGAATCTTCGCCGGTTTTTGCTGAAAAACGTCGCGCGAAATTCGGACGGCAAATTTTTCTGGAAAATGAATTTACGCGGGTTGTTTGAAAATTATTCCAAACTCGGCGAGGCGATTTCGGCGGCAGCTCCATTTTCAAAACCGACACTTTTTATTCGCGGCGGAAAATCGGATTACCTTCGCGACGAAGACGAATCGAAAATCCGCGAATTATTTCCGCAGGCGAAAATCCAAACCATTTCTGGAGCCGGTCATTGGGTTTACGCTGATGCGCCGGAAAATTTTTTGGAACTTGTTCTGAAATTTTTAACTGCGGATTCTGCGGATTGAATCGTCGGCGCAATCGGAGTAGTCTGCGGTTCGTGGAAAATAAATCCGACAATGTAAAAATAGTTGAAGCGTTGTTTTCATTTGAGACCGCGTTGCAATTTCGGGAAGAATTATTTCGCGCAAAATTAACGGTTAAAGAATTTATTCAGCCCGTTCAAGGGCGGAGATTTTATTCTTACGAATTGGCGCAAATAGAAATGCCCGCATGGAAACAGGCGGACTCTTTTTCCGAAGAACAGACTTCCGCCCCACGTGCGGGCACAATCACTTTAGCCAAACTTTTGGAAAATGCAAGAAACAATCGCCGAAAATAAATTGCCGATTCGCGACAAGTGGATTCAGAAATTTCTCGCGCATTTGGCGACGGATCGCGGCGCGTCGGTTTATACGTTAAGAAATTATGAACAGGCGTTGCGGGAATTTTGCGGCTGGCAAATGGAAAGTCTAAAGTCCAATGTCCAAAGTCCAAAGTTGGAAATGGTTTGGGAAAAATTGGCGCGCGATGATTTTCGGAATTATCTGCGATTTCTTGGCCGAAATAATTTGAGTCGCGCGGCGACGTCGCTGCGATTTTCCGCGTTGCGAACTTTTTACAAATTTTTGATTCGGCACGGCGCGGTTGAAAGTTCGCCGATTAAAAATTTGTCGCTGCCAAAAATGGAAAAGCGGTTGCCGAAATTTTTGACGAAGCAGCAAATGGAAGATTTGCTGGTCGCGCCGTTCGCGCTTTTGAAAATTCAAAAGGAAAAAAAAGTTGGCCGGCCCGTTTCTCAAATCGCGGCATTGCGGGACGTGGCGGTTCTGGAAACAATTTATTCTTGCGGTTTGCGGATCAGCGAGCTGTGCGGTTTGCGCGCGGACGATTTCGATTGGTCGCAGCAAATTGTGCGCGTGCGCGGCAAGGGAAAAAAAGAGCGGCTTGTGCCGATTGGCAAACCGGCTTTGATGGCGATTCAAGATTATTGGAACACGTTCAAACAGTCGCCGGCCGGCGCGTCGCCGATTTTTTTTGCGGAAACAAAAAAGCGTTCGCCGCTCGCGCCGGTTCAGCTTTCGAGGCGATTGAAAAAATATCTCGCGCTTGCGGGACTCGATCCGCATTTGACGCCGCACAAACTGCGGCACAGTTACGCGACGCATTTGCTGGACGCGGGCGCGGATTTGCGGAGCGTGCAGGAATTGCTTGGACATGCGCATCTGATCACGACGCAAGTCTACACGCACGTCACGACGGAGAGATTGAAAAAGGCTTACGATGCGGCGCATCCACGGGCGTAAATTTTTACAGAAGGCAACAGAGAAAACAGAGAAAAAAACTTCAATTCTTCGTTTTACAGAAGGCAACAGAGAAAACAGAGAAAAAAACTTCAGTTCTTCGTTTCCTTCGTTTGATTCTGTTCAATTTTGAAATTGTTTTCGCGCTATTGTTGACGCGCTCGAAAAAAAATAAATTGTCTGTTGACAAACAAGTTATCGTCTCCTAATTTGTTCGCCGTAGCGAGTCAGTAAAAAGTCAAACAGCCGATTGCCCCTTAAAATTTTCGAAAGAAAAAATTGAGGGGATTGGTTTTTTGTCGTTTTACATGTCGGGTTGGCTAATGATTTGAATGTTGCCCATGTAGCTCAGTTGGTAGAGCACGTCCTTGGTAAGGACGAGGTCATCAGTTCAATCCTGATCATGGGCTCCAGCAATATAACGTAACGAAAGAAACTAACGCAGGAGAAACTAACGCAGGAGAAACAAATGGCAAAAGAACAATTTCAACGAACGAAACCGCACGTCAACGTCGGCACGATTGGTCACGTTGACCACGGCAAATCCACTTTGACCGCCGCGATTGTCCACACCCAAAGCAAAAAAGGTCTGGCGCAGCCGATTTCTTACGCGGACATCACCAAGGGCGGCACGGTGCGCGATGACACGAAGACCGTGACCATCGCCGTCTCGCACGTCGAATACGAAAGCGCGACGCGCCACTACGCGCACGTTGACTGTCCCGGCCACGCGGATTATGTGAAGAACATGATCACCGGCGCGGCGCAAATGGATGGCGCGATTCTTGTCGTCAGCGCGGCGGACGGCCCGATGCCGCAGACGCGCGAACATATTTTGCTCGCGCGCCAAGTCGGTGTTCCGGCCATCGTTGTTTTCCTGAACAAGGTTGACCTCGTGGACGACAAGGAATTGCTTGACCTCGTCGAAATGGAAATCCGCGACCTGCTGACGAAGTATCAATTTCCCGGCGACAAGACGCCAATCATCCGCGGCAGCGCGACGGCGGCAATGGCCGACAAGCCGGAAGGCGAAAAAGCCATTCAAGAATTGTTGGATGCGGTTGACACGTTCATTCCGCTGCCGCCGCGTGAAGTGGACAAACCGTTTTTGATGTGTGTGGAAGATGTGTTCAACATTGAAGGCCGCGGAACGGTCGTGACTGGTCGTGTCGAACGCGGCGTGCTCAAGAAAATGGAAGAAGTCGAAATCGTCGGCCTGAAAGACACGCGTAAAACGGTGGCGACGGACATTGAAATGTTCCGCAAACTTTTGGATTCGGCGAGCGCGGGCGACAATGTCGGCGTTTTATTGCGCGGCACGAAGAAAGAAGAAGTTGAACGCGGCATGGTTTTGTCCAAGCCCGGTTCCATCAAGCCGCACACGAAATTCAAGGCGGAAGTCTATGTGCTTTCCAAAGATGAAGGTGGCCGTCACACGCCGTTCTTCACGAATTATCGTCCGCAGTTTTATTTCCGCACATCAGACGTGACCGGAACTTTGACTCTGCCGACGGGCGTTGAAATGGTCATGCCCGGCGACAATGTTTCGGTGGACATTGAAATGCAAAAACCGGTCGCGATGGAAAAAGGTCAGCGCTTCGCGATCCGCGAAGGTGGTCGCACGATTGGCGCCGGACGTGTGTCAGACGTCATCTCGTAAGTTTTATTAAATTCGGGAGGCGGAGACTAAATTTTCTCCGTCTCCCTTTTTGTCCGAAGATTGGGCGGATACGGCAGTAGCTCAATTGGTAGAGTAGCGGTCTCCAAAACCGTTGGTTGGGGGTTCAAGTCCCTCCTGCCGTGCCAATCTGCGACGGAGAGGTGGCAGAGTGGTCTATCGCGGCGGTCTTGAAAACCGCTTTGGGTGAAAGCCCAACGGGGGTTCGAATCCCTCCCTCTCCGCCAGTGTTGCTGGCAGGGTAAAAGTTGGAAATTTTTTTGTGAGCAATCTGTCAATTTTAATTTGGGTGGTCGTCATTGGAGTTGTCTTTGGCCTTTTATGGTGGCAGGGACAACTCAAGCGCCTGACCGTTTATGTCCAGGAAACGCGCGAAGAATTGAGAAAATGCTCGTGGCCAACCTGGGAAGAATTAAAAGGCTCGACGGCGCTCATCATTGTGGCGATTGCGTTGCTGGGCGCGTTCACTTTTGTGGTGGATCGAATTTTGTATCTGATTTTCTTTAAGCTCTGAAATGAGAAACCAATGGTTCATCGTCCAGACGCTTTCCGGCCAGGAACAAAAGGTCAAGGAAAGCATTGAGAAGCGCGTTAAAACCGACGAGATGCAGGATTTTGTCAAAGAAGTCCTCGTCCCGATGGAAAAAGTCGTCGAAGTGCGCAATCAAAAGAAAACCGTCACGAGCCGCAAATTGTGGCCGGGCTACGTTTTTGTGGACATGGTGTTGCTGGATGAAAACAACCGCATCATCGAAGAGCCGTGGTATTTTATCAAAGAAACGCAGGGTGTGATTGGATTTGTCGGCGGCGAACCGCCCGTGCCGACGCCGACGGAAGAAGTCGAGCAGATCAAAAAACAGATTTCGCAATCGGAAGAGACGGAAAAACCGAAGGTGAATTTTGAAGTCGGCGAAACGATCAAGATCAACAACGGTCCATTTCTGAATTTCAGCGGCGTGATCGAGGAAATTGATCCGGATCGCGGCAAGTTGAAAGTGACCGTGAACATTTTTGGACGCAACACGCCGGTGGAGTTGGAATACTGGCAGGTGGAAAAAGCTTGAACCACGAATGAACACGAATAGACACGAATTTATTTTGTCGGTAGGACGCGTCACTCCGTGCGCGCCGCTCGATTACATTCGGCGTTTCGGCGGGCAGAGGACTGCCCGCCCTACCAATTCGTGTTTATTCGTGTCGATTCGTGGTTAAGAAAAATTTTATGGCGAAGAAGATTACAGGATATATCAAATTGCAGATTGCCGCCGGTCAGGCGAATCCCGCGCCGCCCGTCGGCCCGTCGCTCGGACAGCACGGCGTCAACATCATGGCGTTCTGCAAAGAATTTAACGCGGCGACCAAAAACGACGCCGGACTCGTGATTCCTGTCGTCATCACCGTTTATCAGGACAAGTCGTTCACGTTTATCACGAAGTCGCCGCCGGCCTCGATTCTTTTGAAAAAAGCTGCCGGCATCACCGCCGGTTCAAAAACACCGAACAAGGACAAAGTCGGCAAGGTGACGCGCAAGCAGGTTCTGGACATCATCAAGATGAAGTCGAAGGACATGAACACGACGAACGAAGAAGCGGCGTTCCGCGTGATTTCAGGAACGGCGCGCAGCATGGGAATTGAAGTTGTCGGTTGAAAATAAAATTAACCACCAAGACACGAAGGCACAAAGTTATGAAAACAAAAATCAAATATCTATTGGTTCTCGTTCTCGCTTCATTTGTGTTTGCCGGTTGTGCATCAATGCACGAATCAAAAAAGTGGGAATACAAAACTTTGAGGCTTGTTCCCGGTCAGGGTGATTGTGATGCGCAATTAAATCAGGCAGGCAAAGACGGTTGGAAACTTATATCCGTTGTGTCCGAAATGCCGAGCAATGGCGACAGTGATTATACTTTCATTCGTCGGAAACATTAAACAAACAATCGCGGGAGAGCTAAAAAACTCGCTTGCACCGCACCAAAACAAAATGTCCAGTAAACGATTCAAAAAAGCGCTCGAAGTTGTGGACGCCAAAAAAGCGTATCCGCTGAAGGATGCCGTCGGCGTCCTCGCAAAATTTCCGAAGGCGAAATTCAATGAGACGATTGATCTCGCGTTCCGCCTCGGCGTTGACCCGAAGCAATCGGATCAATTGGTTCGCGGCACGGTTCCGCTTCCGCACGGCAGCGGCAAGACCGTTCGCGTTTTGGTTTTCACGCGCGACGGAAATGCCGCCGATGCCGCGAAAGCCGCGGGCGCAGAATATGTTGGTTTTGCCGACATGATTCAAAAGTGCAACGAAGGCTGGAATGATTTTGACGTGGCGATTGCGACGCCCGAAGCGATGATTGAAGTCCGCAAGCTCGGCAAAGTTCTCGGACCGCGCGGCCTGATGCCGAATCCGAAAACCGGAACGGTCACGGACGACACGGCGAAAGCGGTGAAAGAAGTCAAAGCCGGTCGCGTTGAATTTAAGACGGACAAATCGGGCAATGTTCACGTCATTGTCGGCAAGGCGTCGTTCGCGGTGAATCATCTTGAAGAAAATGCGCGCGCAGTGATTGAAGCCGTTTTCAAAGCGCGTCCGAACAGCGTCAAGGGCGATTATGTCCAGAGCTGCACGTTGTCGGCGACGATGAGTCCGCCGGTGCGCGTGGAATTGAAAGAATTTGCGGCAGCCTGAACGAAGGAAAAAGGAAAAAGGCAAAAGTAAAAAGTGAATTGACAAACTAAAATTGAAAATGGGACAGGCAAAACTTTTGCCTTTTACCTTTTTAATTTTTACTTAAAAATATGCGTGCTGAAAAACAATTATTGACCAAGGAATACGCCGCGCGGTTGAACGCCTCGCCGTTCTTCATCGTGATCGGTTATCAAGGATTGAAAGTCTCGCACTTCTCGGAATTGCGCCAGCGTTTGCAAAAAGCGGGCGCGGAAGTTCACGTCGTGAAAAATTCCATTTTCCGCATCGCGGCGAAGGAAGCCGGAGTCGCGGAATTGAACGGCTCGCTCGCCGGGCAAATGGCGATTGTGACCGGGCAGAAGGATATTTCGGCGGCGGCGAAGGCGTTGAAAAATTTCGCGGCTGAATTCGACAAGCTGAAAATAAAATTCGGCTTCTTGAACAATTCGCGTTTGGAAGAAGCTGGAATCATCGCGCTGGCGGATTTGCCGAGTCTCGACGTGTTGCGCGCGAAAATTTTGGGCCTGCTCGTTGCTCCGGCGACGAAGCTGGCGATTTTGATCAACACGCCCGCGTCGCAGTTGGCGCAGGTGATTAAAGCAAAATCTGAAAAAACTTAAAGCATGAGCACTGGACGGAACAATAAATTGGCAGGACAAATAGGCGAGTATTTGGTTTGCGCTGAACTTGGAAAGCGCGGACTAATTGCTACGCCATTTTCTGGCAATGTTCCGGCGTTTGATGTTTTGGCAACCGATGAAGTTTGTCGCACAGTTCCAATTCAAGTGAAAGCGTCTCGCGGAGATAATTGGCCGGGTGACGCTCGAAATTGGATGGATATTGATTTTGACGAAAAAACAGGCGTTCAAAATTTTCGAGGACCTGCAAAAATCAAAAACAAAGATTTGGTTCATGTTTTCATTGCAATTTCTCCCGACGAGAAAAACAAAGACCGATTTTTTATTTTAACAAAATCACAATTACAAAAGGTTTGTGTTAAGAGGTATTCAGATTGGATGAATGAACGCGGTTGGAAACGACCACGCAATCCAAAATCATACGATTGCCGATTTTGGATTGCCGATGTTCTGAAATATGAAGACAACTGGAAGTTAATCGAAAACAGATTGACTAAAACGAGTCCAGACAAATCACTTGAATCAACCGAAGAATAAAAACAATTTTCGATTTGAGATTTGAAATTTCAAATCGGGAGAAACAAACAACAACAACGTAAATCGTCGGTTTGCAGGCTGTGAACTGAAATTCGCCGTGGCCGCGGCGGACGACGAGACGACAGAAAGAAAAGTAATATGGCTGACATCGCAAACATCGTGGAAGAATTGAGCAAGTTGACGGTCTTGGAAGCCGCCGACTTGGTGAAACAACTTGAAACCAAATGGGGCGTTTCCGCTGCCGCGCCGGTTGCGGTGGCGGCTGCCGGTGGCGCTGCCGCTGGTGGAGCGGCTGCTCCGGCTGAAGCGAAGGACACCTTTGATGTGATTCTTGTTTCAGTTCCGGCGGACAAGAAAATTGCCGCGATCAAAGCCGTTCGTGAAATCAAGGCCGGCCTCGGATTGGCCGAAGCCAAGGCGCTGGTCGAAGGCGCGCCGAAGCCCGTGCTGGAAGGCGCGAACAAGGCTGACTCTGACGCGGCCAAGAAAAAGCTCGAGGAAGCCGGCGCGAAAGTGGAAGTCAAGTAATCGCAGTTTTATCGGAGTGGCTCCGGCGATTTTTGCCGGAGCGCTCCATTAAGAATTTTATCAGGTTAAAAACGGAAAAATTAGTTTGAGTTTTGGCAGGTTCGCCGTTGAACGCGGCGTGCTTGCCTAGTGTCGTTAATCAATTGCAATGCGTTTTGCGCGTTGCGGAAAATAAAAGGTCAAAATGCCATCGCGAGCCACTGAAAGAATCAACTTCGGCAAAATCAAAGAAATCGTCGTGCCGCCGAACATGATCGAATTGCAGACCAATTCCTACAAGGAATTTCTGCAGGCCGATGTTTCGCCCAAAAAGCGCGACAAACACAACGGCCTCGAATCGGTTTTCCGCGAAGTCTTTCCCATCGAGAGCTACGACGGCAAGTGCGTGCTCGATTACGATTCCTACGAAATCGGCGAGCCAAAGCTCGACTGGCTGGAATGCCTGCGCGAAGGCCTGACCTACGGCGCGCCGCTTTACGTCACGTTCGTGCTCAAGGAAGAAAGCAAAAGCGCCAAGGAAGAAAAAGTTTTCATGGGCGAATTGCCATTGATGACGCCGCAAGGCACGTTCGTCGTGAACGGCGCGGAGCGCGTGGTCGTTTCGCAATTGCACCGTTCGCCCGGCATCGCCTTTGAAGCCACGCAACATCCGAACGGAAAAATGCTGCACAGTTTCCGCGTCATTCCTGATCGCGGTTCGTGGTATGAAGCGCAATTCGACACGAGCGATTTGCTTTACGTTTATCTGGACCGCAAAAAACGTCGGCGCAAATTTTTGACGACCACTTTTTTCCGCGCGTTGAGTTTTCTCGATGTCGAAGGCGGCATCGGCAAAGGCAAGGACAACGGCGAAAAAACGCGCGGCGGCGACGAGGAAATTCTTAAGTTATTTTATGATGTCGAGGAACTTTCGGTCAAGGACGCCGAGAAACTCGAAGATTTGCCGAACCGCGTTTTGATTCACGACGCGACCGATGAAGAAAAAGGTCTTGTCGTTGCGCGCGCTTTTGAACCGCTTTCAAAATCGGTCATCAAACAAATCGCCGAACTCGGCGTGACGAAAATCAAAGTCGTGGATACGTCCGTGGACGAAGGCATCATGATTAAATGCCTGAAAAAAGACCCGGCGAAAAATGAAGAAGAAGCGTTGAAAGATATTTACCGCCGTTTGCGCCCTGGCGACCCACCGACGGCGGCGAACGCGCGCGCTTTATTGAAACGACTTTTCTTTGACCCGAAGCGTTATGATTTGGGCCGTGTTGGCCGTTACAAAATCAATCAAAAGCTCGGACTCAAGGACAAAGAAGAATCGCGCATTTTAACCAAATCAGACTTGGTCGCGGCGACGAAGTATTTGCTACGCCTCAAAAAAGGCGAAGGCAGCGTGGACGACATTGACCATTTGGGCAGCCGCCGTATCCGCACGGTCGGCGAACTTTTGGCGAATCAATGTCGCGTCGGCCTCGCGCGCACGGAACGTCTCGTGAAAGAACGTATGACGTTGTTCGATCAAAGCATCGAGGCGATGATGCCGCAGAAATTAATTAATCCAAAGGCGCTTTCGGCGGTCATCCGCGATTTCTTTGGCCGTTCGCAGTTGTCGCAGTTCATGGATCAAATCAATCCGCTCGCGGAACTCACGCACAAACGCCGCTTGTCGGCGCTTGGGCCAGGCGGACTTTCACGCGACCGCGCGGGCTTTGAAGTCCGCGACGTGCATCCGTCGCATTACGGTCGCATTTGTCCGATTGAAACGCCGGAAGGCCCGAACATCGGTTTGATTGCGTCGCTCGCGACCTTTGCGCGCATCAACGATTTCGGTTTTCTCGAAACGCCGTATCGCAAAGTTGAGAATGGTCGCGTCACCAATCACATTGATTATCTGACCGCCGACCGCGAGGAGCAATTCATCGTCGCGCAGGCCAATTCGCTGATTGACGACAAGGGACATTTCATCACCGACCGCGTCGTTTGCCGTTCGCGCACGGACTTCATTGACGTAGAACCGGCGCGCGTGGATTACATGGACGTTTCGCCGAAACAACTTGTTTCGATTGCGGCGTCGCTGATTCCGTTTCTGGAACACGACGACGCGAACCGCGCGTTGATGGGTTCCAACATGCAACGCCAGGCCGTGCCGTTACTCGTGACCGAAGCGCCGCTCGTCGCGACCGGACTCGAAGATCGCGTCGCGCGCGATTCACGCGCCGTTGCCGTTGCCGAAGAAGCCGGAAAAGTTGCGTCGGTCACCGGCAATCAAATCATCGTCACCGAAGACGGCAAATTGCCGGAAACGAAAAAAAGAATTAAACACGATCCGGCGCACGGCGTCTGGGTTTATCCGATCCGCAAATTCATGCGGTCGAACGCCGCGACGTGCATCAACCAGAAAATTCTGGTCAGCAAAGGCGATCATGTCAAAAAAGGCCAGATCATCGCCGATGGTCCTTGCACGGAAAACGGCGAACTCGCGCTTGGCCGCAACGTGCTGGTCGCGTTCATGCCGTGGAACGGTTATAACTTCGAGGACGCGATCCTGATTTCCGAGCGCATCGTGAAGGAAGATATTTTCACGAGCATTCACATTGACGAGTTTGAAGTTTCCGCCCGCGACACAAAACTCGGGCCGGAAGAAATCACGCGCGACATCCCGAACCTCGGCGACGAGGCGTTGAAAAATCTTGCGCCCGACGGCGTCATCCGCGTCGGCGCGGAAGTGAAACCCGGCGACATTCTCGTCGGCAAAATCACGCCGAAATCGGAAACGGAACTTGCGCCGGAAGAACGTTTGCTCCGCGCCATTTTCGGCGAAAAAGCGGCGGACGTAAAAGATACTTCACTAAAAGTTCCGTCGGGAACTTACGGCATCGTCATGGACGTGAAAGTTTCGTCCAAGAAAGACGGCGAACGCGTCGTCAAATCCGCTTCCAGCGAGGAAAAACGCCACGCGAAGCAGATCGAAGAGGATCACAAGAAAAAAGTCGGCGAATTGACGGATCAGTTGACGGAAGCGTTGAGCAACATTCTGCTCGGCGAAAAAATTCCGCTCGACGTGGTGAATTCCGAGACCGGCGAAATCATCATTCCGGCGAACCGCAAGATCACAAAAACGCTTTTGCGAAAACTCGCGACGGTTTATGACCGCATTGAAATTGACCCGTCGCCGATCCGCAACAAGATCACCGAAATCATCGGCCAGTTCAAAAAACGTTTCGACGATTTGCAGATGCAATACGACGAAGAAATCGAGCGCGCCGAGGCCGGCGACGGCAGCGAAGCGGGCATCGTTAAATCGGTGAAAGTTTATGTCGCGTCGAAACGGAAGTTGTCCGTCGGTGACAAAATGGCCGGGCGTCACGGCAACAAAGGTGTCGTCGCCAAGATTGTCAAAGAAGAGGACATGCCACATCTCGCGGACGGAACGCCGGTGGAAATCGTTTTGAATCCGCTGGGCGTGCCTTCGCGCATGAACGTGGGCCAGGTTTTGGAAACGCACCTGGGCTGGGCGGCGAAAATTCTCGGCTTGAAATTCTCAACGCCGGTTTTTGACGGCATCAAGGAAAAGGAAATTCGCGGTTACTTGAAGGACGCGAAATTGCCGGAACACGCGAAGACGCATTTAATTGATGGGCGCACGGGCGAGACCTTCGATCAGGAAATCGTCGTCGGCTACATTTACATGATGAAGCTCGGCCACTTGGTCGCGGACAAGATTCACGCGCGCGCGGTCGGGCCTTACTCGCTCGTCACGCAACAACCGCTCGGCGGCAAGGCGCAATACGGCGGCCAGCGTTTCGGGGAAATGGAAGTGTGGGCGATGGAAGCCTACGGCGCGGCTTACACGTTGCAGGAATTGCTCACCGTCAAATCCGACGATGTGCAAGGCCGCACGCGGATTTACGAGAGCATCGTCAAAGGCGACAATTCGCTCGAAGCGGGAATTCCCGAATCGTTCAACGTGCTCGTGAAAGAAATGCAATCGCTCGGTCTCGACGTGAAAGTCGGCTATTCAAACCCGGCGGAACACGCGGAAGAACCGGCGGCGGGAGCTTTAATCAATATTTAACAACGGAAATTTTGTATGACTGGCAATAAAGAAAACGCGCGGGAATTGCTTGGCCTCGAAAAGGTCAATCAAGTGGATTACATCGGGATCACGCTCGCGTCGCCCGACGCCATCCGCTCGTGGAGCAAAGGCGAGGTCAAGAATCCCGAAACCATCAACTATCGCACGTTCAAGCCGGAAAAAGGCGGCTTGTTCTGCGAACGCATTTTCGGTCCCGTAAAAGATTGGGAATGCTCCTGCGGAAAATACAAGCGCATCAAACATCGCGGCGTCGTCTGCGACCGTTGCGGCGTGGAAGTGACGCTCGCCCGCGTCCGCCGCGAACGCATGGGCCACATCGAACTGGCCGTGCCGACGTGCCATATCTGGTTTTTCAAATGTATGCCTTCGCGCATCGGCCTCGTGCTCGACGTGACGGCGCGCAATCTGGAGCGCGTGATTTATTACGAAGATTATCTGGTGATTGATCCGGGCAACACGCCATTGAAACAGCATCAATTGCTCAACGAAAGCGAATATCGCGAAGCGCGCGAAACTTACGGCGCGGACGCGTTCGTTGCCAAAATGGGCGCGGAAGCCGTGCGCGAAGCCTTGGCGCGCGTGGATTTGGCGAAGGGCGCGACGCAATTGGAACAGGCGATGACCGAAACCAAGAGCAAACAAATCCGCAAAAAATTGGCGAAGCGGATCAAATTGCTGCAAGGTCTGGCGATTTCCAAGAGCCGTCCCGAATGGATGATTCTCACGGTGCTGCCGGTGATTCCGCCGGACTTGCGTCCGCTCGTGCCGCTCGAAGGCGGACGTTTTGCGACTTCGGATTTGAACGATTTGTATCGCCGCGTCATCAACCGCAACAACCGTCTCAAGACGCTACTGCAATTGAAAACGCCGGAAGTGATTATCCGCAACGAAAAGCGCATGTTGCAGGAAGCAGTTGACGCGTTATTCGACAACGGCCGTCATGGTCGCCCGGTTACGGGCGCGGGAAATCGCTCGCTGAAATCTTTGAGCGATATGCTCAAGGGCAAGGGCGGACGCTTCCGTCAGAATTTGCTCGGCAAACGCGTGGATTATTCAGGCCGCTCGGTCATCGTGATCGGACCGGAATTGAAATTGAACCAATGCGGCCTGCCGAAAAAAATGGCGCTCGTTTTGTTCGAGCCATTTATTATCCGCCGACTCAAAGAACTCGGTTACGTTCACACCGTTCGCAGCGCGAAGAAAATGATTGAACGCCAGACGAAAGAAGTCTGGGACGTTTTGGAAGAAGTGACGAAAGGTCATCCGGTTTTGCTTAACCGCGCGCCGACGTTGCACCGTTTGTCCGTGCAGGCGTTCGAGCCGATGTTGATTGAAGGCGAAGCGATTCGCATTCATCCGCTGGTTTGCACCGCTTACAACGCGGATTTCGACGGCGATCAAATGGCCGTTCACGTTCCGCTTTCCGTCGAGGCGCAATTGGAAGCGCGTCTTTTGATGATGGCGACGAACAATATTTTTTCGCCGTCATCCGGCAAGCCAATCATCACGCCGACGCAAGACATCACGCTCGGCTGTTATTATGTCACCGCCGAACCGCGCAAAGCGGCGCCGGCGGATTCGCGCGACCTTCCGCTTTTCGGAACAAAAGAAGAAGTCATTTTTGCTTACGACGACGGCGGGCTGAAAACGCATGATCGCGTTCGCCTGGCCAATCCTGATTTTGGCCGCAAAACGGTTTATGGCGACGCGACCAAAAAGGTGATTGACACGACGGTTGGCCGCGTTTTGTTCAGCGAAATCTGGCCGGACGAATTGGGTTTTTACAACAAGTCCGCCGGCAAAAGTCAGCTCGGCGATTTGATCTGGAAATGTTACAAATTCGCCGGCCACGAAAAAACAGTAATCATGCTCGATAAGCTCAAAGAACTGGGCTTCCGCGAGGCGACGAAATCCGGCGTGAGCATCGGCATTGACGACATGATTGTGCCGAAGGAACGCGATCAGGAAATCGAAGGCGCGCACAAGCAGATCAAGGAAGTTGAAAAGCAATATCGCAAAGGCGTCATCACGCCGGGCGAACGTTACAACAAAATCGTGGACATCTGGACGCACTGCACGGATCAGATTTCCGGCGTCATGTTCAAGACGCTCGAACAGAATCAAGGCAAGAAAGAATACAACCCGGTTTTCCTCATGGTGGATTCCGGCGCGCGCGGCAACAAGCAACAGGTTCGCCAGCTTGCCGGTTTGCGCGGCCTCATGGCCAAGCCGAGCGGCGACATCATTGAAAAACCGATTTTGGCGAATTTCCGCGAAGGACTTTCCGTTTTGGAATACTTCATTTCCACGCACGGCGCGCGCAAAGGTCTGGCCGACACCGCGCTCAAGACGGCGGATTCCGGTTACATGACGCGCAAACTTGTGGACGTTTCGCAGGACGTGATCATTCAGGAAGACGATTGCGGCACGACGAACGGCATCTGGGTTTCCGCCGTTTATGAAGGCGAAGATGAAGTCGTGAAATTGAGCGAACGGCTCGTGGGCCGTTTCGCGTGCGATGACATTGTCAATCCGACGAACCCGAAGGAATTTCTCATTCGTGCGAACGAGGAAATTGACGAGATCAAAGCCAAGAATATTGAAACCACCGGCCTTGACCGGATGCGCATCCGTTCGGTGCTCACTTGCGAAAGCAAGCAGGGAATTTGCATCCATTGCTATGGCCGCAGTCTGGCGACGGGCGCGCTCGTGAAATTGGGCGAAGCTGTCGGCATCATCGCCGCGCAATCCATCGGCGAACCGGGCACGCAATTGACGATGCGCACGTTCCACATCGGCGGCACGGCGGCGCAGGTTTTCAAAGTTCCGCAGGTTAAATCCAAGCACGACGGAAAAATTCAATACAACGAACTTCGCGTTGTTCAATTGGAAGACGGCAACAACATCGTGCTCAACAAAAACGGCACCGTTTCAATCCTCGGTGAAGACGGGCGCGAATTGGAAAATCACACCATCGTCATTGGCGCGGTCATTTCGTTCAAGGACGGCTCGCAAGTCAAGAAAGGCGACACGTTCGTGCAATGGGATCCGTATAACGTCCCGATTTTGTCCGAGAAAGCCGGAAAAATTAAATTCCACGACATCATCGAAGGCGTGACGATGAAACAGGAAATGGACGAAACCACCGGCCAGGAAGCCATGGTCATCATTGATCACAAGGAAGATTTGCATCCGCAAGTCATCATCAGTGACGACAAGGGCGAAGTCGTGGCGAATTATCCGATTCCTTCCGGCGCGCACATCGTCGTCAACGAAGGCGATAAAATTGTCGCCGGAACGTTGATGGCAAAAACGCCGCGCAAAACTTCCAAGACGAAGGACATCACCGGCGGTCTGCCGCGCGTCGCCGAATTGTTTGAAGCGCGCCGTCCGAAAGACGCGTCGGAAATTTCCAAGATTGACGGTCTCGTGGATTTTGGCGCGAGCGTGCGCGGCAAACGTTGTGTGCTCATCAAGGACGCGCAATCCGGTTTGGAAGAGGAACATCTTATACCGATTGGCAAACACGTCATCGTCTTCAAAGGCGACATGGTGAAAAAAGGTCAGCAGTTGACCGAAGGTCCGATGGACCCGCACGAAATTCTCGAAGTCTGCGGGCCGCAGGAATTGCAGGAACATTTGGTCGGCGAAGTTCAGGAAGTTTATCGTCTGCAAGGCGTGACGATCAACGACAAGCACATTGAAATCATCGTGCGCCAGATGTTGCGCAAAGTCCGCATCACCGAAGGCGGCGACACGGAATTCCTCTGGGGCGAACAGATTGATCGTTTGGCGTTCGATGAAGAAAACGAGCGCGTCGAGAAAAAAGGCGGCAAACCCGCCGAAGCCTCGCCCGTGTTGCTCGGCATCACGAAGGCTTCGCTGGAAACTGACAGCTTCTTGAGCGCCGCGTCATTTCAGGACACGACCCGCGTGCTCACGGAAGCGGCCACGCGTTCCAAGATTGATTCGCTGCGCGGCTTCAAGGAAAACGTCATCATGGGCCACATCATTCCGGCGGGAACCGGATTTGATTATCACCGCAAGGCGACAATCAAGGCGCTGGTGGATGTGCCTGACGAACCGGAAGCCGAAGAGCCGGAAGAAACTGCCCCGGCGGAAAATCCGTTGTTGGCTTGAACAAAAATGGTTTCAAAAACATATTGCAACGCAAAATTGACTTGATATATTTCGCGTTCCATTTCTTAAGATAAAATGCCGACAATCAATCAACTCGTTCGCAAAGGCCGGAGCAAAGTAAAGTATAAGTCCAAGTCTCCGGCTTTGGAAAACTCGCCGTTCCGGCGCGGCGTGTGCATTCAGGTCATGACGCGCACGCCCAAAAAGCCAAACTCGGCCATGCGCAAAGTCGCCAAAGTTCGTTTGACGAACGGCTACGAAGTCATCGCCTACATTCCTGACGAAGGCCACAACTTGCAGGAACACTCGATTGTGCTGATTCGCGGTGGACGCGTGAAAGATTTGCCCGGCGTGCGTTATCACATCGTGCGCGGCACGCTCGACGCCGCCGGCGTGGAAAAACGCCGCGTGAGCCGTTCCAAATACGGCGTGAAAAGACCGAAAGCAAAAGCCGCCGCTCCCGCGAAATAATTCTCCCTTCAACGATTTAACTTTTTAACAATCCAACGAACCCCTATGTCCCGCAGACGACAAGCAACCCGGCGCGAAGTGGCCAAAGACGGAAAATTTCAAAGCACGCTGGTCGCGCGCCTGGTGAACACCATCATGCAAGGCGGCAAAAAAAGCACCGCGCAACGGATCGTGTATGGCGCGTTCGACACCATTTCCGAAAAAAATCCGGCGAGCAATCCGATTGAAATTTTACAGCGCGCGGTGGACAACGCCAAGCCGCGCATCGAGACGAAAGCGCGTCGCGTCGGCGGCGCAACGTATCAAGTGCCGCTGGAAATTCCGAGCGACCGCCAGAACGCCTTGGCGTTGCGCTGGATCGTGAATTTTGCCGATGCCCGCAAAGGCACGCCGATGAAAGCGGCGCTCGCCACGGAAATCCTGGAAGCCTATCAAGGGCAGGGCAACGCCATCCGCAAACGCGACGAGGTGCATAAAATGGCGCAGGCGAACAAAGCCTTCGCCCATTTCCGCTGGTAAAATTAGCCGCAAAAAATCCAAAGCTGGGACTCAAAAAGTTCCGGCTTTTTTTCTTTATGAAAAAGACTTGGCAACATTCTGCCGAAGGAGAAACGAGATTGGCGTTGCCTCGAATACGGCACAATTTTCAGATATTCGCCGACTCTATTGTTGAATGGGTTGACGACGCTTATATCGTTCACCGGCACTACTGGCGATTATCCCGGAGCAAATCCACAATCGCAGTTGGTTTTGGGCAATGACGGCGATCTTTACGGGTGACGTTCGCGGGCGGTGTTTCCAATAACGGAACCGTGTTCAAAATCACTCCCGGAGGCGCGTTCAGATCATTGGGGTCATTTAATGACTCCACTGGAATCAACCCCAATGGGTTGACTTTGGCTCGCGACGGAAATTTTTATGGCACTACTGAATCAGGCGGCGCCAGCTCTAAAGGAATATTTTTCAAATTTGTCCTTCCGCCGCAGCCTGGACTAGCGGTCAGTATCTATAGCAATCAGCCGGCGATATTTTTCCCCGCCTCAAACGGCGTTCCCTTTGTGTTGCAAATGTCCACGAATCTCAGTTCGGGCAATTGGACGGATGTTACGAACGGCGTTCCCATCGCTGGCGTCATTGTCACCAATCCACCGCCCAACGCCTTCTTCCGGCTGAACTAAATTTCTTTGGGTTCGGGAATCTTCGCCAGTTTTAGCGATGCTGCTGAAAATCTTCTCCGTTCTTTTGACTGCCTGAATGTCGGCCTGAAATTCCGGCTGGCGAAAATGGGACTGTCATCCGAATTATTTCCACGCAAAGACTGAAACAGGCGAAACGGTTACTATTCGCCTGTCAAAATTATTTCAATGGTGGTCGTTTCAATTGTCTTTTTCGCCACAAAACAAAAATCACCGGATACAGCAGCAGCCCGATGATGCCGGTGGTGATCGCGCCGCCAATCATCGGCGCGGCGATGCGTTTCATCACGTCCGCGCCCGATTCCGTCACGGGCGACCACATGATCGGAATCAGCCCGAACAAAATCGCGCACACGGTCATCACTTGCGGGCGGATGCGTTTGACCGCGCCTTCAATGACGGCGGTGTGCAAATCTTCCATCGTATTCATCCGTCCTTCGGCGCGGAATTTTTCCCACGCCTGATCCAAATACAGCAGCATGACGACGCCGGTTTCCGCGCTCAAACCGGCCAGCGCAATCAGTCCGACCCAGACCGCGACGCTCATGTTGTAATTGAGCAGATATAAAAACCAAAACGCGCCCACGAGCGAGAATGGCACGGAGAACAAAATGATAATCGTCTTCACCACCGATTTTGTGTTGATGTAAATGAGCAGAAAAATAATCAATAGCGTGAACGGAACAACCATTTTAAGCCGTTGCTCGACGTTTTTGAGATACTCGAATTGCCCCGCCCATTGAATATAAACTCCGGATGGAAATTTTACGTTTTTTTCAATGCGCGCATTGGCGGCTTTTACATATCCATCAATGTCATCTGTCGAAGGGTCAACGAAAACAAAGCCAACAAGCTGGCCGTTTTCGTCACGGATGTCCGGCGGACCGGTGCGAAATGAAATGTCCGCGAGTTCGCTGATGGGCACTTGTGCGCCAGTCGGCGTCGGCACCAGCACGCGCTTGAGTTTGTCGAGGCTGTCGCGAAAATCGCGCGCGTAGCGGACGCTGATCGGATAACGCTCGCGGCCTTCGACAGTTTGGGCAATCGTGTTTCCGCCGATGGCCGTTTCAACGATGTCATTCACATCGCCGACGGTCAGACCGTAGCGCGCCGCCGTTTGGCGATTGGGAGTGAAATCCAGAAAATAGCCGCCCGTGTTGCGCTCGGCAAAAACGCTGCGCGTGTCCGGCAAAGCCGTCAGCGTCTTTTCGATTTGCAGCGCGGCATTTTGAATCGCATCCAAATCGGGGCCGAAAACTTTGATGCCGAGTTTGGAGCGGAAGCCGGTGGTGAGCATTTCCGTTCGCGTTTGGATCGGCATCCAGAAGATGTTCGCCATGCCCGGCGTTTTCATTTTCTCATTCATCTCGGCGATGATTTTGTCCCACGTCATGCCGCTCCGCCATTGGCCGGGCGGCTTGAGCGTGACGACGGTTTCAAACATGGAAAGCGGCGCGGGATCGGTCGCAGTTTCAGCTTGTCCCGCTTTTCCAAAAACGCGATCCACTTCGGGAATGCTGCGCAGCAACCGGTCTTGAATTTGCAAAATGCGCGTCGCCTCGGTCACGGACATTCCCGGCACGGCGGTGGGCATGAATAAAATTGTGCCTTCATTCAGCGGCGGCATGAATTCCGTGCCGAGTTTATGATACGGAAAAAATGTCGCCGCTAAAATTGCCAGCGCAATCAAAACCGTGAGCCAGCGGAATCTCAAAACAAAACGCACGACCGGTTGATACGCCCAAATCAAAAATCGGTTCACCGGATTTTTGGCTTCCGGCGTGATTTTTCCGCGAATCAACAACGTCATCAAAACGGGCACGAGCGTCACGCCGAGCAACGCCGCGAACGCCATCGCAAACGTTTTGGTGAACGCCAGCGGCTTGAACAATCGTCCCGTTTGCGCTTCGAGCGTGAACACGGGCATGAAGCTGACCGTGATGACGAGCAGCGCAAAAAAAAGCGGACGCCCGACCGTTTGGGCGGCGGCGATGATGACTTCCACGCGTTCGACGTTTGTCGGTTCGCGGCCTTTCTCGTCACGGAAATGTTCGAGAAATTTGTGCGCGTTCTCGACCATGACAATCGCCGAATCCACCATCGCGCCAATGGCGATGGCAATGCCGCCCAGCGACATGATGTTGGAAGTCAAATGCAATCCGAACATCGGCAGAAATGAAAGGATGATGGCAATCGGCAGCGAGATGATGGCCACGAGCGCGGAACGGATGTGCCAGAGAAAAATTAAACACACGAGCGCGACCACGATGCTTTCTTCAATCAATTTTTTCCGCAGCGTGGCGATGGAATTGTTAATTAAAACGCTGCGGTCGTAGGTTGGAACAATTTTCACGCCCGGCGGCAGGGACGATTTGATTTCAGCGATTTTCTTTTTGATGCCGTCAATCACCGTCAGCGCATTTTCGCCGTAGCGCATGACGACGATGCCGCCGACGACTTCGCCTTTGCCGTCGAGTTCCGCCACGCCGCGCCGCAGATCGGGACCGAGATGAACCGTGGCGACATTCTTGATATAAACCGGCGTGCCGTTTTCAACTTTGAGCGGAATGTTTTCAATATCAGAAATGTTTTTGATGTAGCCGCGTCCGCGAATGAAAAATTCCGTGGCCGCGACTTCAAACGTTTTTCCACCCACGTCGCTGTTGGAGCGGCGGATTTTATCCACGACATCGGAAATCGGAATGTTGTAAGCCGCGAGTTTATTTGGGTCGAGATCAACTTGATATTCTTTTACGAAACCGCCGACAGACGCGACTTCCGCCACGCCTTTGACGGATTCAAGCGCGTAACGCAAATGCCAATCCTGCAACGAGCGCAAGTCGGCGAGACTTTCATTTCCGTTCGTATCCACGAGCGCGTATTCATAAACCCAGCCGACGCCCGTCGCGTCCGGCCCGATGATTGGATGAACGCCTTCGGGCAATTGGCCTTGAACGGAATTGAGATATTCGAGGACGCGCGAGCGCGCCCAATAAATATCCGTGCCGTCTTCAAAAATCACATACACGAACGATTTGCCGAACATGGATTCGCCGCGAACGAATTTCACTTTGGGCGCGGCAATGAATTTGGTCGAAATCGGATAAGTAATTTGGTCCTCAACTAAATCCGGCGAACGCCCTTCCCAATCCGTTGAAATAATGACTTGCACGTCGCTCAAATCGGGAATCGCGTCGAGCGGCGTTTTGGTCAGCGCCCAAATGCCGCCAGCAATGCCAAAAATCGTGAGCAGAATGACGAGAAACGGATTGCGTGCGCTGGTCTCAATGATGCGCTCAATCAGGAATGGTTTTTTTTCAGTTTCCATAATTTTCGAGAATTACGACTCGGTAACGTAGGGCAGGCATCTTGCCTGCCCATTTTCCGCTCAAGCGGTTGCGTGCCGACGGCTTTTGCCGTCGGCGGGCAGGCAAGATGCCTGCCCTACTTTTTTCCGGTTGCGTTACCATGACTTCAAGGCGCCTTGAATTTGCGATTCTGCGTCAATCAGAAAATTCGCGCTGTCCACGACGCGTTCGCCTTCGCTCAAGCCGGATTTGATTTCGTAAAAATTTCCGAATTGTCTTCCGAGTTGCACGAATCGCGGCTCCAATTTGCCGCCGCCTTTGTCCACGAAAACAATGTTGTGCTCGCCGGTCGGCAAAACGGCGTTGACCGGCACGGCCAATTGTTCGCCGTCGCTGATTTTCAATTCCGCGTTGACGAACATTTCGGGCAGCAATTTCAAATCGGAATTTTCAATGTCAATGCGGACGCGCACGGTGCGCGTGGCCGGATCAAGAAACGAATCCACGACGGCGATTTTTCCCGGAAAAATTTTGCCCGGCCACGATGAACTCGTGATGACGACGGGCAACCCATTTTTGAGCAGCGACAATTCGTCCTGATAAAAATCCGCCCAGACCCAAACGTCGCGCAGGTCGGCCACCACCAAAAGTTCGTCGCCTATGCCGAAATTTTTTCCCGGCTCTGCGCCGATGCGTTCCACGACGCCGCCGAACGGCGCTTGAATTGCCACCGTGTCGTGCGGCACGCGCGTTGTCCATTGTTCCAAATCCGCGATTTGATTCGTCGTGAGATTCCAAAGGAGCAGGCGATTTTTTGCGGCGTCAAATTGCGCCTCAATGTTTCCGACCATTCGCCGCGTGCCGACTTTTGGAGTCGTAACATAGCTTGCAACCTCTTTTGCAAAATCCTGTTCTTCGTTCAGCAAATCAGGACTGTAAATCGTCAAAAGCGTTTGACCTTTTTTGACTTTTTCGCCAACCGAAGTAACGCCGAGACTGACAACCGAGCCGGACGCGGGCGCGATGAAATCGCGGCGGCGCGCAATTTCGCTGTTCACAACGCCGACGGCGCGAAGGGAAAATTGCGCCGGCATTTTTTTGACCGTCGCGTAAGTGACGCCGATTTCCTGCTGCCGATCAATCGGCACGGTAAATTCGCCCGGCTGATTGTCCGGCGCGGCGACTTCTTCATAAACCGCCTCCATTTCCATGCCCATACTGTCTTTGGCGGGAACGGGACTGGTCTCGCTGGGATTCATCGTGGATTGATAAAATTTTATTTTCCGCTCACCGTTTTGAATCGTGGCGGATTGGTTTGTGTTTTCACTTTGAACCGGCGGCGGCGGCGCATTGGTCGCGGCGGATTTTTTATAGACCGGCACCAAATCCATTCCGCAAATCGGACATTTGCCGGGCGTGGTGGAATGCACCGACGGGTGCATCGTGCAGGTGTAGTAATCAATGTTGTCATCGGCGCGCGTGGCGGATTTTTGCGAACATGATGCGAACAAAAACAGCGACGCCATTAAAACAAGCGCGCCGGAAATAATTTTCAATTTCATACAATTTCAGTTTCAGTTGCCGTCGTTTGTGCGCGGCGGAAAATTAAAAGACAATTCACGGGCACAAAAATTCCGTGGAGAAAAAAGAAAAGCCGAAGCGCGCCGGCTCAAGGCACACTACGGGCGTTTGAAGAAATGAGTTAGAGAAGCAGGACGCAATTCCGCTCGTAAAGCGGCGTGCCGGTCGCCGTCAGCGGCGAGGTGGAAATGGGAGAAAAAGAATTTGCCGGATTTTCCGGCACCGTCCAGGTCACAGTCACCGGAAAAAGAAGTGAAATTTGATTTTGAAGATTTGATTGCGGCGGAACCGCGGGCGCAGGCTGTGAATTGGACGTGGCGCAACAACCCGTCTCATCACAGCAATTAGCGCAGTTGCCCATGTTCGGCTTCACACAAGTTGACGACGCCGATGTCGGCGCAAATTGCATCGCCAGCAAAATACTAAATAAAATGGAAGCCAGTCGTTTCACGAAGTTCTATTATTCCCACAGGATGAAATCATTTGCAAACGGTATTTTCACCTTAACATTCTGCGAAGAAAATCAATTTTCAGCGCAGTTTGGGCGGTTCAACCAAGCAGCACGTTTTTTGGGACGACATCACCACGGCCAATTCAGAATATATGCAGGCGAGCTTGCAGCAACGCCGCCGGTTAATTCTCGCCGATTGTCAACAGTTAAAAACGGATGCTGGTTCATACAACGACAATTTCAACAAAAGCGGGACGCCGGTTCAGACCAGCTTTGATTTCACAGACGATTTAGTCGAATCCGCGTTGCCGGGCGAGTATCCAGATTACGAAGAACCAGTCAGCTAGATTTCCACCGTGCTTTTGCAGCAGAAGCGGCAATTTGCTTTCGGCGTTTCGTTGAAAGACTTGCCGCCCTAGCATTGCCGCCCTTCAAGCCGCCGAGCCTGCCCAGCGCGACGGCGGCGGGATTCTTGGCCGGCGCGGGCGCGGCCTGCCCCGTGGATTGTTGCACGATGCTGAAAGCCGTTTGATTTAAGTCTTTGCTTGAGCGTTTAGGCATGGCGCAACTTTGACCACAACCCGGAAAGATTCAAGTCCAAAGTGAGATTACAATTTCAAACTATACCACTACCGTCTTTGCGTGGAAATAATTCGGATGACAATCCCATTTTCGCCAGCCGGAATTTCAGGCCCACGTTCAGGCAGCCAAAACCATATTTCAAGCTGCGCTGAAAATTGATCGAGGAGGCTTCCTTGAAATACTTCGTGGGACAGCTCACTTCGCCAATCGTGAAGCCATGCCACAAAATTTGCGCGAGCATCTGGTTGTCAAAAACGAAATCGTCCGAATTTTTTGAAAGATCAATCGTTTCCAAAATTTGCCGGGCGAACGCGCGATAGCCGGTGTGATATTCGGAAAGTTTTGCGCCCAACAGAAAATTTTCCGCTGCCGTCAAAAAACGGTTGGCGACATATTTCCAAACCGGCATTCCGCCGCGCAACGAATAGCCGCCCAAAATGCGGCTCCCCAGCACGCAGGGATGCAGGCCGTTGGCGATGATCGAAGCCATCGCCGGAATCAGCTTGGGCGTGTATTGATAATCCGGGTGCAGCATGATGACGATGTCCGCGCCGGCGGCGAGCGCGAGGCGGTAACACGTTTTTTGATTGCCGCCGTAACCCAGGTTGCGTTCGTGAACATGCACGCGCACGCCCAAAAGCGACGAAGCCACCTGCACCGTGTCGTCGCGGCTGCGGTCGTCCACGAGAATAATTTCATCCACGATGCCTTGCTGCAAAACTTCATCCACCGTTTGCGTGACCGTTTTGGCGGCGTTGTAAGCGGGCATGACCACCACGATTTTTTTTCCGTGATACATAAATGATCGAAACGATGCTTGCGAAAATTTTCCAAATCCTGCACCAACGCCGCCTGCTCTTGAAGCTAAAAAATACGCGAAATTTTTTGAAACAACGCCTTGCGCGATGAGAAAATATTTTATTTTTGAAAACCTTTGTTACTTTTGAACGATGATTCGGCTTGATCAGGTGCTGGTGGAACGCGGCCTTTGCGAAAGTCGCGAACGCGCCAAACGCGCGATTCTTGCCGGACAGGTTCGCGTCAATGATCAGACCGCGCGCAAAGCCAGCGACAACATCAAGCCGGCGGATATTTTGACTTTGAACGCGCCGGAAAAATTCGTCAGTCGCGGCGGCCAAAAACTCGAACACGCTTTGCTCCATTTCAAATTGGATGTCGCCGGGCTGGTCGCGCTGGACATCGGCGCTTCCACCGGCGGTTTCACCGATTGTCTTTTGCAAAATGGCGCGGCAAAAATTTTTGCCATAGATGTGGGGCAGGGACAGCTCGCCTGGAAATTGCGCAAGGATAAGCGCGTGGTCGTCATGGAAAAAACCAATGCGCGGCACTTGACTATGGATAAAATGCCGCCGCTATTCGCGCCCGCCGATTTCGCGGTGATTGATTGCTCGTTCATTTCGCTGCAAAAAATTTTGCCGCCGGCGATTGCATTATTGAAAACAGACGGCAAAATTGTGGCGCTGGTCAAACCGCAGTTCGAGGCGGGCAGGGCGGAAGTGGACAAAGGCCGCGGCGTCATCAGCGACCACGCCATCCATGAGCGCGTGTTGCAGGAATTGGAAAAATTTGTGGTCGCGCAAAAAAATTTGCGCTGGCTCGGAACGGTCGCATCGCCGCTGCTCGGGCCGGCGGGCAACAAGGAATTTTTGGTGTTGATTGAAAAAACAAGCTGACAAAATCAGGCGCATCGGGCTGATCGGAAATTCCGAAAAAGCTTCCTGCGCCGAAACCATCCGCAAAGCCGCGCGCCTCATCCGGCAGGCCGGGCGCAAAGTTTTCGTGGATGGCGACGCTGCGTCGCTCGCGCGCGAAGTGGATTTGCTTCTGGTTTTTGGCGGTGACGGCACGATGCTGCGCATCGCGCGCGAGATCGCCGGTTCCGACACGCCCATGCTCGGCATCAATATCGGCGGCCTCGGTTTTCTCACCGCCGTGCCGTCGAGCGAACTGGCCTCGGCCTTGAAAAAAATCTGGCGCGGCGAATTCAAATTTGAACCGCGCGCTTTGATCGAGGCGGAAGGCGTTTGCAACGGGAAAAAAATCTGCGAAGCGGCTTTGAACGACATCGTGATCAGTCGCGGCGCAGTTTCGCGGCTCATCGCACTGGAGGTGAGTGTGAACGGCGAACTCATCACGCATTATCGTTGCGACGGTTTGATCATCAGTTCGCCGACGGGTTCGACGGCGTATTCGCTGGCGGCGGGTGGCGCGGTGGTTTTGCCGACGGCGGAAGTTTTTGCGTTGACGCCCATTTGCCCGCACGCGCTTTCCAATCGTTCGATCATCATGCCGCTGTCCGCAAAAATTTCCGTGAAAGCCATGAGCCGGCTGCCCGCAACCATTTTGAGCGCGGACGGCCAGATTGTCGCCGACCTGGACGCGGGCGATGAAGTGATCATTCGCCGCAGCCGGCGCGCGATCCGCTTGATGCATCTGGCGGACAATTCATTCCTGGAAGCGTTGCGCCGGAAATTGCAATGGCGCGGAGCGTATCTTTGAAAATGAAAAGAAGAACGCAGAATGAAGAAGCAAAATAAAATTTCAAAAATGATTTTCTTTTCCGGCTTTTCCGCTTTCTGATTATGGTTCGGCTTAAGGACATTGCCAGACACGCCGGCGTTTCGATCATGACCGTGTCCAAGGCCTTGCGCGGCGTGCCCGATGTTTCCGCCGCCACCAAAGCGCGCATCAAATCGCTCGCGCACCAAATGGGTTACGTTCCCGATTCCAGCGCCCAGGGTTTGCGGAACAAAACCACCAAACTTTTTGGCCTTGTCATTCCATCCATCACCAACCCGGTCTACGCGCGCACGATTTACGCGATTGAAGAACGCGCGCACGAACTGGGCTACGACGTTTTGCTGGCGCACTCGCATAATCTGCCCGACCGCGAAGAAAGCTGCCTGCGGCGATTGCTCTCGCGCCGCGTGGACGGATTGTTCATCGCGCCGGTTTATCGCTTTGAAGCCGAGGCGCGCATTTATCACGAAATCACCGTGCGCAAAACGCCGACCGTTTTGCTCGGGCCGCCCGCGACATTTTGCAAATCGTTTCCGAGCATTCAAATCGAAGAAGCGCTGGCCAGCTACACGGCCACGCAACACTTGCTCAAACTCGGCCACAAACGCATCGCGTATTTTACCGGGCCGCCCGCCGCGCCGTGGGCGCACGAACGTTTTGAAGGTTATCGCCGCGCGCTGCGCGAAGCCGCGTTGGACGTGGATGACAAACTGGTTTTTCAAGCCGGCAGCACCATTGAAGACGGCGCGAAAGCCACGCTGCAAATGCTTAACGAATCCTGCCACGCGACCGCCGTGCAAGCCGTCAACGACCTCGTCGCCATCGGCTGCGCGAACACCTTGTTTGCGCAAGGCCTGAAAATTCCCGAAGATGTTTCCGTGATCGGTTTTGGAAATGTCCTGACGGCGGAATTTTTTCGCGTGCCGCTGACGACCATGCGCCAGCCGAAATTTCGCCTCGGCATGGCGGCGGTGGAAACGATGATGAATCTGATTTGCAATGAAAGCATTCAACCGCAGCGATTGACCGCCGAACTGATCGAACGCCAAAGCACCGCGCCGCCGTCAAAATTAAAGTAAGCTGTCTCAAGTCGGAACACGCCTGTCCATTTCGCTAACCAGAAGCGCGACGTTGCAGGTTTGATTCATGACGTTGCAGGGATGTTTCGTGACGTTGCAGGGATGTTTCGTGACGTTGCAGGGATGTTTCGTGACGTTGCAGGTCTGCAAAATGGCTATGTAATATGGTTTGGCCGCAAAAAATGGAAGATCTTCGCCCATTGCCACTGCCAGCCAGCCCCTGCGGCAGCGAAAATGTCCCGTTTTTGGCTGGACTGTCCAAAAATCAAACAGCATCAAGGCGCTTTTTGATTGATGAGCCGCCAAGAGAGAAGAAAAATAAAATAATCCTTGTCAATTCTCATTCCGGGGGTAAAACTGATTCGTCAGTCAGGACGTTTCCAAACAATTATCGAAAAAACTTAAAACAAAACCAATTTGCGTAGCTTTGGCTACGGGGCTGTTCCCGAAACCGCGAATTTCATCGGCCTCCAACATCACTACCAAGCGCGCGCCACCCGGCGCGACTTGGCGTGCTATGTTGGAAGGCGCTTCGCGGTGCCTGGGACAGGGTGCGTTAAGTTCGCGCCTTTCCGTAATGAGGCTTTGCGAAGAATAAATATGAAACCATTTATCAGCAGCCTTCTCATCATTGGAATAATTTTCTTCGCCACTATTATTCACGCCCAGGACACCAGTTCCCTTTCAGATTTTGAGATTGAACTGCAAGCGTTGGAATCCACCACGCCCACGGCGGCAACGAATGCGCCGGAACTTGGGACATTTTATTCTGCGCAGAATCCTGATTCCGCTCCCTTGCCCGCCAATATCAACAACTCTCCGGTCTGGAGTCTTGGCTCTGGTTTTTATGTCTTGGACGACACGAATGTGAATTATGCGGCCTTGGCGCAAGCGCATAGCAGTTCCCGCACGAGCAGTTTTCATTCAATGGATGAAATGGATGAGGATGACTTTGCTCCAGCCTTAATTGACAGCAACAGCCTTTATCTGCAAATCACCAATATATCGGATGGCATGGCCTCGCTCAACCTGATGAACGCGACGGATTATGTTTATGAGATTTATTCCAAGACGGATTTAAGCGCGACCAACTGGGACATTGAAAGTGAATTGTTTCCAACGGACACGATTTCGATGCCTTTCAACGTGCCGCAATTGAATCGGACAAACTTATTTCTTTGGGCGCGGGATTGGACGGGCGTCACGTCCGAGGGCAACACGACGCCGGAATGGTGGTTTTACAAATACTTCGGCACAACTGAATTGGCGGACACAAATTTGGACAGCCTCGGTGACACGCTGCTCTATGATTATCAACACCTCCTTGATCCGAATATCATCAGTTTTTCGATTGAGGCGACCAACCATTACGTCAATCATCGCCTGGCGACTGTGCAATTGAATATCACCGGGGGTGAGCCGGGTTATTACGCCATTTTTGCGAGCAACAATCCGGGAACCAACTGGCAGGCGTTCGTTTCCACCAACATCACCGTTGACCTGGGCGCAACGGATGGCGTTTTTGAAGTGTTGGTCGGCCTGCGGGGTTTGCCGCCGGACGCCACGCCGACATGGATGGCGGCGCAACTGATATTGGACACCGTGGCGCCCACCCTGATCGTCACCAATCCAACGACCGGCACGGTCTCGGTGCCACTGATCCAGGTGCAGGGGTTGGCCGATGAAAATTTAAGCAGCGTGGTCTTTGACGTGAGCAATGCCGCCGGTATTTTCACCAATCAAACCGGCTACATAATGGATCAATTTTGGGACACGAATCTTTTGGCCTTCACGACTAACTATTTCCAGGGCTATGACGTGGCGCTGACCAATGGATTGAACAGCGTCAGTATTCATGCGTTTGACCTGGCGGGCAATGAGACGACGACCAATTTGAATTTCACCCTGGACTACTCGAGCGATACCGCTCCGCCGGTGCTGGCGTTGGTCTGGCCGACCAATGGAACTGCCATTGCGGGCAGCAATGTCACGGTGCAAGCGCAGATAGATGATGCAACTGCCACGGTAACGGCCACCGTCAACAGCAACACGGTGGCGGGATTGGTCGAGCGGGACGGCACGGTTTGGATTTACAATCTGCCATTGAGCGCGGGAACAAACACCGTGACCCTCACGGCCACCGATGCGGCAGGCAACATGAGCACCACGAACCTGACTGTTGTCCAAAGTGGTGTGAACGTGACGATTGATCCCATTTCCAGCGACCAGTTGAACCAGTCTTCGGTGACGGTGACCGGCTCGATGGACAATCCCGATGACACCATCACCGTCAACGGCGTGTCGGCGGAAGTCAATGACGATGGCACGTGGGAAGCGGACAACGTGCCGGTCAATTGGACGGGCATGGCCAGTCTGGATGTGGAAGTGAGCGATTCAGACAATAATCCGGTGGCCTCGCAATCCGTGAGCCAGCCGCAACCGGCGATGGCGGACCTGATGAGTTATGCCTACAGTGAAATTGCGCTGCCTTCCGAGGACATCCGGCACTGGACGTATCTGGCGGGCGGGGATTGGCTGCTGGTAGGCGTCTTTGGCGGCTCCAGCGAACTTCCTTTCCAGGAGATCAGTGGCAATGAAAACAATGCCTATTCCTATCATATTCCGCTTGAGGATGAATTGGGCCACGTGGCGACGCGGACACGGATGATGATCGTGCCCTCGCAACCGGCGGCGGGTGGCGTCAGATTATACGATGTGCAGGGCGCAGGTGTTGGGAGAGAACCTGAGTCCTTTGGGCGAGACTTATTGGCCGTTGGCTCCGGAAAACGTGACCATTGGAGGAGCGGCTTTGAAGCCCATAACCCATGACGACGGTTCGGTGTGGGGCGAGACGCTGGTCTCCGCCCCGGCGGGCGTCCATGCGGACATCACGCCCACGGCGCCGGGCAACACCCAGTTCAGCGTGCAGGCAAGTGAGGTAACGTTGCACATCCTTGATGTCAACAGCGGAACGGATTTGACGTTGCAGACCAACACGGTGATCGTGGGCCAGCAGATGAACTTAACGTGCCAGTTGGCCACCGCCAATTCGTTCATGACGAACTTTACACTCGCGAATTTTCAATGGGCGGTGCCGGGACGAGCTGTAAAAAATTACCAGCAAATTTTTACCGACACAAATACATTTTCAATAGAAGAAGACTTAACAAATATGGATTATACAACAAATCCAATTTCATTTTATTGGATTAATGGCGGAACAAATCTTGAAGTTGATTGCACAGCTACAGTGCGTGGCATGAAAGTGAGCGGAAAGGCATATTTTAATGTCAATCGTCCAGTAGGCATCCTGACAACGATAACGACAACAAATATTCCGCCTGTGAACATCATAACGAATGACGATGGCTCAATGGCACTACAGTATGGAACTGCAACAACGAACTTTGCGCAAGGGAATGAGGGCATCTATTTTTCCTTTTCAGCAACAACACCGACAAACGGTTCTGGCTCCATTGGCTTGGTTCAAATTGTTAGCAATACAACACGCCGCTGGATTTTGGATGATACGAACAACACTGCTCAAAAAAGCAGTGGAACCAATCTTTTGGATACAACACCTTTTGGCCCAGTCACTCATATGTCGGCCATCATTGGCAACAGCCAGACCGTGTCCAACTTCTTTGCTGACTCTCCAGGACAAGGCTTTTATCAAGTTGTTAATGGTGTTCGCCAAGATTTCAAGTGGGCAAGCGCAGATGATTCATTTACCGATTACTTAATGTATCGGCCTTCTGGTGACACAAGCAGCACAATTTGGGTCACGCTTTGTAAAGTGGATTGGCACTGGTCAGGAGCAGCAACTAAAGGGACTAATAATGTGTGGACTGTTGATTCAGGCTACCCAGCTCCGCCAATCAATCCGACCGGCGTAGATAGTGCAGTATTGCCTGCTTGGAACAGCGTCTCTTTCTTGTTGCCAACAGTGCCTGATAATTAACACCAAAACATGAAAATAAAATTAAAAATAAACTTATCGTTGCTCGTTGTTTTAATGCCATGCATTTTACTTTTAGGCGAGCCAAGCTCAAACGAAAAGATTAACAGCGCAACTGGCTCCGAGGTGGAAGGTTTGAAACTTACAATTAGCACGACCAATAAAGTTTTTCAACTCGGCCAGCCAATTCACCTTTCAATTTCTCTGCAAAATGTTACGACTAATAACTTGGTTGTTCCGACGACCGGGCAAATTATGTCAGTTGAAGTCATTGGCCCTGATGGAAAAGCCGTCCAAGAAACGGCGTTTGGAACGAAGATGTTGCACCCAACAATTTTCGTTTCACATTTTTCAGAATCATTGTCGCCAGACCAAAATCTACGGATGGGCGCAGGCTTGACCGCTTGGTTTTGCATAACCAACTCCGGCGAATACACAGTCACAGTATTACGAGAAATTGCAAAGACAAAACATATATCGGCTGGCCCATTAAAAATTCGGATCATTCAATAAGACTGCAATTCCTGCTTTTCCGCCAATTATTATCAGGGGCCAAACAAGTGTTGGTAATAGCGCATCTGCTAACCAACATTGATAAGGAGATAAAAATGAAAAAAGCCTTCACCATAATTTTATTTGCTTTGTTGCTGCCAATTTCATCAATGGCTGATAGGTATACGCAAAAAATGATAAAAATTTTGCTGTTGGGAAAGAAACGGAAGGCTATCGTCTTACTATAAGCACCAGTAGCAACGTTTTCACGAATGATCAAGAAATTGTAGTAAATGTTTCGCTGAAAAATACATCAACTAACGACGTTACGATTCCAACGACCTATTTAATTTACTACAAAGTAAAAGTAACGGACGCGAACGGGAATGAAATGCCGATGACAGATTGGGAAAAAGAGATGTTTAGTTCTTCTCCAAATCATCGTTTAAGACAAAAATTATCTGCCGGTGACGCCTATACAATGCCTATAGTTTTGAACCTACTCTTCAAAATCAACAAGCTTGGTGAATACACGATAACAATCTCTCGGTATGTCACTGTTTCAGGTGACAAGCCAATCGGAATATGGATTTTGTCGGCTCCACTGGAGATTAAAGTTGTGGCGTTGCCTCGGCACCAGACAATTTGAATTAACTTAAAATTCTTCCGCCTTCGTTCAGGAATATGCCTTTGAAATTCATTTCTAATGCCTGCGGATTGGTCGCCTTCGCCAAAGCTTCTTTTTCTGAAACTTTGTCGGCCTTGACCAGATTAAAAAGTGATTGATTGAACGCGATCATGCCGTCGTCGCCGCCGGTTTCAATCGCCGCCGATAGTTTGTCCAGCCGGTTTTCCTCGATCAATTTTTTTATCATGGGCGAATTGATCATGATTTCCAGCGCGGGAGTCATCGTTCCGTCTTTCGTTGGCACCATACGCTGGCAAATCACGGCGCGCAAAGTGCCGGCGAGTTGGCGGCGAATTTGTTCGCGCTCCTCGGCTTTGAAAAAATCCAGAATGCGGATGATGGACTGCGCGGCGGTCGTGGTATGCAGCGTGGATAAAACCAAATGTCCCGTGTCCGCCGCGCTCATCGCCGCCGCGAAACTGATGTCGTCGCGCATTTCACCGACCATGATGATGTCCGGATCTTGTCGCAAAACGTGTTTGAGCGCGTGATGAAATGACTGCGTGTCGAGGCCGACTTCTCGCTGCTCAATCACCGATTGATTGTCCTCAAAAACAAATTCAATCGGGTCTTCGAGCGTGACGATGTGCTTTTTGAAATTGCTGTTGATGTGTTCGATCATCGCCGCAAGCGTCGTGGATTTGCCCGAACCGGTCGAACCGGCGACCAGCACGATGCCGCGCGGCGCTTCGGCGATTTTTTTGATTTGTTCCAGCAAGCCGAGTTGCTCAAAGCTTGGCACATTCGTTCGCACATAACGCATGGCAAAACACCATTGGCCGCGTTGCTGAAAAAGGTTCGTGCGAAAACGCCCGATGTCCGGGACGTAATATGAAAAATCAATTTCGCGGTCTTCTTCGAGCCGTTTTTTCAAGTGTTGCGGCGTGACGGATTCGACGATTTTGTTCATCCAATCCACCGTCGGATGCGGGCATTCGACGGCGATAAGTTCGCGATTGATACGAAAAATGACCGGAGTCCCGGTTTTCAAATGGATGTCCGATGCGCCGCCATCCACGGCAGTTTTAAGAATCTTGTGAAATAATTCCATGCCGCAAATTAACAAATTTTTACGGCTGCGCCAGCGGAGAAAATCACTGGCGACTTTTTTTTATGACAATGCTATAAAATCGCCATGTCAAAACATCGCATTGGGATCATCGGCGGAACCGGGCTTTACAACATTGAAGGTTTTACCAACCAAAAATGGGTGAAAGTCAAAACGCCGTTCGGTGCGCCGTCCGACAATTTGCTCACCGGAAAAATCGCCGGACGCGACGTCGTTTTCCTGCCGCGACACGGACGCGGCCACAAAATTCTGCCGGGCGAACTGAATCATCGCGCCAACCTCTGGGCGATGAAAAAACTCGGCGTCGCGTGGATCATCAGCGTCAGCGCCGTCGGCTCGTTGCAGGCAAAATACAAGCCGTGTGACATCGTCTTGATTGACCAATTTTTGGATCGCACCAAACAATCGGCGAATCACACATTTTTCGGGCGCGGCATCGTCGCGCACATCGCGTTCGCCGATCCGATTTGCGAGGAATTGCGGCAGATCATTTTGCAAACCGCGCGTGAAGCCAAAGCGACCGTTCACGACGGCGGCACTTATGTCTGCATGGAAGGCCCGGCGTTCAGCACGCGCGCCGAATCGCTGGCGAACCACCGCGCCGGTTACGACGTCATCGGCATGACGAATCTCGGCGAGGCCAAATGCGCGCGCGAAGCGGAGATCGCCTACGCGACGATGGCGATGGCGACCGACTACGATTGCTGGAAAACGGACGAGGCACACGTCACGCTCGAAATCATCATCGCCAACCTGCATCGCAACGCCGACACGGCGAAAAAAATCGTCGCGCAGGCCATCGCAAAAATTCCGGCTGAACCCAACTGGCATTGCCATTCCGCGCTGAAAAATTCATTTCTGACTGACAAAAAATTCTGGCCGAAGAAAACTGTCGCTGAACTGAAACCGATTCTGGCGAAGTATATTTGAAACGGAATTCAACCACGAATGGACACGGATTCACACGGATAAAATTAAAACATTCCAACGCGCAAATTTGGCGGCAAAGCTCCGTAGGAGCGAAATCTTTGTAGAAACCAAATTGAAAATTCAAATTTAGCTCCGTCAGGAGCGGCATATAAAATTCCAAACCTGAATATGCCGCTCCTGACGGAGCTTGAAAATGTTTTGAAATGTATTTCTACAAAGATTCCGCCCCTGACGGGGCTGGATGTTTTGCGAACGAATTTTACGCGCAAACAATTGTGAATGGCAAATGGCTGTGCGTTGTGGTTAAATATCTGGAGGGCGATGCGTTTGTGGTCACGGCCTATTTGACCGACAAACCCAAAGCCGGAGAAGATTTATGGCCGACAAAATAAAAGTCTGGTTCGACGCGGAAGCCGATTATCTCGAAGTGAGATTTTCGGATGCCGCCGGCCACATGCAGGAAACTCCGCACGACGCCGTAATGGAACGCGTGGATCAGCAAGGCCACGTCATCGGCTTCAGCATTCTCGGCGTGAGCCGCTTCAAAAAAGACAAGCCGCTGGAAGCGGATTTAGTCGCCGCCTGAATTTTCTAATGGCATTGCCATTCCGCGCTTAAAAAATTCATTGCTGGCCGAAGAAAACCGTGGCTGAATTGAAACCGATTCTGGCGAAATATATTTGAACGCTCGTGCAGATAAAATTTGAACTAACAGAACACGCGAAGAAAGCGCTGGCTGAACGTGGAATTCCGATTGAATGGGTTGAGCGCACGCTGGCCACGCCGGAATTGCGGCAACCCGATCCAGACGATGCCGAAGTGGAACGCCGTTTCCGGCGGATTCCCGAATTTGGCGACCGCGTGTTGCGCGTGGCCGTCAACAACACAGTTGAACCGGAGCGCGTTGTGAGTGTATTCTTTGACCGTCAGATGAAAGGTAAATTATGAGACTGAACGTGGACAAAGAAGCCGACGCGCTTTATTTGCGGCTCGACGATTCAAAAATCATCGAGTCGGAAGAAGTGTCGCCGGGCATCGTTCTCGATTTCGACGAAAACAATCAAGTAGTCGGCATCGAAATGCTTCATCTTTCCAAACGCACTTCCAAGTTGAACCTGCGCGATCTGCATTACGAAGCGGCTTGATATTTCAATCGCAAAAATTCTGGCCGAAGAAAACCGTGACTGAATTGAAGCCGATTCTGGCGAAAAGTCAAACGAAGGATAAAATATGGCACTAATCAAATGCGGCGAATGTGGCAAAGAAGTGTCCTCAAAAGCAGCATCGTGTCCCGGATGCGGCAGTCCCGTCGGCGCGAAGTCTGGCCCATTTGGAGGCCATGAAAAAGGCGTAACCGTTCGACCGGGATTTTGGCACGACAGGAATGTCGGGGCAGTTGCGTTTCTCATTTTATTCATCATTCTGCTAATTGCGTTCTGCATTTATTGTCGCCTGAATGTGTGATTCATAAATTGACACCTAGATTCCAGCAACAATCTAGCAGAACATGACCGGCGGCCTAACACCTAGATAGACTGAAAATTTTCTTTGCAACCATCGGCTGATTTTCAACACAAGATAACAAGCCGTTTTAATTTTGCAGCCAGCCATTCAGTCATGAACAAACGCGCCATCATCAAAAAAATCATCGCCCGCCTGACGGACGAACTGGAAATTTATTTCCGTGCCGCAAAATTCTCGCGCGCCGAGGCCACGCACGAATCCAGCAAGGCCGAGAGCAAATACGACACGCGCGGTCTCGAAGCCTCCTACCTTGCGCGCGGCCAGTCGAAGCAGGCGGCGGAAATCGAAGCCGCCATCGCCGAATTTGAAAAACTGCCCGTAAAAAAATTCGGCGCGACCGAGCCGATCAATCTCGGCGCATTGGTGGAACTGGAAACCGGCGGCGAAAATCTGTTTTACTTCATCGGCCCGCGCGCCGGCGGCACGGAAATTTTGCACGACCAAAAGGAAATCCTCGTCATCACGCCGCAATCGCCGCTGGGCGAACAAATCCTCGGCAAAAAATCCGGCGAAAGTTTGCAATTGAAATTCGGCGGCCAAAGCCAGTTGGCAAAAATTATGAGCGTGGAATAGGAGCGCGGGCGGCTCGCCCGCGAGTTGCCTCAAAAAGAAAACACGCGGACGAGCCGTCCGCGCTCCATCATTTTCAAATTGCTTTTCTTGACCCGCGCGGACAAAGCCGTTAGACCTTGCGCCACAATTTATGGCAACCAAACAAATCATCAAACCCGCGAAATCACCCGCCGCCGTCGGCCCTTACAACCATGCCGTGCGCGTCGGCGACCTGCTGTTCTGCGCCGGGCAAATTCCGATTGACCCAAGGGACGGCAATCTGATTTCCGGCGACATCAAAGCTCAAACCGAGCGCGTTTTGGAAAACGTCAAGGCGATTTTGGACGATCAAAAATTGACGTTTGCGAATGTCGTCAAATCAACCGTGTTTCTGACGAATCTCGGCGACTTCGCGGGCATGAACGAGATTTACGCAAAGTATTTCACGGAAAATTTTCCGGCGCGTTCGACGATTCAAGTGGCCGCACTGCCCAAAGGCGCGAACGTGGAGATTGAAGTCGTCGCGCATTTTTAATTATTAATCGTAGGAGACGACGTAAGGAGTCTCTAAATAATGAGCCTCGTTACCTCGGCTCCTACAAATTTTATATGCCACTCGGAATCCAACTTCTCATCGCTGCGCTCATCGGCGCAGCGATTGGAATTCTTTTCGGCTGGCTCAAATGGGGCGGCAAGCGTTCCGATTTGCGATTGGAAAACGAATTGCGCGCGCAAATCACGCAGCGCGAATCGGAACTGGAAAAATTGCGCGGGCAATTTTCCGACGCGGGCAACGCGCGCGCGGCAGCGGAGGCAAAGCAAAACGCGGCGGAAAAAGTGCTGGCCGAGCAGCGGGAATTGCAGGCGAAGGCTTTGAACGATTTGCGCGACACTTTTAAGGCATTGAGCGCGGATGCGTTGAAACAATCCGCGCCGGAATTCCTACGATTGGCAGAACAAAGTTTTGGAAAATTTCAGGAAACGGCCAAAGGCGATCTGGCGCAGCGGCAGGAGGCGATTAAAGGATTGATCGAACCGCTCCGGCAGAAACTGGAAGATTATCAAAAGCGTTTGCAGCAAAGCGAGACGACTCAAAATTCCACGCTCGGCGAAGTAAAGAAACAACTGGAAATGCTTTCGCAATCCAACCTGTCGCTCGCGGCGGAGACGCAGCAGTTCCGCATGGTTTTGAAATCAAACCAGGCGCGCGGACGTTGGGGCGAGGAAACATTGCGCCGGGTCGTCGAGGCGGCGGGCATGAGCGCGCATTGTGATTTCAGCGAGCAGACACAGGCAGGCGACGCAAAACCAGACTTGATCGTGCGTCTGCCCGGCGACCGCTTCATCATCGTGGACGCAAAAGTTCCTGATTTCGATTTTCTAAACGCGCTGGAATCGGCGGATGAAACAAAGCGCGCGGAAGCGCTCGCAATCCACGCCGCAAAATTGAAGGCGACGATCAAGGCGCTGGCCGATCGCGATTATCCGAGCCAGTTTCCGAACGCGCTGGATTATGTCGTGCTGTTCGTGCCGGCGGAATCGCTGTTCAGCGCGGCGCTGGAAGGCGACCATGATTTGATCGTGTGGGCAGCGGGCAAACGGATTTTGCTGGCGACGCCGGCGTCGCTGATCGCGCTGCTGCGTTCGGTGAGCGTGAGCTGGCAGCAGCACGCGCAGACGGAAAACGCGCAGAAAATTGCCGAATCGGCGCAGGAATTTTATGCGCGCGTGGTGAAATTCACGGAGCACTTTGAAAAAATCCGCAGCGGACTTGAGCGCGCGAATTCGGCGTTCAACGACGCAGCGTCGAGTTTTCAGACGCGCATCCGTCCGGCGGGCGAACGGCTGGCAGAACTCGGCGGCGCAATTTCCGGGAAAGAACTGGCGGACATCCAGCCGTTGGATTCCACATTGCGTTTGCCACCGGGATAAATCCAAAAAGAAAATAAAAAAGCCGGAGAAATTTTTTCTCCGGCTTTTTTGAAAGACTGGCGGCAACCTACTCTCGCGGAAGCTATACAACCACTACCATTGGCAAGACTGTGTTTGACGGCCGTGTTCGGAATGGGAACGGGTCGGACCACA